>Ga0187894_10000376_pt1 | contig 60480 bp, 60 predicted proteins | sample GBC1701081metaG_FD_136650 | JGI IMG/M metagenome (GOLD analysis project Ga0187894, IMG submission 136650) | White microbial mat communities from a lava cave in the Kipuka Kanohina Cave System on the Island of Hawaii, USA - GBC170108-1 metaG ...
ATGGTCTGATCGATACTTTCTCTCACCTGTGGCGTTGTGAGAGTCGTGAACGGTACCAACGCGATGGTACGAATCTGATAGCGCGGCAATTCCCCGGACGATTTTGTGGTCACTTTCGACCCGAAACTACAGCTGGCTGCGGCCAGCACAGCCAGTCCCACCAGAGCCGTCGACCGTCCCACCTGGCTCATCGTAGTCACTTCCACCCCCCAAAATTCTTGATCAACCGTAACCCGACGGCCTGGCTCTTTTCGGGATGGAACTGACAGGCCACCACATTGTTCCACCAAATACTCGAGACAAATGGGATGCCGTATGTGGTCGTCGTCGCAGCGATCTGCCGGTCGACCGGATCGACGAAATACGAATGCACAAAATACCAGTGGTCTCCATCCGCAATCCCCTCGAACAACGGACAGGGTCGCTGAATGTTGACCTGATTCCATCCCATGTGGGGAACTTTCAGCGTAGGATCGATCTCAAACCGCCTGACCCGCCCAGGAATGATGCCGAGTCCTTTGTGCGAGCCGAACTCCTCGCTCTTCGTGAACAACAGCTGGAGCCCCAAACAGATTCCCAGAAATGGTTTTCCTGATTGAATTGCTGTACGAATCGGTTCCGCTAACCCAAAACGCTCAACATTGGCCATGCATTCGCCAAAGGCTCCGACCCCAGGCAAGACCACATGACTCGCATTCCCGATTATGCGCGGGTCACGCGTCACCACCGCCTGATGCCCCACCGCCTCAAAGGCTTTGGAGACACTGCGGAGATTACCCATGCCGTAGTCTATGATCGCGATCATAACCCCTATTGGCCGTAGATAAGGATGTAACAATACCGCAACCAGCTCTCTCCCGCCACTCCTCTCTGAGCAAACAAAAGGGGGCCAGGCATCAGTAGCCCTGTCCCCCCTCACCATTCGGCGTTGTCAGTTGGACGATATCTATAGCATCCCCTTCGTCGACAGCACCTTACCCGCCAGCCGCCCTTCCAACATGGTCGCCTGATCGAGAGCCTTGGCCAGCGCCTTGAAGATGGCTTCCATGATGTGGTGCGGGTTGCGGCCGTATATGAGATTCACGTGGAGATTGAGCCCACCGTGGGTGACAAAGGCTTGAAAGAAATCTTCGAACAGACCTAGGTCGAAGGCTTTGATCTTCCGATCAGGCAACGCCACGTTGTAGACGAGGTAGGGTCGGCCGCTGAGATCCACCGTGACTTGCGCCAGCGTTTCGTCGAGAGGAGCTGAGGCAAATCCGAATCGCTTGATCCCGGCCTTCTCGCCCAATGCCTGATGCAGGGCCTTGCCCATAACGATCCCGACGTCTTCAACCGTGTGGTGCTCGTCGATATCAATGTCGCCTTTGGCCTGGACGGTCAGATCGAAGAAGCCATGCCTGGACAACAGCTCCAACATGTGGTCGAAGAAGCGAATCCCGGTGTCGATCTTCCCTTGGCCGTTCCCGTCCAACGCCCAATCGACCTGGATATCCGTCTCTTTTGTGGCACGATGAATCGATGACTGTCGGCGTGCAGATCCGTTCTTCTTCATGAGTACCTGCTCTGCGCTGACTTCGCGTGGGCATCGAACCCTTCGATGTGGGCCAACCGAACGAGATGATCTTTCACCTTGCTCAACTCCTCGCGAGTGTAGTGCACGATATTACTGACCTTAATGTAGTCGTGGACGGATAGTGCCGAGAGGAAACGCGCCGTCCCTCCGGTCGGCAGGACGTGATTCGGGCCGGCGACATAATCTGCAACCGATGGGGGAGTGTACCGGCCCAGGAAGAGCGCCCCCGCGTGCCGGATTTTCTCTAGATAGTCAAACGGTTCATCGACCGAGAGCGTCAAGTGTTCCGGAGCAATCTGGTTGGCCACCACGATGGCCTCGTCCATGGTAGCGACCACGAAGGCCACCGAATGGCGCGCAATGGACCTGGCTGCGATCTTTTCCCGTTGTAGTCCCTTCAACTGACTATCGATGAGTCGCGCCACATCTTTTGCCAACTGAGCTGATGTGGTGACGAGATAGACCTGCGCATCTTCGTCATGTTCCGCTTCGCAGAGAAGATCGGCTGCGACATGAGCCGGTTTGGCGTCGCCGTCTGCGACGACGAGCAGTTCGCTCGGGCCTGCCACCATGTCGATCCCGACTGTGCCGTACAAGAGCCGTTTGGCCGTCGCGACATAAATATTGCCGGGGCCCACGATTTTGTCGACGCGCTGGATTGTCTTGGTTCCATAGGCCATCGCGCCGACTGCTTGCACGCCCCCGACACGATAGATCTCCGTGACGCCGGCGATGTCGGCTGCGACCAACAGATAGGGATTGATCGGGCCTTTTTGTGGCGGCGTACACATTACCACACGGGAAACCCCCGCGACCTTGGCCGGAATCGCGCACATTAAGACCGACGAAGGATAGACGGCCTTGCCCCCCGGCACATACACGCCGACCGCATCGACCGGTGTGACCACCTGCCCCAACGTCGCCTCGTGGTCCTGATACATCCACGTCTTCATGCGCTGACGTTCGTGGAACGACGTGATCCGCTGGGCTGCAAACCGGAGCGCGTCGCCCTCGTCTTTCCGGATGTGGAAGTAGGCTTCTTTGATCTCTTCGGGGGTGACACGCAACCCCGTGTCTTTCATGGAGACGCGGTCGAACTGTTTCGTATAGCGGAGGACGGCCTTATCTCCGCCCCGTTCCACCGCTTGCAGAATCGCCTTGACCGTCTTTTCGACGGCTGCCCCTTGGACGCGGCCACGCGACGTCACTTTCTTGAGTGCGGGGAGGAAGGCTCGCTCGGTAGAGGCCACAATCTTCATCTGCGCGTCCGTCTGACCGTTCGACGTACCCCGCGCGATACCGATACCTTGCGCGGAGCGGAGGCTTGAGACTCGACTGGTGTGCTGCTCACAGCCCGGAGCTTTTTAATCAGCTCTGTGACCACTGTATGCTTCAGTTTCAGACTTGCTCGATTGACGACTAACCGGGCCGTAGAGTGCGCGATGCACTCCACTTCGACAAGGTCATGCGCCTTCAGCGTGTTGCCGGTCTCTACCAGATCCACGACCCGATCGGCCAGACCGACCAACGGCGCCAGTTCAATCGAGCCGTACAACTTGATGATTTCGACCGGCACGCCGCGCTGATTAAAATACCGCTCCGTAATTCTCGGATACTTGGTCGCTACCCGAATTTTCGAGGACAGCCGGTCTCGTGAGGCCTGTCCATTGAGCGCGGCGACGGCGATTCTACACGCTCCGAACTTTAAATCCAATGGCTCATATACGTCGCTGTCCTGCTCCATCAAGACGTCTTTCCCGACAATCCCAACGTCCGCCGCGCCGTATTCGACATAGGTCGGCACATCGGTCGGCCGCACGATCAGGAAGGTCATCCCGATCTCCGGACAGGGGAAAACCAGCCGGCGGCTCTCGGTGGAGAAACTGCCCAGTGCATACCCTGCACGGCGAAAGACGTCCAGCGTGAGCTCCAGCATTTTCCCCTTTGACAAGGCAATCGTCAGCATGGTGTCAGCGAGTCTCGGCCGGAACTGTGCCTTCCTTGTGACGGGTGATCATCGCACCCAACCCGCGCAGTTTTTCTTCCATCCGCTCATACCCACGATCCAGATGGTACACGCGTAGAATCTCCGACTTGCCTTCCGCCGCAAGCCCAGCCAAAACCAATCCCGCGCTCGCGCGAAGATCGGACGCCATCACCGGAGCCCCGGCCAATCTGGTCGGCCCGGTCACGACCGCCCGATTGCCCTCGACCTTAATCTCGGCACCCATCCTGCGTAGCTCCTCGACATGCATGAAGCGGCTTTCGAACACCGTCTCCGTAATCACACTCGTGCCCTCAGCGGCCGTCATCAAGGCCACCATCTGCGCCTGCATGTCGGTGGGAAATCCGGGATACGGCAGTGTCCGAATGTCGATCCCTTTGAGTCGCGATGCTGCGTTGAGATGAATCCGTTCCTTCTCCACCTGTACCTCGACACCGACTTCCCGCAACTTCATCAGCAACGCGTCCAAGTGACTCGGACAGCACCGATTGAGCGTCACCGCTCCACGCGTAATGGCTCCAGCCACGAGATACGTTCCCGTTTCGATGCGATCTGGAATGACGTCGTGATCGCTCCCATGTAACTCACGGACACCTTCGATCATGATGACATCCGATCCGGCGCCCGCGATGCGAGCCCCTCGCTTCACGAGAAAGTCCGCAAGGTCCACGATCTCCGGTTCCTTCGCCGCATTTTCAATGACCGTGGTGCCACGGGCGAGCGACGCGGCCATCATCAGATTTTCTGTTCCGGTGACCGTCGGTGTATCGCAGTAGATTTGTGCCCCTGTCAGCCGCTTTGCTTTGGCGTGAATATACCCGTGTTCCATCGAAACTTCCGCACCCATTTTGGCGAGTCCGGCAAGATGAAGATTGAGGGGCCGTGACCCAATCGCGCAGCCACCGGGCATCGATACCGTGGCCTCTCCCCATCGCGCCAACAGCGGCCCCAACACGAGCACGGAGGCCCGCATGGTTTTCACAAGATCGTACGGGGCCTGGGTCGAAGTAATGACATCGGCGTTAATGAGCGCCCGATTCCCCTCATGGTGGACCTTCGCGCCCAAGATGCTCAACAGTTTGCCCATGGTGACGACATCCACCACGCGAGGTACGTTGGTAATAACACACTCACCGCCGCCAAGAATGGTGGAGGCGAAGATCGGCAACGTAGCATTCTTCGCCCCGCTGATCTGGACCTCCCCTCGCAGCGGTATCCCGCCGGTGATGACTATACGATCCATCGTCTATGCCCCGACTCGCTCCACAATCACCACACGCTCAAGCCCTGCCGCGTCGTAGACCAGCTGGTGAAATCTGTACCCGGATATCTGGTCGACAATCCGGCGCAGCGCACGAGCCTGGCCGGCGCCAATTTCCATGATCAATACGCCGCCGGGAGACAAGTACTGACCGGCCGCATGCAACAACCGTTCGTGCAACTCCGTCCCCTGAGACCCTGCCACCAGTGCACCTCGCGGTTCGAACAGCCGCACTTCCGGCTGTAGCATCGCCCAATCGGCCTCCGCAATATAAGGAGGGTTCGAGACGATGACGTCAATGGGCCCTTCCAGCTTCTGCCCCGCCAATGGGCCCAACAAGTTGCCTTCCAACCAAGTGATACGCTCACCTACCGCATGGCGGGAAGCATTTTGCCTGGCGACATCGAGCGAGCTGTCCGAGAGATCGGTTGCGATCACCCGCGCACGAGGTCTCAGCCGCGCAATTGCCACGGCTATGCACCCGGATCCCGTGCAGACATCGACAATGATCGCCTGTCGCTCGACGGGAATTCGTTGCACGACATATTGCACCAGCAGCTCAGTCTCCGGCCTCGGGATGAGCACCGCCGGGTTCACATCAAACTCCAACCCACAAAACTCCTGAGTCCCTAAGATATATTGCAAGGGCTCACGACCAACCCGCCGCCCGACCAACCCTCTTGCGGCCAACAGCTCGGCGTGAGACAGCAGTCGCTCTCGATCAGCGGCAACTCGATGTGCAGGAAGACGGAGCACATGCTCCATGATCCAAAACGCTTCCTGCGCTGCACTCTCGATACCCGCCTGCTCCAATAATAGTCGGGCTTCGGCGATCACCTCACCGAGTGTCGCCTGACTTGCTGACTGCGGGATGGGGGCAACGGCATCCATGTTAGGCAACTCCCGCTTCTTGCTGGCGTTGTGCCTTCAGAACCTGGACGAGTTCGTCAAGGTCTCCCTCGAGCACCTGTTCCAGCTTATGCAACGTCACCCCGACACGATGATCTGTCACCCGATTCTGCGGGAAGTTGTAGGTGCGAACCTTCTCGCTTCGCTCGCCCGTGCCCACCTGAGCCTTGCGACTCTGGGCGATTTCCGCTTCCTGCCGCTCCCGTTCCGCCTCGACGATTCTGGCCCGCAGCGTTCGCATCGCCTTGTTCCGATTCTTCAGCTGCGACCGTTCGTCCTGACAACTCACCACCACACCGGTAGGAATATGGGTGATCCGCACTGCCGATTTTGTCGTATTGACACTCTGGCCTCCGGCGCCAGATGAACAGAAGGTGTCGATCCGAAGATCCATGGGATCGATCTGCACATCCACCTCGTCCACCTCAGGCATGACGGCGACAGTGACGGTTGACGTATGAATCCGACCACTGGCCTCCGTGACAGGAACACGTTGTACCCGGTGGACTCCAGCCTCGAATTTGAAGTGGCTGTACGCACCCTTGCCTTCTATCAGCGCAACAACGCCCTTGTAGCCCCCGGGCCCAGTTTCTGTGGCTTCGACCACATCGACCTTGAATCCTTTGATTTCTGCGTACTTGCTGTACATGCGGAACAATTCTCCCGCAAAGAGCGCCGCCTCGTCGCCGCCGGTCCCGGCGCGGATTTCCAGGAACAGACTCTTCTCGTCTCGCGGGTCTTTGGGAATGAGGAGATCTTGGGCCTGCTGTTCAATCTCACGCTGCTGTTGTTGGAGCGTGGCGCTCTCCTCCGTCGCCATCTTGTGCAACTCAACTCCGGCCGAGGGATCTGCAAGAATTTGAGCGGCTTCCTCCAACTGCCTTGCGTTGTCTCGATAGGTGGCGAGAAGCTTGGCCGCGGGTTCGATATCTGTCCGCTCCTTATTGACTTTGTGTAGCTGCGAAGGCTGGCTCATCATAGACGGGTCCATAAGTTGATTCGTCAACTCATCATACCGAGTGGCCAACACTTCCCATTTCTTTAGTAAGACTGCTTCCATGGACCGTTTCCCCCGAATTTCCGCTCAGCCCCTGACGCACAAAAACAAAGAGACCCTGCCCCTCAGCGAAGCAGGGTCCCTTGTATGACCTCTTCTCGAGCTACTTGCCTTTTTTCGCGTACTTCTTTTTGAATCGTTCAACGCGCCCTTCGGTATCAATGATCTTCTGTGTCCCCGTGAAAAACGGATGACAGTTTGAACAAATATCGACATTGATATCGCCGCCCGTCGATCTAGTCTTATATTTGTTGCCGCAGGCGCAGTGCACTGCGACTTCCCGATACACGGGATGGATACCCTTCTTCATGATTCACGCTCCCTAAACGTCACAATCATCATCCGCCTTCGCCCATTCGAAGGCCCGCCACTGTACCCTGTCCCCGCGGCCAGATACAAGTCGGATATTACCGATTCATCGACTGGAGGAACTCCTGATTGGTCTTGGTGCCATGCAGCTTGTCCATCAGGAACTCCATGGCTTCCATCGTCCCAAGCGGGCTCAACACCTTCCGCAATATCCACATCTTATTGAGGCGATCCTTATCCACCAGCAATTCTTCTTTTCTCGTCCCGGACTGGCTGATATCGATGGCCGGGAAGAGCCGCTTGTCGGCCAGACGGCGATCGAGATGGACTTCCATGTTACCGGTTCCTTTGAACTCCTCAAAGATAACATCATCCATCCGGCTACCGGTGTCCACAAGAGCGGTCGCCATGATGGTGAGACTGCCGCCGTTTTCGATGTTGCGGGCCGCGCCAAAAAACCGCTTCGGCCGCTGGAGCGCATTCGAATCTAATCCCCCCGACAACACCTTGCCGCTCGGCGGCGCAATCGTATTGTAGGCACGCGCCAAACGAGTAATGCTGTCCAGCAACACGACGACATCTTTCTTGTGTTCGACCAGTCGCTTGGCCTTTTCAAGCACCATCTCAGCCACCTGAGCATGGCGCTGGGCCGGCTCGTCGAAGGTGGAACTGATGACTTCGGCCTTCACCTGCCGCTGCCAGTCAGTAACTTCTTCCGGCCGCTCGTCAATGAGCAGCACGATCAAAGTTACCTCCTTGTGGTTCTTAAGAATGGCCCGAGCAATGGCCTGCAGCAACATCGTTTTCCCGGTTCGAGGAGCCGCGACGATCAACCCGCGCTGGCCTTTGCCGATCGGGGTCGTGAGATCCATCACGCGGGTGCAATATTCTTCACGGTCGAACTCGAGGACCAGACGTTCTTCCGGATAGAGCGGCGTCAGGTTATCAAAGAGGATCTTGTCACGAGACACTTCGGGATCTTCGTAATTGACCTTCTCGACCTTGAGCAACGCAAAATACCGTTCGCTCTCCTTCGGCGGTCTGATCTGCCCGGACACAATGTCGCCAGTGCGCAGATTGAAACGCCGGATTTGAGAGGGCGAAATATAGATGTCGTCGGGACCAGGGAGATAGTTCGAATCAGGAGCGCGTAAAAATCCGAACCCGTCAGGGAGCGTTTCGAGCACGCCTTCGCCGAAGACCACACCGTTGTTCGCGGTCTGCGCCTGCAGAATCGCAAAAATCAATTCTTGCTTCCGCAGAGTGGGTGCACCATCGATCTTCAGATCGCGCGCAACTTCATTGAGATCGGCGATGGACTTCTGCTTTAGCTCTGCCAGATGCATAACCTCCCCCTTCGTTTGTGTCATGAGTATCCTCTTAATCCCCCGGCTGCAATCGTTATCTGCAGCAATCGCACGTGGTGAACCATGGGAAATTGTCCACGGACTGAATAGTAGCGTTATGGTAATGCGTTGATAATTGTGTCGTGTATATCAGCTAAAAGAGGGTGACCCTTGAGGGACTGACCTGTTTTCGCACGTCGCTATCAGGGTACGACTCTGTCTCATGGTTGCGGATATTGTTGCAGGCCGGCACTCGTGCGTCGCTAACTCGACCTCTATCCCCTGAACAATCACGATTTGTATCGAGATGCGCCCCGGAAGTCTTGTGTGTGGAGATAACTTGGAATCGAGCTGAGATAGTGAATGAATCATAACGCGAGTGCCGTTCCTTGTCAACAGGGATATCTTTTTTTCACACTAGCCACTTCGCGCTAAGCCGGTCTAGCCGGACAAGCCTCTTCCTGTTGACACATTTACTTGCTCCGTCGGCTACGGTTGCAGCGCAAAAGAGCGGTGTGCTAAATGAACTGCGGGGGCATCGCGGAGGCACACCATGTCGCACGATGACGAACACGGACAGCACGAACGGACATTTACATTATCTGAGGCCAACCGCCTCATCCCTCAACTCAATTCCAAGTTGACATCGATTCAGCAAGCCAAGGCCGTTTTGTCACGCACAAAGGAAGATATCAAGAAAGCCAGCGCCCAGGCCGAATATGGCGGAGGCAGTGCCGTTGGGCACCTCTACATTTTAGGTCTGCAACAAGTCAGTACGAATCTTCAGGCCATTCAAGAACTCGGCATCCTGGTGAAGGACCTGGACCTCGGCCTCTGCGATTTTCCCCATCTTCGTGATGGCCGAGTGGTCTATCTGTGCTGGAAGCTGGGAGAACAAGAGGTTCGCTGGTGGCATGAAACGACCACCGGCTATAAAGATCGCTGCCCGCTAGAGGATCTGGCCTGAAGTTAAAATTCTCATCTTCAACCCTCGAGACATCTATGAAATTTGTCATACTCGGATTCGACGGTCCTGACGGAGAGGCCAAACGAAAAATCTATCGCCCGGCGCGTCTCGCCAAGATGGAGCCCCTTGATGCGCAAGGCAGGGTTGTGCTAGCTGGTCCACTAACGGATAAGACAGGAAGTCTTATCGTCATCGAAGCGGACTCGTTGGAAGACGCGCAACAGTTTGCGCGCGAAGACCCCTATACCGTCCACGGTATATTTGAACGGGTAGAGGTCCACCCATTTATTCAAGTCTTTCCAAAAGAACGATAGCCGAAGACCTGTCACTCACTCCTTCACCCCTTACTCCGGTTACCCCATTTTAGTCGCGTTGCCGCTTCGGTCATCGCGCGGTATAGTTGTTCGAATGGGACTGAACCGACTATTGTTCTATTCTTCCCTCTTCGTGCTCTTTCTATGGGGAACCTCTGCATTCAGCGCCGGCACCAAAACCGTTATTGCCGATGGCCGATATGTCATGGCCGATGGCGACACCTTAGCCGGCGCTGAAGAAAAAGTCCTCCAACGAGCCCAACGCAACGCAGTGGAAGAGGCAGGCGTCTATCTCGAGTCTACATTTCACGATGTGGAAAAAGAATCTGGCGGAAGAAGCACACAAACCAGTTCGCTTGAAATCAGGACGATCGCCGCCGCTATTACGGAAACGGAAATCCTTGAATCCAGACGCTCCTTCGAGTTTGACCGTCCAGTATTCTTCGTGCGCATTCGCGCCACGGTCAATCTGAGCGGTTTGGCAGAGGCAATACGTCGACTTCAATCAGACCAACAACTCGCGCAACACTTTCGCCAGCTCCAACAGGAAAATCACCAATTGCGCTCACAGCTGCAAGAGATTCAACAGCAGCCGATCGGCGTCCGAATGTTGGCAATCGATCCGAACGGAAAGTCCTCCTCACACCGACAAGCCCGCGCACTGCTCGAGACTGCTCTCCACACATCGAATCTGCGGGACAAGATCCAGTTGAGCACCGACGCTACCACCCTTGACGATCGCTACGTCGATCCACTAATCGTGCGAGGGCAAACATATCTCCGACTCGTCTCACTGGCGTTTTCCCAACGAGCACGGGCATTGGACTATACGGGCTATTTGGATAAGGCCAGAATAGATTTCGATCATGCCATCGCACTCGACGCCGAGAACGTTTGGGCATGGGTTGGGAAAGGAGATGTACTCACCTGGCTGAAACAATTGGACGAGGCTGCCGCTGCCTACGAGCAAGCCCTTGAGATCGATCCGTTTGCCGACATCGCTCGCCAGCCTCTCATCGGCGTATACACGACACAAGCTCGCCGGCAGGCGGACGCTAAATCCTGGCATCAGGCTTTGGCTACGCTGAAGAAACTCCTCAAGGCCGAAACGCCTGAAAGTTGGATCCCCTATCAAAAAGAGGCATATGCACTACGGAGCGAAATCTATCTCAACCTGAATCAGCCTGATCACGCGATTGAAGATCTGTCCACTGTTATTAGGGTCGACCCCACCAATACTGCCGCCCTGGTGACCAGAGCAAAGATTTACCAAGAACGTTTACAGGGTCGGCTCGCCAAGGATGACCTTGAGAGAGCCTGCGTTCTCGGATCTGTTTCAGCTTGTGAGCAATTGCCGTAACACCGCGCAACATATTGATTTCCTGTTAGCATCTTAGGCGCAAACGAGTCAGCCTCAGCAGCCCGATGACGACCGATTGGTTTGACAGACTGAATGGGCCGACCCTATAATGCACACTCTTAAAATGCGAACAAGATAGAGGCTATTGGGCGGCCGGGGGGCAAAGCCAGGGCCTGAGGACAAAAGGCCTAACACTTTCTGGTTCAATGGCCCCAAATTTCTCAGGGGTGGGCCTTCTGCGAGGTTGCAGGAGGCGCGGAAAAAGCTTAAAGTGACGAAAGCTGAGATTGTCAGAAGGCCTGTGTTTTTCGTTCTTTAACCCCTTGCCGGAGAGATAAATTGTAATGACTCAGTATCGCGTCCTTCCAGGCCCTGAACATTTCCTTCCACCATCTGCTGCCAGCATGGGCATTCGTTTGCCGAACCCGGGAGAAGCTCACATCAACGGCGTGATCGTCCCAGAAGAAAAAGCCTACGAGGAAGCGGCAAAACAATTCCTCATGGCCAAAGTGCCGACCCTCTTCCCTGGTCCTTTAGTCCTGTGGGCCTGGAACGAGAAAGCAGCCAAGAAGGCCACGGCCATCCGCCACCTATACAACACCCTCAAGGAATGCGTGCTGCCTGGGCAAACGCCCATGCTGATCCCGATGCCGGACTACCGCCCCAAATATCCTAAGATCAATCCCGAAGTTGAGATCAATCCCAACCACCCAAATCTGACCATCTGGCACAATAAAATCGATTGCTGCATGTTCATCGGGGTCCACTGCCATCAAGCGAATTTGTCGCTTAAAATCATTCGAGGCGGTACGTCCTGCTACACGATCGCCATGTGCGCTCAAGCCGGCCATGAAGATGCGATGCTCTCATTCCGCGACGCATCGGTTGAAAAAATCATGACGCTGGCCGATGCCGTGAAAAGATTAAAAGGGACGGTTAACCCACGGCTGACGTCAGCCAAGAGCGGAGCCTCAAACTAAGCGACACCGTTTGAGGTTACTGAATACAGTGAAAGGAGCCTGACCCATGGCAGACACACATTCAGTCATTGGAACAAAAAATAAAAAAGGCCAGACCTTCACCGACACCTGGAAGATGATGAACGATGCACCGCGCACCCCGTCGTTCTTTACGGGTAGCGAGGTCATCAAGGAAGCGCTCCGGCGGGCCAGCTGCGACGTGATGATCGCGTATCCAATTACACCGCAGAGCGAAGCAGCCGCCTTGATTGGCGAGCTCTTTGCCGAAGGTTACATCGGCGACTATTTCCGCGGCGAGAGCGAATTCGCCGTCATGTCACAATGTGCGGGAGCAGCCTTCGGAGGCGCCCGGGTATTCACGACAACCGCAGGACCCGGCACGATGCGCGCGATGGAGAACTTTCCGATGTGGGCCGGCGCACGGTTGCCGATTCAAATGATCGTCACCTGCCGCGGCGTCAATTCGCCGTTGTCGATTCAGCCTGATACTCTAGAAATTTCATATCTTCTGAATACCGGTATGCTCGTCTGGCATGCGGAAACCGCACAGGACTTCTTCGATTGGATTCTTAAAGGCTACATGGTGTCGGAAGAGCCTGATGTGCACCTCCCGTTGGCGCTGTGCTGCGACGGATTCTTCGTCACGCACACCAAGGACGTCGTCAATCTCACTCCGGCAGACATGTGTCTTCCACCCTATGATCCATACCGCTCGCCCGTACCCTGTATGGACATGGAATGTCCGCCGGTCCGGATGATGCGCGATCCATTTGTCATGAAAAGCAACTACATCAGCTATGCCACCCATGCCTCCTGGCAGCAAGAAGTCTGGGCGGCAGTGGAGCGATCCCGCAAACACACGATCAAGTGGATAAACGGGTTGATCGAGACAGAAAATGTCGATGCCGAGGTCCTCATTGTCTCCTCTGGGACAGCGGTGTCGCAGGGTCGTGAGGCCATCCGGCTCCTCGATGACGAAGGTATCCGTTGCGGTCTGGTAAAGATCAAGGCCTTGCGGCCTTGGCCCGGCGAAGAAATCCGTGAAGCCACAAAAAACGCAAAGCACATTATCGTCCCGGAATTCAACGTGACTGGGTGGTTGGCAAAGGAAATTAAGGCCACCATCCCCAACAGCGACCGTGTAAACGCCGGTCCGCATGTCTGCGGAGGCATGACAATGCCGCCGGAAATTATTGTCTCCGAAATCAAAACCCTGCTCGGCATGCGCAGCATGTCGATGGCTGGTCGAGGCAGTTGATCGCATCTATGCAGCAAGAACGGAACGACCTGATTACGACGCACCACTGAGGAGGCCTACATGAGCAAGGAACGTATCAAGATTTCGGAAGACCTGTACGATATCATGCCATCCGACTATCAAGACCTGGTCAAGAGCGCGACCTACGGCAAGGAAGACCGGGGCTGGAAAGATATCGGCAACAGCAAAGAACTGATCGAGCAGCACTCTCTCTGCGCCGGCTGTCCTGAATCCATGGCATTCCGGTACATCCTGGCCTCATTGCCGAACCCCGAAGACACCGTCATGGTTGGCTCCACAGGCTGCACCAGCCTGGTGTTCCCTATGGTGGCCGTGCACAACATTCACTCCCTCTTTGGTAACCAAAACGCCATCGCCTCCGGCTTAAAGCGTGCCTTGAGCGTCCGCTTCCCAGGCCGGACGAAAGACGTGGTCGTGCTCGCCGGCGACGGCGCCACCGTCGATATCGGGCTTGACATGACGCTGCAGGCCTGGTTCCGTCAAGAGAAGTTCACTACGATTTGCTTCGATAACGAGCTGTATGCCAACACCGGCGGCCAGGAGAGCGGCCTGATGCAGAAGGGGTTCGTCGCCAAGATGGCTCCGGTCGGGAAGCTCTTCGACAAAGTCCGTCTTCCAGAAATCGCTCGCGAGTCAGGCTGTCATTACGTGGTCTCATGCACCGTCAGTAAACCGTCCCTCGTCGAAAAGGTGGTTCGGAATGCCGTTATGATTGCGCGCGAAATCGGTCCGACCTACCTCCAGCTCTATACGCCATGCATTCTCGAAATCGGGAAGAACAGCATGGAAGGGCTCCAGGAAATGCGGGATTCGGAAAAACCGACCGAGCGATTCGCCTATAAAGAATACACCAGCGAGCCGGCCAAACAACTTCTGGCAGAGATAGCCGCCAAGGACAAGGAAAAGAAGGCCGCTGCAAAACAGCTCGCCTCGCAGGGAGCCTAATCCGATTCTGGAGGAGAGACCATGATCAAGAAAAGATTGAATGTCCGAATGTCGGGATTGGGTGGACAAGGCGCCGTCACCGCTGCGCATGTCCTGGCTATGGCTGCCAATCGAGACGGCAAATTTTCAATCTCCAACCCTTTCTTCGGCGCCGAAAAACGCATGGCGCCGGCAGAGAGCTATTGTCGGATCGGTATCGAACGGATCTACGACCGTGGCGAGTTGGTATTTCCCGACGTGATCCAGGTCTTTCACCCCCAGGTCATCACCATGGGGAAAAGCTATACGATGCCCTTCTATTCTGGCGTGAAGGAAGGCGGCCTCGTCATCATCAATTCCGATCAGCCTCTTCTCTCTGAAGAAGATATTCAGCGGCTGAAGGACTTAAACGTCGCCTTGTTTTATATTGCAGGCACTGAACTCGCCATCGAGGTCGCCGGCACCGAGTTATCAACGAATATGTCGATGCTCGGATCGGTTGCAGGTATTACCAAGTGTGTTTCCATGGAGGCCCTGGACGGTGCGCTTCAGGAACGGTTCGGAAAAAAGTTTGTCGCCTCCGGTGGAACGGCTTCATTGGATGAGGCCATCAAGAAAAAATTCGCGAAGAAGGAAATGTTGCTGGCCAAGAATCTGGCAACCGTGAAGGCGGCCTACGACATTGCCAGTGCGTGGGCCGAGAAGAATGCGTATGAACTGCGAGTCGGCAACCCTGCCGTTGCGGCTTAACGAGAGAGAAGGAACCATCTTGCATGTATAACGTAGCCCAAGTCATTGATGAGAAGTGCGTGGCCAAGAAGGGGTGCCGGCTATGCATTATGTATTGTCCTGAAGCCAATTGCCTCGATCTCAATTCGAACAAAATGGTAGCCGAAGTGATTATTGACCGCTGTAAAGGTTGTGAACTCTGCGTGATCGTCTGCGACGCGGCCAAGCACAATGCCATTACCATGCAAGCCGTCAGTGCCAACGGACAGCTGATGTCTCAAAAAGGTGAGTCGGCCGCACTGGGGCAGGCCTACCAAGGATAATCGTTCAGTGGAGCGGGTCTCCCGCGCAAGACCCCATGGCGCCTATCCGCTATGGGGTTTTTTGTTGGTGCCGCTGTGGAGGGAAAAGATGGAAGCTGAAGATAATGTCATCGATGAGCTCCTTCAGGAGATCGCGGGCCTCATCCATGAGTATCCGAAAGTGCTTGAACGGCGTGCAGCCGAGGTCCACGCCAGCGGGAAAGACCCGGATTTGGCGCAAACACTCGTCAAGGCTGCCGACACCATGCGCGACAGCGGAAATCTCTATCTGACCTGGGCAAAGCACTACGCATCCGTCGCTGCAGGCAACACTGATGCGACCTCGGATGAAGATGAAACCGAGGATTTCGACGTCTAAACAGTAGACGCGCTGCTCGTCTATCCGTTTCTCCTGTAAAAAAGCTCGCTCGCGCCACATTAGTTTATGCTAGAATGCACTCGTTTCAGCTAGACCAGATTCCCCGGTAGCTCAGTTGGTAGAGCAGCCGGCTGTAGGAACATGGGTGACTTGTGGCGGGCGCCGCACATACGCCGATCGTCGCAACTATCTCATCGGTGCTGTTCGCAAACGGCGGAAGACCGTTCGTTACAGAGCCTTAACCTATAAAGGTGGGCGCTGTCAGAGATGTGGTTTCGATCGATGTACGGAAGCGTTGGAGTTCCATCATCTAACCTCGACAAGAAGGATTTTGGTATCTCGAGCAAGGGATACACCCGCAGCTGGGAGAAAATCCGAGCGGAGTTGGATAAATGTGTGCTCCTCTACGCAAACTGCCACAGAGAAACTCACTCCTCACTGCAGCCTCCACGGGAAACCGTGGTTGAAACTTCGGGTGAATTCAGGGAAGCCTGCCCCGATTCCTCGACGAATCGGAAGGGGAATCCTGAGCGAAGCCTGCCGAAGGGTCTGCGTGTAGGCAGGACCGTGCAGAGACTAGAGGCTGCGGAACCCGTCCAATAACGCCTCATCAGCGCCCGACACCCTCCCCTGCATGTTCCGCAGGCGGGTGAAGAGATAGTCCAAGCCCGGTTGAAAAATCGGGACACTTGTAACCGGCTGGTCGCAGGTTCGAGTCCTGCCCGGGGAGCCAGTCCAGACCAAAAGGGGTACTTCACTCTGTGAAGTGCCCTTTTTGCTTTCTCCCACCACTGAGATAGGGGGCTTCCTCCTGCCCATCCAGCTGTCGCCGAATCGGGCGGCCATGACGGAAATGCGAGGAGGCCCTCCTCTCCCAACTTTTCGTGCCCTGCCGATTCATGCTGCGGAGCCATAGAACTTTTCTTTATGATGCCTTCCATGTCACTAGACGGGCGAGACTTTACACCGGCAGCCTGGCTCCGCAACCCACATTTCATGACCGTGTTCCCAGGCTATTGGCCTCGACGAGCGCTTCTTGACGGAGTCCCGACCGAGTTGCGGCTCTTCACCACCGAACCGCACACCCAGCTACTCGGCTACTGCCATTGGCAGCCACACCGCACAGACTGTCGGACGGTGGTGCTCGTGCACGGCCTCGAAGGCTGCAGCGAGTCTCACTATATGCGCGGCATCGCCGCGAAAGCCTATCGCGCAGGGCTCAATGTCGTCCGGATGAACCAGCGTACGTGTGGAGGAACCGAGCACCTGACGCCGACGCTCTACAACAGCGGCTTGAGTCAGGACTATCGAGCTATCATCCATGAATTGGCGCGCGTGGATGGACTCGATCGCATCTGGCTAGTCGGTTATTCGATGGGAGGGAATCTCATCCTGAAAGCAGCTGGAGAGGCGGGCTCGTCAGAAACAGCGTTGGCCGGCGCGATCGCAGTCTGCCCGAACATCGATCCTCCGAAATGCGTCGACGCCTTGGAGCAGCCTAGCAACTGGATCTATCACAGACATTTTCTCGGAAGCCTGAAAGCACGTCTGCGCCGAAAGGCCGCACTCCTCCCCGGAAAGTGGGATCTCAAGGAACTCGATGGCGTCGCCTTGATGCGTGAATTCGACCACCGCTACACGGCCCCGGACGGGGGATACGCCAGCGGAGCCGACTATTACAATCGATCAGGCGCATGCCATGTGCTCGATTCCATCGCCGTCCCTACACTCATTATCACGGCACAAGATGACCCCTTCATTCCCTACTCTATGTTTACGGTGCCTCTGATTCAGCGCCACCCGAAAATTCGGGTGATGGCGCCTCGCCATGGAGGCCACTGCGGGTTCATTCACTGGCCATACAACGGGGAAGATTCCTACTGGGCAGAGAATAGGATTATAGATTTCTTGCAAGAGCGAATGTGAAGAGGATGCGCGCCTGCCAACCCGATCAGGCTTTTTGAAGATGCGCCCGCACTTCCTGCACGTAGGTTTTGAACGGATCCGGCATGGGGAAGGGCGCCTGGCCACGCAGTTGGAAGATCGACCAATTGATCACATACGAGGGAGAAAATCGTTCTTCCGGCTTGGGATCGTCTGGTGCGTCCGGAGGTCCACAGGCCAGCAAATGCCGAACAAGCTCACCCCGCCCAAACGCTCTCGTGTTGCGTGGTGGGTGGTCCATTGCCAACGTAATCGCTTTGTCCGTAATGAGGCGTGGAACCCGCCCTTCATCCATAAGACCGTAGTAGAGCCCCTTGCCCGGATGGAGATTATGATACTCCAGATCGAGACTCTTCAGCGCCGGGTCTACCCACGTTGTCTGTTCCGCTTCGCGATAGGTTTCGAGCAGCCATAACTTCGAAGCCCAATCGACCCTGCCCACCAGCGTTGTGTAGTCCCCGCGGAGATCCCGCAAGATCGCTTCCCATTGATCGAGCACCCAATCGGTTTCGTCGTCTTGCCCACCATAGTGAGCGTGCGCCGCTGCAAGAAACGCCTCCTGAATGTCGATCGCGGAGATCGTCTTCCCTGACTCGAGCCGAACGATCCATTCTCGGTTCTGATCCTGAGACAGCTCCTGCATGGTTTCGACCGGTTCATCGAGGTCAAGACCGTGCGGTGCATGGCCCTCTTCGATCAGTTGAAGAACCAGCCCCGTCGTGCCCAACTTCAAGGCTGTTGCCACCTCCGCCATATTTGAATCACCCAACAGGAGGTGGATACGACGGTATTGATTCGGATCGGCCAATGGTTCATCTCTGGTATTGACGATGGCGCGATTCTGCTGCACCCATTCGAAAAAGTCATTCACGATGTAGTCTGCGCGCTGAGAGAGCTGAAACGGAAGGGGAGATTCCTGCGCATAGCGATGGCTCGCTCCTCGGGGCACGATAAGTCGGTCCATCTGGATCCACGCGTCCTGGGGACCCGCCGAGCCGATACGTCCCGCCCCCGTAAATATCTGTCTGGTAACCAGGAAGGTCACCAAAGGTCCGAGGCCTCGCCGCGTAAAGGGGAAGCGTCGCGAGACGAGATAATTCTCGTGCGATCCAAAGGTCGCATCGGTTTCATGATCCACATTGTTCTTAATCAGCGACACCGTGTCGGCCAGACCGAGGTCTTGAATCGCATCCTGCAGCAACTGATCGCCGGCGCGGTCTGACGCTACCGCATCACTGAGCGATTCACACTCCGGGGAGGCCCACTCCAGATGTCCCATATCGAGATACATGCGCCCCGCGTTGGCGAGAAATCCTCCGTTGCCGGGCGGCTCATCGTGTCCTCGATGATGAAGATCGAGCACGCCTCGCCGTTGAACGTGAAAAAGATGATCTCGAATTTTGTGGGCAAACCAGGTGGGGGAATGGTCCGGCCGGTCTTGATTCACCAAGAGTCCGTATTCGGTTTCAAGTCCGAAAATACGGTTCAGCATCTCAATTTGTCACGACGGATTGAAGCGCCACCGGCAGGAGGCGTGAAAGGTCCGCCGGCTTAAGTGACCGATACTTGGAAGTTCCGGGAGCCTGGCGCTCGAGGACCGCACATTCAATCGTTCGGTCACCGGCAAGGTCCCGCACATGTGCGATCAACGCGTCACTGCTTGGGATGGCGGCAGCCGATGAGCTTGCTCCACTCACCGGTGGCTTAGCTTCAGCCTGTTGGTCTGCCTCATCCTGTTGCTGCGCTAACGAACCGATCGCCCAGACACGTAGCGCTAGATCCAACGCCTGCTCCAATGACAGCATGGCGGGCTGTTGCTCCTTGAGAGAGGCCAGCATCTTCGTCTGAACAGCCGTGCTGGCAGCCAAAACCGCACCACCAGTCGACTCCTCAAACGACCCGTCATAGTTGATCGTCAGGAGCGCGTCCTTCTCCGGCTTCAGGCCCAGTTCGGCCACCAGGATCCGCACGATGAACGGCGCCTTATACACTTCCTCGAAGGCCTGCTTAATGACCGGGGCAATGCCGTATTTCACCAGTCTCGATCCTGTTACGTCAGACGGTGACCGGTTGAACCCTTCGACATGCGCCATTTCGAGCAGACTGAAGCGAAGCTTTTCCAAATCCGTGGGATGCCCCATCCCACCCAATGCCAACCGGTCGTAGATCTCGTACAACTTCGGTGTCCCCTTGCTCACCGTCGTCAGAAGGATGCCTCCATCATAGGTCAGCGCGACAACCGGGCTCCCCTGCTTGAACTGTTCGTCGAGATACTGCCGCCGATTGCCGATAGCTTCAACCCAGCGATAGGGCTCTTCATACATAGCGCACCACCTGTGATTCATAGAGCGGTTTCAATGTCGCATCCGACACCGTCTGCACACCGGCCCCCGTAATCAACTTGACCACGGGGTACAAACTCGCCTCCCGGTTGACACCGCCGGTCGCCGAATCGAACTCCGCCGCGCTCGTGAGTAATCGTAAGGCCTGAACCATAGCCTGTTCTTCGGGTAGCGCACTGAGGGGCTGCTCGCCCCACGTATTTAGATAGTGCAAGATCCCTCGGATCGTGGGAGACCCGGACCCGGACACGGCATACTCCGCGCCTTCAAACTCTGCTCCGAGGATATCGTAGAAATAAATCTTGGCCGAGCCCTGCTCCAGATCGTAACCGGCAAACACAGGCACCACTGCGCCCGTCCCGGCCAAGGCCGCAGGCACATTCTCCTTCAAGAGCTTGGAGACCGCGCGCAGTTTGCCGTCGAAACTCAATTCCTGCAGCTGGGTTCTCCGGTAGTATTTGAAGGAATGTTCCAGGACGCGCACCATTTCATAGGCGGTCGCCGGGACACCGGCAATCGCCATCACGCTATACCGGTCGATCTCCAACACCTTGTCCGTGCGATCGTACATCACCATATTGCCGGCGGTCGCACGACGATCTCCGGCCACCAGCACACCATCGCGATACTTGAAGGCCAGAATCGTAGTGGCGCTCGTTAGTGCTTGGTCAGTCCCCACCGCCGTCGGTACGCAGAATGTGTAGCCCTGTTCCTTCAACAGCTGAAGAAAATCCCCTTGCATCCCCATTTCTTACCTCGTTAGACGTGAAACGCGAAAGGTGAAAAGTGTTCGATCACGAGCGTATGAACATTCACCGTTTTTATCTCTCACGTTTTACTTTTTACCTTTTACGCTTACTGTCCCGTCCGTTGCCGATACCGCTCAGCCTGTTTCGGATCGACCTTGCGCATTCGCTTGAGCAAATTATCTTTATCGGGCGACCCGGTCTCCGGCCGTTTCGGCCCGCCGCCTTCATCGGACGGACTCGGCGCCTTTGGCATCGGACTGCCTGGCCCTTCACGACGTTCCGGCATCGAGATGTAGTTCATGATCGAGACTCCTTTTCTCTGTTCCATGCATTCAGCGCATCCATCGGAGAGGCCGCGTGCTCGAATATCTGCACACAGGCTTGCACTGCCAGTGGCTCGAAGAGGTCGCCCATCTCCAATGTCCGCGGAAGCAGCCCTCCGCTGAACTGAACACGTTCCCATTGCATCGACTTGATCTGATCAGGAAACCGTCTGATGCAGAGGCCGCGAATCCCCGCTCTGGTATCGGCCGGTCCGGCCACCAATGCCGATTCAACGTCCTGCTCCGACGTCATCCGCCAGGCCTTCCCCTCGACCTCAAGCCCCAGGAAGAGCCCACGATCCGGATTCACATTATGGTACTCCAAATCCAAACTCGCCATCCAGGGATCATCCCATCCAATCCGCTCATTCTGCATAAAGGCTTCCAACAGCCAGAGCTTGGTGACCCAATCAAGCCGCCCGACAAGTTGGCGTCGATCGCCGGTGAGTAACCGTAGCGTGGAGGCCCATTCGCGAAGAATCCAATCCGTTTCTGCGTCAGTACCGGCCAAATGCTTCTCAGCCGCGAGGTAGTACTGCTCTTGAATGTCGAGGCCCGTGATGGTGCTGCCGTTCTTCTGACGAACCGTTGCCTTCAGGTTATGGTCGCGAGATAGCTGTTTCACTGCCGTGACGGGCTGTTCCAATTCAAGAGACGGTACAGCGTCGCGCGCGATCAACTCCAACACCAACTGGGTCGTCCCGATTTTCAACGCTGTGGCGTATTCGCACATGTTGGCATCGCCGATGATGAGATGGAGCCGTCGATATTTTTCCCGAACCGCGTGCGGTTCGTCCCTCGTATTCAGAATCGGCCGGTTGTGCATCGTGTCAACGCTCAGATCCGTCTCCATAAAGTCGGCTCGTTGAGACAGCTGATAATGGCCAGGCACGAACCCGCTCTCTTGACCCTCCACACCGACTTTTCCGGCTCCAGCAATGACCTGTCGGCTGACAAGGAACGGCAACAGCCCCGCTGTCAGCGACGGGAATGGAATCGAGCGTGACACGAGATAGTTATCGTGACAGCCGTAACTGTGCCCGTGAAAGTCCGTGTTGTTCTTGTAAAGCTGTACATGGGGCCCGCCGAGCGCACGGTTGCGCCGCTCCGCCGCCCGCTGGACAATACGCTCTCCGGCACGGTCATGGGCAAGAATATCGAATAGGGTTCTGGTTTCAGGCGTGGAATATTCAGGGTGCGTATGATCGTTATAGAAGCGTGCACCGTTCGGGAGAACCAGATCGCTCTTCATCTCATGAAACGAAAACGGCCGATGGGCATCCACCTTGGCAAACTCGTCCTCTTCCTTATCTTGCTGCAGGCCGGAGACTCGAAACCCCCGCGCATCCTCATGCGGATCTTCACCGCCATAGTCCCAGCGCCGCTCGAATGAATCCGTCAAATGAGCCCGCACCAGTTCCATCGACTCCACGACCGGATCGACCACATCCTGGTCTTCTCTCGTAATCCCATATTCTGTCTCGATGCCGAATAACCGTATCATGCCGTTTGGCGTGAAACGTGAGGCGTAAAAGGAAAGGGCCTGTCTGAACAGAGCCTTTTCATTTTCTTTTACCCCTCACGCCTTACCCCTCACTCCTTACGTCTTCAGATAATTTGGTTGATCAATCTCTCTTCGGACTGTGGTCCCCTCCGAAACGAGGAAATCCCCACCACCTGCTCCGGATGGTGGTCGAGAAGCTTGAGCCATTCTTCCGCCGCATCATCGGGCGGCAGCATCTCGCCCTGCCGGAATTCTGAGTGAACAGAATTCATCAGATCGTCCAAGGTCATGCCACCTTGCTCAACCCCGCCGGCTGCAATCGTGCGATCGATCGCCTGTTCCTTCGCCCGTTGAACGATCGAAGCCAGGATCGCTCCGCTGATCAGATCGCCTCGATAGAGGACTTTATTCTGCCCGTTTCGGAGCCTAATCGACAGGAGCCGATTGTCATCGATTCGCGAAAAGATCGCGGAGAGCGCATGCTCGATGAGGTCGGCACAGGCCTTCTTCCGATCTCCACCGTGCTGGTCGATCCATTGCCGGTCGAGAGGCAGATCATCCGTCAGATACACGTTGAGAATCGCTGCCGCCGAATCACGATTCGGACGGCTCACTTTGATCTTGCGATCAATACGCCCTGGCCGAAGCACAGCCGGGTCGATCAGATCCGGCCGATTCGAAGCCAGAATGATCACCACATCGCGCAACGATTCGATGCCGTCCATCTCGGAACAGAACATCGGCACCAAGGTGCTGGAGATGTTGAATGCACGAGACGCCCGTCTCGTGCCGAGAATCGACTCCGCCTCGTCAATAAAGATAAAGGGTAACGCCCCTTCGCTTCGACGAGCGCGGGCCTGGGCGAAGAGATCTCGGACCATCCGCTCCGATTCCCCTAACCACATATTCAGAATCTCCGGCCCCTTGACGTGGAGGAAGGCCCCCCGAGTCACGGGCAGCTTGTCCCTTTCCGTACCAGGCTTGCCCTGGCCTGACTCCCTCACCAGCTTCGAGAGACTGGCGGCTGCCGCTTGTCCGATCAAGGTCTTTCCGCAGCCGGGAGGACCATAGAGCAGGAAGCCTTTCGGTTGAGTGAACTTGAATCGCTGGAACGTCTCCGCATGAAGCAAGGGATACTCGATCGCCTTCTTAATCGCTGCGATCGCTTCTGTCTGCCCCCCGATCTGTTCCCATGTGACCATGGGAACCTCGTCGAGCAAGTGGGATTTGGCTTTTCGGTCTTCCAATTTCTCGATCGCCACATGGAGGCTGGGCTCGATGCGCACCTCATCGCCGGCCTTCAGATCCACGCCGATAAGATCGCTCGATCGTTGGAGGATCAGGACCTGCCGTCCCATTTCCTGCTCGAAACGAAGCCGCCCATCCGCCAACGCTTCCGCCACTTTCAACACAGGCCCATTACGGTCGTAGCCCAAGATCTTAATCACCGCGTAGGCTTCGTTGACCAAAATCTGGGCGCCGATCTTTAATTCGGCAGCCTCCACCCGTGGATCGACCGCGGCATAGTACTCAGCGCCCCCCACCAGAATCCGTGCAAGGCCGTCACCCGGCACCTCAAGCAGAGTACCCACCCGATTGGCCGGCGCCGTGAGCTTCGCGATCACGTCGGCGACTTTCTTGAATTCAACTTCACGTTGTCGCTGCGCCGCTTGCCCGAGGATCACGGCATGGCGCAACTTATAGAGGATCTTCTGCCGGGGGTCACTGTCGGGGAACGAGGCAAGACATTGCTCTATGAGTTCAAGCGGATCGGATTCCATGCGCGTTGATGGATCTGCGGCATGCTCCGTCTTCCCGTTGGATTCCGGATCCTGTGGCTTAGTGGGTCTGCGGTCACTCATCGGTGGTCCTCCATGCAGAACAGATGGGTGATCCTACCATAGCGCCCTCATGGATTGCCGTTCAATTGACGGCTTGGAGGGTCACGGACACACGTTCGTGGCGGGTCCCCCGCAAGACTTCGACCGTAACTTGATCGTTGACTTTATGCCGTTCCATGACATCCATCAGATCATCTATGGTCCCGACCGGCTTGCCTTCGACCGCCGTAATGATGTCGCCCAATTCCACCCGGCCGGTGATAGTCTCGCGGGCTCCCTTCAACCCGGCCTGCTCAGCTCCACCGCCACGTGAAACCTTGCCGATAATCAAGCCTTTGATCCCCCACCGCTTGGCCATCGCGTCGGGAACGAGCGAGACCCCGAGTCCAGGGCGGATGAGTTTTCCATACTTGACCAACTCCGGGACAATGCGGTTAACCGTGTCGACCGGCACGGCAAAGCCGATTCCCGCGAAGGCCCCGCTCGGGCTTACGATTTGGGTATTCACGCCGATTAATCGACCGGCGCTATCGAGCAGTGGCCCGCCGGAATTTCCAGGATTGATGGCGGCATCGGTCTGAATGACCCCTTCAATCGTCCGGTTCGATAGAGACTTGATCGTCCTGCCCAAGGCACTCACCACGCCGGTCGTCAGCGTGTGATCGAGACCGAATGGGTTCCCAATCGCCAATACCTTCTGCCCAACGCGCAGATCATGTGATACCCCGACGACGATCGGCGAGAGTGCCTCTTCCTGCGCACGAATCTGCAGAACCGCCAGATCGCGATCGGGATCGGCGCCGATGAGCGTGGCCTTATGCTCCGTCCGATCGGCCAGCGTAACGGTAACCGAATTCGCCCCGTACACGACATGGAAATTCGTGACGATGTGCCCCTGCTTGTTCCAGACAAATCCCGATCCGGACCCTTGCGGAACCTCAAAAGTATTGAAGGACCACGGGTCTCGCTGAATCGCCGTATTCGCAATGAAGACGACGGATTTCGTCGCCCGTTCGAACACGGCCATCGTGGCCCGCTCATCTGCGCCCAACTCGGTGGGCGAAGGCGTCACGACGCGAGGCTTCCCCTCAGGACCGTCATAGGTCCCGCCCAACGGCTTCCCCCACTCCGCCATCGCCACCCCAGGCCAGAGACCGATGAGCAAGAGTCCCGCCGACAGGATTCGCCTCTTCATCGCAATCATTCTCCCATGATTTGGAAAATGAGTTCCCTGGTCCGTGATCTAGTATCGAAATCGACGAGGACGATCTGTTGCCAGGTCCCCAGCAACATCATCCCGTCCACGAAGGGAATGGTGACCGACGGTCCTTGCAGTTGACCTCGCAAATGGCTGTGGCCGTTGTCTTCACCGGCATTTCTCGTATTGTGTTGCCATGCAGGATCGGCCGGCACGGTCCGATCCCAAAATTTTATGGTATCGGCCCTGATGCCCGGCTCATCTTCGATGATCATCACCGACGCAGTGGTGTGCTTGATGAACACCGTCACGATCCCGGCCGATAACCCGGTGCCCGCCAGGGCGTCGACCACGGAATTCGTAATATTTTCGATCTGCGTATTCCCCTGCATGGTGAGGCGCACGGACACCGTCTTGACCGCCATCTTATAACTCCACTGCTCGGAGCGCTCGGCGCTCCCCCCGCGTAAAGGCACAGCCACGCGCCTCCTCCAGGATTGCATCAAACACGCCTTGTGCAGTCAACCGACGCAACGTCTCCACCACCGTGCCGCTCAAAATGCCGTCACGTTGCAACGTCTCCAAATAGGCAAAGGCGTCGACCAACGTTTCTTTCTTCCGCACATAGTAGTCTCGTCCACGACGCTGATTGCTGTAGGCCTCAAACTGCTCGCAGGCGACGAGAATCTCCGCCAACTGCTTGATCCAAGGCTTGGCCGACGCCAACTTCTCCGGATAATAATAATAGAGCATCACTTGCTGCATCCAAGGCACCCAGCTCACCCCCATCTTCCTGATGGCCGGGCGAACCGTACGAAGCCGACGGACAAGTCGGCGCGAATATCCCAACCGCATCTCGACCTGTTCCTTCGCCCAGGCAGTCATCATGATACCGTCGGCCTCAAGATCATTTCGATAACACCGGAGAAAGGCCTCGGTTTCTCGCCCATAGGTTGTCTCCGGGTGCATGGCTCTCCACTCCCGTGGTCTTGTCGGAATCCCGCGATCCTTCGCCCAGGACCAAATCTTCCCAAAGAGTCGGCGATCGAGTCCGGACCGTCCCAAGTCATGCAGCAGGCACGCGATCTGATACTGGCGGGTCCGCTCGGCTCCATGACCCAGCGCCGTGGCCACCGCCACGCACATACGCGCAGTCCGCACCGCATGCGGCCGATCGTATCCACGAATGATGCGCCCACGGTGAATAGGATGTGGGTAATCGTAGAGACGCATCAAGCGGGTCAGGAGTGTACGGGGAACCAAGATCGGGGCACGTGTATGGGCATATTGCATCATGAATGAAAATGCATGCTGGCGTATGAGTAACGAATACGGTCGCGAGGAGAATATCGTTCGTTGAAATGAGGTGTCAAGGCGAGTCCGTGCACAACACTCGATGAAAGTCTTGATCTCTGCTATGCTCGGATCGGGGGCATGAAACAAAGCCTGTCCGGGTCAAGTAGACGAAACGATGGCACGAACGCATCTACGCGCAGCGATAGCCAGTGGCGGAGTCTTCCTCGCCTGCACCCTCGTCACCTCGGTATCAGGATATGCCGCATCCTCGCCGGATCAGCTCACTGAGCTGACCGGCAAGGCCTCGGTTGTCGTCACGCTCAAAGGCCGCGACAATTTTACGAGCGAATATCGCTATGACGTCAGTGTCAGGAACCACTCGTCTGACCTGCTGATCGCGGACTCACTGGTGATCGTCCTCGATAAGATTACCAACCTTGCCGGTGAAGACCGAGAAGGGTTGACAGGCGAATCCTTCCTCACCCGATTTGAAGTGTTGGGCCAGGACGGCGAAACCGCCGATGGCAAACCATTTTTCCGCGTTCCAGTCGGCACAGCCCCGGACCTCGGCTCACTCACCGACAGCCTCCCTGCCACTGTCCGCCTCAGGAACAAGGATTACCTCTCAGTCTTTACACCTTCCTTCAAAGTGCTGGGGCAAAAACGTCCGCCGCCTGAGCCAAAGCAAGTCCAGACTACCCCTGTTCAGCCTGGGACCACTCCGACAGCTCCCAGTCGCAACTCGGTCGACAAACTGATTCAGCTGTTGATCAAAAAGGGAGTGGTGACAGAAGAAGAATGGCGCAAGGCCAACCAGCCATGACGGATAAGGCATGTAGCGCCTGCCAAGACATCTGGCCGAAAGAAGACCATTTCATCGCCGACCTCGGCCTCTCCAAGGCCTACCTGCATGATGATCAATTCTTCCCCGGCTGGACCGTCGTCCTCTTCAAACGCCATGCGACAGAGCTGTTTCATCTGGCTCCCACGGAACGGATTCAGCTGATGGAGGAAGTGAATTTGGTCGCCAAAACCCTGGCCCAGGTCTACGAGGCCAGAAAGATGAACTACGAACTCCTTGGCAACCAACTCCCTCATATCCACTGGCATGTGATTCCCCGATTGGCCGACGACCCAGCCCCACTCGAACCAGTGTGGCGGGTGGAGCATGAGCCGATGCTCCATTCAGGACCTGATCTCCAGAGCACGGTTCAGCGACTGCAGCAGGCCATTCAGAACGCCCGCTGAATCACGAATCGCCGCCTCCCTCAATGACCTCACCCGGCCCACCGGCATCAATTCGGTGTTATAATACCGTCCATCTTTGACAACAGATCCGGAGGGTCACAGGTTTCCAATGCGTCATCGATTGATGCTCGTGACCCTCTTGTGCGTGTTCATCGCTCGGTTCCCCATCCATTCATCGTTCGCGCAAGCGCCTGAGGACGCACCGCCCTCAGTGGTCGAGTCTCCGCCGCCGTCTTCCGAACCCTCGCCCGCTCCAGCGCCCACGGATGAGCACCGGCTCCCCGAACTCTTGCCGAGCGAGCGAGCGGACGCCGTGATGGCGCTGGGTGAGTTGCGCGGCGCAGTCCGTGTGTCACCGGACAGCGCGGACGCTCGGCTGAAGTTGGCACAAGGGCTCTACCGAATCGGCGATCTCGACGCCGCGCTCGATGAATGCCGTATCGCGCTCAAGCTCCAGTCACACAACGCCAAAGCTTATCTGCAACTTGGTGTCATAATGATAGCCAAACAGGATGGACATGCGGCTGCCGTAGCCTTGATGGAAGCTGCCCTGCTCGAACCTGAACTCACACAGGCGCATTACAGCTTGGGCAGCGTCCAGTACTCGCTGGGCAATCACACAGCCGCGATCCAGTCGTATCGCCGAGCCTTGGATCTGCAACCGAACTTTCTCGATGCCCGCTACCGACTTGCGCTCGTCTTGAAGCTGGCGAGTCGGCATCAGGAAGCGGTGCAATTTATGGAGGATGCGGCGATCGGCGGGGTTCCGCAGGCGCAGTACTTCATGGGGAACGCCTATCGCAACGGACAGGGCGTCGAAAAGAATCTGGCCTTGGCCATTCGATGGTGGACTAAGGCTGTGGAGTTCGGCCAGCAGCGCGCGGCGGAGTCCCTTTCACAGCTTCGCCGTCAGGCGCTACTGCCTGACCAGCCTGAGCGCCGTCGAAAAGAGGCGGTTGAAGGCTTCAGACATTATCGAAACGAACTCTGGGCTGATTACCCGGATGTTGCCAGGAACAACGGAAACGAATCATTGGGCATCGCCTTGCTCAACGACAGCCAAGCCTCCAATGGAGTCAAAGTGCTGTTCGCCGAGACCCTTGCGCTGGGAGAGGCTGCGCACGACGAACTGGCGCGCCTGTATGAAACCGGCTTCGACACCCGCCTCGCCCAATTCGATAAGCGCATCCTGACGTGTTTTACCACCACCGCTGCTGATGGTTTCATCCCGTCAAAGAAAGCGCTGGCGCGCATCTATGGCAAAGGCCTCGGCGTCACGCCGGATGCGCAAAAAGCCAAGGCGTTGCTGAAGGGACTGTCCAAGCAGGAGATGAGAGAGGTCCTGGATGAGATTGCAGGGCGATAGGGAATAACATGCTCGACGCCTCACGCCTGTGGCGACAATTTCTCAGTTCCTCCTGGCTCCAAGCCGGCGTCATGGGGTTGCTCGCGACTGTCCTGGCGGTCGGTCTATGGGCTGCAGCATCAACCACGTTCACGGCACTGGACTGGGCCGCGTACGATTTCTGGTCGGCCGGTCACGGACCCATCCCGGTAAGCTCATCCCTGCTGATCGTCACACGGGACCCGGCCAGCGAACAAGAGTTCGGCGCTGGCCCTTGGGACCGAGCGATCCTCGCACGCCTCCTGACCAGTGCGCATGAATCCGGAGCGCTCGCGATCGGCCTCGATCATCGCCTCGATCGTGCCGGCTCTGCGCAACTCGGCGGGGCGGCGAGCGATGCCCTGCTTTTGGAAGCCATCAGCGCCGCCGGTCCCATCGTGGTGACACAGAGCCCTGACCCGACGCTTGTTTCGGATGGAACGATCGCGGGCCACCTGCTGGTCACGACCCATTCCGATCACGTTGCGCGAATGGTGCCTGTGGCGGCAACCGGTGACAGCCAATCCATCCCAGCCTTCGGGATTGCGCTGTACGAGGTGTTTCAACAACAGACCTCCCTGGCGAGGCCGTCTCGTTCGGAAGGGGGCACGGCCTCGCTCTTGGTCAACTATGTCGGCAATGGAACGATCAATGCTTTTCCAACAGTTCCTATGTCATCCGTGTGGAGCGCCATCGAATATCACGAACGCGATCGGCTCACCGAATGGTTCAAAGGCAAGGTCGTTGTGTTTCTACCAAACCCGATCACAGGGGGAAGCTCGCTCCTGCCTACGGGACAGATGGTCACCAACTCGGTGATCCATCTCCATGTCGTGAACATGCTGCTGACCGACAACCGGATCTACCAACTCAGCGCAACCGGCCGCTCCTTGATGACGCTGTTCGTAGCCTGGTTGGTCGCCTGGCTCCTTCTTCATTTCCGAGGTACGATCAGCCTACTTCTCGCCGGGAATGCAATTGCCGTGTATGGAATATTCATATTCCTTGGACTCGTGCTGGCCCACCTGGTGCTTCCCCTCGCTATGCCTCTGACGGCCGCCCTGTTGGTGCTCGTCGGCACGACCATTTTGAGCCATCTCACCGCTCACCAGCGGCTGATGCTCTTGGAGCAGGACATGCTCCGTCTGCAACAGGAAGCCGTCGCCGTGCGCGAGGCCCTGGTTCTGCGCGAGACCCGTGCAGAGACCTTGCAGGAAGATCTCGCAGTCGCGCGAACCGCCATCACGCAATCCACCGGCCAGCAGGAAGAACTCACTCTCTCAGCAGACCTGCTCCGCTCTCAGCTTGCCGAGGCCCAGGTACAGGAAGATGAGGCACGCCGGAAACTTGAAGGGCTTGAACATCAGCTCCACAGTCTGCGCGCGTCCACAAACCAACCCCTGGCAATGGGCGATGTGGAACTCGATCGCCTGCGGGACGAATGCCGTCAGCTAGGCATCATGACTCAGGATGCCGGACTCCTGCGCCTCTATCGGGATCTCAAGAAAGGAGCCAAGTCGCCTCTGACGGTCCTGGTGCTCGGCGAGCCGGGAACCGGGAAAGAACTGTTCGCTCGCGCCGCCCACCTGCTCAGTCCACGAGCCGGCAAGACCTTCATCGCCGTCAACATGGCGGCCATCTCCCCTGAGCTCTTCGAGAGCGAACTCTTTGGCCATACGAAAGGCAGCTTCACCGGCGCCACCGCCGATCGAAAGGGCTATTTCGAATTGGCCAACCATGGGACCATCTTTTTGGACGAAATCGGCGATCTGCGTTTGGACCACCAGAGCAAGCTGCTGCGGGTCTTACAGGAGAAGTCCTTCTATCGCGTCGGCGCGACGATCCCAACGACGGTGGATGTGCGTATCGTGGCCGCAACGAATCGCGATCTGCAGCGAGGCGTGTCCGAAGGCTGGTTCCGTGAAGATCTCTATTTCAGGCTGACAGGGCTGGTGTTCCGGCTTCCGCCACTGCGAGAACGCACCGGCGACGTGCCGATCCTCGCGGATATGTTTCTCCACGACATCGCCGGCCAGATGAAAAAACCGGCGCCGAAGCTCTCGAACGAAGCATTCCGCGCATTAGTCGAACATGCATGGAAGGGCAACGTGCGGGAGTTTCGGCATTGCCTGGAACAGGCGATCGCACTCAACGACGGCCCCCTGCTCACCAAAGAGTCGTTGCGTCTCGGTAGCGCATCCGCATCGCCCGCTGGTCTAGCCAAGCCTGCACAGATTCTTCTCGATCCGGCCAGGGATGCAGCGGTGTTGAATTGTCTGAGGCAGCATGGCTTCGACATGCAGGCGACGGCAAAAACGTTAGGATGGGACCGCAGCACCGTGACGCAGCGACTGAAGGGCCTCTGCTTCCAGGCGCTGGTCGAGGCTAATGGTGATCAAGCGAAAGCCGCACTGGCCATCGCCGGCGATCCCAGCCACCTGAGAACCGTCGAACTGAAGCTTATGGACTACCACAGCCACCTCATGTCCGTGATCGAACCCTTCGCCACAGCCAACGAGGCTCTCCTTGATTGCAAACGGCGCTTCAAAAACCTTCCCGACCGACATTTTTCATCAGTCGAGACGCTGATTCGGCAATCCTTCCGTCAAAACGGGCCAGCTTCACTCGAGTTAAGAAAAGGTTCTTGATCAACTGTTCCTGCCTCACATGGCAAGGATAGAGTGATTGAGTCGGCTACTGGCAAACCGAAGGCAAGCCGAAATATCTTCTGCTTCGAGATCTTGCAACTATACGAGAACTTGTTGCTGAGTGAGCCCAGCTGCAAGCAGGTCCAGAACATCGATCACCCGAATCCCCATCGCACGTGTGCAAGGCCGCTCTCCGCACTGTGCAAAATCTGCAGTGATACGTTCGACGACTTCAGCCATGATGAAACAATTCTATGAATGACGGCGCCACGTCAGCGGAGACGTCCGGCCGCCTTGTCGAGCAGGGCCTTCGCCTGGTCAATGGTGAGCGCCTTTGAAGGGCTCATAAACGTGATCGAAAGAGCCTGGCCCTTTGTCCCGCCGGCACAGGTGGACAGCATCAAGCCATCTTTCGTGGAGGGCGGAGGCGTCATGATCGAGCACCAGGCATGAGGAAAATCCTTTGCTACCTCCTTGTAGTTTGCCTTCCTGAGGCCGTCGGCCCCCACATTGTTTTTGGACATCGTGATCAGTTTGGCGATATCTTCATCAGTGACGGGGCCTGTGAACCAGCTTATGGTGATTTGGCCCAGAGGGGAAGTGACAGCATACATGCAGCCGAGCACCTTCATGCTCCTGTTCGGACCTGCTGGAACGTCATCAAAGTGTATCGGCTGGGTCACGCCCATTTTCCCATTGGTCACGACCTCGATGTCGCCCGACGTCAGGAGTGAACACGCCGATGATTGTTCCGCGGCAGCAGGCGAGGTAAACACGGCGATCAGACTCAAAACGAGGCTCAATAGCAGCATGAGAGCCACCTCGGTGTGAAGTGAAGAACTAGCCGTCGTGACTCTCGGTGTTCGGTCGGCAGCATAGCACCAGCCGGGAGTGATTTATGTCAGTCCTGCGGCCTTACTATTGACTATGCTGGTGAAGATAATGGTTCCAGCACCTTTCTCCTGCTCTCAGGCAAACTCTCAAACAACGATCGAAACATGATCACCGAATCCTGATATGTCCCATCATTTTTCCGCACCGCGCCGGGGATCACACCCAGTTCTTTGAAGCCAAGTTTTTCCCAGAGACGGCGCGCGACCAGATTTTCAGAAAACACAAGGTTGAAGATCACACTACGATAGCCGAGTTGCTTGGCATAGGCCAGCATCGTAGCGCCCAAGAGCCAACCCAACCCTTTGTTGCGCCAGTCCGGCGCCACGATGAAACCGGCGTTCGCCACCTGTCTTGCCCGCCCAGGCCAGTTCGCCTTGAGATAGAACGCCCCGACCATCCCCGCCGCACCGGTCCGATCCAGCACATAAGCCGCTACCGTGCTTTTCCCGCGAAACCAATAATCCATGAAAGCATCCTCATCCGGAAACCGATCATGCGGGTACGACGTTCCCTCGTCGACGATCACCCGATAGAGGCTCCGCAGAGGCTCAATATCCAGGTTGCCAGCCAACACCAATTGAACCGGCGAACCATCCTTGAGTTTCGCGTCGATGGGAAAGGTGAGATTCATCTTGTTCGGACGAGTCTACTGCAACCGCCTGCGGCTTATCCACACACCTAGCTCATCTCTCTCCACCGCAAGGGAGCGGCCAAGGCTGCCCTTTACTGCGCGCATCGGACGAGCACATTCTTATCGTGCGCGTTCTGCAAGCAAGAAGGGCACCTGGCTGCTCCCTCCTCATCCTTTTCACCGTGCGCGTTCCGCGAGCAGGAAGACGACCGCGCAAGATGGATAGGTACCGCATCAGGTGAGAAGCGGCAAAAGACCAAGAACAATGACACTGATTCGTTTCATGATAAGCTCTACTGTGATAAATTAAATTTCCTGCTCGGGTGTGGTACAAAATCCACGGAATATAAGGATAAAGCGGTCTCTCATCCTTCGCTTGAGAAAATAGAATCATTTGATACAATTTTTTAGAGGCACATTCGATGTTATATGAACTATTCATGTTTTGGATTGTTGGGAGCATTACAGCGGTTGCGGCCAGCATGGTGCTTGGTGGCTTATTGTGTGTGTGGTGTGCCTTTAAAGGTCGTAGGCGCGCCCGATTGGCCTCCAACTTCGCGCAACTTTCTCACCCCCCTTCCCGCTGACAAATATTTTTCACCCGACTACCTCCAATTGCTTCGCACTCGATCTCCCGAAACGTGCCATTAGCCCTGGCAAAGATCTTCGGATTTTCTCCACTTTGCCCTAAAGGGAACAGCCAGACTTTCCTTCCCTGCTCGCATTGAGGGAGCACATTCTGATCGTGCGGCCTCAGCGAGCAAGAAGGAAAGTCTGGCTGCTCCCTTCCCTCTTCCGAAGCCGCGAGTTCCGCGAGCACAGAAGATCATCAGGCTCCATCCCCCTTCCCTTCTTGCGGGGCCATCCCCGCATCCCATGCCGGTTCAAATCTCCCCGCATCGAACGCGCCTCTCCCTTGCCTTCTGAACCCCTGAATTTCTCTCAACTCTCATTCGCTTTTTTCCCTTCCAACCACCGGCACCCCGGTTGCTCAAGCATCTGACCATCTACGCACAGGCAAGACGGCCAGAAAGGGGGTGATGCAGGGCCAAGGCTGCAGTCAAGTTTTGAATGTTGAGTTTTGAATTTTTCACTTCAGCACACGGAGGATTACGATCATGCAGAAGCCATCATCGCCGGTATCGTCGGGAAACCTTTCCCCTGCCATTGTCGGGCCGAGTAAGGACACGAAGGAAGTCTATGTCATAGGCCTAGGGGTTTTGGGCCTTGCCATCATCATTGGAGCCTTCTGGTACTTCTCCGGGCAGGGCCAGTCCTATGCCACGAAGGCCCCAGCTGAGACCCTGACCAACGCTCAAGTCGCGAACGTGCTCAAGACCAGTACGACCCCGTCCGTCGAACCGATCGTACACAACCAAGCAATTCCCGCATCCAGCTACAAATCCGACAGCATCCATACGGATATCTATTTCGAGGTGGCTCGGAAAGGACTCACCGACGACGCCAAGGCGATCCTCGCCACGCAGGCCGACTTGGCGAAGAACGACCCCGATCTCGGCATTCTCGTGCAGGGCTATACAGACCAGCAAGGTTCCGTCAGTTACAACCACAAGCTGGGACTTATGCGGGCTGAGAAAGTGAAAGAGTTTCTGGTCGGTCTTGGAGTCTCCGATCAATCCATTAAGGTGGTGAGCCTCGGTAAGGATGGCGCGCTCTGTCTCGACAGCAGCGAAGTCTGCCGGAACATGAATCGGCGGGTACACCTCGAAATCCGCAAGATCGGCAAGGATCACATGATTCTTCCGACCGCCGCTACAGAGCCCAAGACCACCGAACCGATCCAATCAGTGGATGACCAGAACAGCAATTCAGATACTCACGGCTCACTTGCAGACAATCTGCTTCCTTCCTTTGCCGATCCCTCGGCAACCAATCCGTCTCCACTGACGACAGATCCGGCTTCCGGCAGCTAACCGGCACTGAGTCTGATCCTGGGGGAGCTATGCGGCTCCTCCAGGAAGCGGTCAGCCCTGGGCAATATCTGGCCAGGGGCCAGCTAGTCGTGCCGAGAGGGGTACGTTGAGTATTTTGATGAACCGAGAACGCCGCGTGGGAAAGGGCGCGTCTCGGCGCGCCAGGGTTGGGGGGTGAGGAAGGAGGCTTTTTCAGCATCCTGCTAGCAGACAGGATCATGCCGCGTTAGGAAGGGAGAAACAATACCTATTCCCACCCGCCTCTTTCGCACTGTCCATCGCAGTCTTCGCACGAGCAAACAGGTCGTTGATCTCCTGGCCATCGAGCGGATACACCACCAGCCCGAGACTCGCCGTGACGCTCGTCTCCTGTTTCTCGATGGACCAAGGTCGCGCGAACGCCTTCAGAATCCGGTCACCGACTGTTTCCATATCGGCCCGGCTGTTGATCCCTTCGAGCAGACAGGTAAACTCATCTCCGCTGAGACGCGCGGCCGTATCGACTTCTCGCAAGCATCTTTTGAGGCGATTGGCCGCCTCTTTCAACAAGAGGTCTCCCGCCGCCTGCCCAAACATCCAATTGATCTCTTTGAAACGGTCCAGACCACACAGCACCAGACCGACCACATGTTTCTTACGCTTGGCCATGGCTACGGCATGGGTCATCCGGTCGCGGAACAACACGCGATTCGCAAGGGTGGTCAGCGGATCTTGTTGCGCGAGATAGCTCAGATTTTGTTCAGCCTTTTTCCGTTCGACAGCATGCCGGAGCGCACGAGTAAGCTGCTCCGCGGTAGACCCGTCTTTAATCACAACCTCCTGCGCGCCATGTTGAATCATCTGCCGATCCGCTGCTTCATCGTTCTTTTCACCGAGCACCACGATCGGCATCCTGCCCAGCGCGGCCTGGATGAGATCCAACGTATCCAAACCATGGGTGTCGACGACGGCCCGATCCATGAGAATGGCGTCGAAAGACTCACGACCCAGCCGATGCAGGGCGTTGCTGAGACGCTCCACATGGGTTACCTCGATCTGCCACTTCTCTGTCTCCTGCAGCAGATCAAGGGCAAGCTTTGCATCGTCTGGATCATTTTCGACTAACAAGACTCGAATCATGGTGGACCTTACAGATACCAGTCGTCGCCTCGGCGAGGGGCTTACGCGCCCATCTCATATGCGACGAGACGCTCGATCACAGCATGCAATTGGCGGTTGCCGCAGAAGCGGTCATAAATCATGTGAGCTAATTGGAATGCCTCAGGCTGGTCTTCTTGTTATCTTTCCATTTCCATGGCGGCACGGGATTGGAGTCAGTCCAGAGGCCCTTGCCCGATGCCCTGGCCAGTTCTTCGATGACCTCAAGGCGGGCATCGCTGGAGGTCGTCGATTGTCGCCACCAGGCCAACCCTTCTTTCAGCAGCTCGTGGCCCACATTGCGCCCATCATGCAGCAATACCTCGGCAGACACCCGACCCTGCTTGTCTCGCGTGAGCCCTCGCACGACAACATCGCGGTTCCCAATGAAAGCCGCGGTCGCGTGCTTCGCCTGTTTCCCGTGTGGCTGCTTGAGTTCAGGGCAATCGATGTCTTTAATGTAAATTGTTTCGCTGCGGCCGTCGTGACGAATGGTCAATCGATCACCCTCATGGACGGTAACGACTCTGGCAGCAAAGTCCGCCCATGACAGAGCTGGGCATGTCGCCACCAATGCAAGCATAAGCCCGGTCACAATGTGATGCTTCACCATGATTCCACATGCTAGCGTCCCCTACACCATCAGGCCATCTATTTCTCGATTTTTGGACAGCACCGAGAAACTCTCGTTCCGGCAAATGAGCTTATCAGAGGGTTGAGGATAATCAGAACCTCCATATCGGCTTGGTCGCTCTGAGGTAACCTGTAAGGATGTCTCTACGTGAAACGACACCGACCAGCCTTCCTTCAGCGTCAATTACGGCAACCCGGATGAGATGTTTGCCCTGCAACAGCTGAATGATTTCCATGGCAAGTGTATCTTGGGTCACGGAGATAGTCCCCTTGGTCATAATTTCCCCTGCTGTCACCTTCCAGAGTTCTTTGCCGTCCTTGATTGCCTTCAGTAAATCGAACTCAGTCACAATCCCCAATAGCTTGCCGTCTCCGGCTAATATGGGTACGCTCCCAAAACCGCCTTCAGTGAGCGCCCCAGCCAGCTTATCTCCCGTATCTTCAGCATGGTAGTACGACACAACATTTTGCATGAATTGCTCTGCCTTGAGCGCTGCGAAATCATGGGGGCCTATCATGTACTCGACGCGTCGCATAATCAGCTCCTCCTATTCGAAGGTCACGCTGGATTACTGGCTAGGCCATTGTTATGCTTGCTTCCGGCTTGCCGATAGGATTTCCCTCCTAGTCCTTGCCTCCTCTCGTCGGGTTGCGTCAAGCAACCTGGTATTGCCCCACTTCTTGACACATTCTACAGGATGAAGCTGCGAGGACAAGATCTAGCTTGGAGAGGCAAGGGTTCACAGTCCACTGAGAGGAGTCTCTCCAAGCGCAACCACTCGCTGTTTGCCAGCGCATCGATCCGAAGGTGGTGCGGTGAGAGCTGTACCCTGTCGGTGTCATGGGCTGTGCTCCCGTCCATGAGGAAATGAAAGCGATTTCGCCAACTGGCCGACGTGTCGGGCGGTTACGTATAATGCGGTTGTGCCAAAGCACCCAGCACTCTACTGCAGTTTTCTCATCCGAGCATGGCGAACTCTGAATATATTATAGTCCCTTGCTAACACACTGGCCACCCATGCACTGACGCGCAAACAAGACAAGCTCAAGTGGGCATGAAGTGAACTGGCCCTGAGCGTTCTGACGAAGACAAGGAGGCTTGTTGATCCGGCCAATGTCTACAACCAAATAACAAAGACCAGCCTGGTCCCTCACCTTGACATAGCAATTTTCTTAGTTGCTCGATCTCTGATAATTTGGTATTAGCTACATATCTGAATTCAGATTGAGACTGTAATGTCCGACTACAAGCATCAGCGTTACATGTCAAGCCCCTCGCAGACTGACCCCCCCTCTGTGTTCTTCTAAGTTCCCCTGGATAGCGCGCCGTCTTTATTGGCTCTCGAGCTTCACATAAGTTTCCCAGGAGGTTGGGCCATGACCAGGTTATCAGGCACAGAATCGACCGAAGAGGTGAAACAAAAGATTCCGCGTTGTCCTCATTGCGGCTCCCTTGACCCGCAGCAGAACATTGGGCTGGCCGAGTGCAATCACCGACCTGAGATGGGGAGTGACCGTGAGGTAGGGCTACACCGTGCAGTAGCGATGAATGACGAGTACGATCTCCACCGACACAGTTTTCCCCAATCACCGGAAAACGAAGGTTTAAGTTGGCCTCATAAGATAGGGCGATTCGCACGATCACTGTGGCAGGGTCCGAAGAAATCGTTGATTGTTCTCCTTCAGCACGAACGGTCAAACCGATGGCGCATGAGAACACTCAATGAAAATCCTGCGATGCAAATCATCGCCGATTTTTACTTGACCAATATCACTCAAGAGGCCTTGTTTATACAAAAGACGTTCTTCGTTCCCTACCATGGCAAAGGGTGGTTTCCGTCCACTCTGCCTGTCGAGGGGCATGTTTTGGTGACGAATCATGTTCTGGCCGGCGGAGCACCAGGTAAACATAAGATACCTCCGGGGTTCACTTACGAGGGGCATGCTGACTGGTGGATTCAACCTCCGATTAAGCGGGAAGGTCAAACACTCAGAGGAAGAGGCTGCTTCGTTGATCAATTTGACAATGAGCATTGGACCGCTGTCCTCAACTGGAAATATCGGTAAAAGAGAGAGGAGGGGGAAAAGCTGAAAGGCTGCTTCAAGGAGGTTAGAATACGCTGCTCACTGCCCAGGACAAGCACCGGGTGGTACGGTCTGAGCGAGCGATTGACCTGTGTGGCTGATCACGGAACAGCACGCCGAGAAGAAGTGGTGGAAGGGACGAAAGGTGATCGGGGCGATGTGATTGTTTACCGACTCCCTAGTCCCGATGACGGAAGGATCGGGCCGTGCCAACAGCCGGTCAGATGGGCGACAGGTTTGTCCTCGGTGAGCCACCATACAGTTAACTTTCCATTCATCACACGGACCTCCACCATGAGTGCCCTAGCCATGGTCCGGCTCTGAAACCAATAGACACCCGGCTTCGTCGGAGATTCGGTACCGCTCGCAAGGTCCGCCTTTGTAAATGATGCTGAGTTGCTCTTAGAGGGGATAGACATATAGGTCTCAAATGGCAGGCGCAAGACTCTTCACTTCGGCCACTGCGCACGTGAGTAATCTCTGGCGTGCGTTTAGGCGAATACAGATTCGATAGAAGACAAACTTTGAAGGCGTTACAGGGGCTACGCCAATCTGGCAGATCAACGTGTTATCGCGGATGTCGGCCTGCGTCATGGTCGTCTGGTCGCATGTCACGACAAAGGCTTCTCCCGGTTGCTCTCCGCGCAGTGTCCCGCACAACCACAAGACTCCCAAGTACCCGCGAACGTGTCGACGCACTCGGCCCCAGAGCGAAGGCCCGTTGTAATTTTCACACGCAACCCATTGGAGTTCGTCGACGCACCACTGTTCGAGCAACGCTCTCGTGGCATTCGACGTCACGACCTGAGTGGATGGCAGCCCTACATCAATCTCTTCGATGGACACGTGTGAAGCATGACAGACTGACACTTATGCCTCCAAGGAAAATTCGACCTGCTCTCCACAGAGTCGATGAAGCTCATGGTTCTGAGGAGCCAACCCAAGGAATTCAACCCCGGCCCATTCGGCTTCGACCCAGTTCACTTTCGCCAGATCAATACGAACCGCCGCAGTCCGGTCATGCGGGTACACCACGAGCGTAATGTACTGACCGCGCCTCAGGCGTTTCGTCAGCCGCAGCCCGCACCCTCCAGGAGAAATATCCGTGATCTCTCCACTGGCAAGGCCTAGTTTGTCCGCAATGATCGCACGGAGTCCCACCACCTTCCGAGTGTCCCTGCGTTGGTCTATTGCACGAAGTTGGCACTCCTGTTCTGAAAGAGCCGGCAATGTAACCTTCATGGCGGAGCCCTCCTTCACATGAACACGGTGAGTACAAGGGCAGCAATCCTCATGCCCAAAGCATCTCGCCGTCACGATGCACAAGTTCTTGAATTCTGAGTGGGGACAATCTGTCTGAACGACCAGGCTGTATTCAACCCCATACGGAGGGGAAAGAAACCATACAGCCATGAGACGAGGTGGTGGTTTTCCACCACTTGGTCAGCGCGAGAACCTCGTGGAACAACGGTGGAAGTACCGAAGCGAATCAAGGAAGAAAGTGTTATGGGGTTGGTATTGTACGGCGGAGAAGGCCGGCTGCGGAATAGCGAAGGGAGGCAAGTCGCCCCGTCAATCGAGAACGTACAGAGGGAGGTGACCGTACTTTTGCCTTTCTAGTGATGGACAGTACCCTAATACTAGAATAATTACCCGATTACTGGCCCACCTCGCTCATTTCTTCCCCCGCTTGACACCCTCCCACGGACGGCCTAGCCTTACTCGTCAGTTTAGGCCCTAGGCGCGCACGGGCCGGAGTAGAGGGGATGTTGCGGGAAGGGAAATGGTCGTGAAGTATGGGCGACTTAGAAGAGTATCAAACCACGCGCCGTTATATCCTCCAAATGATGAACGAAGCCGGGTTGCAGGCCCAAAACACTCTGCATGAACTGCAAGCCCGGGTAGACCCTGGTGCATGGGCACGAATCAAAGGCTACCTCAAGCCTGGCATACTCACCGGAGAGCAGAAGATCGTCGATCTCCTGGTCGCGATCCATCCAGGTGCAACCGGCATCGATTTGCGGGGACAGACGCGGCTCCGCGTGCAATTCCGAGGCGTGTTTTCTGCCGGCGTCTCGATGGTGGGTGGAGAAGGGGTTCTGCAGGACCTCTCCCAGTTCGGGTGTCGGATGAAAAGCGACACATCTTTGCAACCTGGCACGGAGTTGGAGCTCTGCTTCTTCCATGGGTCACAGGAGGCCGAGCCGATCAGGGTCGAACTCGCCATGGTACGGTGGGCCAAAGGCCAAGAATTCGGGGTAAAATTCTTCCGCTTGCAATCCCGCGATGAAGCACGCCTCCGCCAGGTGATCGCAGAGCTGTTAGTGGGTTTGCCACGGTAGAGATCTTCCCAGTGGCATCTCCGACAGCAGGCTCCGCCGCCCATTCATACCACGATCTCTCCGCTCGGCTCTTGCGGCTTCCTTAGCTTCCGTTTGCTAGCGTCAGGAATTTTTTCGGGGTGCCGCATCTATGAATGTCAGCGCACGACAATTGGCAGCCTTTCTGGCAACCTCTCCTGGGAGCATCGGGAGATTCGAGCAGGCCGGAGTGTTGGCGCGGCAGCGCAATGGAAAATTTGACCTCCAGCGCTCCGTGCAACGCTTGCTCACTTGGCCGGTCCCCCAGTTCTGGGCCATCGCTAGGGAGAGTGTCCAGCGGTGATTCTCCGCGTGGGCCCTCGCGAATTCTTCGGGTGTCCGATCCTGGAGCGCCCGGTGAGGCCGACGCTCATGATACTCCCGCCGCCAGGCCTCGATCCGTTCCTGAGCGTCCCGCAACGACTCGAACCCGTGCGCATTGAGACCCTCTCGTCGCAAGGGCGCATTGAACGATTCCACATGCGCGTTGTCCGTCGGCGTGCCCGGTCGGGAGACGTCGATGGAGACCGTGTTGTGAGAGGCCCAGAGGTCGACCAGCTGACCGCTGCACTCACTCCCGTTGTCACCGAAGCGCCTCGTCGGCGTGCCTCGCTGGACGTTGAGCCGATTCAACACCGCGACGACGCTGGCCCACCTCACTGGCCCCCCACTCGCGCGTCCACCCATCAAGGACGGTGAGGGCACGAAATCGGCGACCCTCCACCAGGTGATCCGCCACAACGTCGAGTGTCCACGCGTCATGTGGTCTCGTTCCCGTTGGCCGGTGCCCTCGGGGCACCACTGATGTTCTCCGCCGAGGGCTCTGGCGCCGCAGCATCAGGCCGTCTTCTCGGTAGAGACGACAGACGAGAGTCTTGCCCACGGCCCCCCCCCGATTGAGCCACACCCGAATTTTCCGGTACCCGTCCCGCCCTCGCGCCTGGGCCCTCTCCCTCATCCGCTGCCGAAGTGCCGTGCGAGGAGCACGAGGGCTCTGATACTGGGAGGTGGCCCTCGCGCAGCGGACCATTCGGCACGCGCGCAGTTGACTGATCGGATAGGCCGAGCAGAAAGACCCCCCACGATCCGTTTCCGCGAAGGCCTCAGAATTGTTTTGAGAGCACGTCCTGCCGCATGACGTTGTCCACGGACAAGTCCGCCACCAACCGCTTCAGCGTGGCGTTCTCATCCTGGAGCGGCTGACACGCACGAACCTGATCGGAGTCCAGCCCGGCGTCGCACGGCTGCCACCGGGAGAACGTCTGCGCCGCAATCCCGAGGTGGCGGAGAAGGTCGGCGACGGAGGTCACCCTATCCGCCTGCTTGAGCACCGCCACAATCTGCTCGACACGGAAGCGTGTCCGCTTCACGGCCTCCTCCTTCCCCATCCAGGGGGGATTAGGCCGGAACCTCTCCTTCGCGGTGGCCTCAAAATCGAGGAGCCGACCACCCGCACACCCGCCGCACACTGAGACGCTTGTGGTCGGAACAAGCAAGACAAGTGATTGAAAAATGGAGCCGGCGATCCGGATTGAACGGACGACCTGCGGTTTACGAAATTCGGATTGTCCAACCTCAGACAACCTAACCCCACAAGAAACCACAAACCAGACATCTCCTGATGCCGCCCCTGATGGAGCTGGTTTGTCCTGTCCTGGTAGCAGATCAAGACTCTCGGTAAAATAAGCTTCGGAAGGGAGCACGGGTTAAGATCCCCAACGGGATTTTCCAAAAAGGAGGACGATTTGCTCTGCTTCCTGATAAAGGTTCTTGCCTTCGTTGCCTAGTCGGCCCTCGCCTTAAAAGGGCGAAAAGACCAAAATTTCAATGGCTTGATTTTGCGAAGGTTTCCCCGTTTTTTCTTCGGAAACAAGGACTTGAGATGATTCTATACATTCCATTGATTCTGTACAATTCGATCCGTTGTGTAGGTTTTTAGCACAAATTTAGCACAGCAAAATGGGGTGAACCCCTCCGTAGCGGTCCTCCGGGATCAACGCATGTGATCTTTCTCGGGTTCTCTTAGTGAACCGTCTCAGATTGGAGAAGCTTACCGAAGCAATCGCAATAAGGCTGTCTGGCCAAAATTCTCTTTCCTGCGGGTGAGAAAGATCAATCCTCGCGAAACGCGGGCTTATCCACGTTTCCTCTGTAACGCAATCAGAAGAGGCTGCCATCCCCTTTGCAAGATACTGAAAAAACAATGACAAATGCTGTTGTTCCTTTAGAATTCTATCTGACCAACCGAAAACGAAGTTGCTAATTCCTTAAGCGAGCATTTATAATGACACCAGTCTCGGGGGACGTCCTGTCATACGAATTTTCTTGCCTCTTTTCTAAAGCATAGCTCTTTAGGAACGTCTGCTTTTTATGAAAGCTACCGAGATTCGTCCCAAGACTTTTCACGCTGTTCTTCTCTACGACCCTGTCACAGTCGGTACCATTCCCCTCGATCCAATAAAGGCATCTACTTCATTTAAGATGATGACCCTGCTTCCGGATGAGGTCATGGGTGGTGTGTTAGTGTTAGCGAACGAGTCGGCTAAACTCAAGGTTACCATCCAATCAAACAGACTAGAGTACATAGATGAAAATGAAAATGATTTCATCAACAGAAAGCCAGATGAATTATGGAAACTTGTTCGAGCTATTCCAACCTTTCAAGTTAAATCATATGGCATAAACTTCATTCTTCGAGTCACCTCACAGCATGATGGCGGTGCAGGGAAGTTTGTAGCTGACAATTACATCAAGGATAGTGCACAACTTGAAAAAGATCTTCTTCAGCCTATTATTTCAGCCTCTGTAAGACTGTTTCTAGGTACCCCAGATTATCATAGAGATTTGCGAATTACGCCCACCGATCTTTCGAGCAAAGAGCTCGTGTTTCAATATCATCTGCATCGGGAAATTCCTATCGCAGATACAGAAAAGTTGGTCCGGACAATTGAAGATTCCGTCGTAACTAGCTGGGCTGAATGTGAGCAATGGATCAACAAGCTTCCATAATTGGTAACCTGGCTCTAAAGCCGGTATGGGATAGGTTGTCAGAGTCCGAGGCTGACTGCTCATACGAACTTGAGAGCCAGACTGCTCCTTCTGGGATTCTGCAGACGGGAAGGTCTGTGATTACTACTTCACGAGGAGAGGTTGTGAGGGTTCTACCTCTAGCTTCCGTAACTGCTGGGGAGCAGTCCTTTTCTGTTAGCAGCCCGGACCTCTTCGAAGCCGCAGGCATCATAGTCGACGAGCCAACTTCTCATAAGATCGTAAACGTGGCACCAACTATCTCGAATGAGGGCATGATTAGGGTTGAGGGTGTTACCTCTAAGATGTATCTAGCTAGCTCGGAAGGTGAATCTCGTCTTATCAGCCATGTCATAGCAGGCCAATTTGCATTCAGATCTTGGAGTAACGTTTCGCTTGTGCAGGGGCAGTGCTCAACTTCAATAACCTCTCTAGCTGGAAGTTTCCCACTATTAAGAACGGAGCGATCGGACAAACAAGGAGATACTCTCGACATCCTTGCTAGTCAGATCAGGAAACTTCACGATGAGTTTGCTCAATGGCCTGGCTCCTATAACCAACTCCTTTTGGCAGGAAGTCTTGATTACTGCAAATCGGCTCTTACCAAAGCAATGAGAAGCAATGTCGTGTTGCATGAAGAAATTATAAGATCCATGAGAAGCTATTACGCCGACTGCCTTGGCATTCTTGATCAATGTCAGGATACAAAAGCCACACTACGGCGGCTTAATCTGCAAAAGATCCAGGACAAGTTTGAGATTCTCCAGGACACTTGGTCAAGGCACGGAATCTATCCCCGCCTTGCCGAGCTAGATATTTCCGACATACCCCGCGAATAAGCAAGCATGCAGCGTCTGGCAGGGTTTTCACTCATTGCCTATGATACCAACTGCCTTGTCTACTACTGTTTTCTAGTAGATATTCCCGAAACCAATCCTAAGATTACCATCACCGTACGTCAGACAGAACAAGCGCGAGCTGTAACGGATTATCTTGTGTCCCACCAGCAGAAGGTTACAACTATCCAGGCAGCATATGAGGAATTGAATGATTGCATTTATAATGCAGTCGAAGAGCGAATGACAGATAGAGAAGTTGAGGCTCAACTAGGATATTCCCAAAACGAGAAAGTCCCCGACCTGAGAAAGCTACAAGTGCAGCAGTCAGTCGAAAGAAAAGCGAGAAAACTGGAAAATAAGGGATGGTTTGTCTTGGACCGTGAATATGCAGCAGATGCATCAGCCTTAGTGAGACTGCAGCAGTTTTTCAATTCTCAAGACCCAGCGAAGTTCGGCAGATCCAAAAGGCCAAAGAGTGTCGATATGAAGTTGGTAGATTTCAGCCTTCTACGGCAAGCTCCGTTAGTAACAAACGACCGGGGCATCTCCAACTTCTCTAATGAATTGAAAACCGCAGGTTTAGGATTTGCCATCCATAACTTGATGGATCTTACAGTGTCCTAACAGAAGCTCCCCCATAAAATCCCCGTCGAGAGATAGTTACAAAAGACCACATCATTGGCCTCGTCCTGAGACCGTTCTAAATGAGATCAGTGGACCGCAGCAGGCGCTATCGTACTCTAGTTTTGATCTGCAGTCATTTTCCGGGGAGACGTCACCCGCAAGCTTCTCTCTGCTAAAGAGATGCTAGAGAAGGATTTCTGGGCGTAGAGATCTCTGGATTAGCTTACGATAATCCTCATCGCGGACTCGAACTGATCGGCCGAGACGAACAGCCGGAACCTTCCGTTGATTGATCCACTTATACCAGGTGCCCTTCTGAATACCTGAATCGGCAGCCAGCTCAGTGAGTGACCACAAGTTCCTGTGTGCTTTCGCTGGGGTTGATTGAATGGTCGCAGCACACAAGGGGTTGGAAAGAAGTTCCGTCGCATAAAGTTTCTTGAGTTCTGGCGCAAGGCGCCCGGCCAGTTTCCGTGCAATGATATCGGTCAATCCATCGAGAATGTTGGCCGCTTGTTGAATTTCGTCCGTTTTGTTCATCAGACTCATAGGCACTGGTCTCCTCTTGGTTGGTGAATGGATAGTGTCATTGGACCCTACATTAAACTACGTGGGAAGCCCCCGGAAGGCCAGAGGCTTCCCAGTGATGCAGCTCAACGCCTCAAGACATGAGCGGAGATCCACTCCTTGGCCTCGCGCGCGACGGTGAGTAGAGCCTCAAGGTCATTCAGACCGAATGAAGTCCCATTGCGCCATTCCCCAGACTGATTCCTCCCTTCTCGCTGAGGTTTTCCCAGATCGTCGCTTTGATGTTGCCACATCGTAGTGTGTTGGCGGGCTGCTTGGATTGTTGTTTCTTGGTAGCCATCTTGTCTCCTCCTTTGGTTTGAAATGAAGGTGGCTCTCTCATTGGAGGAGGAGAGCCAACGCACATTTCGAGGAGGAAGCACCAGACAAAGACCGTCACCGGCGTGCCGGAGAGGAACAAGCGGCGGGAGTGACAGTGAAACTGGCGCGAGCGGTGCGCCTCGGAGGTGTGAGCCGGTCAGCCATAGCCTGGTGTGACCGGATACATTCGAACACAGTGTGATGCAAAATTCACGGTTGCCGCGAGAAAAGAGTTCAGGTACTTTTCCATCTCTTCGCCAGGAAATTTGGAATGTTCCCATTTTCCGATCCATGTGAGGTCATTTCTGCATGTTCCCTCCGACAAAGGTCAGATCCTGGAAGTTACCCGTGTTTAACTAGGAAGTTTTGCATGTGACCGCTGATTTGAGCGGCTCGATCGGGGATCCGCAAATTTTGATCCACTGGTAGGTATGTGGACCGCAAGGGGATGACATGACCGTCGAGAGTCATGGTTCGTTCCTCGTTTAGGCTGTCTTCAAACCCTCGATCACGCCGATTGGATGTGTTTCCCGACATTAACAGGCAGCTCATCCACGCGGCTTTCCCCATCGCCAGGATAGCGCGCGGCTTCAATACCTGAACTTCGCTCCTGAGATGAGCAGACGTCGAATGCTCAACAAGTTGGCGTTGCTGAGCAGGTCCGAAATGGTTGAACGTCCTCTTGAGCGGCCATTTCAGTGACTGTAGAAGGAAGTAGCCCTTCGCCAGAAAAGAGGTAAGAACCTTTTTGCCATTTTCGGATTGCTGAAGCCCAAGCAGCTCCGCCAGTTTCCTTCGAAGATCATCGGGGTGATCGTCGGACCAGAACCCCCCGGTCTGCGGGGGAGCCTCGGACAAGAAGAGAATTCTACCTGTCTGCATCGGACTTACGGGACGGCTGGGCGGGGCATTGCATGGTCTGAATAGCTTTTCGGCGAGACACACTGGACAGTTGTTAATCTCATACTGGATAGAGGCCCATAGCTCATCAACAACTACGGACATAGTCGACCGAATGCAAGGGCTCGGTTAGCACTGAATTACGCCTTATGCGCCGATGCCCGACGGATCCTTTTTAGATCGCCCTTGTAAATGCAAAGACAGTCCTCAATCTCATAAGGCTCAAGCCTGGACAATTCGTGGGGCAAGACAGCGGGCGAAATAGACTTACCCCCTGCATCAAGACCGAGGGCAGTCGCACCCTCTCTCGTTCCACGATGCAGGTAGACCTCTTCAGGGAACAGATTGAGCTTGGCACCTATGCGGAGGGCGGTATCGTATACTGTGAGGTTTCCAATCCCATGGATCGGCAAGATCGCTTCCTCGACCGTATTGTAGAGCTTGGAAAAGGTCTGACAGGCCTCTATTCTGTGGACAATCCTCCCCAAGCACTTGGCTGCCTCTTCTAGCACAGGAAGCGGACTTCTTGACTGATGGTCGTGCTTTTTCCCATCTATCGTCCTAGCTGTGGCTGCAAGCCAAATCACCTCCCGAAGGCTACTCGCTGACCTATAGTAGCTATGCTCCGCTTGAGCCATTTTTCTGTAGCACGAAATGTAGGCACCCACTACCTCGCGCATCGTTCTTGGGCGTGCCCTTCTGTCGACAGAAGTCATGCACCGCCCACGTTGTGTAGGTGTTTTCGGGAGACAATACGATTTCTTCATTGGGCGGTCTCTTTCATCGCTATCTCTTCACCGCGACCCGATTGGGGAGACGAACCCGGGATATTCTACCGTTTCAAAGTCGCTTGGTCTACGAGTCTGAACGGTGAGAGGAGGAGGGTAAGCAGCAAGGTGCCGCACCACCGCGTGCCTGGAAATTCAGAATGTCCCCGTTTTTCCCCCCTGCCATGTAGAAGGCTGCTCTGTACCAGCACGCGGTGACAAAATCACGGTTCTTCTGTGACGTGGGCTTACGAAACCGGGTTAGAAACAGGGTTTTCAGATGGTTTTCTTTAGCTTTACATCGTGGAGGGGGGACACTGTAACCCAAGTTCACTCACACTCTCACTAAAAATACGTGCAATCAGCCTTTCACTGCTTTCGCCATAGATGCCTCCGTGAATGTGTTCTAGTCCTCAAACCCACACAGTCTGTTCCTTTGAGGTCAGCCGGTCATTGACACAGCAACCGATTAGTCGGCATTCGTAAGGCTAAATTGCTGCCTACATAACCTCTGCGCACAGTACTTCCGCCTGCTCTAAGACGGTCTGTGTTGCTTTCTCCTGTTTATCCGGCGGATAGCCGTACTTCCTGAGAATGCGCTTCACGATGACCCGTAGCTGCGCGCGCACGTTTTCGCGGATAGTCCAGTCGATCGTTACATTCTTACGCACCGCTTCGGCGACTTCGCGTGCAATGGTGCGCAACGTCTCATCGCCCAGTACCCTCACCGCGCTGTCGTTTGTTTCGAGGGCGTCATAGAACGCCATCTCTTCTTCGGTCAGACCGAGACGCTCTCCCCGTTCGTGGGCACGCCGCATGTCCTTGGCTAGTCCGATCATTTCTTCGATCACCTGTGCGGCTTCAATTGCCCGGTTCTGATACTTCCGCACCGCCTGCTCCAACATCTCTGCAAAGGACTTCGCCTGCACGACGTTCTTGCGCGAACGAACCTTAATTTCTCCGTGGAGAAGCTTTCGGAGTAACTCGACAGCGAGATTCTTCTGAGGCATCCCTCGCACTTCAGCGAGAAACTCATCTGAGAGGATCGAGAGATCCGGCTTCTTGAGCCCAGCAGCAGCAAAGATGTCCACGATCTCGTCAGACACCACCGCCTTTGAAATGATCTGGCGAATGGCATGGTCGAGTTCTTCATCGGTCTTCCGCTCGCCCGGCGTGCTCTTGGCCAGCACGGAGCGGACCGCCTGAAAGAATCCCACATCATCTCGAATCCGGAAGGTCTCCTCATACGGCACAGCCAACGCAAAGGCTTGCGAGAGTTCCGTCACCGCTCGCAGCAGGCGAGCCTTCCCATCGTCCTGCTTTAGAATATGTTCCTGTGCCGCAGGCAACACGGAGAGACGTTCCTGCGGCTTCCCCGTCATCCAGCGCGACCAATCAAATCCATGGAAGAGCCCTCGGCAGATTTCATATTTCTCCAACATGACCGCGACGGCTTCTGCTTGGTCAATCGCCGTCTTGCCGGTCCCCCCACTCTCGGTGTACGTCGCCAATGCTTGTTTCAGTTCATCAGCGAGTCCGAGGTAATCCACGACCAGCCCGCCTGGCTTATCCTTAAAGACACGGTTCACCCGGGCAATGGCCTGCATGAGTCCGTGCCCGCGCATCGGTTTATCGACGTACATGGTATGCAGGCTGGGGGCGTCGAAACCGGTCAACCACATGTCCCGAACGATGACGATTCTGAAAGGATCCTGCGGATCTCGAAACCGGAGCGCCATGTCCTCGCGCCGCTTCTTATTGCGGATATGTCCCTGCCATTCGAGCGGATCGGAAGCCGAGCCGGTCATGATGACCTTCATCGATCCGGTCTCGTCAGTCTCGCCATGCCACTGAGGACGCAGGGTGGCAATCTCGCGGTACAGTTCGACGCAAATCCGCCGACTCATGCACACCACCATTGCTTTGCCGTCCATGGTCGAGAGACGGTTCTCGAAATGGTCAACTAGATCTTGAGCGATCAACTTGATTCGGTTCTCTGATCCCACCACGGCTTCAAGCTGCGCCCACTTCGTTTTGAGCTTCTCCTTGCGCTCGACCTCTTCCCCTTCGGTCGCTTCCTCAAACTTCGGGTCGATCCTCGGCCGTTCGGAATCTTTCAGTTCCAACTTGGCAAGCCGGCTTTCGTAGTAGATAGGAACTGTGGCCTTGTCGACGACCGCCCGCTGGATATCGTAGATGCTGATATAGTCGCCGAATACAGCGCGGGTGTTGGCATCGGTTTTCTCAATCGGCGTCCCGGTGAATCCGATGAACGAGGCATTCGGCAACGCATCGCGCATATGCCGAGCGAAACCATCGATGAAATCATATTGGCTACGGTGAGCCTCATCCGCGATGACCACGATGTTGCGGCGATCGGAGAGCACGGGATGTCGGTCGCCTTTCTCTTCGGGAAAGAATTTCTGGATGGTGGTAAACACCACGCCTCCGGACGCCACGCTGAGCTTCGTACGCAAGTCAGCGCGGTCGGTGGCCTGGACAGGGTCCTGTCGAAGCAGGTCACGACATCGCGCAAAGGTACCGAAGAGTTGATCGTCCAGGTCGTTGCGATCGGTGAGCACCACAATGGTAGGGTTCGCCATCGTCGGATGCAGAATGACACGGCCAGCATAAAATGCCATCGTCAGGCTCTTGCCAGACCCCTGCGTATGCCACACCACACCCACTCGTCGGTCGCCGGGTTCGCCGCCAGGCTGGTGCCCAGCGCTGTAATGGCCCAACGGATCGGCTGCCCGGTGTTCGGCCACACGACAAGCCGCCCGTAACGTTTCCTCGACCGCCACATTCACTGCATGGAACTGGTGATAGCCTGCCATTTTCTTGGCGAGCTTTCCTTGGCCTTCATCCTCGAACACAATGAAATGCCGCACGAGATCGAGAAATCGCCGTTTCTCAAACACACCTTCAAGGACCACCTGCACTTCAGCGAGCTTCGCTGGCGCGTCGTCTTTTCCCGTAATCGTGCGCCAAGGCTTAAACCATTCTTGTCCCGCCCCCAACGTGCCGATGCGGGCCTGGACCCCGTCTGAGATAACGAGCGCCGCATTCGTGGCAAAGAGAGAAGGAATCTGGGCTTGATAGGTTTGAAGTTGGTGATACGCGGACCACACGGTCGCGTTCTCGTCCGCCGGGTTCTTGAGCTCGATCACCGCCAGCGGCAATCCGTTTACGAACAGCACCACATCCGGCCGGCGCGTGTGGTGTCCTTCAGAAACGGTGAACTGATTGACTACCAGCCAGTCGTTGTTATCGGGCTCTTCGAAAGCGAGCACTCGGGCTTGCACACCCGCAATAGAGCCATCTTTCCGTCGATACTCAACGTTCACCCCATCAACGAGCATTCGGTGCAGGGCACGGTTTCGCTCTACTAATGAGGGCGCATCGGTCCGCGTGAGCTTGCGAAAGGCATCGTCGAAGGCTTCGGTCGGCAAATCAGGATTGAGGCGTATGAGTGATTGGCGCAACCGCCGCTCTAGGACGACATCGTGATAGTTTGGATCGTTCCGCTCTGCTGCTAATTCACCGAATGCGATGTCTGGGCCGTGGAGTGTTGGATATCCGAGCCCTTCGAGCCAGGCGAGGGTGGCGTGTTCGACAGTGGACTCGGTGAAGCCGCGGTGGGTCACACGCTCGCCTCCGGGCCATTTCCGGCACCGCCGTTCTCCCACTGTCTGCAGATACTTTCGACATCAATGGCGGGTGGCGCGTCGGCTTTCCAGTATCGATAGAACTTCGGATCGCGACTTCTGGGCACCGGACGAGCCTCGCGCACTTTCACCAAAGCAGGAGCGGGAACGCACTCTCCGAGCACAAGTGCAGTTTGCGGTGCGAGTGCCGGGATCTGCTCTAGCATCGGGCCGTAGATGCCAGGAACGATCTCCTTAAAGTAGCGAAGATCCTCGGGGTTCTGCAGACGGTGGACGACGAAGCTGCTGCATTGCGATAACACCGTCTTCGAAAGCTCGCTGGGCCGTTGCGACGCAACCACCAGGGACAGGCCGTATTTCCGCCCCTCGCGCGCGATTCTCTCGAACACCACGCGCGCGATCGATTCCTCCTCGGCAAAGCGAGGCTGCTGGATGTAGTTCTGGGCCTCTTCGAGCACAAGCACAACCGGCAGCGAGCCTCGAGCCTGCTCTCCGCCGTGTTCACCGAGACGCTGGAGGAACTCGAGGATCAAGCGACCGATGAGGGCGGTTACGTTCTCTAGGACTTCTGCAGCGAGCAGACTCAGATCCAGGATGACGACATCAACAGGGCTCTCTTTGTCACGCTGACGGTCATAGAAGGGCAAGCGCCCCTTTGGAACATCTCCTTCGCTAGATAAGGTTGGTGTCGACGAAGCTCCGATGCCGAGCGTATCTCGAAGGAATGTTGCGAGAACATGCAGCGCCTCTGGATAGGCATCAAACATGAACCGAAACCGTGGGTCTTCGAAGTACCTTCGGATGCGGAGAAACATTGGCCCACACGCATCCCGCACTCGCCCAGGGTTGCCCGACTCCACCTGTTCACGCATGGCGGTTTCAAGGGCGCTCTCCAAGAACTGACTACGGTCAAAACGGCGCGGCTGATCGGCGCTGACATCGGCGTTTCCAAGCGGCCGATCAGCGGCCAACTGGTTTAATCTCTCAATGACGGGGTCAAGTGCATCGCGAATCTGCTGAAGTCTTGTCCCACCTAGTCCACCCTGATTCCCCTGCTGACCTGCCTGTTGTGCGATTCCTTGAATTGTTGTAAGCGACGTCTCCCAGTTGGTAAGGACGTCTGCGCCGAATGCCGCATCCAGCGCCTGGACGTGTTGGGGGAACGTCGCTCGATATCGTAGCCCGTCGGCACACCTCTGTTGAACGTTGTTGGGAATCGCCCACTGCTGATTCGGCGCGTCGTTTTCAATGAACGCGAGAATCTGCCGACATGCGGTTCTCAGTACGTCGAGCGCCGAGGCGGGTGTACCGGATGCCGCCCCAGTACGGGCCAAGCGCAAGGCACGGAGCAAGACGGGCGATTGCAGTCCTTCACTCGCCCGAAAGAGCCGCACGAAGTCCTCGGCGTTCATGAACCAATAGGGAATCACGAGGCGCTCGCCCGTCTTTGCCGAGTCGGACGGGATGTAGAGAGCCTTCCCTAGCCCCACGTCTTCCCAACTGCCCTCGTCGTTCTGCTTCTGAAACGCCGTGCGGTATTCGCCGTTAGTGTCGAGGATCAAACACGTCGTCCGCTTCACGCCCGGTTGTTCGCGGACTGACTGGAGCAGACTCGCGATCGTGCAGGACTTGCCCGAGCCGGTACTGCCGATGACCGCGGCGTGCTTGCCGAAGAATGCGTCGGGGTCAATCCGAATCGGGCGCCCCTGCACCACGGCCGACTCTCCGATGGGAATGCAGTATCCCGGCTTCTCTGGATCCGGCTTCGACGCCTCATCCTGCGCGATAGGACCGAAGATCGCGTCCAGGTCGGCCCGACCCGCGAGATGGACTGGATTGTCGAGCACCGGGAAGAGCGACACACCCTGCCTAAAGGAACTGCCGTCGATCGTGCCGATGAGGGTAGCTTTCATCAGGCGGCGGGCGGCGGGAAGCGCGACCATCGTCCGATCGGCCTTCATCTCGGCTTCCTCGACCAGGACCACGCGCGTAACCATCGCGATGAGCCGTCGCGCGCCAACGGGCATGACCACGTAGGAGTTGATCCGTCCGACTTCTTGGGGGCCTTCGTAGGTGCTGCGACTCATGCCCTTGAGGTCGCGATTCAACTCGATGCTCACCTGGGCAGTATCGACAGCGACTACACGGCCGATCTCGGAGTCAGTCGCCATCGGGCGGCGCTCCCTGTTGAGCGCTGTCCATGGCAAGCGCTCGGTGCGTAGCCAGAACCTTCTTACGAATCTCCTCGTCCCGAAGATCCGGGAGCAGATGCTCAACGAATCCCGAAAACGTTCCGACCGTTGGCCCTTGAGCAATCCAAATACGCCGATCCTTCTGCTGGCGAAGCGTGCTGGCGAATGCGCTGGTTGAATTCGGGTCCACGATGACGAGGGTAAAGCTCGGTATGGCTAGCGCTTGCCGGATGATGGTGTTCACATGCTCGTCTCCGAAGCCGTAGCCGAAGACGAAGAGCACCGACTGCGGCCGAGCGAGGGCAGCGGCAAACCGCCGGAACAGCTCGGAGTAAGGGATACCCAACGTCTCGCCATACTTGGCCGGTGTCGGGTAGATCAGAAGCGGTTCCGATGCCGCCCGATCGAAGGAAGCGGACCGTACGCCATACGGGTCATCGAGAGTTGGTTCACTCGCTCGCCACGTAATTGACCCGTGCAGTTTGTAGAGATGCAGGACACGGTCGAAACGATGTACTCGGCCCTCGGTGGTCTCGGCTGGAAAGTACAGGTCCTGCTCGTAGCTCTCCGGCCGGAACACGCGGCGTTGCGTGCCGACGAAGCCATCCAGCAGGACAACGCCCTCGGCGTCAGCAGCCTGCTCGATCAGGGTGTCGTAGTTGAGCGTGAATACGTTTACGCGTTTGAGATTGAGTGGACGCGTCAGGAGCTTGCGGACCAGCGTCTTGTAGGGCATCTGGCCTGACTCATTGCCAGCGATCGGAAGGTTGCACGCTACTGCCAGAGCGCGGGTGGCATGACAGAGCGCCTCGTCAAGATCGGCGGCGTTTGTGTCGACCGCGGGCGGCCCCTCGATGCACAGTTGCCCACCGGACTCTGGCAACACCGCACGCCAGCGCAGCAGTGTCGTCAGCACTCGCTCGAAGTTGATTCTAAGCGGCGCTGGTTGCCCGGAACTAAGCTCGAGTCGCCGAGCGAGGATCTCATCGCTCGTTACAGGTGACGCCGCGGGGCAGCCTGCGTAACGGACTGCCAAGTACAAGAGCGATAGCCATGGCTTTATGGTTGCCGGGGGCCCCTCTGTGATGCCTTGACTTTGTAACGTGCGTTCGATCGCAAGTGGAACTGCTCCAATTAGCTGGCCCCCGCAGTCGACCGAAGCACCTGCGCCGAGAAGCAACGACACGGTCTCGGTCTTTAGCAGCGTACCGATCCGAACGCGGATGTCATCCAGCACATCACCAGGCCGGGTAACGCTGACGGGCTGCCCTTCTGCCTCTCCTCCAAAATCTGTGGGTTTCGGGAGCAGGTCGTCCCCACCGATCTCGAAGCGATCCTCGGGTGTGAGCGGAGGAGTGTTCATGTGCCGACCTCGCTGGTTCTGCGTGCGTCGTATGGAATGAACTTCTCGGCAACCTTTACCCGCAGCTCGCCGGATATGAGCTTGGGGAGCAGCGTGTCGCGTAGAGCGACCAACGTACGGATTTCATCGTTCGCGTGATTCACGCGCTGCGAAAACGCGCTTGTATGGCGTTCGAAGTGAGCAAGGAGGGGCGCAGGTGGAAGCACTTGGCTACTCATGTAGGCAAGGTTGCGATTGAGTCCTGGCACAGCCGAATCTGCGCCGAGCGAAGCAAGGTCATGAGTCCGAAGGACATGGAATAGGAACTCCAGGCTTCGGCAGCCCAACTTCGGCACCACATAGAACGTAGTGTCGATGGGAAAGAAGTCGGTCGGGACCCACGTCGCGATCCCTGGATTGCCCTTTCGACCCACGACGATTCCCGGGCCGGCCACAAGCCGCTCGTCATGCCAACCCACTTGGCCGTTGGAGCCATAGACCGGGATGTTGCCATCGCGCCGGTCCTCAGCCTTGAGCGCCTTGCCGTAGGCAAGTTCAAGTAGATCGCCGAGTGTCTTTACTTCCCACCCCTTCGGAATCTCCCCCAGCTCCGAATCCTCGAAGGAATCCGGGAACAGGTCGGCGAGGGGCATGGGCAGGCCGGGGTCGCGGCCCTCCATCTTGGCGCAGACGGGGTCGAAGTCGACAAACCACGACTTGAACAGCGCCCGCGACATCGCATCCAGCGTGTCGCTTATCCGCCGGTTCAGCTCGATCTTCTTATTCAGACTGTAGAGGAGGTCACCAATTATTCGTTGTTCTTCGATCGGTGGCAGCCTGAGCTGTAGCTTTAGAACTTCGGTTTGCCTCAGTCCAGGAACCGACGTTCCGGTGGAGCGTGCAACAACTTCCGATTGGAAACTGTAAGAGGTCATATAGCAATAGAGGTACCTTGGGTACAAGACTTCGGGGTTTGCCCTAAGACAGAAGAGGCGTTGTCCGAGAACAATAGGCTGGTCTTCATCCCAATACATGCATTGGCCAAGTGTTGCTCCTTCTGAGACCAGCAAGCAGTCGCCTCGTCGTACATCATGATTCCTCATCCATCGTCTGTAGACGTCTTGTGTGACATACCTAATCGTTTCCTTGTCTACGAGCCTCCCATCATTGACATTGTTCGCTGATATAGTGGGCACGCCTCCCGCGACCCAGTCTGAGCCGAGTTTCTTCGGAGTCTTTCCTCGGTGATCAATGATCAAGCTAAGGCATTCGCCCAGCTCAGCGAATCGGTGCTCAGTGCTCATATCCCAAATCCCTCAGCTGTGCTCCGATGGCGCCGTCCAGTTTTGCAGCCTCGACCTGCTGCTCGCGCAGTGTCGCTGTAAGCCTCTTCATCTTCTCCTCGAACGGCTCGGCGTCGTCCTCCTGCGCCTCCGCGCCGACGTAGCGGCCGGGGGTAAGCACGTGGCCGTGCTTGCGGATGTCGTCTAGCTCGGCCGCCTTGCAGAAGCCGGGAACGTCGGCATACGTTCCGCCACTCTTATCACCACGCCATACATGGTAGGTCCCGGCGATTTTATCGATATCCTCATCTTTCAGCTCTCGATGGACGCGATCGATCAGCGTGCCCATCTTCCGTGCATCGATAAACAACGTCTCGCCACGTCGATCACGGAACCGCCCATTCTTTTTGTTCCGTGCGAGGAACCAGAGGCAGACGGAGATTTGCGTTGAATAGAAGAGTTGGCCGGGCAGCGAGACCATGCAATCCACCAAATCAGCCTCGATGATGGCCTTGCGAATGTCACCCTCGCCGGACTGATTGGACGACATGGACCCGTTCGCGAGCACGAAGCCGGCGAGTCCGGTCGGTGCTAAGTGATGAATAAAATGTTGCACCCAGGCAAAGTTGGCGTTTCCGGTAGGCGGCACGCCATAGACCCAGCGCTTGTCATCTTTGAGGAGTTCGCCCCGCCAGTCGCTGTCGTTGAAGGGCGGATTGGCCAGAACCCAGTCGGCCTTGAGATCGGGGTGTTTGTCGTTATGAAAGGTGTCGCCGTGAGCAATCTGTGCATCAATACCCCGGATGGCCAGGTTCATCTTAGCGAGTCGCCAGGTGGTGTAATTGGATTCCTGCCCATAGATGGAAATGTCGCCGAGTTGGCCGCTGTGAGCCTCGATGAACTTCTCGCTGCTGACGAACATGCCGCCCGAGCCGCAACAAGGGTCATAGACTCGCCCCTTGTAAGGGGCAAGCATTTCAACCAGCACTCGTACCACTCGCGACGGCGTATAGAACTGCCCACCCTTCTTGCCTTCGGCGCTGGCGAACTGCGCGAGAAAGTACTCATAGACACGACCGAGGATGTCCTTCGCACGATCGGCCGGACTTCCCAAGCCGATATCACTGACGAGATTGATCAATTGACCCAGACGCTGCTTGTCGAGGCCCGGGCGTCCGAAGTCTTTGGGCAGCACGCCTTTCAGCGAGGGGTTGTCGCGCTCGATCGCAGTCATCGCATCATCGACCAGGGTGCCGATCGTTGGTTGGGGCGCGTTTGCCTTGAGATACGACCACCGGGCTTCCTTCGGCACCCAGAAGATACTTGCCGCTTTGTATTCGTCGGGATCTTCCGGATCAGCGCCTTTCTTTTTCTCCGCCTCAAGCTCGGCGTGCTTCGCCTCGAAGGCGTCGGAAATGTACTTGAGAAAGATCAGACCGAGCACGACGTGCTTGTACTCCGCCGCGTCCATATTGTTGCGGAGTCCGTCGGCCATCTGCCAGAGCTTGGCTTCAAAGCCGAGGTTGGCACTGGTATCTGGCTTAGAGCCTGATTTCTCCTTGTTTACCATTGATGGCATTACTCCTTCTTCTGCTGCGCTGTCCTCGCACCACTGCCGACTCAGAAATTCCGAGTAACATTAGTGCCGAAGAATACTCTTTTTACCGTGCAAAAGCACCCGCAGTACCAGAGGGATTGATGTATTTATGGTGCTTGAGACACAGGAGAATGCTGTATTGGTGAGAACTCAGCGATACTAACCCACCTGCTCTTTATTCCTCAAAATATTAGCAACGTTGCGTAACCTACAGGGAACGACTCAAGGGTTTACGCCTCCATAACAACAAGGGTAAAACCTCCTAGAAACCCGGTTTCCCAACCCAGTTCTCCTAACCCTCAATATCCTCTGCTCTCACAAAATGTTACGGACAGCGTCCTCACTCTCCAACCTTTAGGAGTCTGCCCAATCAGAAGAAGAGGTCGGAACTCGTAGAACAACTTGTTCCCTTGAAACAATGGCCGGTATAGAAAGGACGCAAAAGCCCTGAGGTGGGACCTTAGGCACCTCCTCGATTTTCCGTGGGTATCCGCGTATCCTCTCCCTAGCTCAAAAACAAATGCTTCTGAAAGGTTGATAAATGAAAGCACCTAGGAATCGGACATGACGAACTTCGTGGAGGTGCAATGTGGATAGCTGGTGGCAACTTGGTGAAGGGAGTGGCTACAGAGGCGGTGAGCTGGCTGTCTATCAGATCTCTTGTGCATTCTGCTTGGAACGAGGAAACTTTAAGACGATCTTTCACGCCGAAAAGAAGAAGCCTAATAGTTCGAAGACTCTGAACTTCGATACACTCGAATGCGGGAACTGCAAAGGCTACGTGTTGGTGCTCTGGTCCTCTACCGAATCGAGGGGGTCTCAGGGTATGCATGACTACCATGTCTTGCCTTGGCCATTGCAAGTCCAAAAGTATCCCGACCACTGGCCGGAGCCGGTCGGCCGTTACTGGCTTCAAGCCCAGCGAAATCTCAACGACGAGAACTGGGACGCCGCCGCAGTTATGGCCAGAAGTGCGCTCCAATCTGCTCTACGTGAGCACAAGGCTGAAGGCCGGACACTAAAGAAGGAGATTAACGATCTTGCGAGCAAAGGAATTCTGCCGCCGCTTATGAAGGATTGGTCGGATAACGTTCGTGAACTCGGGAATGATACTGCGCACCCCACGCCGACAGCAGCTGCGACATCTCCTCAAGATGCTAGAGACGTTGTCCGGTTTCTCGGGTTTCTTCTGGATTATCTCTACAACTTGCCACACAAGATTGAAGAGTACAGGAAGAGAAGGCCATCATCTTGACCCACATTGGCCCTCAATAGCAGGCCAATATTACGGATAAAGTCAGAGACTAGGGGGAGGATTGCCGCTCATGCCTTGAAGGATAGAGTTTCTCTTCTTGGAAGCTCTGCCCTTCTCAGGTTTCTCGCTATTCCACTTTTTAACCGTCAAAGTAAGGGATCGTACGTGACGTCTCCCCGGAAAACGACGGCAGTTGAAAACTGGAGTAGACTACCGGCTTCGACGGTCCTCGACGAAAGGAGTGGATCGA
>Ga0187894_10000377_pt1 | contig 60388 bp, 56 predicted proteins | sample GBC1701081metaG_FD_136650 | JGI IMG/M metagenome (GOLD analysis project Ga0187894, IMG submission 136650) | White microbial mat communities from a lava cave in the Kipuka Kanohina Cave System on the Island of Hawaii, USA - GBC170108-1 metaG ...
CGGAAATTCGTGACCAGTTGGGCCGCCGATCCATCCCTGCTGGCTTCGTTGCTCGTCGGCGGAATACGTCGAGTATTCCTTCTCCTCGCGCCTCGCCAGCCGGGCGCCTCAGCGGCCGACCTGATCCCCAATTTCCGGGGAGCTGTACTGAGTGCCTGATCTCCGCTGCGGCGCGTGCGGCAATGCTATCGAGCCGTCGTTGTCTCTGTGTGCCAGGTGCGGCGCCGCCGTCCCCGCGCACGCGGATCAGCCGCGCTGCCTCGTAATCCGCAGCGCGCCGGAACATCCGGCGCAGCGGCGGCGCGGCGAGCACATCCTGGCGTTGGGAGGCGACGCTTCGGATCTCGAGGAAATCCGTCGCCAGCTCGACAACCTTCCGGCTGTGTTTCGCCTGCCCGTTCCGGACATCGTCACGAGCCGCCTGGTCCAGGACCTGGCGGCATGCGGGTATGAGGCTCAGGTGCTGGAGAGCCTGCCGGAGCGCCTCGGCAGCCGCGAATACCTGCAGTGGATTTTGGCGAAGCCGCCGCGCCTGATTCCCTACGCCGCCACCGGCGGCCTGGCGGTGTTGGCGGCGGCGACGGGGGCGGCGTGGTCGGCGCTCCTGCTCGCCGGTGCCGCCTGGCTGTGGTGGGCCGTGGATCGCAAGCGCTTCGTCCGGCGCATCACTCTGGACGCGGACCGGCTGGCGCGCCGGATGGAGTTCATTCCCGGCGAGATCCTGCGGCCGGTCGGGGCGGTCCTGCAAGGGCATCTGTCACACGTTCTGCGCTCGGGTCTGGGGAGCGTGGTGACCGAGCACGCCAAGCTGCTCGGCGAGGTGCGGGCGATGGCCGCCGATTACCCGGACGTGGTAGGTCCGCTGCGCCACGGGTGCAACGAGCTGACGACCTACGCCGCGCGCATAGCGGAGAAGGCCGCCGCCATCGAGCAGGCCGGTGATTTCGACGACCCCAAGCTGCCCGAGCGCCTGCGTCGTCTGCGAGCCGCCCGCAGCGAAGAGGTGGAGCAACGCCTTTTGTTGATGGACGCCGCGCGCGAAGAACGCAGCGGGCGCATGGAGTGGCTTTCGCAGGTGCACGCCACGCTGATCGTCCGTCTGGAAGCTGTGGCCGACGCCATGCGGTCCCTGCGGCAACGAACCCTGGAGACCCGGGTCATGGGGATGGCGGAAGGTGCGGCGGCCCTGAATGCGCTGCTGGGCGACGTCCAGCGCGAGCTGACCGCCGTGGCGGGCAGCGTCCGTGAGATGGAGCGGCTGGAAGCTCGTCTGGCCGAGGAAGTCGTCGTTCGTCATTGACATCGGTCCGTCGCCCCGATAGAGGAGTCCCTCATGGGCCGCCGCGACAACCGCCGATCGATGAAGATGCGCCGCAAGACCAGACAGCGGAAGCTCAAGAGCCGTCTGGCCCGCAAGAAATCCAGCAAGCGCGCGGCGAAGCCCCAGGCCGCCGCCGCCAAGCCGGCGAGGAAGCCGAAGACGCCGCCCAAGGAATAGCGGGAGACCGCCACGGCCGCGTCGGCGAAAGGGTCGGCGAGCTCTCCGCTGATGCGGCAGTACCTCGACGTCAAGTCGCGGTATCCCGACGCCATCGTCTTCTTTCGGCTGGGGGACTTCTACGAGATGTTTTTCGAGGACGCGGTCTACGCGGCCCGCGCCCTCGACCTGACGCTGACGACGCGCGACAAGGGCAAGGAGGATCCCGTGCCCATGTGCGGCGTTCCCCATCACGCGGCGCGCGGCTATCTGGCCAAGCTCATGGACCTGGGCCGGCGCGTCGCGCTGTGCGAGCAGCTCGAAGACCCCAAGCTCGCGCGCGGCATCGTGCGCCGGGATGTGGTGCGCATCGTCAGCCCGGGCGTGGTGCTGGACGAAGAGTCGCTGGACCCGCGGTCGCCGCACTATGTGGCCAGCATCGCCGGCGACGCGCGCCGCGGTTTCGGCCTCGCCTTCCTGGACGTCACCACCGGTGAGCTGCGCGCGACCGAGGCCGCGACGATCGAGGCCCTGGAAGACGAGCTCGCGCGCGCCGATCCGCGGGAGCTGGTGGTTCCGCGCGACGATCCCGATCTGGCGGCGGCGGGCAAGCGCGCGCGCCCGCGCTTGACGCAGACCCCCGCGTCAACGGTCGACGCGCCGGTGGCCGCGGCGGCCGCTCTGGCGGAGGCTTTGGGCGTGGGCTTCGACCGCCGCCAGGTCGATCGAGCGCCGATGGCGATCCTGGCGGCGGCCCGCGTCGTGGGCTACGCGCGCGCGACCCAACCCACGGCGGCGCTGCCGCTGGTACGGTTGGAGCTCTATCAGCCGTCCGACTACATGGTCCTGGACGAGCAGGCGCGCGGCCATCTCGAGTTGACGGAGACCAGCCTGGAGCGCAAGCGCCGGGGATCGCTGCTGGAGGTCATCGACGAGACGCGCTCCGCCATGGGGGGCCGCTTGCTGCGTCGCTGGCTGCTCTTCCCCTTGGTCGACGTGGCGCGCATCCGACGGCGTCAGGACGCCGTCGAGCGGCTGGTGGACCATCAGACGGCGCGCGACGCGGTTCGCGGCATTCTGGGCGGGCTGGGCGACATCGAGCGGCTGGTCGGGCGCGCGCGGCTGGGCGTAGCCACGCCGCGAGACGTGGCCGCGCTGGGGCGAACGCTCGGCCGGCTGCCCGACCTGCAGCACGCGCTGAGCGCCGCCATCGCCGGCGAAATCGGCTCGGAGGCGGAGCCATGGGGACTCGGAGACGACCTGGCGCAGGAGATCGGCGCGAAGATCGCCGCAACGCTGCGTGACGACGCCCCCGCGCTGACCAAGGACGGCGGCTATGTCCGCCCGGGGGTGTCCGCCGAGCTCGATGAGCTGACCGGCATTGCATCGGGCGGCCGCGACCACCTGCTGGCGATCGAGGCGCGCGAGCGCGAGCGAACGGGCATCGCTTCGCTGAAGGTCAAGTACAACAGCGTGTTTGGCTATTACATCGAAGTGACGCGGGCTCAGCTCGCCCACGTCCCAGCCGACTACATCCGGAAGCAGACCGTGGCCAACGCCGAGCGCTTCGTAACGCCCGAGCTGGCGGATCACGAGAGCCGTATTCTGTCCGCCGACGAGCGGCGGGTTGTTCTCGAGCTGGAGATCTTCAGCGGCCTGCGCCAGGCGATCGCCGCGGAGTCGGCGCGCCTGCTGGCGCTGGCTGGTCGCGTGGCGGCCGTGGACGCCCTCGCGGCCCTGGCGGAGGTGGCCCACCGGGGCGGCTACTGTCGCCCGCTGGTAGACAGCTCGCGGGTCATCGATCTCAGCGACAGCCGGCATCCGGTGGTCGAACGGCTGGCCGCGGCCGGCGCCTTCGTGGCGAACGACATCCGCGTCGATCCCGAGGGCGAGCAGATCCTGATCGTCACGGGGCCCAACATGGCCGGCAAGTCCACGCTGATCCGGCAAGTTGCGATTACGGTCATCTTGGCCCAGATGGGCGGCTTCGTTCCGGCGCGGGCGGCCCGCATCGGTCTGTGCGACCGGGTGTTCACCCGAGTGGGCGCCGGCGACAACCTGGCCCGGGGCGAGTCCACGTTCTTGGTCGAGATGCGGGAAACCGCGCACATCCTGCGCTATGCCACGGCCCGCAGCCTGGTGGTCCTGGACGAGATCGGACGCGGCACCTCCACGTACGACGGGGTGTCCATCGCCTGGGCCGTGGCGGAGGATCTGCACGATCGCGTGGGAGCCCGGACGCTTTTCGCCACGCACTACCACGAGCTGACCGGCCTGGCCGACGTGTGCCCCCGCGTGCGTAACGTCAGCGTCAGCGCGCGGGAATGGAAAGGCGACGTGGTCTTCCTCCGCAAGCTGGGACCGGGCGGCGCCAGCCGGTCGTTCGGCGTCGATGTGGCGAAGCTGGCCGGCCTTCCCCCGCCCGTGATCGAGCGGGCTCGGTCCATCCTGAGCACGCTGGAGCAGGCCGACGGAGCTTCGCCGCGCGGGCCGCGGCCGGTGGCCCCGGGAAGCGCCACCACTGCTCAGCTCGGCTTGTTTTCACATCCGGCGGTGTCACGCCCTCCGGCGCCGTGTGCCGGCCCGCCCCACGAAGTCGCCGACATCCTGCGCGCCACGGATCCCGATGACCTGTCGCCGCGCGCGGCGCTGGCGTTGATCGCCGACCTGCGAAAGAAGTTGACCGACCCGCCCCTCTGAGCAAGACCCTTCTTGGGGTGTCTTGTCTCTTGCCATTGTTCGTGGCCGTCGGGTTGGCGATTCCGGTCGCCCCCGCCCCGGCTCGGACTCGCGTTCCTGCCCCCGCCAAGAAACCGGCGGCGGTCGCCAAACGTGCGATGAAAAAGCCGGCCACGGTCCGCAACCCGGCCGTCACGCTCTACCACGTCAACCGCCGCCAGCAGATGCAGCTTCGCCCGCGAGACAAGAACGGCCGTGCCGTAAAAGGCATGGACCGGCAGTTCGATCGCTTCGTGCGCTGCCACTACACCGGCAAGCAAAACCGAATGAATCCCCGCTTGGCTCGCATCATCTATGAGACCGGCCGTCACTATCCCGGACGCCGCATCGAGGTGGTCTCGGGCTACCGCCACCCGAAGTTCGCAAAGAATCCGCGCAGCCCGCACATGAAGGGCCTCGCCTGTGACTTCCGGGTCGCCGGCATTCCCAACGCCGAGCTGCGCGAGTACCTGCGCCGCACGTTCACGCACATCGGGGTGGGGTACTACCCGAACTCGTCCTTCATTCACCTGGACGTGCGGGCCGGTCCGTCGGCGTTCTGGATCGACTACTCCGGCCCGGGCGAAAAGGCCATGTACTCGGAGTCCCCGCAGGCGGACATCGCGTCCGGGCGAGCGGACAAGTTTCGACCCGAGAAGATCGACAAGAGCTGGGCCACCGAACCGGTCGAGCCGGCCTCCCACGTCAACGAAGGCGCCGTTCCCGATCGACCGGATCCGTTGCCCGCGCCCGCGTCCCCCTCCACGCCGCCCGCGCCTTGAACAGAACCGCCGCGTGTTTCGTCCATTGTCCGTGCTAGGTTAGCTCGTCCGTCCGGCCTCCTATGGCCGACCGGCGGAAGACCGAACGAGGAGGCACGCGATGAAGATGCTGGGACTTTCTCTGTTGACGGCCACCCTGGCGCTGGGGGCGGGGACGACCGGCCACGCCGCCAAGCCCAAGGCCAAGGGCAAGGCCGCGGGCAAGGCCGCTCCGGAGAACCCGGCGTCGCTGGAGGAGATCGGCAAGCTCAAGGGCTCGTTCAAGTGGGGCCTCTCTCCCGAGGAGGTCATCACGGCGATCAAAGACCGGATTGACGAGAAGTACAAGGAGCGAATGGAGAAGACCCGCATGGATCCCGCCAGGCAGGATCGTCTGCGGAAAGAAAAGGTAGACGACCTGAATGCCGTCAAGCGGAGCTACGCCAAGTTCGAGGGACAGAAGTCGGGGCTGGACGTGTCGATCATCGACCAGGAGTTCGCTCACAACTCGGCCGAGTCGATGCTGTCCGTGAAGGAAGACATCTGGACGCGTTACTTTTTCTTCTTCGAAGACCGTCTGTACAAGATGTACATGGCGTTCGATAAACAAGCCCTGGGTGAGAAAGATTTCAAGACGGTCGCCGGCGAGATGCAGGCCAAGTACGGCAAGGCGCGCGAAGCTCATCGGGAGGACAAGTCGAAGGCGGGTTCCAAGAAGGTCCTCGACCATTACGTGTGGACCTCGTCCAACGCCGATTCGCTGCGCTTCGTCGATCGGTCGCGCTTCTATGACGTCTACTGCCTGGTCGTGTACGACACCAACACCGCGGATCGAGTGGCCGAACGGCGCAAGCTGACGGGCCCCTCCGCCGACGAGGGGTCTTCCTTGGTGGACGCCGTGACGGCGAAGTCCGATAGCTCGCGCGATTCCAACGACAACGTCATCGATCGCATCACGGGGCGCGACGTCAGGAAGCCCGGCGACGAGAAGCACGCCGACATCGTTGTGCCGTCGGTGAGCTCCATGAGCCCCGCCGATATGAACTCGCCCAAGGAAGCGGCGAAGGCCAAGGAAAAAGGAAAGGATAAGAAAGACTCCAAGAAGTACGATTCGCCGCTCGACGGCCTGGAATTGTAGGGCCCTGCACGCTGGGCCGACGGGCCGCTCAATCGCCGTCGTCGATTTCGACCCGATAGGGGCCGGGCGGTAGGCCGTAGAGGCGCGCCTCGCCGGACGCGCCCGTCAGCACCCACACGGGCGCCTCGGCCGCTACGTGGATTCGCGCCCACCGGCGCGCCAGCGGGGCGCCGTCGGGAGAGGTCAACCGGACGCCGGCCCAGGAGCGGCGAGGTGATGAAGCGCGCCCTGTCCGGGATGCGAGCGCGCGTGTCGCGTTGGCTGATAACGCCCGGAACGGCGCGCGGGCCGCGTTCTGGAGGGCGCGAACCAGCGCCACTGACGTCTCGTTCGCGGCGGGCGCGTGGTCGATGACGTCCGCCGCTGCCCAGGCGGCGGCGGCGCGGATACTCTCGTCTTCGGCCGCATCCTCCAAGGCCCGCCGCAGTCGGTCGACCGCCTCGGGTGTTCGGGCCGATGCCAGCCCACGACACAGCCGCGCTCGCGCGGCCGGCGCGGACTCCTCGAACGCTCGCAACAGTGACGGAACGCGATCCGGGGTGATGGTCATGACCGAAAGACCGTCAGCGGCCACCTCCGACGCGGGGCCTCCGCCGCGGACGATGCGGAGGAATAAGTCGACCACCCGCGGCGGCGCCGCGGCCGGGCTCGCCGCCAGGGCCGCCGCCAGGCCTTGGAGGACCGCCTGTCGGCGCTGACCCTCCGCGCGTTCAGCCGCCGCTGCGAGCTCGCCGACGTCCTCGGGCTGCGCCGCCCCTTCCAGCGCCGCGCCCAGGTCGGCGTCGTACGCCGCGGGGAATGCTGACATGGCCGCCAGCAGGGCGCCCGTTGCACCCTTGACCGGAATGCGGGCGAGACTGCGCAAGGCCGCCCGACGCACGTCGCGGTCAGAATCGCCCAGGCGCGCGGGCAAGCTCGTCGCGAAGCCGAGCGCCTCCGCCAGCTCTACCGCACGCCGGCGCACCGACGGGTCGCTGTCGGCAAACCCGCGCGGAAGCACGCCGACGGCGCGGTCATCGCCGATCGCCGTGAGCGCCTCGAACGCCAGCATCCGGATCTCGGCGGACGGATCGGTGGCGGCCAGCGCCAGGGTGGGCAGCGCCTCGGGATCGCGAAGATCGGCGAGCGCCGCCAGCGCCGCCGCCCGGGCGGCCGTCCCGCGCTCCACCAGGTCCGCCAGGGGCCGCGTCGCGCGGAGGTCGCCAATCTTGCCCAGCACGGTTGCGGCCGCGATCGTCGATGCGGTGGCTGGAGTGGTACCCATCGCCGCGGCGCTGCCATCGCCGGTCGCACCCAGCTCACGAATCAACCGGGGCACCGCCGCCGGGCCCGCCTGCATGAGCGCCTCCAGGAGCTCGGGAGGGGACCCAGGCGCTTCACCCAGCAGATTCGCCAGCGCAGCCACCGCCTGGACGCTGCCGATGCGCCCGAGGGACAGCTGCGCCAGGCGGGCGACGTCGCCCGGCGGCCGTTGGCGCGCGATCTGTGTCAGGGCTGGTACCGCGGCCGCGACGCGCAGCTGGCCCAGCGCCACGACGGCGGCGCCCCGGATCCGGTCCGCGGGATCGGCGAGCATCCGCAGCAGCGCCGGCCCCGCGCGCGCGTCGCCGAGCGTGCCGAGGGCGCGCATCGCGTCGGCTCGTACCTGCCCGTCGAAGTCCCCCAGGCGCCCGAGCAGAGGCAGCACGGCGCGGCCGTCCGCCGCCTTCTCGAGGAGGGCGACCGCACGCAGCCGCACGGGCGCCGCCTCGTCGTCCAGCGCGGCGGCGATCGCGGGAACCGAGCGCGCCGGCTCGTGCAGCGCCAGGACATCCAGCGCCTTCAAGCGCACCTCCGGATCGGAGTCGGTGGACGCCCGCTCCACAGCCGCTCGCGCTTCGTCAGAAAGGCCGGCCGCCTCGCGCAGCACCAGCAGGCCGCCGGATCTCTCGTTCCCGTCGCGCGATCCCAGCCAGCGTGTCGCGGCCGCCAGCGCAGCCGGATTGCCCGCGCGAGCCAAGCGGCTCGCCGCGGCGATTCGGATCGGGAAGATGGGATCCTCCAACAGCGGGACCAGCGCTGCGATCGCCCTGTCCGCGCCCTGCGTTCCGAAGGGACGTCCCCATGGCTCGATGGCGCGCAGGCGACGCGCTGGATCAGACGCCGCCAAGTCGGCAGCGACAGCCTCGTCAGTTCCCGGCCACGTGAAACCATCCGGGGCCGACCCCGAGCCTAGCAGCCCGTGGCGAAAGTCGCTCCGCTTCGCGTGGCCGGCTGCGGGCCCGGTCCGCTGCGTTACTTGTCGTCGGAATACCGACGGGTATTCCTCCTCCTCGCGCCTTGCGGCCGGGGCTCCTCGCTCGTCCAGCGCTCGGTCCGGACTTTCGCCACGGGCTGCTAGCAGCGTCGCCATCCACGCTGCGGCAAGGCCGTTCACCTGTGAAGTATAATCGGGGTCATGACACGCGAGATCATCGCCACCGTCCTGGAAACCGAAGGCGCCAAGGCGTCGTCGAAGGGCTTCACGCTGACCGAGGCGCAGGATGTAACCTGCTTCGTCTCGACGCCCGGCGACATCCTCCCCATCGCGCGCGTGGTCAAGGTGGAGGCCCGCGACAAGTACGTGTGTCTCGAAACCTCGAAGGGCGAGCGCTTCCTCTTCGCCTACGAGGACGTCCTCGGCTTCAAGCTGGGAGCGGCCGCCACCACAAAAGATCGGCCCAGCGGCGTCGGCTTCAGCCGCTAACAGCTCAGCGCATCGACATCGACCACCCGGCGATGGTCTTGGCTCCGTTGAACTTGGGGAAAGCGAAAGACTGCATCCTGCCCAGCAGGCAGCTCGCGAACGGCCCACCGCGCTGACCGTTCGCCCGCACCGCCGATACTTTTCCGCTGCCGCGCACGACGAACTCTAGGTTTATGTTGCTGAGCCCCGCGCTTCGGCGCCGTTCGTCCATGATGCACGGGACCAGGCTGCGGTAATTGCCTATCATCACGCGCTGGATGGCGTCGTCGCTCAGGGTCTCGTCGCCGCCACCTCCGGCGGTGACGTCGCCCAGAATCTGGTCATTGTTGAATTCGTCGGCACCCTGGGCGCCGGCCCCGGCGGCCGCCGACCCCCCGGAGCGTCTGCCGGCGCCGCGCTTGACGACGGAGACCGCGGCGAAGTCGAGCTTGACGTTCTTGAGGAACTCGTCGACGTCGGCCTCTCCCACGCGTGACGCGAGCTTCTCGTCGACGGATCCCTGCCGGGAGGCGACGTACAGTGTGATACCGCCCGCCACGAGCAGCGCCGCCGCGCCAATCACCACCACGGTCACCGCCGACTTCTTCTTCTCGGTCTTTTCGCTGACCTGCTCGGCCCGGGCGCGCCGCATCTGCTCGAACTTGCGCTCGGCTAGCTTGGCCAGCTCTTTGAGCTGAGCGTGGTCTTTGATCTTCTTGCGGGCGCCGGAGTCCATGTCGACGATCACGTGGTCCGCGATAATCTCGCCGCGGTCGATCTGCGTCCTGACCTGCGTCATCGAAAATGGCCCGAAGTCGAGCTTGTCCTTCTGGATCAGCCAGCGCTCCTGGCCGTCGTCGCCGCCCGGGGGGCCGGGGCGCGACGACATCTCGATGGCCAGCTCGGCGGAAGCCCCGGGAGGTATGGCAGCGCGAGGCGCCGCTTGCGCCCGTGCGGGAGCCGCCGCCGGTGCTGTCGGCGCTGCCGTTGCGACCGCGGGGCCCGCCATCGCCTCGGCCAGCGCGTCTTTCAGCGCGCTCACGGACGCCCAGCGCGCCTCGGGCGCCTTCTTCAGCGCCCGTGCGATGACCGCGTCCATGGCCGGGGCGATGTCGGCGGACGTCTGACTCGGCGGCGTCAGGGGCGGCGCGGGGGCACGGCTGGTGAGCAGCTCGTAGAGGATCGCGCCCAGCGCGTACACGTCCGACGCGGGACCCGGGGCCGTGCCCGCCAACACTTCGGGTGCCGTGTACAGTGTGTCGGCGGTTCCGGGCTGACCTCCGCGGCGGTCCAGCAGTGAGATGGCGCGCGTCAGTCCGACGTCGCCGACCTTCACGCGGCCCGCCTTGTTGACCCAGATGTTGGCCGGGTTCAGTCCCCCGTGGACCGTGACCTTGTGAAGCTCGGTCAGCGCATTGGCGATGTGCGCGACGACGTTGTACGCGCCCTTCGGGGTCACGGCGCGGCCTTCCGCGCGCTTGGCGTCGATCAGCTCGCGCAGGCTTTGTCCGTCGACCAGCTCGGTCGCCACGAAGATGTGGTCACCCTGGTGCCCCACTCCCAGGACCAGGACCAGGTTCTTGTGCTGCAGCGCGCTCGCATGGTTGACGTCCGCCTGGAGCTGCGCCGCCCCCGGCCCCAGCGCCGATAGAGCCAACAGCCGCAAGGCGGCGGGCGCGTCGGCGGTGGTATCGAGCGCGCGGTACACGTCGGAGACGCCCTCCTTCCGCAGAAACCCCGAGACCTTGAACCTACCTCCGAAGGTGGTTCCGGCCGGCACGGGGCCGCGCGACGCGGTTCCCGCAGGGGGCGCTCCCGGGCTGGCCCTTTCCAGATCGGAAGACATGGGCGGGCCGCCACTCTATCACGGCCGCCTTACTTGTTGACGAGGACGGTGGGCAGCTTCTTTGCTTCGGCGATCCAGTGCTGGAACTGGGCTTCGGTCGGAAGCTTGTTCGAGATCTTCCGGGTCTGATTGGCGGAGGCCGCGGCGGCGGTGAGATCGGTGGACGACCGCTTCGCGAGGTCGGCGGCCGTGCGGACTCCGGCCGCCTCTAGAAGCAGCACCATCTCGGGCCCCACACCCTTGAGCCGCAGCAGATCGCAACGGCGCGCGAGATCCAGCAAGGCGGCTGTGGTCAGGCCTGAGGCCTTCGCCAGCGCGGCGCGGTCTTTGGGCTTGGCGGCGCGCTGCAGCAGCTCGTCGGTGGTCCCGACGCCGGCCTGCTTCAGCCGTTCGGCCTTGTCGCTCTCCACCAGGGTGGGTATGTCGGCCAGCGAATAGTGGCTGGCCTCTGCGGTGGCTGGGAGGGTGGCGGCGATCCCGAAGCACGCCAGCGCCGCCCCGAGGGCGATGGTCCTCCCCACGAGGTTCTTTCGTTGCAGCACGGTCTTGTCTCCTCTCTAGTGGGACTTGAAGCGGCGCACCAGCTCCCGCAGCCGCCGAGACCCGCCCCCCTCGCGGTACAGGAATTTGATCCCGGTCTGATCGGTGCCTGAATGGTAGATGACCCGCCCCGACAAGGCCATGGGCGCGGCGCTCCCCGGCGGCGCGATCTCGAGGACCACGTCCGTTCCCACCGACGGCTGCAGGGACGCGCTCACCAGCGCGCCGTTGACGCTGATCTCGCGCAGCTCGGAGGGCCGCCATTCGAGCTCGGATTCCAGACGAAAGCGGACCGGAACGCCGATCGGGATCCGGGCATGACGTCGGCGCGGCGTCACCTGGCGGTCTCCCTTCAGAGTCTCGAGCACGAAGTCGCGCTTCGCCGCCTCGTCGGGCGCGAACTCCACAGTGGCGCCCGCGCGGACCCGCATGCGGGGAAGCGCGGGCCGCCATCCCGTGACCGAGCCGCGGATGAGCACCTTGTTGGGGAGCCCGTCACACATCAGCTCGACCACGACCGCCGTCCCGGCGGCCAGCTCCGTCGTGGTGGGGCAAAACACGCCGCCGTTCGGAAGCCGCGCAACGTAGTGCTCGTCGAATTCTTTTCGGTTCCGACAACGGACGCGGAGGATGTGCAATGTGGGCTCCGGGAGGCGGGGGGGGAGGATAGCCGAGGCGAACCGGATGTACTAGCTTGAGGCCGCTCGTGTCGATCCGCGTATACATCAACGGCCGCGTCTGTGTCCCCGAAGAAGCGCTGATCCCGGTCTTCGATCGTGGCTTCCTGTATGGCGACAGCGTTTACGAGACCATCGGGACCGTCCACGGACGGTTGTTCGCGGCGGCGGCGCACCTGGACCGGCTGGAGCGATCCGCCCGCCGCATCGGATTGCGCGTCCCCGACCGGGCGCAAATCGAGGCGGCGATCCGGGATACCGTGGCCGCCGCCGGGAATTCAGAGTCGCGGGTACGGATCATGGTCACGCGGGGCGCGGGCAAGCTGGACCTCGACCCCGCCGTGGTGGACGACCCGCAACTGGTGGTCGTGGTGTGGCCGCTCGGCGGCCCTACGCCCGAGATGTACGCCGTCGGCGTCTCGGTCGCCATCGTCTCGGTGACGCGGAACGATCCGCGCGCCATCGATCCGGCGGTGAAGTCGGGGAACTACCTCAACAACGTGCTGGCGCTGGGAGAAGCGCGGCGCGCAGGAGCCTACGAGGCGATCTTGTGCGGATCGGACGGGACGGTCGCGGAAGGGTCGAGCAGCAACGTGTTCGTGGTGACGCGGGGCACTTTGCGTACGCCGCCCTTGGACGTGGGAATCTTGGACGGCATCACGCGCGGCCAAGTGCTGGACCTGGCTCGGCGCGCCGGCATCCCGTCGGAGGAAGCGCGCCTCCGTCCGGACGAGCTGCGCGAAGCCGACGAGGCATTCATCACGAGCGCGACGCGCGGCATCCTGCCGGTGACCCGCGTCGACGGCAAGGCGCTCGGCGACGGCAAGCCTGGGCCGGTCACGCGTCGCCTGATGGAGCGGCTCGAGGCAATGGCGCGGGAGGGGGTGGCTTGATCGGGATGAAGTTCTTCGCCGTCGCCGGCGCCATCCTGATCCTCACCGGCACCTTGCAAGTCTTCTTCCGCCCGAGCCGTAAGGGAGAGAGCGCCGCCCAGAAGATTGTGAACAGCGCCACCGTTCGGGCGCTTCTGTTTCTGGTGGTGGGAACCCTGGGGATCCTCGTGGGGCTGGGGGTCATCGGACTTCCGGGATAACGCGCGTTCGCCCTGACAGCTCGCGCGCCTCGGCGAGGGGCGCTCACCGAGTCGCCAGCGGTTCGGGCAGCAGCGGCCGGCCCAGAGCGCGCTGCTGCGTGACGTAGCGCTCGAGCGCGGCGATGGCCTTGCCGTAGTTGGCGTTCGCGTAATACGAGCGGCCCAAATAGTAGAGCGTGGCCGGGCGGCGGGCGGAGAAGGCGGCGTCGTCGGCCAGGACCTTCAGCTCGTCGATGGCGTCCACGTAGACCTCCGCCTTGTAGTCGAGCATGCCCATCAGCAGCGCGAAGTCCTGGCCGAGGCCGGACCACAGCTCTTCGGGCCATTTCTCCAGGATCTTGTAGGCGGTGGCGAAGCGGCGTTCCTTGACCAGGAGATCGATCTCCGTGTATTCGCGCGCGACCCGGTCGGCCAACGCGTCGGCCACGCTCGGCGGCACGACGGGGGGCGTCAGGTCGCCGTCGGGGGCCAGCGGGATCTCCGGATCGCGGTCGAGCCGCGTGGACACGAGATCGAGAAGGAGGCGGGCATGGGCCGCCTCGGGGGACGCGCCGGGTTGCTCGGCGCGCCCGATCCATAGGGCCGCCTCGCGCGCCTTGCCGTGAGCCAGCAGACTTCGTCCCAGAAGCCCGCGGCACTGACTGCGCTGGTCGCCGTCATAGCCGGCGATCACCTCGGTCAGGCGTCCGTAAGGCCAGAGCGGGCCGTAGACCTTGGCTAGGTACGGATCGAACTTGATGTAGCCCAGCAGATCCCGCGGCGCCGTCAGCTCGATGCGCGCGTTGTCGTCGGTGTTTTCCGGCGAGCCGGCGGTGAAGGCCTCGAGCTCCTCCGGGCCGAGAAGCAGATGGCCGAGCACGTCGTGGGGCGACTGCAGGCCGGCGCGGGCCGCCTCCGCGCGGGTGGCGGGGTGCTCGAACGCGCGCTCGACGACGCGCATGTCCAGCTTCAGGGGCTCCATGGTGGCGATCAGGATCGTGTCGGACGAAAGGTCCTCGGCGGCGAAGACGTAGACGTACGGGAACTCCTCGCGCACGGTGCGGTAGATGGTCTTGATGTTCCACGGCGCCATCTCGTAGAGCTGCGCCCACTGGCAAAAGATCCCGCCCGGGGCGAGGCGCGTCTTGACCTCTTGGAAGTACTCGCGCGTGAACAGGTTCGACACGCCCGTCAGCCATGGGTTCGACGGTTGGCTGACGATGACGTCCAGCTTGTCCGTGCGCTGACCCAGGAAGTTCCGTCCGTCGCCGACGCGCAGAGTGACCTTGGGGCTTTCATGCGGGCGATGGTTGTCAGCGTCGAAGAAGCGGGCCGCCTCGTAGACGGCTGGCTCCAGCTCGACGACTTCGAGTGACTTGATGGGATACTGCGTGATGCCGCCGGCGGTGATTCCGGATCCGTAGCCGATGAGGGCGACGCTGGGCGGGGCCGCGCCCGGGTAAAGCAAAAGCGGGAGCAGCCCCACCATGATCTGCGTCGACAGATCGCCGTCGTTCGAGGCGTCGACTTTGCCGTTATTCTTCATCGAGAACGTCTTGCCCCACTTGTCGACCGAGACTGTGGTCGCGATGCCGTCCTTGTAGTAGACGAGCTCCGGCGTCTTCCAGGAGCGGTTGCGCTCCTTGCGGGCGTTGTACTCGCGGGCGATGGAGATGCGGAAGAAGCCCGCCGAGAAGCTGGTCAGATCCCAGCGGGGCAGGGCGAAGGCGCCGGCGGCCATGATGGTTGCCATCGCTACGCCGGCCGCGCGGCGCGGGACGGCGAGACCGGGCGCGACCGTGAAGAGCAGCGCCGCCAGCCCCAGGCCCGCGCACACCGAGAGCATGATGCCTTTTTGCAGCCCCAGGACGGGCAGGACGACGAAGCCGGAGAGAAACGATCCGGCAATGGCGCCGACGGTGTTGACCGCATAGGCCGAGCCCACGTCCTTCCCGATGCGCGCGAGATCGCCGGCGACGGCGCGCACGGTCAACGGGAAGACGCCGCCCATGAGGAACGTCGCCGGCAGCACGGTCACACACGCGAGAAAGAACTGACAGAACAGGATGGCGTCCACGCCCAGGTTCTTGTTCTCGCTGTCGAGCAGCCAGGTGAAGACGTAGGGCAGGCGGTCGGTGAGGAGGTACGAGATTCCGACCGCCGCGGCGATGCCGAGGTGCAGGCGCGCGAGCCAGCGCACCGGGTGCGCCGACCGCTGCGACAGACGCCCGAAGGCCGCCGAGCCGGCCCCGAGGCCGATCAGGAAGGCGAGAAGGATGAGGGTAAACGAGAAGACGGAGGATCCGATGAGGACGGCGAGCGCGCGGGTCCACAGAACCTGCAGCGTCATGGCGGTCGCGCCGGACACCAGAAACGCGGCCAGGACGGCGTTGCGCGCGGCCGGCGTGATCAGCGGCGTCGGCGGCAAGGCGGATCCCGCCGCCGCGGCGCCTTGGGCGGCGGCATTCTCGAGCAGTTCGTCGATGCCGGGCGCGGCGGCAGACGCGGTCGCGGCGCCAGCATCGGCCTCGGCGCGTCGCCGCACCACGCGGAACGCCACCAGGATGGCCGCGGCCAGCGTCAGGTTGAACGACGCCGCGACGATGTTGGTCGCGCGGACGCCCAGGTTGGGCAAGAACACAAAGCCGGCGAAGAACGCGCCGGCCACCGCGCCAAACAGGTTGACCGCGTAAAGCGTTCCGATGCGCAGCCCGACCCGCCGCAGCTCCCACGGCTGTTGCACGAAGTAGCGCGCCAGAATTGGCAGGGTGGCGCCCATCAGCGTGGTGGGCACGATGAGCAGCCCGGCCGAAGCGACGAACCGCAGCAGCGACAGCAGGGCGTAGCGATCGCCGAATGACGCCCAAAGCCAGCGGCTGAGCGCGGGGTAGAGAGAAATGACGAGGGGCACGAGGATCGCGTAGACGCCGATGGCGGCCTCGGCCAGAGCGTAGGCGCGCACCGGGTTCTTCATGCGGTCGGCAATCCGGCCCGCGAGATACGACCCCAGTCCCAGCCCGCCCATGAACGTCGCGAGGACGGTCGACACGGCCAGGGTGGTGGAGCCGAACACCAGCGTCAGCATCCGAGTCCACAGCATCTCGAGGACCAGACCGGAGGCTCCCGAGAGGAAGAAGCAGCCGAGCACGACCGTACGCATGGATCCACCCTGGAATACCACGCCCGGTGCCGCGGGCGGCGCGGTGGTGGCGACGCAGGCAACCCGCGGGTAGAACCCGGCGTCCAAGGATGACGTCGCCCATGCTCGCCGCCAGCGCCTTGGAGGGCCCGCTCAGTGTGGCCAGACCGGCCAGCGAGCAGGCCGCGCCGGACGACGTGAGCTTGATCGACGCCATTCGGCGCGGCGCGCCCGGCAGCCGCGAGGCGCTTTATCACCGATACAAGCGGCGCGTGTTCGCCCTGGCGATGCGCATCGTGGGCGCCGCGGACGCGGAGGAGGTGAGCCAGGAAGCCTTCATTCGCATCTATCGCGGGTTGCCGCGGTTTCGGGGTGACGCTGCCCTGTCGACCTGGATTTATCGGCTGGCGGTGAACGCGGCCCTGTCGCACAGATCGCGCCGGCCACCGCACGCCGACGCGCGCGTCGACGAAGTGGAGGAGTTGCCGGCGGACGAACGGCCCGACACGGACGCGGCCCTGCGTCGGCGGCTGACCCAGGCGTTGCGGCAACTGCCGGCAGGTTATCGAGCGGTCATTGTGCTGCACGACGTCGAGGGCTTGGAGCATGAGGAAGTGGCGGCCATCCTGGGCTGCCACGTGGGGACGTCGAAGTCGCAGCTCCACAAGGCGCGCAACCGGCTGCGCGCGATCCTGGCGGTCGACGGTATCACCGCGGCAGAAGCGGGGAGGGCGGGCGCGCGATGAGCGAACGCGACGGCCACACCCGCGTCATGACCCGGCTGTCGGAGTATCTGGATGGCGATTTGCCGGCGCCACAGGCCGATCTGGTGCGCGCGCATCTGGCCGCGTGTGCCGCGTGCCGGACCGAGGAGGAGCTCATGCGCCGCTTGGTTGCGGGCGCGCGCGAGCTCGACCGTCCGGAGCCGCCGCCCACGCTGTGGCCCGCCATCGAAGGAGCGCTGGCAACGCGCGAGCGCTGGCTGCCGCTGCTGGCCTGGCGCCCGCTGCTTGTGGGGGCTCTGACCGGGGCGGCGGCGGTGGCGCTGATCGTCGGTCTGGTCGGCGGTGGAGGGTCCGGCGCCACGCAAGGGACGGGCCCGGGCGCGCGAGCGCGGGCGGCTCAGGCGCCGGGCGCGGGCGTGGTCGCCGAGGATCCGCTGCTGGCCGAGGCGGAGGCCGAGCTTCGAACCGCGGCGGCGGCCTACGAGCGTTCGATCGAGAAGCTGCGCGCCATCATGGCCCGCGAAGAATCGCGATGGAGCGCCGACGCGCGCAGCCGATACGCCGAGCGGCTGGCGCGCCTGGATGATGCCATCGCCAGCTTGCGCGAGGCGGCCCGCCGGACCCCGGGCGACAGCGCAGGCAACGAGCTGCTGTTCGCCGCCTATCAGCGCAAGATCGAGTTCCTGGCGGCCGCGGTTCATCGGGGTGGGCCGGGGCCCACGGTCGAGTGGGGGGGGCGCTAGGTGCGCCGGCTGTCGGGACGGCGAGCAGCGCTGGTGGGGGGCTTGGTGTTTCTCGGGATGCCAGCGATGTCGGGCGCGCAGCCGGCCGCCGTCCACGTCGAGCGCCGCGAAATCATCGTCCCGGCGGGCGGCGCCGAACGCGTGCGCATCGACAACCCGCTCGGGCGGGTGCAGGTCCGCGGGTGGAACCGTCGCGGCGAAATCCACATCGTCGCCGACAAGCGATCGCCCACTCGCGAAGGCATCGATCGCCTGCGCGTCCACTACACCGCTTGGCAGAGCGGCGAAATCCAGATTGACGCTCGCGTCGAGCTGGGCGGGCGCGAGCGTTCGCTGCCGCTGACGGGAAGCGGCGTCGATCTCCTGATCGAGCTGCCCCCCGAGCTGGAGGTGGCGGCCAAGACCTTCGCCGGTGACGTCTCGGTGTCTGGCGTGGACGCGGGCGCCCACCTGGAGACCACCGGCGGGCGCATCGGCGTGTCCCAGGTGCGCGGCAGCGTCGTCACCCGGCAGTTGCGCGGCGGGCAAACCGTGGTGGGGGTGGACGGCGACATCGATCTGGACGGCATCGAGGGCGACATGCACTTGCGCCAGCTGGTGGGCGGGCGGGTGGATGCGCGGCTGGTGGACGGCAGCATCCGCGCGGAGAACATACGTTCGCGCTGGGTCCGCCTGCGCAGCACCACCGGCGAGGTCGTGTTCGTTGGTCTGGTGATCCCAGGCGGCCGCTACGACATGCGCAGCTACGCGGGCGCGGTGCGCTTCGCCCCCGATCCCGGATCGCCCGCCTTCGAGCTGTGGGTGCGCTCACCGCAGTCGGTGGATAGCGTCCCGGCGCTGCGCGACCTGGTCCGCCAAGGTGAAACCCTGCGCGCGGTCCATGCGGGTGGCCGCCCGTCGTCGTCGTTATCGTCATCGGACGGAAGCGGGCGCGCCTTGGTGGAGCTCTCGTCCATGCTGGGCCGCGTCTCGATCCAGCCGCGCTGAAGCAGGCCGTTGTGATACGTTCACGGCGACGTCATGCGATACGGCGTCCTTTCGGACACCCACGCCAACATCGAGGCGCTGGAAGCGGTCTTCAAGGCCTTCGAGTCCGAGGGAATCGATCGTTACGTGTGCCTCGGTGACACCGTCGGCTACGGCGCCAGCCCCAACGAGTGCTGCGCCCTCATGCGATCGAAAGTGGCGTTCACCATCCTCGGCAACCACGACGCCGCCGTGGCCGGACGCATGGACTATTCGTACTACTATCACGCGGCCCGTCACGCCCTGGACAAGCACACCAAGATGCTCGCGCCGTCGCACATGGACTGGCTGCGCAGCCTGCCCTACGAAGTGCGAGAGGGGGACGTGCATTTCTGTCACGGCTCGCCGCTCAACATCGAGGAGTTCGACTACATCTTTGCCCGCGACCAGGCGGCGCGGTGTCTGCCCATGCTCGAAGGGATGGGTCAGCTCACGCTCATCGGGCATTCGCACCTTTGCAAGGCGTTCGCGCTCAACGCCGACGGTGTGCAAGAGGTGGTGTCGCAGCAGTTTCAGCTACGTCCCGGCTACAAGTACATCGTCAGCGTGGGCTCGGTCGGCCAGCCGCGCGATTCGGATCCGCGCGCCAGCTTCACGGTCTTCGACACGAAGACCCTGACGTTCGAATTCAAACGCGTCGCCTACGACGTCAAGACCTCCGCCGGAAAGATCTTCGCCACCGATCTCGAGCCCAACTTCGGAAATCGCCTGTTCTTGGGCGTGTAAGCGTCGGCGACCAAGCGGACAAGGCGCGCGGCCCCTAGCATTCCCTTTTCCCCTTGTAGCGGCAGTTGATTTGACGCCCAAAGATGTAGCGTGTCTGGGTGGCACCACCCAAAGCGACCCCGATCTCGGTCGCCCGACTCACCCTCGAGATCTACCGGCTCACCGCTTCCTTCCCCGCCGATGAACGCTTCGGCCTCGTATCGCAAATCAGGCGCGCCGCCGTCGCCATCCCCGCCAACATCGCAGAAGGATCAAGTAGAACGATCTCCAGGTGATCCTGATAGCTGACGCCTGAAAACTGACGACACGCCGCTCCTACGAAATCACGATGAGCAGCGACGCCTCGTCCCAGCTTCCAGGTTTACCTGGCTATGGTTAGGGTTAGGGGCGCCCGCCGTCGCGGCGTGGCGAACTGGCGTCGGGTCCCCTCCCCCTCGGCACGCCGCCGTCCGCGGGGGACTGCGAGGCGCCCACGCCGGTGGTGTCGCGGTCTGGGCCGATGTCACCCGTGGTGGGCTGAGGCCCGCGCGGCTCGACGCCGAAGCCGCTTGGGCTGCGCGACGCCGGGGCATTCGGATCGCCCTGACCGGGGCCTACAGGAACCACCACGCCCGGTCCCAGGGGATCGCCGGTATCGGTTCGGTCCGGAGCGCGGTTGGGATCGTCGCGCTGCGGATCACCCGGCGCGGACGGCGGCGGGGTGGAGAGCTCGTCTCGTCGGGGTGAGCCAGGCCGGCCGCTGTCGCGTCCGACGCCTGTGCCTGTACCCGCGGTGCCCGTGGAGGCGCCTGGTGCCACTTCTCGAGGGATCGGCCCGCCAGGGGGCCGTTGTTGCTGCGGCGTGCCGGTGCTGCCGCGTTGCCCAGCGGGAGGCGCCGCAGGTGGGGTCGCCGTTGGAGCCGGTGCTTGAGCCACCAGCCACGTCCTGGACGGCACGCCGTCGCCGCGGGTCGCGCGCTCGGGCTCGTGCCGTCTGACCTCCGCCGCCGGCGTAGCCGTTGTTTCCGCGTTTCCCATCACCATCATGTGCCACCCCCAAACTCCTGTGCCTGCAGCCAATATGATCACGGGCGCCGCGTTCCGCCCAGCGGCGGCCGGCGGTCAGCTCACGGCCAAAGGCGGCGGAGCGCTTTGACGTCGAGGTGGCTGGCCCAGTGCTTGGCGGCGCGGGCCATGATCTTGGCCTTGTCGCGGGCGCCGATGCTCGGGCGATGAGTGAAGACGTCGAAGTCGGCGTCCTCGATCTTGTCGAGGATCGCCATGCCTATCAGCCAGATGAGGGCCAGCTCCTTCTTGAGGTCGCCGCCCAGGCGGCCAAGGAGCGGACGACCCCGCTCATAGAGAGCGCGCGTGCGCGCGACTTGGTAGCGCAGCAGCTCCTTCATCCCGCGGGTCGGTCTGAGGGCTTTGACTTCGGCTTCCGTCACGCCGAAGAAGTGGAGATCGTCGGCCGGAAGATAGATATGGTCGCGCGCGGCATCGGCGGCCACGTCCTGCCAGAAGTTGGTGAGCTGCAGCGCCGTCGAGATTTCGTCAGCGAAGCGGATCAGGTCAGGCTCGCGGTAGCCGAACAGCGCGAGGATCAGGCGGCCCACCGGATCGGCGGAGCGGGCGGTGTATCCGCGGAGCTCTGCGAAGTTCGAATACCGCCGGACCTCCAGGTCCATGCGGAAGCCCGCCAGCAGATCCTCGAACGGCGGCAGCGGGAGCTGGCGCTTCTCCACGGTATCCAGCAGCGCCACGAAGACCGGGTGCTCGGCCTCGCCGTGGAAGCAGCGGACGAGCTCCTCTTCCCAGCGATCCAGCGCCTCGACGCGGCGGCCCTCGTACTGGGGCTCGTCTGCGAAGTCGTCCGCCGTGCGCGCGAACGCGTAGAGCGCAACGATGTGCGGGCGGATTTCCTTCGGGACGAACCGGGACGCGACCGGATAGCTCTCGGTGTGGGTCCGGACGATGTCGTCGCAATACCGATACGAGCGCTCTGCGCTCCACGGGCCGGCGGGCGGGTCCAACCAAGGAGCGGGGCGATCCGGCCGGCGTGGGTCGGGGGCGCCTCGGCCTCCCTTCAGGATCTGGCGGATCATACGACCTCCTCGTCGGGCTTGGCCGTCGTCATCCCGGCCAGCGCGACGGGGCCGGGGTGGTGGCGGTCCGAAACCGGGCGCTGGGCGAGACTGGCCGCGCGCGTGTGCAGCGCCATGTGGCCGCGCTGGATGCCGTCGGTGGCCAGCGCGCGCAGGGCGGCCAGATTGGACGCCAGGCCGACGCACCCGATCACCATGCCAAGCTCGCCGGCGGAGCGGACACCCAGGATCTTCTGACACAGGCGCGCGCCGGGGTGCGCGTGCAAGGTGCCTCCCACCGTTCCGACGGCCATGGGCATCTCCAGGCGCCCGGCCAGGTCGCCAGCTTCGTCGACGGTCCATGTGGCGAGTGGCCGGTAGCCTCCGCGGGCGGCGGCGAAGGCGTGCGCGCCGGCCTCCACTCCGCGCCAGTCGTTGCCGGTCGCCAGCGCGACCGCGTCGACTCCGTTCATGATTCCTTTGTTGTGGGTCGCCGCGCGGTAGGGATCGTCTTCGGCGAATCGCGAAGCGGCCGCGATACCGTCTCGGACTCGGGGACCGGCAACGTCGGGGGTGGCCAGCGCGTCCACCGGCACCCGGGCGACGGCGCGCACCCGTCGACGATCCGCCAGGTTGGTGAGGATGCGGAGGCCGGAGCGTCCGCCGGCCAGCTCCGCCAGCGGCCCGGCCAGCGATTCGGCGACGGTGTTGACCAGGTTTGCCCCCATGGCGTCGCGGCAGTCGACGTGGATGTGGACGATGACGCGCGGGCAAGCGCTACCGCCGGCGCCCCCGTCTATCACGCGGACGTCAATCTCTCGCGCGCCCCCACCGCGATCGGTCAGGCGCGGAACGCTGGCATCCGCGAGTGCCAGCAGTGAGGCGGCGGCGGCTTGGATCCGCCGCCGCGCGACGTCGGGCTCGGCCACGCCGCCCAGCTCCACCTGGGCCGTCATGATGGGCGGATCCGCTTCAGCGACGAATCCTCCGCCCTCGCGCACCATGCGGGCGGCGTTGGACGCCGCGGCGATGACCGACGGCTCCTCCACCGCCATGGGAACGATGATGTCGCGCCCATTGATGACGAAGTTGAGGCCGAGACCCAGCGGCAGCGCGTACAGGCCGACGACGTTCTCCACCAGCCGATCCGCCGCCGTCAGATCCAGCCCGCCCGCCTCCAACGTCGCCAGGTCCTCGGGCCCGAGCCCGGCGCGCGCGCCGAGCTCCGCGCGCCGCGTCTCGACCGGCAGCCGGTAGAATCCGGAGATGCGCGAGCCCCTCATCGAGGGCCTCCAGGTTGCCGCCGGTGGGCACCCGCGAGCTCGATGCCGAGATCGAGCACAAGGAGACCGGCCTCCCGCGCGCGCGCGGTGAACGCCCCTGCCGCGTCGCGCTCCGGGAACAGCGCGATGCCGACGTCGCCACCTCCGGCGCCCGACGGCTTGGCGGCGCCTCCGGTGGCGGCCGCCAGCTCGGCGGCGCGAAGAAAGGGCGCGGTGACAATTCTCACCTCGGCCGCGGCTCCCAGATCCACGAGCCCCTGTCCGTACGCCCGCACGGCGGCGATGGCCTCGCCGACGTTGTCGTCTATCAGCGCGTTCGCGAACTGGTCGCCGAGCGCGACCAGGTTGCCCACGATGGATTCGTAGACCGGCCGCGCCCGGCGCCCGAAGGCTTGCACCGCCTCCACCCGCGACGCCGTATCCGCCGGTTCGCCGGTCCAGAACGCCACCATCTCCAGCGATGCGGGCGGCGGCAAAGTCTCGATGGCGGGCGCCCCCCCGGGCGGCCGGCGGAAGCGGACCACGCCGCCATAGACGGACGCCGCCACGTCGGCGCCCGAGCCCATTCCGCCCTGCGCGGTTCGGTGCGCGCCATCCGCGATCGAAAACAGCAGATCGCGGTTGTCCGCGATCGACATCCCCGCCAGCTCCATGACCGCGCCCACCGACGCGACCGCCGTGGCCGCGCTGGATCCCAGGCCCAGCTTGCTCGCGCCTTCGGTAAACGTGCTGGTGTCCACCAGGACCGACCCGTAGGGCAGGGCGACCGCCATGTCCCCGATGGCCAGCGCGGCCGCGCGCACCGACTCGGCGACGAACGGCGACTCTGGCTCCAGCCCGGCCATGAACTGCCCGGACGCCAACCGATCGATCGCGGCGAGCACGGCGGTGCCGCCCTCCAGCACCGCGTACTCGCCGACCAGGAAGAGCTTCCCGGGCGCCGCGACCACCGGGGTGCCGCGCATGGTGGTCCTCATGACGCCGTCTCCTCTACCACGCGTGCGCCCGGACCCGGTGACGCGACCAGGGTGCGGATCACGCCGGGCACCGCGCGCAGCGCCCCGTCGACGACCCCGGCGTCCGCCGCCGCGCACAGCACCTTGACGTGGGGACCGGCGTCGATCGTGAAGTACGCGCCGATGCCGCCCGCGCGCAGCGCGCGTACCGCGTGCAGGACGGCCACGGTGGCGGCGTTCCAGTAGATGATGGCCGGCTCGGCGGTCAGGGCAGTGGCGTGCAAGCCCAGACAGCTTTGCTCGGCGGCGCCGCCGAGGCGAGCGAGATCGCCGGCCTCCACCGCGGCGCGCGCTTCGCGCATGTCGCGGTCATGAGCGTCGACCCATGCGGGCCAGAACGGCGACGTCCGGGTCGTCCGCTCCATTCCGTCCGTCGAGCTGACAGCCTTCGTTCCCTCGGCGGTGATCGCCACGACCAGCCGTACGTCGAATCCCGCGGGCGCCGCGAGGGGGACCGCCACGGCGTCCGCGCCGTCCGGACGCTGTCCTTTGCGCATCTCCGCGAACCCGCCCACGATGGAACGCGCGGCGGAGCCGGAGCCTCGCCGCGCCAGGGCGGACAGCTCGCCCGGCTCCAGATCGAGCCCGGCCGCGCGCGACGCCGCCAGCGCCAGGGCCGCGAACCCGGACGCCGACGACGCGAGTCCGGCGGCCGTGGGCACGCTGTTGACCGTCGCGACCCGCGCACGGCTGCGGTTCATGCCGGCGCGCGCCCGCACCAGATCCAGGACGGCGCTGACCCGCATCGCCGTCCGCGCGTCGGCGGGCGCTCCGTCCAACGTCACGACGTCCGCGGTCCGGTTCTCGTTCGCGTCCGTCTTCCCAGGTTCCCCGCTGTCGAATGCCACGGTGGTGCGGGTCCCCAGCTCCGCGAGCGTCAGCGACAAGCTACCGGTGACGGGCAGGTTCAGCAGGACGTCGCGCTTTCCCCAGTACTTGACCAGGGCGATGTTCGTTCCGGCGACGGCCGTGCACGAGGAGACCGGCCTACGCACGCGGGCGCCGGCGGCAGGCGCGCCTGTCATGGGGCTGCCGCCTCGCCGCCGACGACGGTCTGAAAGCCGTCGAAGCCGTCTGCGCGCCAGCGCGCGAGCACATCGTCTTCGCGACCGGGCGCGAGGGCGATCGCCGCGCCGCCGCCGCCCGCGCCGGTGAGCTTCGCTCCCACTGCCCCGGCCCGACGCGCGCCATTGACCATGGTGTCCAGCTCGGGAGACGACACACCCAGCGACGACAGCAGCCCGTGGGCGACGTCGAAAAGGCGCCCCAGCCGCGCGATCTCTCCCGCCTCGACGGCCTTCACGCCCGCTTCCGCCACGGCCCCCATGGTTTCGAGTACGCGGTCAACCACCGGCGCTTCGTCCCGCAAGCGCCGGACCGCCGCAACCTGCGCTGCGGTGTCGTGAAGGACGCCCGAAAGACCTATGCACAACGCCAGCGGCGCGCGGACCCGCACCGGCCGCCACCCGTCGTCACGCTGGAAGCGACCGACGTTTCCTCGGGCGGCCGCCGCCGCGTCGATGCCCGACGGCGATCCGTGGAACACAGCTTCTCCGTCGGCCGCCGCTCGCAACGCCTCGTCGTCCGTCGCGTCGGTTTCCAACGCCGCCGCCCTGGCCACGGCCACCGACAGCGCCGCGGAGCTGCCCAGGCCGACCCGCGCCGGAATGCGCGCGTCGACCGTGAAGTCCAGGTCGCGCGCGCGCAGCCGCCCCAGGATCGCGTCCAGCGCGCGCCCCACCTGCGATCCGTCACCGGCGCGCGCGTCCAGTGACCACGCCGCCGCTGCCAACCGCCCGCTTCCGGGGCGGGCCTGCACCTGCACGGTGACCCCTGCCGACATCCCGGCGGCCAGCGCCGGTTGGCCGTACACCACCGCATGCTCCCCCAACAGGATCACCTTGCCGTGTCCGAATCCGGTCGCCTGGCGTGGCTCCCCCAACGTCACGCCGGCCTCTGCGCCAGCCACGCGCCCAGCTCGCCGGTGATGACGCGCGGGGCTGTGGTCAGATCGGCAGCGCGACGCAAGCCCGTGAGGATGGTCGCCCTGCGGATGCCGTCGATGACGCGCGAAAGATACGCCGTGGCGCCGTCGCTCCCGCCCTCGCGCACCGCCCGCAAGGCCGGCTGGGCGACGCCCACCGCACGCGCGCCCAGCGCCAGCGCGCGCGCCGCATCCAACCCGGTGCGTATTCCACCCGACGCCACGATGTCCAGGCCGGGCTCCACGGCCACAGCCCAGGCCACCGCCGCCGCCGTGGGAATGCCCCAATCCCAAAAATCGCGCCCCAGATCCGCCGCGGCGTCATCCCGAGCGCGGCGCGACTCCACCGCGACCCAGGACGTGCCGCCCGCCCCCGACACATCCAACGCCGCCGCCCCCGCCTGGCGCAAGGCCCGCACGATCGCCGGGGCCAGCCCGCAGCCGGTCTCTTTCACCATGACCGGCCACCCGAGCTCTCCGCAGATCCGGCGGATGGTCTCGAGCGCCCCCCGAAAATCGCGGTCGCCCTCCGCCTGAGCCAGTTCCTGCGCCGGATTCAGGTGAATGCAGAGCGCATCCGCTCCCACCTGATCCACGGCGGCGCGCACGGCGGCCGTGGACATCGCACCCAGCTGAACCACGCCGAAGTTCGCCAGCAAGAAGACCTCCGGCGCCGCGTCGCGCACCTGATAGGTGCCCACCAGGTCCGGTCTCGCCAGCATCGGGCGCTGGCTGCCCAGGCCGAAGGGGATCCCCAAGCTCTGCGCGGCGACGGCGAGCGCGCGGTTGATGGCCACCGCCTCGTCAATGCCCCCGGTCATGCCGGTCACCATCAGAGGCGCGCGGATGGACCGTCCCAGGAGCCGCGTGGACAGGTCTATGTCGGCGGCGGCGGTCTCGGGCAGCGAGCAATGAACCAGGTGGACGTCCTCGAGGAGCGTCGGCCGGTGGAATGCCGCCTCTCCGGAGGCGGCGATGCCCAGATGGTCAGCCTTGCGCTTTTCGATCGCCCCATCGTCGGGGCCGGGGCGCGGCGGAGCTTTCGGCATGGACGAAGGCGGCACCTATAAAGCTTGCTCCGGTCGGTGACAAGAACGCCAGTAATTATTTCAAAACATACTGAACAAACTAAATGGGACGAAACCCGCGGGCGGCCCGTCCCATGAGTGCGCGCGAGGAGTCGAGGGCGTTACCCCTTGATGCTGTAGCTCGCCACCGTGAGGAACTGGCCCTGCTGGGTACCCGAGACCTTCACCAGCTTGTCCGAGCCCTTGGCCTTCTTCACCAGCTCCACGCCCTTTTTGCCCTTCTTGATCAAGTGTTTCTGGTCACCGACCACCAGCGCGGCTCCGGTGCATTCCATCTTCGCCGCCTCCATCGCGCACCCGAAGCTCTCGACCCTGCCTTCCAGCGCCACCTGGGTGGGCTTCGCGGCGTCGGCAGCCGCCTGGGCCTTCTTCGCACAGTCACAGTGACCATCGCCCTTGTCGCACGCTGCGGCCGTGGAACTGAAGGAAAGCCCGAACGCGAGCGCCAGAGCTCCAAGCAGGAACAACATCGATTTCTTCATGGACGAACCTCCGCCGGTAGGATGCCCGCCCGGGGCCGAGGGTTCAAGGCGCCGCCCCCGAACTTTTCGAGGCGGCGTACGAATTCTTGCCATGCCTGAACAGGTGGATAGTATCAACGTCCATGGAATGGATGACCCTGGCGATCGGGTTCGTGCTCGGGGGCGCGCTGGCGGCGGCCGTGGCTCGGATGCTGGCGTCGGCACAGGGGCGGGCGGCGGGCGAGCAGCGGCGGCTTCTCGAAGAGGCGCGCGGGCAGCTGGCGGATACCTTCAAGGCGGTGGCGGCCCAGGCGCTGCGGACCAACAACGAGGAGTTCAGGGAGCGCGCGATGGAGGGCGTCATGCGCCCGGTGCAAGATTCGCTGGCGAAGGTGGACAACCAGATTCGCGCCATGGAGAAGGAGCGCGGACAGGCGTGGGGGTCACTCACCGAGCAGGTACGCTCGCTCATGGCGGCTCAGGAAAAGCTCCGCTCGGAGACAGGCAACCTGGTCAAGGCGCTGCGGGCGCCTGTCGTGCGCGGGCGGTGGGGTGAGATCCAGCTCAAGCGCGTCGTCGAGATGGCAGGGATGCTGGAGCACTGCGACTTCGATCAGCAAGCGACGCTGTCCACAGAGGAGGGGCGGCTGCGGCCGGATTTGGTGGTGCGCCTCCCCGGCGGGCGCAACGTGGTGGTAGACGTCAAGGCGCCCCTGCAGGCGTATCTGGATGCGCTGGAAGCACCGACGGATGAAGAGCGGTTGGCGCGTCTGCGCGACCACGCGGCGGCGGTGCGCAGTCACATCCTGAAGCTGGCGGCGAAGGCCTACTGGGATCAGATGGAGTCCACACCGGAGTTCGTGGTGCTGTTCCTTCCCGGCGAGATGTTCTACAGCGCGGCGCTCGAGCAGATGCCATCGCTGATCGAAGAAGGTGTCGCGCGGCGGGTGATCCTGGCCACGCCTACCACGCTGATTGCGCTCCTGCAGGCGGTTCACTACGGCTGGCGGCAGGAGCGCGTTGCGGAGAACGCCCAACTCATCAGCGACCACGGCCGCGCCTTGCACGAGCGGGTGGCGACGCTCGTCGAGCACTTCAACAAACTCGGAACGTCCCTCGGACGGTCGATGGAGCACTTCAATCTCGCCATGGCGTCGTTCGAGGGTCGCGTCCTGCCGGCGGCCCGCAAGCTGGACGAATTGGGCGCCGGTGGAAAGAAGGGCCTGGCCGACCTGGTGCGCACGGAAGGCCGGCCGCGGATCGTCGCGCGCGTCGATCGCGGCGGGGGCGACGGCGACATGGACAGCGCCCCCAAGCTCGACGCGTAAGGAGCTCGCCACGCCCCCGATCCGAGCTGCGTTCGCGAGAGTTTTTTCGATCCGCATGGTCCACGCCCTAACATGCGGGACGCATGGACTTCGTCCGCCCGCGGCGTCTGGTCCCGTTGCAGCTGGTGGCGGGCCGCGGCCACTACGAATCCGTCATCGGGGCGGTCATGGAGGCCCAGCGGAGCGTCTGGATCGCAACCGCGAACCTCAAGGAGCTGATGGTCGAGGACGCGCGGGCCGTGCCCGGCCGCCGCCGGAGCGCGCCGCGCGGAGCCGGCGGCCGCGGTCGGCATTTTCGCTCGGTGCTGTCGGTCTTCGATGAAATGGCCGCGCGCGGCGTGGAGCTGCGGCTGTTGCACGCGGGCGTTCCCTCGCGGCCGTTCCGGCAGGAGCTGCGGCGGCATCCGCGTCTCGGGCGAGGTGGCCTGGCGATGCGCCTCTGTCCCCGCGTTCATCTCAAGGCGGTCATCATCGACGGCGCGCGGCTTTACCTGGGCAGCGCAAACTGGACCGGCGCGGGGCTGGGAGCGCGAGGCGAGGGCAGGCGCAACTTCGAGCTCGGGTTCATCACCGATGATGACGGGTTGCTGGACGAAGCTCAGGCGTTGTTCGATCAGATCTGGCGCGGGGCAGAGTGCGGAGACTGCCGGCTGCGCGATGCCTGCCCCGGCCCGCTCGACGCCTGCGCGCCCGCCGTCTCCCCCTTGTGGCACAGCCGTTGATGCTTAAGTTCCGCCCGTCATGCGAGGGGCAGACGACGCCGCCGACGCCGACAGCGTCATCACGCTGGTCAAGCAGACCGCGGATGGGCTCGGCCGGCTTGTCGCTGAGCATCTGAAGCTCGCGCGCCTGGAGCTCGTGTACGACGCGCGCGACCTGGGTCGGCGGATCGGCCTGATGGCGCTGTTCGCCCCGTTCCTGTTGATCGGTTACGCGCTGGCGTGCGTGGCAGGCGCGATTCTGCTTTCGCGTGTGGTCGGAATGGCGGGCGGTTTCCTGATCGTCGCGGGAGCGAACCTGTTGATCGGCGGCATCGGTTTCTATCGAGCCTCCAGCCGCCTGAAGCAGGCGAGCGTCCTCGAGCACTCACGCGAGGAGCTGGCGCGCAGCGCGGAGGCCCTCAAGCCCGCGGAGCAGGCCGCGACCCTCTCGAAGGAAGCCCATGCCAGGATCTGAGGAAACCAAAGGCACGCGGAACATGGCCATGGTGCGCACCGAGGCCGCCATCGCCCGCACCCGCGAGGAGGTCGCCCAGTCGGTGGACGCCTTGCGCCGCGAGATCACGCGGCGAGCTCACTGGCGCGTGTGGTTTCGCCGGCGACCGGGGCTGTTTCTCGCGGGCGCGCTGGCGCTCGGTTTTTATCTCGGCCGTCGCTGAAACCGGCCGGGGACAGCTCGGCATCCGCAGATTTCAACAACCACACGAAAGGAGCGTTTCATCATGGAAGCATCCACACAGAACCTGGAAAACGCGGCCCGCAGCCTGAAAGAGCGCGTGGGACCGCAGCTGGCGCAGGCAAGACGGCGGTTTACGGACGCTAACGAGCGTGTGATCGACTTCATCAAGGAACGTCCGGGGACCTGTTTGCTGGGTGCCCTGGCGGTCGGCTGGATCATAGGCCGCATCGCGCGCCGTTAGCGTGAAGGGCAGGGCGACGATGGAAAGCATGGATGCCAGCCGAAGGAACGGGTCGCGCGACGGCGCAAGCAGCGTGGGACGGGCGGTGGACCAGCTCGGTTCCAGCGCACAGCAGGTTTGGATATCGACGCGCGACGCGGTGGGTGAGATCCGCGAAGCGATGGACGTCCAGGGGCGAGTAGACCGCCACCCCTATGGGATGATGCTGGCGGCGGTCGGGGTGGGGTACGTGCTGGGGGGCGGGCTATTTTCCCGTTTGACCGGCCGCATCTTGGGCGGCGGGCTGCGGATTGCCCTGCGGCTCGCGGCGGTCCCCTTCATCCGCAACGAATTCATCGGGATGATGCAGGGCGCGGGCGGCGCGGGGGATGACTACGAAACCGATGAAGGCGTCGGCGAATCAGGCGGCAAAGAGGAAGAGTCGGCTTCCCGGAGCCGCAAAACCAAGCAGACCAACCCGACTACCACGAAGGGGAAGTGACATGAAGCTGAGCAATCTGAAAAACATGGACAAGGACGACGTGCTGGCGATGCTGGGCCTGGAGACCAAGCAGAGCACGGCTGGCATGCTGCTGGGCGCGCTCGGCACGTTCGGCATTGGGTTGGTGGTGGGAGCCGGGATCGGCCTCCTGCTGGCGCCGAAGCCGGGCCGCGAGCTTCGCGAAAACCTGAAGGAGCGCCTCAGCCGCGGCGGCCGCGACGTGCTGGGCGACGAATCGATGTCCAGCATGGGCGCCTAGAGACCTTGACCGATCCACCGACGCCGTCGGTGCCCGCGTTCGCCCCAGAGGACGACGCGGACTCCGGCGGCGTCGTTTTGCGTTTCAGCTCGCGCTTTCAGCGCATCAGGGACCGCAGCCAACGGTGCCCCCGCAAGGGGGACAGCCATAGAGGACGCCGAGGTCTTTCACGGCAAAGGTCTCTAGGCTGGTGCAGTAGGAACCGTAGATGATGATCTGTGTGGTGGAGCCCGGAGCGTAGTCCCATCCGTTCTTGCGCGCCGGATCCCATGGGATCTGCTTCTTGTCGAAGAACACGCCGACCTTGGTGGCGTCGGGCGGCGGCGAAGTCAGATCGATCTTGCACGAAGGCTTCGCAATCCCGGTGACGATCTCTTCCAGATATTTTTTGAGGCTCGCGGGATCGGATCCCGCGTAGTAGTGAGGCGGCCCTCCGGGCCGCGGCACGCCGCCGGCCATCGCCATGCGATTCAAGCACGAGCTTGCGCCTACATCCTGTGACACCCCTAGGACGATGGTCTTGACGCCCTGGTTCAGCATCGCCGTGATCTCAGCGACGGATTTGTTGCACTCGTCGCCGTTGCATTGGTTCGGCTCGCCGTCCGTCGACAGGAGCACGTACCGTTCTTTGATGCCGTCGACGAAGCCCGCGTAGAACTCGCGTATCAAGCGCAGCGCGCCCGGGGTGGGCGTGCCGGCGCCGCCGCCGCACGACGGGTTCACCTTGTTCTCGACGTGGGCGTTGACCATCGCCGCGTTCATGAACGCCGGCTGGACCACGACGGCCCCGGCGCACCCGATGGTGGCGCAGAGCTTGTCCGGACATGCGCCGCCGGAGCCGAAGCAGTTCTTGCGTGGAAATTCCTCGTATCCCCAGCGGATCCGGTCTTGGTAGGTATTCACCAGGGGCACCATGATGTCGCGCTCGGTGGTGTAGCGAGTGCCCGTTCCGAAGGAATTCGACATGGAGCCCGACACGTCGAAGGCGATGACGACGTCGGGGGTCTTGGGGCTGAAAGGAATGGCCGTCGTCATCTCGCCGCAGGTCATGCTGCCCACTTCGAACGAGACGGCGCCATCCGGGCCGGGGGCGCCACCATCACGAATGCCGCCGCCGCCGCCACCACCCGGCCCGCCTCCCGCACCGCTGACGCCGCCGGTTCCACCGACCCCGCCGCTCCCAGAGGCTCCACCTTGTCCGGAGCCTCCGCTGCCACCGCCGCCGGTACCGCCGCTGCTCATCATGCCGCCGCCACTTCCGCCGGCTCCGCCTGAGCCGCTGCTCGATCCGTCCCGCGGGGTTCCGGGCAGCGATCGGTCGTCGGGGCCACCGCAGGCGCTTCCGAGAACCGCGAGCCATAACCAGATGGTCTTGAGCTTCATGACCGTCCTCCGTGCTTGCCATCGCGTCGTCGCGAGCGACCGCAGCTTATCAGCATGAGCTTCGCGAGTCCTTGACGAGCAACCGGAGGCGCGCGACCTTGCCGGACGCGTGCCGCCGTTCGCTGCTTTCTTTCGCCGCAAGCCGGTGGCCTCCGCTCTGGCCGACACGGCTCCTTCCGGCTCGTCAAGCATCGCGCTGCGACGCTCGCTGACCGCCTTCGATCTCACGATGCTGGGCGTGGGGGCCATCGTGGGGGCCGGTATTTTTTCTAGCGTGGGACAGATGGCGGCGGGCAGCCCCACCAGTCCCGGCGCGGGGCCGGCGCTGGTGGTTTCGTACGCCATTACAGCCATCGTGTGTGGGTTGGCTGCACTTTGCTATGCAGAAATTGCGGCGACGGTCCCGATCGCCGGGAGCGCCTACACGTATTCGTACGTCGCGTTGGGGGAGGTGGTGGCCTGGGTCATCGGCTGGGACCTCATCATCGAATACGCCGTGGGCAACATTTTCGTCGCCCAGAGTTGGGCGGACTATTTTCGTTCGTTTCTGCTGGGCGCCTTCGGCTTGGACTTTCCCATCTGGATGGCCGCGGACATTCAGACCGCCAACGATCCCACCGTGAATGCCACCGTCTATGCGGCGGTCGCGGCAGCCGCTCCGCGCATCGGAGGGGTCGCCGTCGCGTTCAACTTGCCCGCCTTCCTGGTGACCGCCGTGCTCACGGTCTTGCTGGTGGTCGGTGTCCGCGAGAGTGCGCGCTTCAACACCGGTATGGTGATCTTCAAAATTTTGCTGGTGCTGCTGTTCGTCGGCGTGGGCGCCTTCTTCCTCGAGCCCGCCCATTGGCGGCCTTTTGCGCCGAACGGTTTCGCTGGAATCAAGGAAGCCGCCGCGCTGGCGTTCTTTTCGTACATCGGGTTCGACGCCGTCTCCACCGCAGCCGAAGAAGCGCGCGATCCGCAGCGCGACCTGCCGCGCGGAATGATTGCGTCGTTGGTCATCTGCACCGTCCTTTACATCGCCACGGCGGCGGTGATGACCGGGCTGGTTCCCTACCATGACCTTGCGACAGGCGATCCCCTGGCGCGGGCGCTGCGCGTGGCGGGCCTGGATGCTCTGGCGGCCTTCATGGCGTTCGGCGCCGTCGTGGCGGTCACCGCGGTGTTGCTGGTGTTCCAATTCGGACAGCCGCGGATCTTTTTCGCCATGTCGCGCGATGGGCTGCTTCCGCCGGTGTTTTCGCGGGTTCACCCGCGCTTTCGGACGCCTCATCTAGGGACCATCGTGACGGGACTGTTCGTGGCGCTGGCTCCCAGCTTCATCACCCCCGCCCAGGCCCTGGAGCTGACCAGCATCGGCACCTTGTTCGCTTTCGTCCTGGTCTCCGCGGGCGTCATCGCTCTGCGCGTCCGCGAGCCGCATCGTCCCCGTCCGTTCCGCTGCCCCGGCTATCCGTTGACGCCGGTCGCTTCCATCCTGGTGTGTGTGTGGCTGATGTGGCAGCTCCCGGCGCACAACTGGTGGCGGCTGGCCATCTGGTTGGCGATCGGCCTCGTGATCTACGGCGCGTACGGCCGCCGCCACAGTCGACTCGCTTCGATGTAGCATCCGGGCTCATGCGTCCGCGCTTCTGGCTGGCGGCCTTCGTTCTGGGATGCGGCGGCGGCGGCGCGGGGGACGGCGGGCCCACGAACGAGCGGGCCGCGGAGGGGCCGGCGGATCCCCCGGGGGATGGCGTGGACGCGGCGCCACCCGACGCGAGCGACCCCACAGACGCCGCCGACGTCAAGACCGAGACACCCGCCGGCGATATACCGCCGTCTCCGGCGCCGCAGACGTTCGGTCTCTTCTCTGCCCGAGCCACGCGCATCGAGGTGTACCTGTACGATCGTCCTTTCGGCGCGGACGAGCGCTTGCGGCGCGTGCTGGACAAAGGCGCGGAAGGCCGTTGGTCGACGACGATTTCAGCAGAAGATCTGACGGCGGCGAGCCTGACCGGCGTCGTGTACTACGGCTATCGGGTCTGGGGTCCAAACTGGCCGTATGTGCCGTCGTGGCGGAAAGGAACGCTGGACGGATTCGTCGCTGACGTCGACGCCGATGGCAATCGCTTCAATCCGAACAAGCTTCTGCTGGATCCCTACGCGCGTGAGATGAGCCACGATCCGGTGGGCCCGAGCTGGCGGGACGGGGGGATCTACGCTTCGGGACCAACCCACCGGCAGCGAGACTCAGGCCCAGCGGCGTCGAAGGGCATCCTGCTGCAGGGAGGGGACGGCCCGTCCGAGGTCGACGTCGGGACGCGGCCGGTCCGCGCGCTGAAGGACGAAGTGATCTACGAAGTTCACGTCCGCGGCCTGACCATGGCTGACCCGTCCGTTCCGCCGGCGTTGCGCGGCACCTACGCGGGCGCCGCGCTGAAGGCGGACTTCCTGCGCGCGCTCGGCGTGACCGCCATCGAGCTGCTGCCGATCCACGAAACGCAGAACGATCAGAACGACATCGACGTCGGCACGGGCGGCGACAACTATTGGGGCTACTCGACGCTGAGCTTCTTCGCACCGGACCGGCGGTACGCCCACGATCGCAGCCCGGGCGGACCCACGCGCGAGCTGCGGGCGATGGTCAAGGCATTCCACGACCGTGGCATCAAGGTCTACCTGGACGTGGTTTACAACCACACCGGTGAAGGGGGGGTGTGGAACGGAAGCAGCGGCGACGTTGCCAGCCTGCTGTCGTTCCGCGGGATCGACAACGCGACGTACTACGAGCTGACCAACGACGGGCGTTTCTATTACGACAACACGGGGGTCGGTGGAAACGTCAACGCCGCCGAACCCGCGGTGCGCGATCTCATCATCGATTCGCTGCGCTACTGGAGCTGGGAGATGGGCATGGACGGGTTTCGCTTCGACCTTGCCAGCGTGCTCGGCAACGCCTGCAAGCGGGACTGCTTCCGGTTCGACAAGCTGGATCCGGGCAACGCTCTCAACCGCGCGGTGCGCGAGCTGCCGGCGAGGCCCGTGGCCGGCGGCGCCGGTGTGGATTTGATTGCAGAGCCGTGGGCGATCGGCGGCGACTCGTATCAGGTGGGCGGCTTTCCTTCGGGATGGGCCGAGTGGAACGGCATGTATCGGGACACCGTCCGGCGCGTCCAGAACAAGCTGGGCATCGATCGCGTGACCATGGGTCAGCTTGCGGCGCGCCTCGCCGGCTCGTCGGATCTCTATGGCGACGACGGACGCCGGCCGGCATTCGATCAACTTCGTGGTGGCGCACGACGGCTTTTCGCTGCGCGACCTTTATGCGTGCAACAGCAAGGACAACGGCCAGTCGTGGCCGTGGGGTCCTTCGGACGGCGGAGAGGACCACAACAATTCGTGGGATCAGGGCGGGGACCCAGCGGCGCAGCGGCAAGCGTCGCGCACCGGCCTCGGGGTGTTGATGTTGTCCGCGGGCACACCGATGATCACCGGCGGCGATGAGATTTACCGGACCCAGCGCTGCAACAATAATACGTACAACCTCGATTCGACGGGCAATTGGATCGACTGGTCGGGCCTGGCCGCGAATCAACCGTTCTACGCCTTCGCGCGCCGGCTGATTCGGTTCCGCAACGCGCATCCGGCCCTGCGGCGTCTGGATTTCTTTCGCGGCGCGGACGGCAACGGCGATGGCGTCAAGGACATCACGTGGTATCGCGCCGACGGGGCGGAGGCGAACGCGGCCTATTTCGAGAGTGACAGCGGCCGGTTCCTGGCCTATCGAATCGACGGGACCGAAGCGGCCGGTGACCCGGCGGACGGGCTGCTGGTCGCGTACAACCTGAACAACGCGGCGGTGACCGTGACCCTGCCGTCGCCGCGCCCCGGCCGGCGGTGGCACCGCGTCGCCGACACGGCCGCCTGGCTGGAACCAGAGGGCAACGCCCACGAGGCCGGCAGCGAGCCGGCCCTCACAGGACCGAGTTACGGTATGCACGGGCGGTCATTGCTGCTCCTGATCGAAAAATGACTGGCGGCGCGCGTTCCGGGTACATGCGCCGCGATGCGTTCAGCCAAGCCATAGCCTTTCAAACCGTCGCGTCCTGGCTACGGTCACGCTGCTAGCTTCGCGAGTGGAAGCCGCGTCGCGTTCCGCGCTAGAACGCGGGCATGGCCGAAGCACGACCCCGATCTCCCGGCCCGCTGTCGCGCGCCGCCTTCGTGGGCCGCGACGAAGAATGGCGCGCTCTCGACGCGGCCCTTGACCGCGCCCGGCGCTTTCAGGCTCCGCAGGTCGTGACGCTGCTGGGGGCGCTCGGTATGGGCAAGACCCGACTGCTCGACGAATGGCTGGACGACGTGCGCGCTCGCGGCGGCGTCCGCATCGTTCGGGCGGCGGTTCCCGCGGAAATCGCCATGGAGGATGAGGCCAAGCCCGAGCGCTATGCGTTGCTGGCCGCGCTCCTCCGATCGCGGTTCCAGATCAGCGTCGGCGAGCCCGGCCGCGCCATGGAAACGCTTCGGCGCGAGCTGCAGGACGTCTTCGGTGACCGCCGCGTCGCCGAGGTGGCCGCGCTCCTCGGGCGATTCCTCTCGCTGGAGATGACCGAGAGCCCGCTGTTTCAAGCGCTGGCCACCCGCCCCGAGCAGGAGGTCGACCTCTCGTGTGCCGTCTTGTGCCGCTTCCTGGAACGGGACGCCGCCCGGATGCCCCTGGTCATGGCGCTCGACGACGTGCACCGCGCGGACGCTCCATCGCTGGACCTGCTGGAAAAGCTGTCCTCCGATCTGGGCGAGGCAGCCCTGGTTCTGGTCGTTGTCGCGCGGCCCGACCTCTTGGTGCGTCGTCCTGCTTGGGGACACGGCGAGGGCAGCCACGTGCGCATAGAAGTCCCCGCCCTCGGCCGCCGCGAGCTCGACGGGCTCATGCGGTCGATGCTCGGGGGCACCGAGCTCGCGGCCGGGCTCGTCGACCGCGCCGCCGCGGAGTCGGGCGGAAACCCGTACCTGCTGGAGCAGCTCGTCCGCGTCTATTTGCAGCACGGCATCCTGGTGGCGGAGACCGGCAAGCCGTGGTGGTTCGACGCCGAGCGCGCCGGCCGCGAGTCCATGGCGCTGACTCCCGAGGAGGCAGCCCAGGTCCGCGTCGGCGGCCTGACGCCCGCCGAGCGGGACGTGTTGGCCCGAGGCGTGGCGTTCGGGTCTGGTTTCCCGACGGGCGGCCTGATCGCGCTCGGGCGCCTGGGCGTCGACGCCCCCGACCAGATGGCAGTCTTCGTTCCCGACGCCGCGGTCCACGAAGTGCGGCGTGTGCTCGATGATCTGGAGGAGCGGGACTTCCTGTGGCGCATTCCCGGGGGCACGGTCCCCGGCGAGGTCGAGTGGGCCTTCAAGCACAACCTCGAGCGCGATCTGGTGGCGGGCGGCGTCGACCCGGACCTCATGCGCGCGCGCAAGCGGTTCGCCGCGCAATGGCTCGAAACCCGCCTCGGTGCCGCGCGCGACGATCGCATGGAGGCGCTGGGCACCCTCTACGAAGACGGCGGTGACGCTCGCCGTGCCGCTTACTGCCTGCTCACCGCCGGTGACCAGGCCCGCGCCCGGCTGCGCTTGGACCGCGCGCGCTCACTCTACCTGCGTGGCGTGCGGCTCCTCGAACTCGACGACGCCATCGCGAAGATGGACGCCATGCACAAGCTCGGGGACGTGGCGGCGCGCCTGGGCCGCACCCGCGAGGCGCTGGCCCACTTCGGGGAGATGCTGCGGCTCGCCTGGCGCCTGGATCTGCCGGCCAAAGGAGGCGCGGCCCACGGGCGGCTGGGGCGGCTGCACCGCGCCCTCGGCGATTACAAGCGCGCGCTGGCGCACCTGGAGCTGGCGCGCCGGCTGTTCGAGCTGGGCGGCGACAAACCGGGCATCGCGTCCGTGCTCGACGACATGGGACGGGTGAAGTTGCTCACCGGCAACCCTGACGCTTCGATGGAATGTCACCGGGCTGCCCTCGCGGTGCGCGAAGAGGTGGGCGACGACAGGGCGAAAGCGCTGACGCTGGCCTTCATGGGCGAGGTTCAGCACCAGTCGGGGGATCTGGTCGCCGCCGAGGAGCACTTGCGTCGCGCGCTGGATCTGCGCCGGCGGACCGGAGATCGGCAAGGCGTCGTGTCGTCGCTTTTGGGTCTCGGTGCCGTCGCGCGCGACCGGGGCAACGCCGACCACGCCGTGGCCATTCTCGAAGAGAGCCGGACGCTGGCGCGCGAGCTCGGCGAGCGGCTCTATGAATGTTACGCGGGGATAGAAGTCGGCGATTGCCGCCTGGCCGCTGGTCGCCCGCGCGACGCGCTAGGCGAGTTCAGGCACGCCAAGGAGATTGCCCGCCAGTTTGGCGCCAAGCGCCTCGTGGCCGATGCGTTGCGCGGCGGCGCGGAGGCGCACCTCGCGCTGGGCGACGCCCTCAAAGCGCGGGACGACGCCCGCGCCGCCCTGGACATCGCCGACGCCATCGGGGCGCCGGGCGTGGCGGGCGCGTGCCTGCGCGTTCTGGCCACCGCCCTGGGCCTGGGGGCGCCCGGCGACGCGGAGGTCGGCGGTGCGCGCGAAGCTTTCGACCGCGCCCTGCGCGTCCTGGGCGACGCCGGCGCCGAAATCGAGCTCGGGCACGCTCTGGTGGCCTACGCCGACTTCGAGGAACGGACCGGCCGAGAGGATGCCGCCGCCGCTCTGCGCGCCGACGCCGAGGTCATTCGCACCAACGCGCGCGGCATCGGCAAGGCGCGTCAACGTCATCGCGATCTGGAATCCGCGGCTCTCGATTGACGCTGACGAGCAGAAGCGTATGGTACTCGTTCAGGGGAATCAGGAGAAAAGCATGAAGTTTTCCGCGATCCGATTCCATGGTCTTTTCCGAGCCGCGGGTGCCGCAGGTCTTCTTGCCGTTGCCTGCGCGTCGCCTGGCACCAGAGTGAATCCCGATGGGGGCGGCAGCGGAGGCAGCGCAGGCCGCGGCGGAACCGGCGGCGGGGCCGCAGGATCGGGAGGCGGAGGTCAGAGCGGCAACAACGACGCGGCTGCCTCGCCCGACATGCGGATGGTCGACGCGCCAGAATTCGACGCTCCGACGCCTGGGTTCGTCTGGGGAGACCCCTTTCTCCCGGTCGACCCGACGGACAAATTCGGCGGGTCGGAGGATGGGTCCAAAAAGCCCCGGATCGTTTATCCGCTCGACGGCTCGGTCCATCCCATCAACATCAAGCAGATCAAGCTTCAGTGGAGCCAGGGCCGGCCGGCCCGGCCCATGATGATGAACGACCCCCAGACGTACGACTTGTTCCGTCTCCGTTTCGTCAGCGCCCGTGGGACCTACGACTATTATGTCCCGTGTCTCAACGCGCCGGAGTGCCGTTATGACATGCCGTCGGACAAGTGGCTCCAGATGGCGGGCGGCAACCGCGACGTGGAGATGACGCTCACGGTGACGGGCACGAACAGGGACGGCGCCAACGGCGGTGCCGTCTCAACCAGCGATCCGCTGAAGATCCGCTTCTCCCCCAACGACGTGCTCGGGGGCCTCTACTACTGGTCCACGTCGCTCTCGCCGCCTGGCGCCGCGAAGGATGGCGGCGGTTCGCTGCGCTTGTCTTTCGGCACCGACAAGGCGGTCTCGTACATTCCGCCGAGCTCGCCGTCCAATCCGCACTACTGCGGCGGCTGTCACAGCGTCAGCCGCAACGGCGCGGTCATCGCGTTCACGGCGCTGGGCGGGCAGGGCATCTTGGCTGCCTCGCCTACCAGCGATCCCACCAAGCACACGATCTCACCGGCGATGCGGCCCAACGACGCGTCGACCATGGCGCTCAACCCGGATGGAACCCGCGCGCTGGTCTCTTTCAACGCCGAGCTGATCCTGCGCGACACGCAGAACGGAAATGTCCTGGGCAAGGTGCCGCCCGCTTCGTTTCCACCCATGAAGTCGGGCTATTTCCCGGAGTGGTCGCCGGACGGGCAGAACATCGTCCTGATGGTGTCCAGCAAACGCAACAAGGTCGGCCCGCAGAACGTGGTCGTCGACTACGATTTGGGCGACGGCAGCATTGGCATCCTGCCCTTCAACGGAGGCTCCTTCGGAATGGCCCGCATCATCGTCCCGGAGGACAAGGACTACCACTTCTATCCTAGCTGGTCGCCCGACAACCAGTGGATCGCGTTCGCCTCCGCGCCGGTGGGCAAAGGCGGCGGCGGCACCGAGTCCAACACCGCCGGGGTGGACTCGAATTACAACACCCCGACCGCGCGCCTGCGAATGGTCGCCGCCGCCGGCGGGCAGGTTTACGAGCTGACCGCAGCGACCCAGGGCGTGGGCAAGACTTCGACGTGGCCGAAGTTCACCCCCTTCGTACAGGAGCTTGGCAGCGAGAAGGTGTACTTCGTGGCGTTCAACTCGAAGATCGATTACGGCTGGGAGCTGAAGAACGCGCAGCTCGAGGCCAGCGAGACGGTCGCTATCAAGAAGAAGTTTGCCGCCCGCCCGCAGCTGTGGATGTTTGCCGTCGACACGCGCAAGATGGCGTCGGGTGATCCGTCCAGCGCGCCCATCTGGCTGCCGTTCCAGGGCGTCGACCAGAAAAATCACCTGCCGTACTGGACCGAGGTCATCTCATGCAGCGGCGGTACGCAAGGCGGGCAGTGCGGCGACGACGAGAAGTGCGAAGGCGGCGTCTGCAGGCCCAAGTAACTGTGGACTCAGTTGTTGTAGCGCTTCTTCACCAACGCCGAGACCGCGTCGCGCGCGCAGTGGTGGCAGTATCCGAAGCGGCTCTTGAGCGCCGCTAGAGTCGCCTTCGCCGCGGCGGCGGCGTCTGCGGCCATGTTCGCCTCTCCGTCCGTCATCAGCACCAGCAGGTCTTCGATAATCTTGCCCACCTGCTTGCGCCGCTCGACGAAGAATCGCTCGCGCAGGGCGGCCAGCGGGCGCGGAAAGATCTGTTCGTAGTTCGGCTTCTGATTGGGATGATCGATGGACCAACCGCCGATCCGGGCGATTACTTCCTTGCGGAAGTCCTCGGCCTTCCCGCGTCCGCCCGTGTCCAGGACGGCTTCGATCTCACCCATCAGCTCTTCGTCGGGGCTCTCGTCGCGCCGTGTGATGGGGTTCCACACCTTCTCGCCCTTGACCCAATGGGAGACCTGGCTGACGTAGCGTTCGAATTGTTCCAGATAACGTCGCTCCTCCACCAGGCCCATGGATGTTCGGACCTCGTCGTCGATGCGGTCCACGAGTCGGTCTCTCACCTGGAAGATGAACTTGCGGTTCTCGTGGTAACCGCCCGGCAACGGCTCCTGCTTCAGAAATTCGTATACCGTCACGCCGCGCACGAGATCCTCCAATTCATCGAATACGGCGAAGGGAGAAAGACAAGTATATTTAATGCTTTGCGCGGCATTCATTAATAAAAGCTTCATTTCCCTCGGGGAGGCTCCGGTGCGGCCTTCGTAGTTGGGGTAGTTGTCGGACTCCTTCGCCAGGCGCTCGACGCCGGCCAGCAGCTCGCGCGCTTGGTCGTTGCTCAGCCCGTCCGGCACGGCCCCGTCAGCGTAGAGCATGGCCTTTTCCAACGGGCCGAGGCGCCCCACCAGCTCGGAGAGCCCCTTCGGGTACTTCTCCACCAGCGGCTTCTTCATGCGCGTCAGCGCCGCCCACAAAGCCGTCACCCAAGCCACGTGGGGGGCCACGTGCTTGCCCGATCCTGCGTGCACCGCCCGGATGTGGGCCTCGTAGATGCCGGCCTCGACCCGGTAATCCAGGATGTAGGGCGCGCGCACCAGCTCCATGCGGCCCTTGAATGATTGGAACTCGGGCACTTCTTTGAACGCGGCCAGGTAGCCCTCGTTGGTCGATCCCACGAACACGGTGTCCAGCTCGAGGCTGGCCACGTCGATGGAGATGCGGCCTTGCTCTACGGTGCCCAGCAGGTACTTGTAGGCCTCCAGCGGGCGTTTGAGCAGATCGGCGAAGTCGACGATGCCGCGATTTCCGTCGACCAGCTCGCCCTGATACTCGTAGAGCGTTAAAGACTGGAGCGCCGGGGGCAGCGAGGCCAACGACCGGTCCATGGTCAGCTGGCGCGACCGCGCGTCGACGGCGAGCTGCGGTTCCACCGTCGCCGCCGCCTGCCGATAGCGGCGCGACACGAAGAACCGCTCGACCTGGACGTGCCGCAACACCTTGCCCAGATCCCCGTGGTACGACGACAGCAACGCTTCGAAGATCTGGCGGTTCCGATGCGACAGGTCGCCTCGCAGGATGTAGTCCGCCGGGCGAAATCCAGCGGGCGACCCGCCCTCGATTCCCTGCATCCGCTCCTCGATCACTTCGCGCCGCTTGCCGCGCGGAAGCAGCAGCAGCGGGTGATCCCGCAGCTCGTCGACGATCTTCGCCTCGATCATCTCGTCTTCGAGGTACGCGTAGGTGTCCCCGCCGCCCTCGGTCTCGAAGCTTCCGCCGAATCCAATGCCCCCGCGCACCAGCTTCTGCGACGGGAAGATCCAGCAGAAGCGATACAGGGCTCCCTCCTCGAGGGTCGAGTAGTGCTCCATCGCGCGCTGCAAGCACGCAACGAACGTAGATTTCGCGCTGCCGTTGGGTCCGTGCAGAAGGATGAGGCGGTTGGTGCGGCCCTCGCGGGCGAAGTTGGACACCAGGCGATAGACGGCGCTCTGCATCTCCTCCTGGCCGATCAGGCTGTCTTTGCCGCCGTCCCAGGGGCAATCGAACAACGAAAAACGCGTGAGCGGCCCGCGCGGACCGCTGACCTTGGTGGTGCCGAAGTGGTCGAGCACGTCGCGCAGATACTGCGCCGCCGACCGGACCTGTCGGGCCGGATCGGCGGAGAACAGCGTGAAGTATTCGCCGAACGACATGACTCGCCGCTTGCGCGCGAAGGCTTCGCGCAGCTCACCGGCGGTCTGGGCCAGCCACTGCTTGGGATCGAACGTCGACATGGACGCGCAGCCAGTCTAGCAGCCCGTTAAAAAATCAGGCCGGCGCCGGCAGCGCCGCCGCTCGGCGGCGTCTACTTGCGAAGGAAGGCGCCGATGGCTTCGCAGGCGCGCCGGGCGCGGTCATCGGGCTCGACCAGAGAGAAGCGAACGAACCCTTCGCCTCCCGGGCCGAAGCCTATCCCGGGCGCCACCGCCACGCCCGCGCGCTCCAGCAGGGCCGAGGAGAAGGCGACCGCGCCCATGGAAGCGTGCGAGGCGGGCAGGGGGGCCCACACGAACATGGACGCCGCCGGCATCGTCACCGGCCAGCCCGCGTCCGTCAGACCCTTGACCAAGACTTCAGCCCGGTGCTTGTAGAGCGTGCGGTTCTCGCCGACGTCCGTGTCGCACGCCCCCAGCGCCGTCGCGGCGGCGAGCTGCACGGCGGCGAAGATTCCGTAGTCGAGGTAACCCTTGATGGTGATCAGCGCCCCCACCAAGTCGGGATTGCCGACGCAGAAACCGACGCGCCAGCCGGGCATGGAATAGCTCTTCGAGACAGTGAAGAACTCCACCGCAAAATCGCGGGCGCCCGGGACCTGAAAAATGCTGGGCGACGGCTTGCCATCGAACGCGAGATCCGCGTACGCCAAGTCCGAGACGACCCAAAGGTCCTCGCCGCGAGCCAGCGCGACGACCTTTTCGTAGAACCGGAGATCCGCAGTGGCGGTGGTGGGGTTGTGCGGAAAATTGACGATGAGGCCCTTGGGCTTGCGCGGCGCGCGCGCCATGGCGTCCTCGATGTCCTTGAAGTGGTCGCGCCCGGGTCCCATGGGTACCGGGACGGGCTCGCCGCCCGCGATGAGGACGCCGAAGCGGTGGATCGGATAGCAGGGATCGGGCGCCAGCACGCAATCTCCCGGCGCGATGATGGCCAGGAACAAATGGCCCAGCCCCTCCTTGGACCCGATGGTCACCACCGCCTCGCGGTCGGGGTCGAACGTCTGTCCGTAGCGTTTGTCGTACCAGGCGCAGATGGCGCGCCGCACTTCGAAGATGCCCTTCGAGGGCATGTAGCGCTGGTTGCCGGGCTTGCGCGCCTCGGCGATCAGCCGTTCGAGCGCGCCCGCCGGGCTGGGCCCGTCGGGGTTGCCAAGACCGAAATCGTAGACCTCGTGGCCCTCGGCGCGGAGCTTCGACTTGAGTTCATCTACGCGGGCCAGGACGTAGGGCGGAAGCTGGGACAAACGGTGAAACACGCGCTGCATGGCGCCGCGACATTACGATTGAAGGCATCCGGCGCGCAATCGCCAAGCGGCGCTGATGATCAAGGCTTGATGGCGTCCAGGAGCTTTTTCATGTCGTCGCGGCCGTTCTTCGTGAGCTGGAAGTCGTTCAAGTCCTCGTGGCAGTCTTCGCACGCGAACTTGGCGCCTTTTGTCTTGGCGGTCTTCACCATCTCTTTCATGAGCTTCTTGGCCTCGGCGCGGCCTCCACTGGAACAGGCCTTCGCGACGACGGAATCGCCCTTGACGGCGATGGTGCACTTGTCGGCGGCGGCCGCGGAATAGATTGCGTACCCGGGAAGGGCGAGAGCGGCGGCGAAGGCGGCGAAGGCAGCGAGGCGCGAGAGCCTCAGGGGCATTCTTGTCATGGGACCTCCGTAGGAGGGCCAGTCTATGCGGCGGGGCGGGCGTTACAAACACCGGCGCGGCGTCGACCGGGATGCTCCTGATGTATCCTTGCGGCCGGTGACTTCGTCCTTCGCTCAGAAGACAGCCGTGGTGCAGGTGCTGGCGTGGGCGCTGCTCGGGGCGGTCGGAGGATGCCGCAAGTCGACGCCCGACGCGCCGCCGCCGGCGCGGGCGCCCTTGTCGGAGGTCGAGGTATTGAAGGACGGACGGTGGCTCTTTACGTACGTCGATCCGTCCGGTGAGTTCATGACGACCGACAAGCCAGAGATCATTCCGGAAGCGGCGCGCCGGATCGTTCGGGTCGTAGATCCGGCCAGGCCGCCCGGAGAAAGGTTAGACACAGGAGATGTTTACCTGTTAGACGCAAACCAACTCTTGAAGGCCGGAAAGGCCGCCGCCCGGGCGCTTCCACGACTTGTTTTCGAGACCGCCGCGTTGGCGCAGCTTCCGCCGGGCGAGTCGTCGCTGCTGGCGGACCGGGCACACGCCGGAACACCGAAGGCGCCGTCAGCTACGGCGGATCCGTCGCCGCCGCTGGCTCCGATGGCGGACGGCGGGGCACCCGTTGTCACCGTATACGGAACGTCATGGTGCGGCGCGTGCAAGACCGCGCGGCAGTATCTGGCGCAACGGAAGATTCCGTTCGCGGACAAGGATGTCGAAAAGGACCCGGCGGCCGCGCGAGAGCTGGCGGAGAAGGCCGCGCGCATGGGCGTGCCCGCCGACCGCGTCCCGATTCTAGACGTGCGTGGTCGACTGCTGGTTGGGTTTGATCGCGCCCGCGTCGAGGCGTTGCTGGGGGCGGCGACGTGAGCGCGCGGCGGGTAGCCGGCGCGGCCGCCACGCTGCTGGCGGCATGGCTGGCCGCGGCGCGACCCGCCAACGCCAAGTTGGTGGAGGTCTATGGCAACGCGCGCCTGGGAGGCGTCGGTGGCAAGGGCCTCTCCACTCTCGAGATGCGATCGACCGACTTCTTCGAAGCCACCAACGGCCTCGGTCTGGGGCTCGAAGCGGGCATCGAGCTGCTCTTCATCGATGTGTTCGCCAATTTCACTCAGCTGGTCGGCGCCAGCGGGTTGACCGGGACGTTGACGCAGCTCTTGGCGGGAATCGACCTGGACGTCGCGCTGGACGGCGGCGTTCTGACCACCGTCGCCGGGGTGAAGAAGGACACGCCGGCGCGCACCTTCGCCCGGCTGGGCGTGGCCGCTGGTCTGGCGGCGGGGACGCCAGCCCCGGTCGATCCGCCACTGAATGACGCCCAGATCTCGGATAAGGGGGTGGTGGCTCAAGCCACTTTCGCCGTCGACTACAAGCTGAACCGCCTCCTCAGCGTCGGTTTCGAGCTAAACGGCGGCTATCACTACTTCTTCGCGGGAGCCGGCGCGGCAGCCAACGACACCACGAACCATTCGAAGGGCCTCCACTTCATGGGCTTCGTGAACCTCGGCTTCCGCCTGGCACCCAAGTAGCCGCGTCGCGAGCAGTCGGTCGAGTCAATCGCCGCGCCGGTTGATCCTGGTACGCCAGCCGGCCAGTATCCAACCGGAAGCGCTTGCGAGGCTGGTGTCCGCCATGATCTTCAAAATCATTGGGGCCCTCCTTAGCGGGAGGCTCGGCGGGTTCGATTCCCGTGCGCTTCCGCCGGTCGGTGGGTCCCTGGTGGCGTTGCTGCTGGCGACGATGGGCTGCGCGCCGCCGCTGTCCAGCTTTCAACCGGCGCACGTCGCTCCGGCGGGGCAGTTCCAGGCGGGCATGGGGTTGGACGTCGCGGTGCCCGTGGGCACCATCACGCGAACCTATGACGCGGCCAAGACTCTATCGGACACGGCACAAAACGGGACGCCGCTGGCCGACGGCCAGAAGCTGCAGCTCTTCGATGCGGGGCTCAATCTCGCGCTCAATCCGCCGGCCGTGAACTATCACCTTGGACTGGCGTACACCCTGATCGACCGGTGGGAGGTATCGCTTCGATATGCGGCATCCGCCCTGCGCTTGGGGGCTCGGTATCAAGTCCTGAAACATGACAGCGCACCCTTCGACCTGGTCGTGGGGTTGGGCGTCGCCCGCTTCAGTCACGAGTTTCCATTCGGCGACGTCATCCCAGTCTTGCGCCTGGAAGACTTCGTGCGCTGGCAGTTGGACGTGCCGATTTTGATCGGGACGTCGCGCGATTGGTTTCGGGCGTGGGTGGGCCCGCGGTTTCTCGCCACACGGTTCGAAGCGGCGCTGATACTGGACCTGGAGGCGCAGCCCGACGAGCTGGCGAACCTCGAGGGAGTCGGCTATTACGTCGGAGCCCAAGGGGGCTTGGCGGTCGGCTTTCGCTGGCTGTTCGTCGCGGCGGAGCTGACGGTCGCCCGGCTGGTGGGGGATGCCGATCTCGCCGCGCTCGACAGGCCGGCGCGATCGGTCGAGATCGACAGTGTCGTCGTCTATCCCAGCTTCGGCCTCATGGGCGAATTTTAGACGTGCGGTAAAGTCTCCCAGTGGATCCGAGTCGGATACGCGACCTCCTGGACGCGGTGCGTGACGGCCGCGTCTCGACGGACGAGGCGATGCGCGACTTGCGGGAGCTCCCGTTCCGGGCGCTCGGCTTCGCCAACGCCGACACTCATCGCCACATGCGCACCGGCTTCCCCGAGGTCGTCCTGGGAGAGGGAAAGACGGCCGAGCAGGTCGCCGCCATCCTGGTCGAGCTCGGGCGCGGAGGCTCCACCGTTCTGGCCACGCGCGTGTCTCCCGAGACGGGCGCCCACGTCGCTGCCGCCGTTCCGGGTGCGCGCTACCTTCCGGTGCCGCGCGCATTGGTGCTGGGCCCCGTGCCGCCAGCCGACAAGGGTCGCGGCACCATCGGCGTCGTCAGCGCCGGCACGGCGGACATCCCGGTCGCTGAAGAGGCCGCACTGACCGCCGAGCTGGGCGGCAACCGGGTCGAACGTGTGTTCGACGTGGGTGTGGCCGGGCTGCACCGGTTGCTGCCGCACCGGACGACGCTGGAAGCCGCGGAGGTGCTGGTGGTGGTGGCCGGCATGGAGGGCGCTCTCCCGAGCGTCGTGGCGGGGCTGTTCGCGCGGCCGGTCATCGCGGTGCCGACCAGCGTGGGGTATGGCGCAAGCCTGGGAGGCGTCGCGGCGCTGCTGTCCATGCTCACCTCGTGCGCGACCGGCATCTCCGTCGTGAACATCGACAACGGCTTCGGCGCTGGCCACATGGCGTCCGTCATCAACCGAAAGCGCGTCGGCGGATGAAGCTGCAGGGACTGCACCTGCACCTCGATCCGGTGTCGGGGATCGCCGGCGACATGGCGGTGGCCGCCCTCGTGGACGCCGGCGTGCCGTTCACGGTGATCTCGCGCGCCGTGGCCGCGCTCAGTGTGCCGGGCCTGCGCTTGAGGTTGGAAAGCCGCCTCAGAGGAGGCATGGCCGCGAAAGGCCTCGTAGTGACCTGGCGCCATCACAATCACGCCCCCCCTCCCCATGCCCATTCCCATTCCCATTCCCATTCCCATTCCCCCCACGAACACCGCAACTATCGCGATATTCGCCGCCTGCTTCGCCACGCCCGCCTGCCGCGCCCGGCGCGCGAGTTGGCGCTAAAAATCTTCGCACGCCTCGCTGAAGTCGAGGCCGCCCTGCACGGAGTTCCCGTCGACCGCGTCGCTTTCCACGAAGTCGGAGCCTACGACTCGATCGCGGACATCGTGGGGGTTGCGGCGGCCATCGCCTGGCTCGCACCCGTATCCATCACGTCGTCGCCTCCCGTCCTGGGCGGCGGCACAGCGAACACATCGCACGGAGTCGTCCCGGTGCCCGCGCCGGCGACGGCTGAGCTCTTGCGGGACATTCCGGTCGTAACCGACGGGATCGGCGAGCTCACCACACCCACGGGCGCCGCGGTGTTGGCGTCCATCGTCGACGATTTCGGGCTTCCGCCGCCCATGCGGATCCGGGCCGTGGGCCACGGCGCGGGCACGCGGGAGGTCGCCGATCGCCCGAACGTCCTGCGCGCCACCCTGGGCGAAGTGATCGGCCGTCCCGACGCGACCCCCGTGGGTGACGTGATCGTGGTGGAGACCAACCTGGACGACATGAGCCCGCAGCTCGTGCGGCCCCTCGGCGACGCGTTGTTTGCCGCCGGAGCTCTGGATGTGTGGTCGACCCCTATCGTCATGAAGAAGGGGCGGCCCGCATTGAAGATGTCGGCGATGGCGCCGGCGGCCAGCCTGGGCGCAGTCGAACGCGCCTTCTTTCGCAACTCGACCGCGCTCGGCCTGCGTCGTTACCCCGCGCAGCGCACGGTCCTTGCGCGCTCCTTCGCGACCGCACCCACGCGCTACGGGCCCGCGCGCATCAAGCTGGCGTCGTTGGATGGCGAGGTCATGACGGCCGCGCCGGAGCTCGACGATTGCGAGCGCTTGGCGCGCGCGGCGCGGGTGCCGGTCCGCGACGTAGTGGCCGAAGCGGCGGCCGCCGCCGAAGCGCTCCGGCGAGGCGCGGGCGCACCGTCGGCCTCGCCGCGCAAACCGGCGTCCAGGCCGGCCGCCAAACGAGGCCGCGCGTGAGCGACGCGCCGTCCGCCGAGCCCGACTCCCGGGAGCGATCCCTCCTCGAGATCGCCGAGGCGCTGGCCGGAGCTCACGGCGCGGGCGAGCTTCACGAGGCCATCGATCGCGTCGCCGAGGCGCTCGGCGCCACCTCGGCGGCCCTGCTGGGCGCGGGCGCGGATCCGGCCACCATTCACGTCTTGGCAGCAAGCGACGACGCCGAGATCGGCGGCCTGGCGCTGTCCCTCTCGAAGTACCCTGAGGTGCGCGGCGTTCTCGAATCCGGCCAGCCGTCGCTGGTGACCGACGTCGGCACCAGCGATCAGACCGCCGGTTGCCGACGGCTGCTGGAGGAGCGCGGCATCCGATCGCTGCTCTCGTTTCCGATCCTGGTCGACCGGAAGCCGGTGGGCGCGCTGCTGGCGCGGTTCGCCGATCCGCGCGTGGAGTTCGCGCCCGAGGTGCTGGCCTTCGGGCGCATGGCCACGGCGCTGATCGCGGTCGCCATCCGCGCGGGCCGTCTGCTCGACCCGCTGCGCGAGCTCACCCGCCGCGTGACGTTCCAGGATGCGAATGAAGGCAGCCGTGTACGGGCCATCGAGCGGTACCGGGACTTCATCGACAGTGCCGCCGACGGCATCGTGGTGCTCGACGCGGAGGGGCGCGTCCTTTACATGAACCACGCCGCCGAATCGCTCACCGGCTACGCGCGCGGCGGCCTGGCCGGGCACCGGCTGCTCAACATCGTCGCCGAAGCCCACCGGCCAGCCCTGGCCGCCCACATCGAGCAGGCGGTGAAAGCTGAGCGGGTCGCGAACTTCGACCTGGATCTCGTCACCACGTCGGGTGACAAGATGACGGTCTCCGTCGCCTCGATCGGCGTGCTCTCGGAGCACATGGCGGCGGTCTTCGCTTTTCGCGACGTCACGCTGGCGCGCCAGCTTGAACGCGAGCTCCGCCGCACCAAGGAGTTTCTGGAGCGGATCATCAATTCCACCGTCGACGCCATCATTGCCGCCGACATGAAGGGCAACGTGCTGGTGTTCAACCAGGGCGCTGAGCGCATCCTGGGCCTCAGGTTTGCGGACATCGCGGGAAAGATGTCGGTCCGTGAGATTTATCCGGTGGGCGTTGCCGAGGAGGTCATGCACCTGCTTCGTTCGTCCGAGCACGGGGGTCCGGGGCGTCTCGAACCGATTCGGCGCGATCTCAAGAACGTCGCCGGCGAGACCGTGCCCGTGACGTTGTCCGCGGCCATCGTGTTCGACGACCAGGGGCAAGAGATCGCCACCGTCGGCATCTTCTCCGATCTCAGGGAGCGGTTACGCATGGAGGAGCGCCTGGCCTCGGCACAAGAGCGCTTGGCGCTCTCGCAGAAGCAGGCCGTGGCGGTGGAGCTGGCGGGCGCAGCCGCTCACGAGCTGAACCAGCCCTTGACGTCCGTCATGGGATACGCCGAGATGTTGAAGAAGAAGCTGGGCAAGGAAAGCCCGCATGCGCGGCTGGTTGACACCATTGCGCAGGAGGCCGAACGCATGGCCGGCATCGTTCGACAGCTCGGGAGCCTCACGCGCTACGAAACGAAGTCGTACGTGGGCGGCGCGCAGATCATCGACCTCGACCGGTCGGCCCAAAGCGGGAAAGGCACCGAAGAGTAATGGCGACGAAGCCGACGAAGCGCCTGCCGCGATCCTCGTCCCGCCGGTCGCGATCTTCGCCCGCGGCGTTTCCCCTGTTGTCGCCGGATCAGGCCATCGGGCCCATCATCGCCCTTTCACGCGAGGTCAGCTTCGAAATGGGGGAAGGCGATCTCCTGCGCCTGTTTCATCGCACGCTGCAGGAGCTTTTGCCCAACCGCCTGATCGCTATCCGCACCATCGACCCGCGCACGCTGCGGCCGCTGGACGTCATACCCGACGAAGGACTGCGTCCGGGGGTGCGTGGCATGCCCGCCACCGTCAAGCGCGGGGCGCTGGAACGGACGCACATGCGATTCGACAAAGAGGCGTCGGCGCGCCTGCGCATCGTCGATGATCACCCGTTGGTGTTCGTGGCGGCGGTCGCGGGCTTTTCGATGCCGCTGGTCGCGGGCGGCGATCTCATGGGCATCCTCCACATCGAGTACGGCGCGGGCGACGCGCCGCCCGCGCGCGAGGACGAAGCGTTGGTGATCCCCATCGCCAACCACATCGCGGTGGCGACTCACATGCGGCGCCTGCTGCGCGAGACAGGGTACCTGCAGGGATATCTGGAACAGCTCATCGAACAGGCCAGCGTCCTGATCGTGGCCACCGATCTTTCGGGCCGCATCACCATCTGGAACCGCGCCATGGCACAACTGACCGGCATCGCCCGCGGAGACGTTCTGGGGCGCGAGCTTCTGTCGTGGGTGACCGCGCTGGGTGCGCCGGACTTGGGACTGGCCATGAACGAGGCGGCATCCGGCGGCCGCACCGGCACTCGCGAGCTTCGCCTTCCGTCGGCGGGCAACGTGGTGTTGCGTGCGGCGTTCAACTTCGCGAACGTGCGCGGCGAAGCCGGCGACTTCGCGGTTACCCTGGCCATCGGCCAGGACGTGACCGCGCTTCGTTCGCTGCAAAACCAGGTGATTCACGCGGAGAAGCTGGCCACCGTCGGGCAGATCGCGGCCGGTGTCGCGCACGAGATCAACAACCCGCTGACCTCCATTCAGGTGTGCGCGGATGCCCTGGCGCGCAAGGCGTCGTCCGCCTCCTCGGCGCCCGGAGCCCGGCCCGTCGTGTACGACGCCGGCGACGGCGAGAAGCTGAAGATGATCTTGGAAGGCGCCGAGCGCATCCAGCGGTTCGCCCGGGATCTGGTCACCTACGCGCGTCCATCGGGGACCGAGGTCGACGTCGTCACCATCAACGAAGTGGCCGAGCAGGCGCTATCGTTCTGTGAGCACATCCTCAAGGATGCCCGGGCCGACGTCGAGCGCGACCTGCCGCGCGGCATTCCACCCATCTACGCCATCCGTGATCAGGTGCTGCAGGTCTTCATCAACTTGGTCACCAACGCGGCCGACGCTCTGGGGAAGCGCGGCGGGAAGATCCGCATCCGGAGCTGGGCCAGCGGCGAGGCGACGGTCAGCTTCGCGGTCTCCGACGAAGGCGAGGGCATTCGGGAGGCCGACCGCGCGATGGTGTTCGAGCCCTTCTTCTCGACGAAGCCGGCCGGGCGCGGAACCGGGCTCGGGCTCTCCATCGTGCGCAACATCGTCTACTCCCACGGAGGGCATATTAATTTTCAGACACGCCACGGAGGCGGTACAACGTTCGTCGTCACCCTTCCGACGCGGCATCTCGCCACGCCGAACACTTGAACCGAGGGAGCCGACGACGTCCATGAAGCCCGATCAGTTGACCGACGCTCTGGAGGCGGCGGCCGTCCAGGTGGGTATCCGCGTCCGCTACGAAGCCATGACCGGCGAGACGGCGGGTTCAGGAGGCCTGTGCCGGATCCGCGATGAATGGCGGGTGATCATCGACAGGCGGAGCACCGCGTCCGAGCGGGTGGCGGTGCTCGCCGAGGCCCTGGGAAGCTTCGACACGGAGAGTATCTATCTCGCGCCCGAGGTGCGCGAGGCCATCGATCGCCACCGCCGCCCGACCGTCGGTGGCGCGACTTAGTCTTCCCCGGGTCCTTAGTACGGCACTCAGCCGGTCAAGCTGCGGAACTTTTCCGCCAGGATGGGGTCGGCTTCGATGGCGTCGCGCAGCGCGGCTCGGACCTGATCTCGCACCGCCGCCGGCGCATCGGCTCCAAGCTGGCGCTCAAGCACGCGGTCGACCACCCGCTCGATGGCCACTTCCGGCTTCAAGCGCCCCGCCTTGAGCTCGGATGTGATGTCCGCGGTGATTATGGTGCTGGCCTCGGCTCCGGCCACCTTCTGCGTCGATTCGGGCGCGCTCAGCTTGTCGGCGAACGCCTTGCCCGACCGTCCGGCTTCCTTGGCGCCCGAAGTATCGTTCGGTCCGTCGGGCGGTGATGCTGATCCTGGCCCAGTGATCTTCATGGACGTGTTCTCACCTTAACACAGGCTCCGATCGGGGGTGGTACCCCCGCAAAGCGGCGTGGCGTCTCTCAGCTTCGGATGTTGGAGAGAGCCGCCTTGGCGGTGTCGTGCTTGGCGCGAAGGACGTTGCTCAGCGTCGTGAAGCTGCGATTTTCTTGCTGAATTTCTTCCTGCAACGCCAGCAACCGGAGGTTGAAGGCCTGGCTCTCCCGCTGCAGCGCTTCGGCGGAAGCCAAGTCGGTCCGGTCGCCTGCAGCGGAGCTCGCGCCTCCTGCGACGCCGCTTCCCGCGGGCGCTGCACCGTCCCCGCCTGCCCCCCCCGCCGCGATGCCGCGCAGAGCCCCGCCTCCCGCTCCCCGCACCGCGGCCGCCAAGATGGGCCCCCCCACGACGGTGGTGGCGACTTCGGCGCCTGCGACCAGAAGACCCACCCCGCCGGCCAGCACGTCCCGGAACGGAGATGACGGTCGTTCGGTCTGGCGGAGACGGGTTTCTCCGACGGCAATGGGGGAAAGGACGGTGTCGATGCCGCGGGCTTGTGTGTTGCTCATGGGGCCTCCTGAGCCTCTATCGACCGCCCCGGTTCCCGGTTGCGCAGGAGTTTGAAGAACAGCCCGGAGCCCACATACTTGTTGGGCGCCTGTGACGCATTGGATGCCCCTGGAAGATCCTAAAAAGCACGGTCAGCTCGACACCTTGGAGCGGCCGAAGCTCGATCGGCCCAAGCTCTACGAAGTGTTGCTGCACAACGATGACTACACGACGCGCGAGCTGGTGGTCTTGGTCCTCATGAAGTTCTTCCACCACGACGAAACCACGGCCCAGCAGATCATGCTGCACGTCCATAATCAGGGCATGGGCGTCGCCGGGATCTTCCCTTACGATCTGGCCGAGACCAAGGCGCACCTGGTGACCGCGTTCGCACGCAAGCACGAGATGCCGCTGCAGTGCTCGCTGCGAGAGCAGGGGAGGGACTGAAACCGTGCTTTCGCCGGAGCTCGAGACCGCCCTTCGGCAGGCGCTCGACGACGCCACGCACCGCGGACACGAGCATTCAGGGCTCGAGCACCTGCTGCTCGCCCTGCTGGCCGACGAGAAGACGGTGGACGTGATCCGCCATTGCGGCGGCAAGGTCAAGCGTGTTCAGACCAAGCTCGAGACCTTCTTGAAAGAGGAGCTCCCCGTCTTATCGGAATCCGAGCGCGGCCGGGCTCAGCCCACCTTGGGGTTCGCGCGCGTTGTGCAGCGGGCCGTGAATCACGTGATCGGCGCCGGGAAAAGCGAGGCGAACGGCCCCAACGTCTTGGTGGCCATGTTCGCGGAACGCGAGTCGCACGCGGTGCATTTCTTGAGCGAAGAGGGAATCACCCGCCTGGACGTGGTGAGCTACATCTCGCACGGAATCTCGAAGCTGCTTCCCGTACGGTCTCCGAACAGCGGGCCGCGTCGTTCTCAGGAAGGGGACGACGACGCGGAGGCGCCGTCCACGGACCCGCTGGCGAGCTACGCCGTCAACCTGAACGAGCGGGCGCGGGCAGGAATGATCGATCCGCTGATCGGGCGCAGCGCGGAAGTGGATCGCGCGATCCATGTGCTGGCCCGACGCCGCAAGAACAACCCGCTGTTCATGGGTGACGCCGGGGTGGGCAAGACCGCCATCGTCGAGGGGCTGGCCCGGCGGATCGAGCGCGGGGAGGTGCCGGGGGCCTTGCGTGGGGCGGTCATTTACGCGCTCGACATGGGAGCGCTGGTGGCGGGCACGCGCTACCGCGGCGATTTCGAAGAGCGATTCAAGGCGGTCCTGAAGGCCATCGAAGAGAAAGAGAACGCCATCGTTTTCATCGACGAGCTGCACACCATCGTCGGGGCGGGCTCGGCGTCGGGCGGCGCGATGGATGCGTCGAACCTCATCAAGCCGGCTCTGGCGGCCGGGCGGCTGCGCTGCATCGGCACCACCACCCACAAGGACTACCGTGGCCACATCGAGCGGGACCGGGCGCTGGCCCGGCGGTTTCAGAACATCGAGGTCGGCGAGCCCTCCGTCGATGAAACGGTGCGCATCCTCACGGGGCTGCGCGAGCGGTATCAGGAGTTCCACGCGGTGGCGTACACCGCCGAGGCGCTGCAATCGGCGGCGGATCTGTCGGCGCGCTACCTGCACGAACGTCGCCTGCCTGACAAAGCCATCGACCTGATCGACGAGGCGGGCGCCGCGCAGAAGCTCAAGGGCGGCAAGCGCAAGACCGTGGGGGCCAAACATATCGAGGCGGTGGTGGCGACCATGGCGAAGATGCCGCCGCGCCGGGTGGCCAGCGACGATCGGGAGCGGTTGCGGAGCCTGGAGACGGACCTCAAAGCGAAGGTGTTCGGCCAGGACGCTGCGGTCGAACGCGTGGCGCAGGCGATCAAGATGAGCCGGGCGGGCCTGGGCGCTCCCGGCAAGCCCATCGGCAGCTTCGTCTTCGCCGGCCCCACGGGCGTCGGAAAGACCGAGCTGGCGAAGCAGCTCGCGGAGATCCTGGGCATCGGCTTTCAGCGCTTCGACATGTCGGAGTACATGGAGCGCCACACCGTGTCCCGCCTGATCGGGGCGCCGCCGGGATACGTGGGTTTCGATCAAGGCGGCTTGCTCACGGACGCGGTCCACCAGACGCCTCATACGGTGCTGCTACTGGACGAGATCGAGAAGGCGCACCCCGATTTGTTCAACCTGCTGTTGCAGGTGATGGACCACGGATCGTTGACCGACAACAACGGCCGCAAGTCGGATTTCCGCCACGTCATCCTGATCATGACCAGCAACGTCGGGGCGCGGGATCTCTCGCGCAGGATGCCGGGCTTCGGATCCGGCGATCGGTTCGGCGACACGGACGAGGCGTTCCGGCGCGCGTTTTCGCCCGAGTTCCGCAACCGGCTGGACGCCAAGATCGACTTCGCGCCGCTGCAGCCGGGCATCATGGCGCGCATCGTGGACAAGTTCATGGCCGAGCTCGGGGCCCAGCTCGCGGAGCGCAAGGTGAAGGTGGAGCTGACACCGGCCGCGCGCGCGTACCTGGCGGCGAAGGGCTACGATCCGATGAATGGCGCCCGCCCGATGGCGCGGGTCATCCAGGAAGAGGTCAAGCGCCCGCTGTCCGACGAGATCCTGTTCGGCGCCCTCAGCGGCGGCGGCACGGTGATCGTGGACGAAGCGGGTGGAGCGCTGACCTTCCGCTATCCCGCGGCCGGTCCTCCCGGTTCCGGAGGACCGAAGGAGGATCCGGGGGCGGCGGGTCGTCGCGAGAGCAGCACGAGCGTCAGCGGCACCAGCTCGGCGGCGGACGCGGCGAGGAAGGTGGGGGCGGCATCGCCGCGGGCGTCGTAGAAAATGCCCGAGGCGAGATAGCCGAGCAGGTTGCCGAAGCCGAAGCAGGCGGTGGTGAACAGCGTTTGTCCGGTGGCGCGGAGGGCCGGTGGGACGCGCTGGGAAACGAAGGCGATGCCGGCCGCCCAGAACAGGCCGAAGGTCAGAGCATGGAGGGATTGTAGCGCCGCCAGTCCCGCCGGTGATCGCGTGGTCGCGACCAGCAGCCAGCGGACGGCGCTGGTGACGAAAGCCACCGCCAGGAGGGTTTCCAGGGAGGTGCGCTGCCGCAAAGCTCGGAAGTAGAAAAGCGCAGCGGCTTCGGGGGCCACGCCGATCGAGAAGGCGATGGCGAGAGTCGACGATGGAAGGCCTTGGTCGCGCAGGTAAATGCCGAACAGCGTGTTGTAGGGGGCCGTGCAGCCCCAGTGCAGGCCGGCGGCGGCGAGGATCAGCATCAGCTTGCGATCCTCGAAGAGCACGCGGACGTCGCGCCAGCGCGGGCGGACGGCTCGTTCGGCGGGCGCGGCAGCGTCGGGCGGCGGCAGAAGCAGGGCCGACAGGGCGGCCGCGGCCAGGCTGGCGCTGACGGCCATGACGACCAGGGGATCGCCGGGACGCTCGCCGCGCGCCGTCAGCGCGGCCCCCACGCACAGCGATACGACGACGAAGCCCACCGAGCCCCACAGGCGGATTCGGCCGTAGTCTGCGCCCTGGCGGACGCGTTCCGCCGCCAGCGCGTCGGCCAGGCCGATGATGGGAACCATGAACACCCCGTAGGCCACCATGGTCGCGAGCAGAGCCGCCTTTTGCCGCGCGAAGAGAAAGGGAACGTAGGCGGCGGCCGCCCCGAGCGTGGCCAACCGAAAGACATCGCGCGGTCGGCGCGTTCGGTCAGAGAGCCAGCCCCAGGCGAGCGGAACCCCCAGGTTCAGGATGGGAAGCACCGCGAACATGACCGCGATGTCCACGCCGGAAAGCCCGAGGCCGCGGAGATAGGTCGGAAAGAAGGGCATGCTGACGCCCACCGCCCCGAGATAGAAGAAGTAGAAGACCTCGATGCGGCTGCGCATTTCAGATGGCTTCGGCGCGGCCGCTGCGGAAAGGCGAGTGGGCGGAGTAGGCGCGAGCGCGGTCGGTCACGGCGGCGGCCTCGTCGGCCACGAAGCCCGCGATGGCGCGGGACAGCCCCGGGCGGCGGATCCAGTGCGCGCTGTGCGTGAACGCAGGCAAGAGGCCGCGCTTGAGCTTGTGCTCGCCCTGGGCGCCCGCCTCGAACCGCGTGTAGCCGCGCTCGATGGCGCGCTCGATGAGGCGGTAGTAGCAGAGCTCGAAGTGAAGGTCGGCGTTCTCCTCGAGGCAACCCCAGTAGCGCCCGTAGAGGTGACGTCCCTTCTCGAAGTTGACGGTCCCGGCAACCACGTCGCCGCCGCCGCCGCGAGACGCGAGCGTCGCCACCAGGCGATGGGCAAACGTCTCGCGAATGATGTCGAAGAAGCGCGCGGTCAAGTACGCCGTGCCGTCGTGTTTGACTACGTTCGCGAGATACAACGTTCGCAGCGACGCCCATTCGGCGATGGTGAGGTCCGAGCCTGCCACCGTGCGCAGGTCGAGACCGTGGCCGGCGGCGCGCGCACGTTCCTTGCGGACTTGCTTGCGGTTCTCGGATCGGAAGTCGCCCAGGTAGTCGTCGAAGCTCTCGTACGGGGCCGGCGCGCGGTTCGTCCAGTGGAACTGCATGCTCAGGCGCGGATGATATGCGGCGGCCGCGAGGGCATTCTTTTCGTCCTCGGTGCAGAAGAGAAAGTGGACCGACGAGGCGCCCGTGTCGTCCGCGGCTCTGGCGACGCCCTCAATCAGAGCGCCGCGGACGGCCGCCGCGTCGACGCCGGGCGCCAGGAGAAGCCGCCGCCCCGACGCGGGCGTGAAGGGAACCGCGGCCACCAGCTTGGGGTAGTACGGGATGCCGCCTCGCAGGGCGGCGTTGGCCCACGACCAGTCGAAGATGAACTCGCCGTAGCTGTCGGTCTTCAAGTAAAGCGGGACGGCGCCCACCAAGCGCCGGGCGTCGCCGTCGCGGTTGCCGTCGTGGTCGTAGGCCAGCACGAAGTGAGGAGTCCAGCCTCGTGCGGAGCCCACGCTGCCGGACGTCTCGAGGGCCAGGAGGAACGCGTGCTCGAGGAATGGCTCGTCGGGCTCCACCAGCGCATTCCAGTCGGGCGCCGGGACGTCCCGCAGCGACGCGCCGGCGACGAGTACCGGTCGCCGGGCGGCGACGGGGCGAATCGTCACCGGCCCACGCACGGAGCGCGGGACGTGTCGATCACGACGCGCCGGCTGTCAACCGCGGTCTCCCCTGTCTCGTCGGTGATGCGGACGTCCAGCACGGCGTCGCGGTCCGTGATGTCCGGACCGGGCGCCTGAACCAGCAGGGGCAGGGTCTCGGATTGGCAGCCACTCTGGACCGGTCGAAGCACGAACGTGTTCGTCGGTGTCGTGCTGGCCAAAGACAGTCCGGTGATCGCGTCGGTGAGCATGGCGGCGAACCGGAACCGCGTCGCAACGCCGATAGCGCGAAGCTGCAGATCCACGTGCTTACCGCCCTGCGATCCGCACACCACATAGATCCGATCTCCGTCGGCGACCGGCGTGAAGCTGCCCCGTCCGCTGCCCACCTCGAGCACGGCGGGAGGCGCGCCGCAGTCCCCGGAACCCGCGGGCGGCGCGCCTTGGCAGCCGCATCCGTACCCCACGGCCGCGGCGACGGCCAAGACCTGCGCGGCGGCGCGCTTTACGCGAGTCACGCTCACCAATCCGGCGGGCAATGGTGGGCGGGCGCGCAGACGAGCTGGCCCGAGGCCTGCGACGAGGCCGTGCAGCAAGGGTTGTCGCCCACCGAGCCGCCGAAGCAGTCCGGGTCGCCGGTGCAGCGTTTCGCGCAGATCTGGCCTCCGTAGACCCAGTAGCACGCCAGGCCAGGCTGGCAGTCCGTGTCCTGTGTACAGCGCTCGCCCGGTCTCGTCTCGCCCATCCCCTTGGGGGGCGGCAGCCGCGCGTCCAGCCCGCCGTCGGTATTGGCGATGCCGCCGCCTGCGATGCCGCCTGCGCCGCCCGCGGCGGAGCAAAGGGAAAGCACGAAGCCGTGTCGATCCACGCTGGGGTCCAATAGATTGCCGCCCGACGCGAGGATGTCGTTTCCCACTTTGAACACGTGGTGCAGCGACAGGGCCGTGCCGGTGTCGATGGGCGTCCAGGCGCCGCCGTCGGGTCCGGCGCGCAACGCTCCACCCAGGTGCCCTACGACGATCACCTGCTGGTCGTCGGCCCACACGCCGAGCAGAGGCGGCTGCCCAGTCGGCGTCGGCCAGCGCGACCAGGCTTCGCCGTCGTAGTGATAGACGGCGGCCTCCGTGCCGCCCGCCGCCGAGCCCACCGCGAATACGTCCTTGGGTCCCCGGCCGTACACGGTGGTGAAGCTGATCGACGGATCGACGCCGCCGCAGTGCCACCTCCGTCCGTAGTAGCGAAGAATC
>Ga0187894_10000378_pt1 | contig 60334 bp, 57 predicted proteins | sample GBC1701081metaG_FD_136650 | JGI IMG/M metagenome (GOLD analysis project Ga0187894, IMG submission 136650) | White microbial mat communities from a lava cave in the Kipuka Kanohina Cave System on the Island of Hawaii, USA - GBC170108-1 metaG ...
GAAGATCCATCGATAAGGCTTGCTCATCCATGCCGGCCTCCTTGCTCCAGCCAGCATCTTGAATCAGAACTGCCCTGATTTGGGAATCCCCATTCGACTCGGTTTAAATTCATCCCGCTCTAGGACGCGAACCACCACCGATCGAAGAACATGCGGCCGTCGCATTCGTAATTGTCGGCCAGCCTGCCATGCCCTATCCGGGTGCTGGTGGCGAAGACGTCATTGGCGAAAAGCGGAATGACGACGCCGCCCTCGTCACGTACCAGGAGCTGTAGTTCGCGGTACATGCCGGCGCGTTTCGCGGCATCGAGCTCGGATCGCGCCTCGACCAGGACTTTGTTGAACTTCTCGTTGCTCCAGGCGCTGTCGTTCCAGCTCGCGCCCGCCGAATAGGCCTGAGTCAGGATGTCGTCCGGCGTCGGCGTGCCGAACCAGTAGGCCGCGCACCATGATTTCTTCTGCCAGATATTCGTCCAATAGCCGTCATTGGGCTCCTGGACGACGCTGATCGAGATGCCCGCCTTCTTGGCCTGCTCGGCATAGAGGATGGCAGTGTCCACGGCTCCGGTGAAAGCCGCATTGGCGGCGCTCAGATCGAGGCTCAGCTCGGTGATCCCGGCCTGCTTCAGGTAATGCTTGGCCTTGTCCGGGTCGTAAACCCGCTGCTCGATATCGGCGGCGAAGAAAGGATAGGCCGGGGTGAGCGGATGGTCGTTGCCGACCGTTCCGTGCCCGAAGAGAATGGTCTTGAGCAGCGCCTCGCGATCGATGGCATGCTTGAGCGCGAGACGTACATTGTTGTCGCTGAAGGGTGCCACGGAGGTGAGCATCGGGAAGGTGTAATGCAGCTTGCCGCGGACCTCTTCGACCTTGATGCCCGCCGCCTGCTTGAGCCGGTCGACGGTCTTGAGGTCGAGGCGGTCGATGCCGTCGACCTCGTTGGTCAGCAGGGCGTTCTGGCGCGCCGCGGTATCTTGAATCGTCAACAGCTCGCCGCTGTCGAAATGACCGCGGCCCGCCTGCCAGAAATTCCGGTTCTTCTCCAGTTCGGTCCTTTCGCCGGGCTTGAACGACTTCAGCCGATAGGCGCCGGTGCCGATGCCGGATTGCCAATCGATCGATCCGTCATCCTTGCCAGGATAGATGCCGAAGCTGAATGTCGAGAGCTTGAAAGGAATGTCGGCGTCGCCGGATTTGAGCCTGATGACGACGACATGATCGCCGTCGGCCTCGACCGAGGTCACGGGATCGACGATCGGCTTGACCGAGGAGGTCGATTTCTCGCCGCGATGATGATTGATCGATGCGACGACATCCTTCGCGGTGAAGCTCTTGCCATTGTGGAATTCGACGCCCTTGCGCAGCTTGAACGTCCATTTGGTGGCACCTTCCGAGGCCTCCCAGCTCTCGGCGAGCTTTGGCTGCAGCGACCCGTCGGTACCCACCTCGGTCAGCATGTTGGTGATCGCATAGGCGACGACCGTCACATAGCCGTTGTTCACATGCGCCGGGTCGAGCGTGTCGGCGGCCTCGCCATGCGCCATGGCGAATCGCAAATGGCCGCCCGGCTTCGGGGTTTCCTCGGCGCGCGCTTGCGTCAAAAGCGCCGAACCTGCCGCAACGGACAATCCGAGCAGGCTGAGCCGGCCTAAGAACTCGCGCCGATCCATGCGTCCCAATCTCGCTTCATTCGCCAGCCAGAGCGCAAATCCGTCATCGTTCTTCATCGCTTGTTTCCTCCTTCAGCCTTTGTTTGCTTCATTCGCTACCAGAGCGGCACCGTCCGCCCGACTCCCTGTTCCCTGGCGCGGTCATAGAAATGGCGGCCGAGGACGATGTCGCTGATGGCGAAGCCCCGGTGCCAGAAGACGATCCGCTCAAGATCGTTCTCACGGGCCGGGCGTTTGCCGGCGACGATCTCGCCGATCTCGGCATGCACATGCTCGCGACGCAGGCGGCCGTCCTTGATGAGGGTGTGGAACGTCCCGCCCTCGCAGCATTGGCGCCAGTCGTCGACGATCATCTTGTCGGCCGCGAGGGGGAGCCTTGGGTCCACCGCCATGATCCAGCCATAGGCAATCAACAGCGCGCCCGGCTTGATCATGCGATCCTCGACAAGGACCTGGGGTGATTCCAGCCTCGTTGCCTCGACGATGATATCGGCGCCCGCTACGGCTTCCTCGATGCTCGCCGCGCTCAGCGCCGTGATCCCCAATTCCTCCTCGATCAGCCGCGCAAGCGCGTCGCGCGTCTCGCGCCGCTTGCTGGCGATGCGGACTTCGCCGAGATCGAGCGTCTCCGCAATCGCCCGGATATTCGCCGCCGCCGTGCCGCGCGCGCCGATATGGGCCAGGATCCTGGATCCCGGTGCCGCCAGCCGCCGCGCGCCGATGCCGGTGACCGCCCCGGTGCGCAACCAGGTCAGGTCCGTCGCGTCCATGATGCAGATCGGACTCCCGGTCCGCGGGTCATAGAGCGTCAGCACGGCGATCTCGGACGGCAGGTCGTGACGGTAGTTGTCGACATAATCGCCAATGACCTTCACGCCAGCGGTATCGATCGGCCCGGCATAGCCCATCAGGATGTTGAAATGTCCGTTGTACCGCTCATCGAGATGGATATGGCCCTTGGGCGGCAGGACGACGTCGCCCATGCCATGCGCCTTGAGCCCCGCTTCGACGATATCCATGATATCCGGCATCGCCGGTGTCAGGCCGGCCACTTCGCGGCGGTTGAGGAACAGGAGATCGAGCTTCCGGGAGTCGGGCATCAGCGCCTCGGCTCGCGTTTCGCGGCATCGAAAAAGGGCCGCTTGGCCACGCGGGCGCATTGCCTTCCGGTCTTGCCCTCGACATAGAGCTGCGTGCCGAGTTCCGCCGCCTCGGCGCCGATGCGGGCATAGCCGATCATGCGCTTGAGCCGGGGCGAATAGACCACGACCGTCGTTCGCCCGACCGGGACACCGTTTCTGCTCACGACGCGCCCGCCGAAGGTTGCCGCCTCGCCGGCCTCGGCGCTTTCGTCGAATTCGAGTCCGACGAGCTTCCATGTGACACCCTGCGCGGCAATACGCTGCAGGGCGGCCTTGCCGATGAAGTCCACCGGCTTGTCCAGATTCACGAGATGCTCGAGGCCAACATGGAAAGGTGTGGCCTTGGCGGGAAAGTCCGAGCGCATGGCGATGATGCCGGCTTCGACGCGGCGTATGGTGTTGGGACCGGTGACGCGGAGGCTCGAGGGTTTGCCCGCTTCCTTCACCCGGCCCCACAGATCGCCGGCGCGCGATATGTCGCGCAAATAGATCTCATAGCCGAGATCGCCGCTCCAACCGGTCCGGGTCACCACCAGCGGCATGCCGTCCAGCTCGGTCTCAATCAGATGGTAATATTTGAGATCCGCGACCTTGTCGCCGAAGAGGCGGATCATGATGTCGCGCGATTTGTTGCCCTGGATCTGGATGGGGGCGACTTCCGGCTCGTCGATCCGGACATCCATGCCGGCGAAGCAGGCGACGCCCTTGGCCCAGAGCAGCAGGTCGCTGTCGGCGGCGGACAGCCAGTATTTGTTCTCTTCCAGCCGGTTGAGCACGGGGTCGTTGAGGATGTGACCGTCAGCGTCGGTGATGACGACATAGCGGCACTGGCCGACGGCGCAGCGCTCAAGGTTGCGCGACACCAGGAGATCGACGAAACGCCGGGCGTCGGGGCCCGCAATCTCGACCTGGCGCTCGGCGGCGACATCCCAGAGAGTCGCGTCGTTGACCAGCGACCAGTATTCCTCCGTCTGGTCGCCGTAACGATACGGCATGAACATGTGGTTGAGGACGATATAGGACGTCGCGCCATCCCGATGCGCGCAGTCGAAAAAGGGAGATTTCTCCAAGGATTGATCGAGTACACCAAGAAGCACGATAGACCTGCCTTTCGCACAGCAGATCGCATCGTGGACATTGAGAAGAGCTTTACTCGAGCGCAAAAAAAGCTAAGCGAAGCGCGCCTCCCCGTCAACTAAATAGCTTTTTCGACGCCAGATTGAGCCTTAATCTAGGCTTTTCGTGGCACCTGACGGTAAGGATTCATGTCCCGCAGCAGCGCAGCCTTGGCCGAGAATCTCCGCTTCCTCTCAGCGCATTTCACTTCCGTCGCCGAGGTCTGCCGCAACCTCGGCATGAACCGGCAGCAGTTCAACAAATATCTCAGCGGGCAATCCGAGCCGACGCTGCACAACCTCAAGCGGATCACCGATTTCTTCGGCGTCGATGAGTATGAGATCACCCTTCCGCACAAGGAATTCGTCCGCCTCGTCCGGCCCAAACGCGGCCAGGTGCGCGAGACCCTGCTGCTCGAGCAGCTTCTCACCCAGATCGACATGGCGGACGCGGAATCGCAAGCCGCGCTCGCCGCCTATGAAGGAACCTATGCGGCCTATTTCTGCTCGCCGGTCTGGTCCAACCACATCGTGCGGTCGCTGACCACGATGAGCTTCGCAGCACCGAACTGCCTGACGAAAAGCGTGCAACGCCTTTACCTGCCCGGCGGCGGCCGCTCCATGAAGGTCACCCAGAAGTTCAACGGCGTCGTCAGAAACATCGTCGACCGGCTCTATGTCGTCGAATATGAGGCCAATTCCAAGGATTTGGCGTCGTTCACCATCCTTTATCCGTCGCATCGCCGGCAGCTCCAGTTCCTGACCGGCATCATGGTCACCGTCGCCAGCGGCGGCAGCCGCCAGCCGTTTTCGACGCGCGTGGCGTATCAATATCTCGGCAAGGACATCGATCTCCGCAAGGAGATCGCCCGCTGTCATCTCTATCCGGTCGACAGTCCGGATGTGCCCGAGGAAGTCCGCAGCCGGATCACCGACCGCTCCGATCCGGGGCGGAATTTCCTGCTGGCGCAATCCTACTGATCACGTCGCCCGTGAAGCGAGTTGACGCGCGAATGCTGCGATCCGCTGCGCCGGCGCTGAGCTTGCGAAATGGCGGCGCCTGATCCGGCCCGCTAGGCTCATCGGCGATGGATCGGTCGTGGACGGTGCTTTACTCGAGCAAGATTGCGCTAGCCCTCACCTCATCGTCAGGAGTGACGGAATGACCACGCCACTCGAATGTTCCCGTTTGTTCCTCGCGGCATGGGAGGCGTCGTCGCCACAAGAGATCAGCCGGCTGTTTGCCGATGACGGCGTTTTCACCAATCCGCTTCAGCCCAAGCCGCTTGTCGGCCCACAGCAGATATTCGATGCCGTCTCCGTCGGCCTGAGTAAGATCGAGGATGTCGCTATCCGCGTGACCAGCTCATTCGAGCACGGCTCCATGGCCTGCATCGAAGGCGAGTTCCTGTCGCGCAAGCGCGCCGACGGATCGCCCTTCGATTTCCCCTTCGCGCTGGTGCTCGAGCTCAAGAACGGCAAGATCCGGCGCCTCCACGAATATTTCGACACCGCACGATTGCGGTAGTGTCCCTCACCTGTTTTCGTAGGATCGTGCCTTGCGCCCCACCACGGGGCCGAGCTTGTCGATACCTTCCGCCTTCAGCCTCTCGGCGAGCCCCGTGACGATCTCCGCGATGAGCGCCGGGCCCTTGAAGACGAGCGCCGAATAGAGCTGCACCAAGCTGGCGCCGGCCTCGATCTTGGCGATGGCCTTGTCCGCGCTGTCGATGCCGCCCACGCCGATGAGCGGAATGCGCCGCTCGAGGCGCAGGTACAAGCGCGCCAGCATCCGGGTGGACAGCGCAAAGAGTGGGCGCCCCGACAGGCCTCCTGTCTCTGGCGCCAAGGGCGAGCGGAGACCGGGCCGCGCGAGCGTGGTGTTGGAGACGATGACGCCGTCGACCTTCATGGCGAGGAAGACCGCCGCCATGTCGTCGAGCGCTTCATCGGCGAGATCGGGCGCGATCTTGACCAGGAGCGGCGGCGATGTTCGGTGGCCGCGCGCGTCATTCAGGCGGCCGAGCAAGGCCTCGAGCTCAGGCTTAGCCTGCAGATCGCGCAGGCCCGGCGTATTGGGCGAGGAAATATTCACCGTCAGATAGCTCGCAATATCGGCGAAGGCCTCAAAGCCCCGGACATAGTCGGCGATGCGGTCGTCCGTCATCTTGTTGGCGCCGATATTGACGCCGACGATTCCGCCACGGCCACGGCGCGCTTCGAGGCGGCGGCGCAAGGCGAGATGGCCCTCATTGTTGAAGCCCATGCGGTTGATCACCGCCTCGTCCTCGCGCAAGCGGAACAGGCGCGGCCGCGAGTTGCCGTCCTGCGGCTTGGGCGTGATGGTGCCCACTTCGACGAAGCTCAGGCCTTGCGCCAGCATCTGATCGGGCACTTCGCCATTCTTGTCGAAGCCGGCGGCGAGCCCCAGCGGATGGTCGAAATGCAATCCGAAGGCATCGACGCGCAAGGAGGCGTCAGGCTTTGGCGGCGCGGCCAAGGGCGCCACGCGCAAGGCCGCAATGGTGAGGAGATGCGCCGTCTCGGCATCGAGCGCCTGGAGCAGCGGATTGAAGAGCGGGAACGCTCGTTCGGCGAGCGTCATGACGGGATGTCCGCCGGGAATTCATGCGCCGTTCCCCGCCACGGCAAAGGCATGACGGAACGAACGCTCACAACCGCGAGCGGCGCATAAAGATGCGGAAAGAGATCGCCACCCCGAGATTTTTCCCAGCGCAATTCAGGTCCCAAGGCTTCCGCTTCGACGGCAAGGAGAACGAGATCGTGAAGATGGGCGAAATGGCGCCGCGCCGTCTCGCGCAGCTGACGGGCCGCCGAAAAATGGATGTAGCCGTCCTCCCGGTCGACCGCAGAACCCGCAAATTGGCCTTGCGCCAAGGCCTTTTCCCATTCCTCCCGGTCGCAGATCTTGTAGATCGTCGGCATGGCCCATCCTTTGCTGGCCAAGAGCCTTAAACCATAGATTCAAGGCCCGGAACGGCACAAATCGTCGTCCCCGGACAGGCTTTTGACCGGATTCGCGGGACTCGACAAAGGTCACAATTTAAGGTATTAGTTCCTATAAATACGAAAACAACGAACCTTACCGGCACCCTGTCAGGGAGCGTGGCCATGTTCACTCACAAGCAAGTTTGGGCGGCGATCGACGTCATCGCCGAACGTTACGGATTCTCCGCCTCGGGCCTCGCCAAGAAAGCCGGGCTCGATCCGACTTCGTTCAATCCGTCCAAGCGCCATGGGCCGGATGGACGGCCGCGCTGGCCCACCACCGAAAGCATCGCGCGCGTGCTCGAGGCCTCGGGCGCCTCGGTCGAGGAGTTCAGCGATCTGCTCAGCGGCCGCAAAGGCCAGCCGCCCAAGCGGCGGCAGATCCCGATGATCGGCTTCACGCAAGTGGGCAAGCCCGGCTTCTTCGACGATTCAGGCTTTCCGGTCGGCACGTCCTGGGACGAGATCGAGGCGCCGGGCATCGTCGATCAGAATGCCTATGCCGTCGAAATCCAGGGCGAGAGCATGTTGCCCGTCTATCGCGAGGGCGATATCGTCATCGTCTCGCCTTCGACGTCGATCCGCAAAGGCGACCGGGTGATCGCCAGGACGACGGCCGGCGAGGTGCTGGCGCGCATCCTGCACCGCCAATCGGCCAAGACCGTCGAGCTCGCTTCCTTCAATCCGGCCGAGGAGATCAAGAGCATCGACATGAAGGACATCGACTGGGTCGCGCGGATCATCTGGGCGGGACAGTAGGCGACGGCGGGAGATCCAGGTAACCTTCAAGAAGGGGCGACTGGACTATAGGTTCCACCCGGAGGCGTGACATGCCTGGTTCGCAGCTGATCGTGATCGCTTTTCTTTATGCTCTCCTGGCCGGCAACGCAGCGCTCACCGACCCTCCTGCCGCAGGCACATTCAAAACCGCAGCGACGTCAGAACCTCCAGGCCCCGGATGCCCCACCATACCAGGTGGACCCGGACCACTGCCGGATGACGAAGACGACGACGAGCTGGAATTCACCGTCTGATCGAAAGATGGTCCCTCTGATCACATACTGCTGCTCGAGAGCCCAGATCAGAACTGCCTGCGCGACAACAAATCATTGACAAAAAGCGTATAGTTAACCTAAGGTTAATCTCTCTTAGAGAGGGGGTGAGTGGGCGTAAGCCTTTGCCCCGGAGATGTGTCATGCGTAGCAGGCAGCAGTTTGCCATCGCGCTTCTCTCTACTTTCATCACCAGCAGTTCCGCCATCGCCGCCACACCGATCGGCAATACGGTGCAAGCCTCGACGACGGTCAGCGCCAATGGGCGCACCTTGCAAAGATCATCACCGATCTTCTTGAATGACGTGCTGAGATCGAATGCGACCGGCATCGGCCAGTTCGTCTTCGACGACGGCACCAAGCTCGCCATGGGTCCCTCGGCGTCGATCACGATCGACAAGTCGATCTACAAGGGCAAGTCGGCGCAGCGCGCCAGCATCCAGGCCTCCAGAGGCGCCTTCCGCTATATCAGCGGCGCCTTCTCCGGCAAGAAGATCGCAACACCCTATGGCACCATAGGCATCCGCGGCACGGCTTTCGACTTCACCATCCGCAACGGCCGGGTCTATGTGCTCTTGTTCCGCGGCGCTGTCAGCTTCTGCGGTGGCGGCGGCTGCAAGACGCTCACCCGCACATGCGACTTTCTCGTCGCCGGCGGCGGCAAGGTCAGCACGCCGCAAGCCTTGAGCGCCGGCATCGATTCCGGCCTGAATGTCGGCCAGGCCTTCCCGCTGCTCGTCAGTCAGAACCGACTCGGCTCGCAATTCCGCCAGGCCGGTAAGAACTGCTTCAGCCGCGCAGCCCAGAAGGGTCTCCGTGCCACGCCGGCGGGATTGAAGGCCCTTGGATCGACTTCGGAACCTCCGGCGCCCGCCCCAAATCCAGATCCGGATCCAGGCTCAGGCCCAGGATCTCCCGGCAAGTCGAACAAGGGCTTCGGCAATGGCAACGAAGGTGATGGCACGCGTTCAGACTCCGACAACCCTGGCAAGGGACATGGCGGGCCCCACGGCAAGAAGTAATCCGGAAAATTCCGCTTTATCCCAATTCGCCTTTGAGCGCCTTGCCGATGAGCACGCGGGTATTGTCGATGCCGTAAAGGGCCGCGAATGAACCGAAGCGCGGTCCCTTCTCCTCGCCCAGCAACACCTGATAGAGCGTGTTGAACCAGGCGAGCGACACGCCCATCGAACCATCCTTCTGCACGGTCTTATAGGGGTCGCGCCGGCCGATGTCGTAGACCGCCTGCTGGATCTCTTCCGGCGTCGCCTCCTTGGGCAAACGGCCCAGCGCGTTGGACAGGTCGTCGAGCGCCTGGCGCTCATCGGCGGTCGCCTGGCGATAGCGCTTCTGCGGCTTCACGAAATCCTGGAAATAGCGGATGGCATAGCCGACCAGCGCATCGAGGCGCGGATGCGTTTCGGGCGACACGGAGGGCGCATAGCGCTTGAGGAACGCCCACAACACGTCCTTGCTCTCGGCATTGGCGACGGCGACGAGATTGAGGAGCAGCGCGAAGGACACCGCCTGGGTGCGGCCGCCCTGGTCGGAGACCAGCACTTCCGGCTTGGGCGGCACGCCCGCATGAATGTGCCAGACCGGGTTGGTGAGGTGCTGCGCCATATCCTGGCGCGGATAGGCGTCGAGGAAAGCCTGATAATCATCGACGGCGCGCGGGATCACGTCGAAATAGAGCTTCTTCGCCTCACGCGGCTTCGAATACATGAAGAGCTGCAGACTCTGCGGATCGGCATAGGTCAGCCATTCATCGATGGTGAGGCCGTTGCCCTTGGACTTCGAGATCTTCTGGCCCTTTTCATCGAGGAAGAGCTCGTAATTGAAGCCGTCGGGCGGGTTCGAGCCCAGCACCTTGCAGATGCGGCTCGCGAGCTTCACCGAATCGATGAGATCCTTGCCCGACATTTCATAATCGACATCGAGCGCATGCCAGCGCATCGCCCAGTCGGGCTTCCATTGAAGCTTGCAGTGTCCGCCGGTGACCTTGGTCTCATAGGCCTTGCCGGATGCGGGATCACGCCAGACGATGGTGCCCGCTTTCACATCGCGGCTCTCGATCGGCACCTGCATGACGACGCCTGATTCCGGATGCACCGGCAGGAAGGGCGAATAGGTCTGCGAGCGTTCCTCGCGCAAGGACGGCAGCATGATCGCCATGATCTCGTCATAGCATTCGAGCGCCCTGAGGAGCGCCGTATCGAAGCGGCCTTGCGTGTAATATTCGGTCGCGCTCGCGAATTCGTAACTGAAGCCATAGGCATCGAGGAACCGGCGCAGCATCGCATTGTTATGATGGCCGAAGCTCTCATATTTGCCGAAGGGATCGGGAATCGAGGTGAGCTTGCGGCCGAGATGCTGGGCGACCATTTCCTTGTTCGGAATATTGTCCGGCACCTTGCGCAGGCCGTCCATGTCGTCGGAAAAGCACAGAAGACGGGTGGGAATGTCCGACATGGTCTCGAAGGCATGGCGCACCATGGAGGTGCGCGCCACCTCGCCGAAGGTGCCGATATGGGGGAGGCCCGAGGGACCGTATCCGGTCTCGAACAGCACTTCCTTCACCGGCTGTTTTTTGCCCTTCACGCGCTCCAAAAGCTTGCGGGCCTCTTCGAAAGGCCACGCCTTGCTGGCGAGAGCGGCGGCGCGAAGGTGCTGGTCGGTCATTGTCCTGTCTTTGCTGGTTAGAATGAGAAAGCCCGGCAAATCCGCAAGATTTGCCGGGCTCTCGTCTATAAGCCGCGATCCTTCGCGTCAACCTCGGTCGACCGGGAAGGGATTGCGCTCGGCAAAGCCCAATTGGTGCCAATAGGGATAAGCCGGCGTGGTGAGGCTTGCCGCATCGAGCTTCGCCACCTGCTCCTGGGTGAGGTTCCAGCCGACGGCCCCCAGATTCTGCTTGAGCTGCTCCTCGTTGCGGGCGCCGATGATCACCGTCGAGACGGAGGGCCGCTGCAAGAGCCAGTTGAGGGCGATCTGCGGAACGGTCTTGCCGGTCTCCTTAGCGACCTCGTCCAGCGCATCGACGACCTTGTAGAGATAGTCTTCCGGCACCGGCGGGCCGTCATCGGCGGTCTTGTGCAACCGGCTCTGCTTCGGCAAGGGAGCGCCCCGGCGCAATTTGCCGGTGAGGCGGCCCCAGCCCAGAGGCGACCACACCACGCAACCGACACCCTGGTCGAGGGCGAGCGGCATCAGCTCCAGCTCATAATCACGCCCGACCAGCGAGTAATAGGCTTGATGTGCGACATAGCGGGCATAGCCGTAGCGCTGCTGCACACAGAGCGACTTCATCAGATGCCAGCCGGAGAAATTCGAGCAGCCGAGATAGCGGATCTTGCCCTGGCGCACGAGATCATCGAGCGTCGACGTCACCTCCTCGATCGGCGTCTTGGCGTCGAAGCCATGCAGCTGGAAGAGATCGATCACATCGGTGCCGAGGCGCTTCAGGCTGCCCTCGACCTGCTTGATGAGGTGATAGCGCGATGAGCCGACATCGTTGGACTCGTCGGAAAAACGGAAGGTGGCCTTGGTCGAGATCAGGACCTTGTCGCGGCGGCCCTTGATCGCCTTGCCCAGCACCTCTTCCGAAAGACCGTTCGAATAGACATCGGCGGTGTCGAACATGGTGACACCGGCATCGAGGCAGGTGCTGACGATCCGCGTCGCTTCATCGGCGCCGGTCGCTCCCCAGGCCTTGAAAAATTCATTGCCGCCGCCAAAAGTCGCCGTCCCCATGGTAAGGGCCGGCACCTTGAACCCCGAGCCGCCAAGCTGCCTGAACTCCATGATCCTCTCCTCTCGATTGCAGGCCGGCGATCATGCAGGCGCTTGGTCACCTGGCAAGCGAGAAATGCGGATGGGTGCTATCGGCCTGGTGCGGTGCTGCCTAATCTTCAGGCAGTGGCGAGATTCTTCCTGAGAAACTCGACAGTGCGGCCCCAAGCCAATTCGGCCGCATCCTTGTTGTAGCGCGCCGCATTGGTGTCGTTGTTGAAGGCGTGATTGGCGCCCTCATAGATGAAGAGCTCGTAGACCTTGCCGTTGTCCTTGAGCGCCTTCTCGAAATCGGCAATGCCGGCATTGATGCGCTCATCCAGTCCGGCATAGTTGAGGAGAAGCGGCGCCTTGATGGCAGGCACCTGATCCGATTTGGGCTGGGAGCCATAGTAGACGACACCTGCTGCCAAAGCAGGCTCGTTCACCGCCAGTTCTCCAACCCGTCCGCCGCCCCAGCAGAAACCGACCGCGCCGACCTTGCCGTTGCAATCGGGCCGCGCCGCCAAGACGGCGAGGCTCGCGCGCGATATCGCGACCGTCTCGTCGGGTTTCAGCGTCTGGATCATCTCGCGCGCCTTGTCTTCGTCCGTAGGCGTCCCGCCCTTGATGCTCAGATAATCCGGCGCCAGCGCCAGGAAGCCCTCGGTCGCGATCCGTCGCGCCACATCCTTGATATGCGGATTGAGGCCACGATTCTCGGAAATGACGATCACGCCGCCGGCCCTCTGATTGTTTTTCGGCTTGACCAGATAGCCCGATATTTTCCCAGCGCCTGAATCATAGGTGATCGTTTCGGGCGCGATGCGCGCGTCGCTTTCGGCGACCATCTCCGCCTTGGCGTAATTGTTCTCGAGCGCCGGGAGGAGAGCCGAGGCCGCGGCCGTGCCGCCCGCCAGCAGGGTCAGCTTTTCGAGAAAGTCGCGGCGCTTCATCTGGCCATGGGTGTAGCGGTCGAACAGATCGATATATTTCTGGTCCATGATCTTCCTCCTCGTTGGAGGGGAACAATGCCGGTGGCGCTCGCCAAGTTCCATAGAGAGCCGATCACAATATCCTGATCAGGCCGCGACCCCAATCCAATTGAAAAGCGCGCCGCGCGCCGACGCAAACGGAATCAGCTGAGATGGCCGATCGATCTCCAAATACCCTTTCTCGCAATTTGCCGACGACAATGCCGCAACAAGAGCATCGCGGCGCGCCAATGCCACATCTCGCAAAGCCTGGTCTCCAAGAAGATCCGGGTTGGCCTTGGTCACCACGACGAAATCGTAGAGATCGCGCCCAGTAAACGTGGCCGCCCTATAGTGAAGCTTCTGCCCGATAATCTCCTTGTCCGTCATTAGCTGGATTATGCCATCCATTCCATCTACACGCTCCTGGAGCGGCGCAAGGTCGGGAAAAACAGGCGCGACCACAAGAAAATCAATCTCGCCTTCGGGATATTCGAGCCGCAGGTGATTTGCCTGCTCGGTGTACGTCAGGACGTCGTCCATATCGCGGTCGTGGAGCCGCGGCGAGAGATACGAAAGATACTGAACATCGTTGATGAAAAGATCGATGTCCCGGCTATGCCGATGGCGATACCGGAGCATCAACACGGTTCCGCCGCCCCAGGTCCACTCGTCCCGGGCAAGGCCAACAGCTTCGAGCCGCGCGACAGCGCGGCGGATCAGTGACCGCCATGCTTCCATTGCTGCGCATCCTCCAGGCCGGTCCCAAACAAGGCCATGAATCTGCGATCCAAGTCCTCATAGGAGAGGCCGATCTCGCGCGAGAGCGTGGCAAGCCGATAGAGTGGGGTTTCCGATAAGGCCTGGAATATGCGGGCCGACTCAGCCGAGGTCGGTTCCGCGCCCAAGAGAACCGCACGCAGACGCTGCGGCGAAAGCTCGCCATAGCTCGTGCTGCCATGGGCGGCCGCCGACTCGAGCGCGGTGCGCCGATTTTCCACTTCCCGCATGTCCGACATCTCCAGTTCGTCAGGCTACAGTGAGCAGCCTTGCACCGAAATGGAAATAATCCGCCCCAATCCCTGTACCTCCCGGTTTGATCACTGTATGTTCCGGCCCAATGGCCCTTTCCTCCGCATTGCTTTTCCCGCAAGCCCTGACGGCGCCCGTCGCCGTTCTGGAGGGCGTTGCGCTCAAGCTTAGCCACGGCAAGCGGCTGGAGGCGGGCGAGGCTTTGACCCACCTCATCCGCGAGCCGCATCTCCTCTGCCATGCGGCCTTCGTCATCGAGCGCTTGGGCTTCGCCGCCGAGGCGCCGCGTGCGGTCATCCGCCAGGCGCGCGAGCAGAAGCATTTCGACGTGGCCGAGCTCTTCGCCTTCACCTGTCCGGCGCGCTTCGCCACACCGACACCCAAGGGGCTGGCCCGCTCGCTCCATCTCGACCCTTCGGGCGAGGAGACCGAATTGCTGCGCGCCATCGCCCAGGAACTCCTGGCCAGGCTCGCGAGCCCTGCCTATCCCTTGATCCGCGAGACCGCCGAGATCGCGACCTTTCTCGCCCGCGCCAATTGGTCCTGGGCGCGCCCCGTCATGAGTGAGCTCACCAAGGCCAATCCGCGCCTCGATATCGGCACCTTCGTGACCGGCCTCAATGTGTGGGACCGCATCGATGAGTGGGAAGATGACGGCGGCAGGCCGCCCGGCTCGCATCATGGCGTAACAGCGGACGAGGCGAAAGACTTCCTCGACAAGCTCCTGGGCGATGATGCCGAGCCGAGGCTCGAGCAGAAGGACTATGCGGCGACGACCACCCATGCTTTCCAGCCGCGCGAGTATCAGGCCGCCAATCACATCCTCCTCGCCGAAGCGGGCACCGGTCTTGGCAAGACGCTGGGCTATCTCGCGCCCTCCTGGCTGTGGGCGCGCAAGAACGCGGCACCGGTCTGGGTCTCGACCTATACCAAGAACCTGCAGCGCCAGATCGACCAGGAGACCCAGCGCATCATCGCCGATCCCGCCGAGCGGCGCGACCGCATCGTCATCCGTAAAGGTCGCGAGAACTATGTCTGCCTGCTCAATCTGCAGGAAGCTTTCGCCAAGATGGGTTCCGCCAATACGCGCTCGGCGCTGCTCGCCGGCCTCATCGCGCGCTGGGCAAGAGCCAGCCGCGACGGCGACATGGTAGGCGGCGACTTCCCCTCCTGGCTGTTGCCGCTGTTCAACGATGTCGCCTTCGACGGCGAGACGCGCGCCATATCGCCCGCCTCCCTCGGCCTCACCGACCGGCGCGGCGAATGCATCTATTCGGCCTGCCCGCATTACCGCAAATGCTTCATCGAGCGTGCCATGGTGCAGGGCCGCAAGGCCGATCTGGTGATCGCCAATCACGCGCTCGTGCTGCGCAAGGCCGCCGTCGACCAGGCGTTGGGCTTTACGACCACCAAGGAGGAATCCTCAGCCCCGCAGGATCTGCGCCGCATCGTCTTCGATGAAGGCCATCATCTTTTCGATGCTGCCGACAGCGCCTTTTCCGGCCATCTGACGGCGCTCGAAACCGCCGAGCTCCGGCGCTGGCTCAGAGGACCTGAATCGGCCGGCCGGCGTGGCCGCGGCTTGCGCGACCGGGTGGGCGATCTCGTCGCCGATGACGAGCTCGCCGAGAAGCACATGAATGCGGTGCTCAATGCCGCCTATACGCTGCCGGGACCCGGCTGGACCCGGCGTATCCAGGCGGGCACCCCCGAAGGGGCGGCGGAGGTCTTCCTCTCGCTGGTGCGCCAGCAGGTGCTGGCGCGCGCCGAGCAGAATTCCGGCCAGACGCTCGAGACCGATTGCGCGCCCTTGGTGGAAGGGCTTAGCGCCGCCGCGGGCGAGCTCGCCGCCGCCTTGATCGACCTCAAGAAACCCATGGCCAATCTTGCCGCTGCACTCGCCAAGAAGCTCGATGACGAGGCGGCCGAGCTCTCCACTCATGACCGCGGCCGGATCGAAGCGGTGTCGCGCTCCTTGCGCCGGCGCGGCGAGCTCATGGTCGGCTCCTGGATCGACATGATCGAAAGGCTGCTCGACAAGCCCAATCCGCTGTTCGTCGAATGGTTCTCGGTCGACCAGATCTTTGGCCGCGAAGCCGATGTTGGGCTCCACAGCCACTGGATCGATCCGACCGAGCCCTTGGCGCTCACCGTGCTCAAGGAAGCCGATGGCGTCGTCATCACCTCGGCGACGCTCAAGGACCGGCCGCCCGAAGCGCCGGAGGACTGGACCAATGCCGAGATGCGCACCGGGGCCGTGCATCTGCCCTATCCGGTAAGGCGGGCAAGCTATGACTCGCCTTTCGATTACCGCAAGGCGAGCCGCATCATCGTGGTGAACGACGTCAATCGCGAGGACATGGACCAGCTCGCCGCCGCCTATCGCGAGCTCTTCGCCGCCTCGGGCGGGGGCGGCCTCGGCCTCTTCACCGCCATTTCGCGCCTGCGCGCCGTCTATAAGAAGCTGGTGCGGCCGATGGCGCAGAAAGGCTTGGCTCTCTATGCCCAGCATGTCGATCCGATGGATACCGGGACGCTGGTCGATATGTTCAGGGCCGAGCGCGATGCCTGCCTCCTCGGCACCGATGCGGTCAGGGACGGGGTCGATGTGCCGGGCGATTCCCTCAGGCTCATCGTGCTCGACCGCGTTCCCTGGGGCACGCCGACGATCCTCGAGCGCGCCCGGCGCCAGGCCTTTGGCGGCCAGGCCTATACCGACATGACGGTGCGCCTGCGCCTGCGCCAGGCCTTCGGCCGGCTCATCCGCCGCGACGGCGACCGCGGCTCTTTCGTGGTGCTCGATCCGAGGCTCGCCTCGCGCTTCTGCACCGCCTTCCCGCCCGGCATGCGCATCGAGCGCGTCGGCCTCGTCGATGCGATCGACATGGTGCGCGATTTCACGCAGGGTTCGCCGGCATGAAGACCCTGTCCTACAGCTTCTTCGCCACAGATATCGGCGCCTGCGGCATTGCCTGGAGCGATCAGGGCATCACCAGCGTGAGCCTGCCGGAAGCACAGGAAACCCGCTTGCGTGCCCGATTCAAAACGCGCTTCCCGGAAGCCGAAGAAGTGCGGCCATCGCCCGCCGTCGCCCGGGTCATCGAACGCATCCAGGCCCTGCTCCGGGGCGAGCGCGACAACCTCCGGGACATCGTTCTCGATGATGGCGAGGTGCCGTCCTTCAACAAGCGCGTCTATGATATAGCGCGGCGCATCCTGCCCGGCGCTACCCGCACCTATGGCGATATCGCCAAGGAGCTCGGCGATCCGCTTCTCGCGCGCGAGGTCGGCCAGGCGCTCGGGCGCAATCCCTTCCCGATCATCGTGCCCTGCCACCGCGTGCTGGCGGCGGGCGGCAAGACCGGCGGCTTCTCGGCAACGGGCGGTGTCGAGACCAAACTCCGCATGCTTGCCATCGAGCGCGCAAAGACCGACAATGCACCCTCCCTCTTCGACGAGCTCCCGCTCGCCGCCCCACCTCGCAGACCTCGTAACGCAAGAACATCATGACTCACGACCTCATCCTCACCGGCGGCCGCGTCATCGACCCGTCGCAGTCCCTCGATGCCGTCACCGATATCGCCTTCGCGCAAGGCAAAGTGTCAGCCGTCAGACAGAACCTCAAGCGTGATGCCGGTACAAAGATCCAGGACGCGTCGGGCTTCATCGTGACGCCCGGCCTCATCGATCTCCATACCCATGTCTATTGGGGCGGAACTTCGCTCGGCATCGATCCCGACCTCTATGCCAAGAAGAGCGGCGTCACCACGTCGGTCGACACGGGCTCGGCCGGCCCCGGCAATTTCCCGGGCTTCGCCAAGCATGTGATCGAGCCGGCGCGCTCGCGCATCTATGCCTATTTGCACGTCTCGCATGCCGGCATCTACGGCTTCTCGACCGACGTGCATGTGGGCGAGAGCGAGGACATGCGGCTCATGGACCCGCGCGGCGCGGTCAAGGTCGCGGCGGAATTTCCCGATCATATCATCGGCATCAAGGTCAGGGTCGGCCGCCACGCCTCGGGCGATCAGGGCATCGCGCCCTTAGATGTCGCCTTGCAGGCGGCTGATGAAGCGGGCATCCCGCTCATGGCGCATATCGACGAGCCGCCGCCCACTTACGAAGACGTGCTCGCCAAGCTCCGACCCGGCGATGTGCTGACGCATGCCTTCCGGCCCTTCCCCAATGCACCGGCGACGGCGCAGGGCACGATCAAGCCCGCGGTGCTCGCCGCGCGCAAGCGCGGCGTCCTCTTCGACATCGGCCATGGCATGGGCTCCTTCGCCTTCAAGACGGCGCGCGCCATGCTCGCCAACGGCTTTGAGCCCGACACGATTTCTTCCGATGTCCACGCTCTGTGCATCAATGGCCCGGCGCATGATCTCGTCACCACCATGTCGAAATTCCTCTGTCTCGGCATGGGCCTCAATGAGGTCATCCGCGCTTCGACGGAAACGCCGGCGCGCGCCATCAAGCGGCACGATCTCGGCACGCTTAAAGTCGGCTCGCTCGGTGATGCGACGCTCATCCGCATCGATGAAGGCCGCTTCGATTATATCGACGTGACGGGCGAGCATCTCGAGGGCAGCAAGCGCATTACGCCCCATGGCATGGTGATGCGCGGCGAATGGTGGGGGTGAAGATCGCGCGCGCTGGACAAATCCTTCGTCTCCCGCTAGCCAGTCGGGCTTGAAAGAAATGGAGCCTTCCGTGGCGAAGACCGTCAGCACCCATCACGCCCTGATCTATGTCATGGTCACCATTGCCGCCGTCGAAGGGCATCTGGGCGATCGCGAGCTCAAGGCCATCGGCCGCATCGTCAAGCAATTGCCGATCTTCCGCTCGTTCGATGCCGACAAGCTTACCCATGTCGCGCAGGAATGCGGCGAGATCCTGCAGGACAAGGAAGGGCTGGAGGCGGTTTTCGGCCTTGCCGCCGAGGCGCTTACCCCCAAGCTGCGCGAGACCGCTTATGCGCTCGCCGTCGAGATCGCCGCTTCCGATCTCGCCGTCGGCAAGGAGGAATTGCGCTTTCTCGCCATGCTGCGCGATCATCTGGGCCTCGACAAGCTCGTCACCGCCGCCCTCGAGCGCAGCGCCATCGCGCGCTACCAGACGGAATAACGGGAACTCTCACGCCATCCCTCGCGTTGTCACGGGAACATTTCCCTCAACACGAGGTTCAAATGACCACCATCCTGTTGATCATCCTCATCCTGCTCCTGATCGGCGCCTTGCCGAATTGGGGCTACAGCCGCAGCTGGGGCTATTATCCGAGCGGCGGCGTCGGCCTGCTCTTCATCATCTTGCTGATTCTCGTCCTCACCGGGCGCGTTTAAGATTTACCCCTGACTGAAGGCCGCTCTTCGCAGGGCCGGCATGCGCAGCGCGAAGAATATGCCGCGCGCGGCGAAGAAGACGATCATCGAGGCCCACAGGCCGTGATTGCCGTAGGCCTGCTCCAGCGGCCACCAGGCGAGGAAGAACACGACCATCGAGACCAGCATCATGTTGCGCATGTCGGCGGTCTGGGTGGCGCCGGTGAAGATGCCGTCATACTGGAAGCAGGCGACACCGATGAGCGGCGCCAGCGCCGCCCACAACAGATAGTGGCGCGCGGTCTCGCGCACATCGGGGTTGACCGTCATCATATCGATGAACCAAGGGCCTCCCAGCCAGATCATGGCGAAGGTCAGGAAACCGACGACAAAGGCCCATAGCCAGGTGAGCCGTATCGCGGTCGCGAAACGCTCGCGGTCGCGGGCACCGATCGCTTGGCCGACCAGCGCCTCGGTGGCGAAGGCAAAGCCGTCGACGAGAAAGGCGGCAACATCGAAGAAATGCATCAGGATGGCATTGGCGGAGACGACGACATCGCTCGCCTTGGCGCCGCGCGCGGTGAACCAGGAGAAGACCAGCACCAGGCAGACCGTCCTGATCATGATGTCGCGATTGACCGCGAAGGTGCGAATGAGCTTGGCCCGATCGAAGACCCGGTAGCGTTCAAAGCGCGCGCCCATCTGGCGCAGACGCTTGAAGGCGATGAACAGGCCCAGCAGTGCCGCCGTCACCTCGGCGATGAGCACCGCCAGCGCCACACCACCGGAGGTCATGCCGAGGCCCAGCACGAACAGCAGGCTCAAGGCGCCGTTGACGAGATTGAGATAGAGCTGGACAATGAAGGCCGTGCGGGCGCGGCCCTGCCCCACGAACCAACCGATGAGACAGAAATTGGTGAGCGCAAAGGGAGCCGAGAAGACGCGGATATAGAAATAGGTGGCGGCATGACTCTCCACCTCGGCCGATCCCTCGATGAGGCTGAAAGTGAGCCGGCCGATCAAGGGTGAGAGCAGGATCAGGGCAATACCGGCGATAAAGGCGATGATGAGAGCGCGCATGAGCACAGCAACGAGTTCATCGCCATCGCCGCTGCCGGTCGCCTGAGCCGAAAGCCCACCGGTACCGAGCCTGAGAAAGCCAAAGCCCCAATAGATGAAGTTGAAAATCAGCGCGCCGACGGTAATTGCCCCGATATAATAGGCGTCGGGCAACTGGCCGATGACGGCCGAATTGACGACGCCGACAATCGGCTCCGTCACATTGGAGAGCATGATGGGCACAGCGATGGCGAGCACGCCCTTGTGCGTCACCGGCGTCGATTGTGGGGAATGCATGGGGGTAGATTAGAACGATTCCGAGGACAGGCAAATTTCGCATTTGACCGCTCGGCTTGGGGAGAACGCACTGCTGACAGATTCTGGCACCATTGGTGCTACCAGACCCAATCCGGCTAAGGTCGATGCCATGGATGATCGCCCGACACGACTCCCCCAGGTCTTCACCGACTGGTTCCGGGCGCGCGGCTGGAACCCGCGTCCGCATCAGCTCGAGGTGCTGGACAAGGCGCGGGCGGGGCTCGACGTGCTTCTCATTTCGCCGACCGGCGGCGGCAAGACGCTCGCCGGCTTCCTGCCGAGCCTCGTCGAGCTGACCCACAATGGCGAGCGGCGAGGCATCCACACGCTCTATGTGTCGCCGCTCAAGGCGCTCGCCGTCGACATCGCGCGCAACCTCGAGACGCCGGTCAGCGAGATGGGCTTGCCGATCCGCATCGAGACGCGCACCGGCGACACGCCGCATTCGCGCCGCAAGCGCCAGCGCGAGAAGCCGCCCGACATATTGATCACCACGCCCGAGCAGGTCTCCCTCCTCGTCGCCGATCCCGGTGTGGCGCATATGCTGCAAGATCTGCGCACCATCGTGCTCGACGAGCTTCATTCGATCGTCACCTCGAAGCGCGGCGTGCTGCTGTCGCTCGCTCTGTCGCGGGTGCAGACACTGGCGCCCGCGGCGCGCCGCATCGGCCTCTCGGCCACGGTCGCCGACCCGGATGCGCTCAGGGCCTGGCTCACCCCGCAAGGCAGCCAGAAGAACCTGGCCGAGCTGGTGCTGGGTGCGGCCGGTGCCGCACCCAATATCCGCATCCTCAAATCGGCCGAGCGCGTGCCGTGGGCCGGCCACACATCGCGCTATGCGTTCCCGGAAGTCTATGCCGCCATCAAGGCGGCGCGCATGACGCTCATTTTCGTCAATACGCGTTCGCAGGCGGAAATGACCTTCCAGGGCCTGTGGACGGCCAATGAGGATCATCTGCCGATCGCATTGCATCACGGCTCGCTCGACGTGGCGCAAAGACGCAAGGTGGAAGCGGCGATGGCGGCCGGCAAATTGCGCGCCGTCGTCTGCACCTCGACGCTCGATCTCGGCATCGACTGGGGCGATGTCGACCTCGTCATCCATGTCGGTGCGCCGAAAGGATCGAGCCGGCTCCTGCAGCGCATCGGCCGCTCCAACCACCGCCTCGACGAGCCCTCGCAAGCCTTGCTCGTGCCCTCGAACCGCTTCGAGGTGCTGGAATGCGAGGCCGCACGCCACGCCGCCGCCGAGGGCGCCCAGGACACCGAATATCCGACCGTGCTCAAGCTCGACGTCCTCGCCCAGCACATCTTGTGCCGCGCCTGCGCCGCACCGTTCCATCCCGACCAGCTCTATGGCGAAGTCAGGTCCGCCTGGACCTATCGCAATCTGACACGCGCGGATTTCGACCGCACGGTCGAATTCGTGACCAATGGCGGCTATGCGCTCAAGGCCTATGAGCGCTATGCCAAGCTCAAGCCCTGGGGGACAGGCGAATTGCGCCTCGCCCATCCGCGCCTTGCCCAGCAATACCGGCTCAATATGGGCACCATCGTCGAAGCCGAGATGCTGAAAGTCAGGCTCGCTTACGTGCGCAAAAAATTAGGCAAGCGGCTTGTTACCGGCGGGCGGGTGCTGGGCGAGATGGAGGAATGGTTCCTGAGCCAGCTCAGCATCGGCGACACTTTCACCTTCGGCGGCGAGATCTTGCGCTTCGAAGGCCTCGATGAATTCGGCGCGCTTGCCTCGCGATCGGCGGCGAGCGATGCCGCCATACCCTCTTACGAAGGCGGCAAGTTTCCGCTCTCGACCTATCTTGCCGAGCGCGTGCGCGAGATGCTGGCCGATCCCAAGACCTGGCCGGCACTGCCTGCCCAAGTGCGCGACTGGCTTTCGGTCCAGCGCTGGAAGTCGGTCATCCCTTCGCCCAAGCAAATGCTCATCGAAACCTTCCCCCGGGCACAGCGCCATTACATGGTGTGCTATCCCTTCGAGGGGAGGCTCGCGCATCAGACGCTCGGCATGCTGCTGACAAGGCGGCTCGAGCGCTCAGGCGCCCAGCCCATGGGCTTCGTCGCCTCCGAATACGCCCTCGTCGTGTGGACCTTGCGCGACCTGTCGCTGATGATCGCGTCCAAGCGTCTCGACCTCGGCCAGCTCTTCGGCGAGGACATGCTGGGCGATGACCTCGATGCCTGGCTCGCCGAATCCAACCTGATGAAGCGCACCTTCCGCAACGCGGCGATCATCGCCGGGCTCATCGAGCGGCGCTGGCCCGGCAAGGAGAAGACGGCGCGGCAAACGACGGTCAATTCCGACCTCGTCTATGACGTGCTGAGACGGCATGAGCCGCAGCACATCCTGCTGCGAGCCGCCTGGGATGACGCAGCCGACGGGCTCATCGACGTGCACCGGCTAGGCGCGCTGCTCAGGCGCATCCGCGGCCAGATCGTCCACCGCGCTCTCGACACGGTGTCGCCGCTCGCCGTGCCGGTGATGCTTGAGATCGGCAAAGAATCCGTTTACGGCGAGGCGGATGACGCTCTTCTCGCCGAAGCCGAAGACGAACTCATCGATGAGGCCATGCGCCTTGTCTAGGGCGGCATCCATAAGGCTGGGCGGCCTCGACCTCCTGCCCGATCTCGCCGGCGCGCTTTATATTCCTGAATTCGACGCTCTACTCGTGGCGGATCTCCATCTCGAAAAGGCTTCGAGCCTCGCCCGGCGCGGTGTGCATCTGCCGCCCTATGACACGCGCGCCACACTCGAGTATCTGTCCTTCTCGCTCGCCGCTGCGCGCCCGAAGCGGCTCATCCTGCTTGGCGATTCATTCCATGATGAGGAGGCGCATCAGCGCATCGACGCCGCTGATATCGCCGAGCTTGCCCGGCTCACGCGCGGCATCGACATCATCTGGCTCGCCGGCAATCACGATCCCTCGCCGCCCAAGGCGCTCGGCGGCCACTATGCCGATGAAGTCGTGCTCGGGCCGATCACGCTGCGCCACATACCGGGCACGCTCTCTGCTGAGGACATCGAGATCGCGGGCCATCTCCATCCTGCCGCCTCGCTGGCGCAGCGCGGACGCTCGCTCCGGCGCAAATGTTTCGTCGGCCATGAGCGCCGCCTCGTCATGCCGGCCTATGGCAGCTTCACCGGCAGCCTGAGTGTTTCCGCCGCCCCCTTCCAGGCGATCTTCCCGGACGGCGACTTCCATGTCTGGATGATCGGCGGCAAGGCCATCCACCGCTTCCCCTCGGCCCGCATCAGATGAGGATGCGCAGCAGCGCCAGGACCGACGTCACGATCACTGCGGCCGCGACATAGCTGCGCAAGCTTGCGAACCACAGCGGAAACCCCGCCGCCTCGGCGATAAGCGTATCGCGAAGCGTCAGAAGGAAAAAAGCGGCGATCAGCAGCGACAGGCCTAGATGCGCGGGCAGGACGAGGCTCGCCCAGGCGGCGAAGAGGGCGGCGAGGCCGATCAAACATTCAACGGCGATGCGGTTGCGGCCGTAAGGGCCGGTTGCCAACGCCCAATGCGCGCCCCCCATGAGAGCCAGAACCAGCGCCCCATAAGACAAGAATGCCGATCCGAATGAGGCGCCCGGGAACGGGGCCGGTGAGATCCACATCAGGACCAGCAGCAGCGGGAACGGAATCAGAGCAAGGATTCCGACAGCAAGTGCTGGTCGTGGGATGGCATGGTGCGCGCGCAGGCTGGTTGCCTTTCATGAAGCCGCGGGGGACATGCCTTATAGATGAGAAAAAGCGGGCTTCAACCCGCTTTGGCGCGCAGCCTGGCCAGAAGCTCCGGCGTCACCTCGCCAGTGATCCGCATGCCCGATTGCAATTCGAACAGGCGAATGGAGTTCCGCGTACGGCTTCCCATGGTCCCGTTGGTCTCGCCGACATCGAAGCCGAGCCGGCTCAGGAGCGCCTGTGCCTCCTGGACCGGACTGCCGCTGTCGATGCTCTGCGTTGCCGCGCCGATCACGGGCATGTCGGTCGCCGGCGCCGCGACCGGGCGGTCCTGCCATTCGGGATTGGTGATCGCCACGATATTGGCCCTGTCGCTATCACGTTTGGGCGTCCATTGGGCGAGCCTGGACCTGACCTCGGCGGTCACCGCGCGGGGCAAGGTGCTTTCCAGCGTCTTCGCTTTGGCCGCGGCATCGTGATCGTTCTGCCGGGCGGCGAGGCTGTACCAGAACAAGGCCTCGCCCAAGTCCTGGCCGACGCCGAGGCCGCGCTCATAGAGCAAGGCGATATTGAACTGGCTGTCCTTGAGATTATGGGCCGCGGCTGCCGCGAACCAGTGCGCCGCCCTCTCATAGTCGACTTTGACCTTCTGCCCGTTGGCGAGCAGCACCGCGGCATTGTGCATGGCGCGGACATTGCCGGCCCCTGCCGCACGCTCATACCATTGGCGCGCCTTGTCCGGATCGGCCGCAACGCCGGTGCCGCGCTCGAGAAGCGCGCCTAGGCGATATTGTGCCGGCGCCAGGCCCTTCCCGGCCGCCACGCCATACCAGCGCGCCGCGGCCTTGTAGTCCCGGGGCACGTTCTTGCCTTCGGCGAAGCGCGAAGCCACGACGAAAGCGGCCGCGGGATCGCCATCCAATGCCGCTTGCCGCAAGCTCTCAGAGCCGATGCCCGACGGCAGCGCCGCGGCGTCGTTGATCGCGACCTCGCCGAATGCGGTGCTGACGCCGCCACCCGGAAGCGAGCTTGCATAATTGCCGCTGCCGAAAATGGCATCGGACTTGGCGAGGACCGTGCCGAGCGAGGAAGCGAGCGACTTGCTCACGCCCTCGAGCGTGCTGGAGCTGCCCGGCGACGGCTGCTTTTCCTCCACTTGCGGCGGCGGCGCCGGCGCATCGGCGGGCTTCCTGAGGTAATTGTTGTAGGCCAAGGCCGAGACAGCGGCCAAAAGTGCGATGGCAAGCACAATGAGCCGGCGGCGCTTGCCACGAAGGTCCTTTTTGCCCTCGGCTGTGGCAGGCGCGGTGCCGGCCGCTTGCACCGGCTTCTCTCGCCTACGGAAGCGCAAGGAGAAGCGTGACGGCCCTTTCGACGCCTGGTTGGCGGCGGCCTTCTGGCGGCCGAGGAAGCCTGAGGCCGAGGGACCCGGCGCCTGCTGGGCAGCGGCCTGCGCCGCACGGCGCGCCGCGGCAATGAGCTCGCTCTGGACCGCCGGCGCTACCGGTTCAACCAGCGGCGGTGAGGCCGGATCGAGCGGCCGATAGGGATCAGGGCCGACCTCGCTGCGCAGATCAGGCCAGCTTTGCTCGTCCTCCCGGACCGGCGGTATTTTCGGATCTGTAGCTAGGTCAGCCTCGACTTCAGCCACAGCTTGCGGTTCGCCGCGCAGCTGATCGAGCTCGGTCAGCTTGTTGACGATCTGCTCCAGCGTCTCATGAACCGCACCCAAGGTCTCCTGATTGCGCCGGTCGGCTGTCTCGTAATTGGTCCTGACCGTTTCGAGGGCATTTTCGAGCGCCTGCAATTCCGGCGACGGCCCGATGCCCGGTCCCTTGGCCGGCCAGCCCTGCATGAGACGGCTCGCCATGCGATTGGCGGCGTCCTCGGCCATGTCGCGCGCCCAGCCGCGGCTCTGCTCCATGCTCTGATAGAGCTGATGGATCGATTGTTCGAGGGTCGCGATGTGCTGGAGCTGCTGCTCGGTATTGGCGAGACGGTCGGAGAGGCCGGCAAATTCACGCTCGACGCCGGCCCAGCCCTGCGACGCATGATCCTGGCGCATCGATTGCGCGATCCGATTGTCGAGCTCGAAGACGCGCTGCTCGAGATCGGCGATCTGATTGCCGACATGATCGCCGCGGCCCTGCTCAAGCCATTTGGTGACCTCGGTCAGGCGCCGGTCGAGATCGGCGAGCGGGCGCAGGTCGGGCCCTTGTGCGACGCGCGCCGAAAGCTGCTCGATCACGACGCGCAGCGATCGCAAATCATGCTCGGAAGCCGCTTCCGCCTTGAGGTCGTCGACCCGCTGGCCAAGGCTCTCGACCTCGGCGCTGAGGCGGCCAAGCTCATGCGGCGCTTGCGCCGCCTTGACGAAGTCCTCCATGCGGCCTTCGAAATCGCGCAGATCCTTCTGGGCCTGCTGCACCGCCTGGGCCTGGGCGCGCTGTGCCGAAGCTTCCGAGGCCTGCTTCACCGAATCGATGCGCGTCACGAGCTTGCCGAGTTCGCCCTGGACGAGCTTGCGGAGATCGTCCTTGATCCCCTCCTCCTTGTCGGTGATGCGGCCGGCGAGATCGGCGATGCGGCTATCGATGCGGGCAATGAGCGGCGCATTGGACAGGAGCCGATCACTGTCGATGGGCGCGCTCGCCGCATAGGCGACATCGTTCAGGCGATCCTGCACCGACTTCAGCGTGTCGCGCGTCTTGCGCTCGCTCACCTCGATATGATCGACGATGTTGCGCACCGCCGTCTCGAGCGAGCGATAGCCCGGCACATCCTCAGGGTTGCGGGGAAAGCCCTCGACGCCCTTGGTGAACTTGTCGCCGAGCGTTTCGATGCGCTCGCCGAATTGGGCAAAATTCTCCGCCGCCTGGCGTTCCGAAGCTTCGACCCGGGCCAGGATATCGCCGAGCGATTGCTCGGGGGCAGGACGGCTCTTCTCGTAAAGGCGCCCGGCCGTCGTGTCCTGGTCGCGCCTTGCCATGCGGGTGAGCTGCTCGGACAGATGATCGAGCTTGCTTTGGATGTCGTGCATGGCATTAGGGGCCCGGGGCTTCTTTGGCGGCTCGACCTCGTCGGCCTGCTCGCGGATGACCGTGTTCAGCCATTCGCCCAAGGTCATGCCCGAGCGCCGCGCGGCGTGCTTGGCAGCCTCCCGGGCCTCGCTGTCGATGCCCTTTACGCTCCACGGAATACCCGGCTTCATACCCGCTCTAACCTTCCAGGCCCCTCGCGACCCTGATGCGGATGGCGACCTCTAATTCGCCCTAAAGGTTAATGTTTTGGGTAAAAATTCCGTTAAGGGGCTGCCATTCCTTCGCCCTTTTTGCCCCTTAGCCATGCGATACCCCAATGGCAGCTTTGCCATCTGTCCATAATTTAAGCAGGCTAGGGGTTATGAATCGCCACGATCGTCCTATATAGTAGGACGCGACGGCAATCGCCCCTGAGGGCATAAAAAACGAACGGAGAGCACAAAATGGCTCAATCGACGGTTGCTGACCGGTCGAATCGGGATCGAACCTATTCCATTACGGAACTTTGCCGAGAATTCGATGTAACGCCCCGAACGTTACGGTTTTACGAACAAAAGGGCTTGCTCCATCCTGACCGGCGCGGCTGGACCCGGCTATTCAGCTATCGCGACCGCGCGCGATTGCAGCTTATCCTGCGCGGCAAGAAGGTCGGCTTCTCGCTGGAAGAGATCAAGGAAATGCTCGATCTCTACAATCTGCGGGACGGACAGCTCACCCAGCTCAGGGTATCGTCGACAAAATTCCGTGAACGCCTCGAAGCCCTGCGCAAGCAGCGGCTCGAGCTCGAGGACGCGATCAGCGATCTCGAAAAGACGATCACGGTCGTCGATGGCATGCTGAAGGAACGCGAAGCGGCAGAAAGCGCGCCTCGGCGTGCGGCCAATGCCGAATGATGCGGGGGCGATAGAACCTTCCCGCATTCTGGGCTTCAGCGGCGGCTCGCTCGATCGGGCCGCCGCTTTTCGTCATGATGCAAATTGGATCGCGGCACGGCGCGCCGACCCCAAGGCGCGATTGCTGCGCCTCAATGGCGACAAGGCCCGCATCATCGCCAACCAGCTCCATTTCGAGGAGGCGGTCGATGCCGAAGCCGTCTTTCTCGGTCTCGACGTTGAGGGCAACGTCATCTTCGCCGGCGAGGCGGCTCTGCCTTTGGAGGACGCCCGGGATCTCCGAAGTCTTGCCATTGAAGGCCAGCTCGCGGCGCAAGATCTGGCGACCCTCGCCCAGGCGCGCTCGCTGCTGCACTGGCATCAGCGCCACCGTTTCTGCGCCAATTGCGGACATGAGACCGAGATGAAGGATGGCGGCTATCGCCGCCATTGTCCGCATTGCACCGCCGATCACTTTCCGCGCACCGATCCCGTCGCCATCATCGTCGTGCGCTCGGGCGACAATTTCCTGCTCGGCCGCCAGGCCAGCTGGGCCCCAGGCCGCTACTCGGCGCTCGCCGGCTTCATCGAGCCCGGCGAGACGATCGAGGAAGCCGCGCGCCGGGAAGTGCTGGAGGAATCCGGCATTCGCGTCGGCCCTATAACCTATGTGGCGAGCCAGCCCTGGCCCTACCCTTCGAGCCTGATGATCGGGCTCATCGGCGAGGCGCTCAACCAGGACATCGTCATCGACAAGACCGAGCTCGAAGATGCGCGCTGGTTCAGCCGCGCCGAGGTCCGCCTGATGTTCGACGAGCGGCACCCGCAGGGCCTCGGCGTGCCGCCGCCGATGGCCATCGCCCACAAGATCCTCGAAACGGCGGTTACTTGGCCGTGAACGCCGCCATGCGCCGGGCGATCTCGGCGCGAGAGGGGCTGGCCTTGTAGACGCCGAGCACGCGCAGATGCGAGGTGAAGAATTCGAGCTCCTCGAGCGCCAGCCTGACATTGCGCTCGGAAGGATGACCTTCGACATCGGCATAGAACTGGGTCGCGGCGAACTGCCCTTCGAGCTGGTAGGATTCGAGCTTGGTCATATTGACGCCATTGGTGGCGAAGCCGCCCATCGCCTTGTAGAGCGCCGCCGGGACGTTGCGCACCCGGAAGACGAAGCTGGTGACGACCGGCGCGTCCTCGGGCTCGGCATCATGCGGGTCGGCCGAAAGCACGATGAAGCGCGTAGTGTTGTGCTCCTCGTCCTCGATATTCTCCTTGAGGATATCGAGGCCATAGATCTCAGCCGCGAGCCTCGTGGCGATCGCCGCCCGCGTCTTGTCCTTGGCCTCGGCGAGCTCGCGTGCCGCACCGGCCGTATCGGCGGCGACGATGGGCTTGAGCTTCATCTCGCGGATCGCCTTGCGGCACTGGCCCAAGGCATGGATATGGCTATGCACCGTCTTGAGATCTTGAAGGGATGCACCCGGCACCATCAGAAGCTGGTGATGGACGCGCAGGAAATGCTCGCCGACGATATAGAGATTGGATGCCGGCAGGAGGTGGTGAATGTCGGCCACGCGCCCCGCCACCGAATTGTCGATGGGGATCATGGCGAGATCGACCTCACGCTCCTTGACCGCGGCAAAGGCGTCCTCGAACGTCCCCATGGCTGTGGGCTCGTGGCCGGGATAGGCTTCGCGGCAGGCAATATGCGAATTGGCGCCGGGCTCGCCCTGATAGGCGATTTTCGCTGTCATTCTAGAATTGTCCCCTAGCGCGCATCCCGGCGAAGTGGAATCACTTCGCCGAAAGGATTCGCGCCAAATTAATATGTTGGAGCAAATCCCGCCAAAGTCGGGAGACTTTGGCGGGATTTGCTCAAAATCAAAAGCGGCTCGCCTTCAGCATCTGGCGCGCCGCCTCGAGATCGGCCGGAGTATCGACACCCAGAGGCACCGAGTCAACGCGCACCACCGCGATCGTCATGCCGTTGTCGAGGGCGCGCATCTGCTCGAGACGGCGTTCGCTCTCGCGCTCGCTCACCGGGAGCTTCACGAAACGCTCGAGCGCCTCGCGACGGAAGGCGTATATGCCGATGTGATGCCAGAAGCGCGGTCCGAGATCGGCCGCGGGACGGCGCTGGAAATCGCGCGCGAAGGCGACCTCGCGCTCATCGCTCAACGGCGCGATCGCCTTGACGATATTGGGATTGGCGACATCGGCGTCATCGGTGATGGGGGCGGCAATGGTCGAGATGTCGACCCCTTCATTGACGAGGCCGCCCAGGCAGCGCTGCACATCGAGGGGCTCGACCGTCGGCAGGTCGCCCTGCAGATTGACGATGAAGCGGAAGCGCCGCTCGGGATCGCGCAAGGAAAGTGCGGCCCAGACGCGATCCGAGCCCGAAGCGAGGCCGGGCTCGGTGACGATGGCATCGCCGCCATGCGCCTTGATCGCCCGTGCGACCTCCATTTCGGCGCAGGCGACGAGGACCTGCCCGACACTGGCCTCGACCGCGCGCTTCCACACATGAACGATCATGGGAAGGCCGTGGATGTCGGCGAGCGGCTTGCCGGGAAGCCTGGTCGAGGCCATCCGGGCGGGGATAACGACGATGGTATTCTGGTGCTCGATCATGGGGTTAAGAGAGGGCGCGGCAAATTGACAGGCGACCTTTATCGTATTGCGGGCCATTCGAGAAACAATTAGTTTCCGCGGGCCACGCAGAGAATTGAGGGAACCGGTCATCCGGCCTACCAGATATGGACAGTTTCGTATTCAATAAATTCGCCGGCGCATTTCTCGGGACGGCGCTCGTCGTGTTCGGGCTCGGCGAAGCCAAGAACATCGTCTATCACAGCGAAACCCCCGAAAAACCGGGTTTTGTCATCGAAGTCGCCGAGGCGGGCACCACCGGCGAGGCGACCGGCGGCGGCGAAACGGCCAAGGAATCGCTGGGCACCCTCCTCGCCAAGGCCGATCCCGCCAAGGGCCAGGCCCAGGCCAAGGCCTGCCTTGCCTGCCATGTCTTCGAAAAGGGCGGCGCCAACAAGACAGGCCCCGATCTCTGGGACGTGATCGACCGCCCGATCGCCTCGCATGAGGGCTTCGCCTATTCCGACGACATGAAATCGCATTCCGGCGACAAATGGACTTTTGAGAATCTCAACACGTTCATCACCAATCCGAAGGGATTCGTGCCCAAGACCAAGATGACCTTCGGCGGCATCAAACGCGACCAGGCACGCGCCGACCTTCTCGCCTATCTGCGCACCCTATCGGACAGTCCGAAGCCTCTCCCGGCGCCATAATTGGCTGAATCCATTGACTTATCAAAAGGGTCGGCACAAAAGCCGGCCCTTTGCGTTTGCGTCGGAGTCTGCAGAAAACCGCAAATCTCACAAAGATTTAACCGACCGGCGGACGCTCCGATGTTTTGCATTCCGGCTTGGAATGCGTATCTTTGGGTCAAGTAATTCAAGGGAGAGCCCCAAGCGATGATCCTTACCCGCCGCAGCCTCATCAAAACCGTCTCTCTTTTGGGGCTCGGATCGCTTTCCGGCATCAAGGTGCTCTCCGTCGAGCGGGCAAAGGCTGATGACCGGGTGTTCAGTCACGGCAACAACATCTATGGCGAGCTCAAATACCCGCCCGACTTCAAGCATTTCGACTATGTAAACCCGAACGCCCCAAAAGGCGGCAGACTGCGGCTCGGCGCAGTGGGATCCTTCGACAGCTTCAACCCTTTCATCATCAAGGGCGATCCCGTCGCTTATTACGGCACCGTGTTCGAGACTCTGACCGCCCAGAGCTTCGACGAGGTGGCCTCGGCCTATGGCCTTATCGCCGAGAGCACCTATCATCCCGAGGACGATTCTTATGTTGCCTTTCGTCTTCGCAAGGAGGCGCGCTGGCAAGACGGCCAGCCCATCACCGTCGAGGACGTGATCTACGGCTTCACTTTCCTGAAAGAGAACAATCCGCAATATCAATTTTACTATCGGAACGTCATCAAGGTCGAAAAGACCGGTGACAACGAAGTTACCTTCGCCTTCGATAGCAAAGGCAATCGCGAGTTGCCGGGCATCATGGGCCAGGCTCAGGTGATTCCGAAGCATTATTGGGAAGGCACCGATGCTTCCGGCAAAAAGCGCAATATCGCCGAGACGACGCTCGAGCCGCCGCTCGGCTCCGGCCCCTATCGCATCAAGAGCTTCAAAGCCGGACAATCGATCATCTTTGAACGGGTCAAGGACTATTGGGGCGAGAAGCTGCCGGTCAATGTCGGCCAGGACAATTTCGACGAGATCGAGATCATCTATTTCCGCGACCGCAACATCATCTTCCAAGCCTTCAAGGGCGATCAGCTCGATGTCCGGCTCGGCACCGGCACCAAGGAATGGGAAACCCAGTATGATTTCCCGGCGGTGAAGAAGGGCAATGTCATCAAGAAGATCTTTACGACCAAGGATGCGGAGCAGATGCAGGGCTTCGTCTTCAATACGAGACGGGCCAAGTTCGCCGACCCCCGGGTGCGCCATGCTTTCAATCTCGCCTATGACTTCGAAGGCCGCATGCGCGTGCTCTCCTTCGGCGACTATAACAAGCGCACCCAGAGCTACTTCCAGAGTTCCGAGCTCGCCGCCACCGGCCTGCCGCAGGGCCGCGAGCTCGAGATCCTCAGCCTGTTCAAGGACCAGTTCCCGGGAGAAGTGTTCACAACCGAATACGTCAACCCCGTCAATGGCACGCCACAGAATATTCGCGCCAATTTGCGCAAAGCGGTGGAGCTTCTCAAGGAAGCAGGATGGTCGATCAAGAACGGGGCGCTCACCAATGATGCGACCGGCGAGCGGATGACCATGGAATTCCTGCTCGACGATCCGGCTTTCGAGGACATGAATCTTGCTTACAAGCCGAGCCTCGAACGCCTCGGCATTGCCGTCACCATCCGCACGATCGATTCAGCGCAATATCAGAATCGAATCCGCGACTTCGATTTCGACGTGATCACCTCCGTCTTCGCGCAGAGCCTGTCGCCCGGCAACGAGCAGCGCGAATACTGGGGAACGGTGGCGGCCGACCAGAAGGGCAGCCGCAATGTGATCGGCATCAAGAACCCGGTGGTCGACAAGATCATCGAGCTCATCATCTTCGCCACCAGCCGCGATGAGCTCATCGCCGCCACCAAGGCGCTCGATCGTGTTCTCCTGTGGAATTACTACATGGTGCCCGATTTCTATCGGGCCGAGCAATTCCTGCCCTATTGGAACCGCTTCGGCTATCCCGAGCCCAACCCGCCCTATGCCATCGGCTTCCCGACACTCTGGTGGTGGGATGAGGAAAAGGCCAAGACGACGGCGGCCAATAAATGAGACACGTGCTGCCCGCCTGCCTGGCGCTCGCATTTCTCACCTCATCGGCCCTGGCCGAGCCCCGTCACGGTCTCTCGGCCTTCGGAGATCTCAAATATCCGCCCGATTTCAAGCATTTCGACTATGTGAATCCGGACGCGACGAAGGGCGGGCGGCTGGCGAGCCGTGGGATTCTGGCGATCGACGCCTTTGACAGCTTCAACGGCTATATTCTCAGCGGCAATCCGGCACAGAATTATCAGTTGATGTTTGACACACTGATGGTACGCGCCAATGACGAACCGGACGCCGTTTATGGGCTGGTCGCCAAGAGCGCTGATCTCGCCCCAGACAAAAAGAGCGTCACCTTCCAATTGCGCGAGGAAGCTCGCTTCTCAGACGGCAGCAAACTCACGGGCGAGGATGTGTGCGACAGCTTCCGCCTCATCTCGACCGAAGGGCACGAACGCCTGCGCGTCCTCATCCGCGATGTGGAGAAGTGCGAAGTGCTTTCGCCTTATGAAGTGCGCTACACTTTCAAGGGTGATAATACACGGGATCTGCCACTGATCATCGCGGCGGATCTGCCCGTCCTGTCCAAGGCCTATTACGCCACACATGATTTCACCAAGTCGACACTAACGCCGCCCTTGGGCTCGGGGCCGTACAAGATCGGTCGTTTCAAGGAAGGTCAGTATGTCTCCTATCTGAGGCGTCCCGACTACTGGGCTGCCGATCTTCCGGTCAACAAGGGCCGCTGGAATTTCGACGAGATTCGGATGGAGTATTTCAAGGATCGCACCGCCGCCGTCGAGGCCTTGAAATCCGGAATTCTCGATCTGCACGAGGAATTCACCTCGCGCGACTGGGCTACCGCCTATAACATCAAATCGGTGACCGAAGGCCGCCTGATCAAGGAGGTGCTGCCGGACAAGTCGCCGTCGAGCGCGCAAGGTCTCTATATCAATCTGAGGCGCGAGAAATTCCAGGACATAAGGGTGCGGAAAGCGCTCGACCTTGCCTTCGACTTCGAGTGGACCAATGCCAATCTCTTCTATGGCTCCTATGACCGCACCGTGAGCTTCTTCGAGAACTCGCCGCTGAAGGCAGAGGGCAAGCCATCGGAAGAGGAGCTCAAGATCCTCGAGCCGTTCCGAAAGGATCTACGGCCGGAAGTCTTCGATGAGGTCTATGTCCCACCGGTCTCGGATGGATCGGGCCAGGACCGCAAGCTCCTGCGGCAGGCGGCCCAGCTTCTCGCCGAAGCCGGCTGGAAGCGCCAGGGCACGCAACTGGTGAACGCCAAGGGCGAGAAATTCACCATGGAATTCCTGATCGACGATCCGACCAGCGAGAGGATCCTCGCGCCCTATGTGAAGAATCTGCGGCTGCTCGGCATCGATGCCGTTATGCGCGACATAGATCCCGCCCAGCATGAGCAAAGACAAAAGGAATTCGATTTCGACGCCGAGATCGTCCGGATTTCCGGCGACGCGACACCCGGCGTCGGCTTGCGGGGCCTGCTCGGCTCGCAATCGGCCAAGGCGACCGGCAGCTTCAATCTCTCCGGCATCGCCCTGCCCGTCATCGATGCGCTGATCGAGAAGATGATCGCCGCCAAATCGCGCGAGGAGCTCATGTTCACCGGCCGGGCCCTCGACCGGGTGCTCAGGGCCGAGCACATATGGGTGCCGAACTGGTACAAGGCCAGCCACTGGATCTTGCGCTGGGACATCTTCGAAAGGCCCAAAATTCAACCCGATTATGACGCAGGTATCCAGGATGACACAGGCATCCTGGATACTTGGTGGACCAACGCCGAGAAGGCGAAGACCCTGAAGCGCGGCAACTAGGACGGCACATATATGGGCGCTTATATCGCAAAACGTCTGCTTCTCATGATTCCGACGCTGCTCGGCATGATGATTCTGACGTTTGCCATCGTCCAGTTCGTGCCGGGCGGTCCGATCGAGCGCATCATCTCGAAGATCCAGGGCACCGCCGTCGATGCGACAGCCAGGATCGGCGGCGGCCAGGGCGGTGATGTCGGGCGCGGGGTGGATCCCGGTGCTTTTGGCAGCAATTCGCTGGCCGTCAAATATCGCGGCGCCCAGGGCCTCGACCCCGAATTCATCAAGAAGCTCGAAGTCCAGTTCGGCTTCGACAAGCCGCCGCTCGAACGCTTCCTGCTGATGATGAAGAACTATCTCACCTTCAATTTCGGCGACAGCTATTTCCGGGACAAGCCCGTACTCGACCTGATCATCGAGAAGATGCCGGTGTCGATCTCGCTCGGGCTTTGGCTGCTCCTGATCACCAACTTCGTTTCAATTCCCTTAGGAATCCGCAAGGCGGTCAAGGACGGCACCCATTTCGACATCTGGACCTCGACGGTCATCATTGTCGGATATGCCATACCGGGGTTCATCCTCGCCATCCTTCTGATCGTGCTGTTTGCCGGCGGCAGCTACTTCTCCGTGTTCCCGCTGCGCGGCCTGACCTCCGATAATTTCGCGGACCTCTCTTTCTTCGGCAAGATGATGGACTATGCCTGGCATCTGGTGCTGCCTTTGATCGCCATGGGGATCGGCGGCTTCGCGACCACGACGCTGCTCACCAAGAACTCCTTCCTCGATGAGATCCGCAAGCAATATGTCATCACCGCCCGAGCCAAGGGCCTGAGCGAGCGGCGCGTGCTCTACGGCCATGTCTTCCGCAATGCGATGCTGCTCGTCATCGCCGGATTTCCGGGCGCCTTTCTCGGCGCCTTCTTCACCGGTTCGCTTCTCATCGAGAATATCTTCTCTCTCGACGGCCTGGGCCTCCTCACCTATACCGCCGCCCTCAACCGCGACTACCCGGTATTCTTCGCCAATGTATATATCGCCGGGCTGGTCGGACTTTTCGTGGCGCTGATCAGCGATCTCATCTACACATTCGTCGATCCCAGGATCGATTTCGAGTCCCGAGACCTCTAATTCATGGCGCTCATCAAGCTCTCCGGACTGAATGAACGGCGCTGGCACCTGTTTCGGGTGAACAAGCGCGGCTTCTGGTCGTTCTGGATCTTTCTCGTCCTGTTCGTGATCAGCATCTTTGCGCCTGTCATCGCCAATGATCGCCCCATCGTCGCCTCCTACAAGGGCGAGATCCTCTTCCCCATCCTCACCGACTATCCGGAGGAGAAATTCGGCGGCTTCCTCGCCTTGACCGATTTCCGCGATCCCTTCATCCAGGACGAGATCAAGGCCAATGGCTGGATGGTCTGGCCGCCGATCCGCTATTCCTACGCCTCGGTCAACAACGAGCTGCCGACGCCTGCTCCCTCGAGGCCCGCCTTCCGCATGAGCTGGGACGAGGCCTGCGCCAAATATCCGCTGAAGACGGCAGACCCCAATTGCATTGCCGGCAATCTGAACTGGCTGGGCACCGACGACCAGGGTCGCGACGTCGTGGCGCGGCTCATCTATGGCTTCCGCATATCGGTATTCTTCGGCCTGATCCTGGCGGTGCTGTCCTCCATCATCGGCATCGCCGCCGGAGCGGTGCAGGGCTATCTCGGCGGCTGGACCGATCTCCTGTTCCAGCGCTTCATCGACATCTGGACGTCGATCCCCACACTCTACCTGCTCATCATTCTCTCGGCCTTCATCGCGCCGACTTTCTGGCTCCTGCTCTTCATCCTTGTCCTGTTCTCCTGGACTCAGCTGGTCGGGCTCGTGCGAGCCGAGTTCCTGAGGGGGCGCAATCTCGAATATGTCAGGGCGGCACGGGCTCTCGGCCTGACCAACACGAAGATCATGTTCAAGCATCTTCTGCCCAATGCGCTCATCTCGACCGTGACCTTCATGCCCTTCATCGTCGCCGCGTCGGTCACGGCGTTGGCTGGGCTGGACTATCTGGGCTTCGGCCTGCCGCCCGGCTCGCCGTCTCTGGGCGAGCTCCTGAGCCAAGGCCAGCAGAATCTCCAGGCGCCATGGCTCGGAATCACGGGCTTCCTCGTCCTCGCCATCATGCTGTCGCTCCTCGTCTTCATCGGCGAAGCGGTGCGCGACGCCCTCGATCCGCGAAAGACTTTCGGATGAGCGCAGCCCCGCTTCTCACGGTCAAGGATCTGTCCGTTGCCTTCACCCAAGGCGGCAAAACCAACCTGGCGGTGGATCACGTCTCCTTCTCGATCGGCCAAGGCGAAACCCTGGCGCTGGTCGGGGAATCGGGTTCGGGGAAATCCGTCTCGGCGCTCTCGATCCTGAGGCTCCTGCCCTACCCTTCGGCCTCCCATCCTTCGGGCGAGATCCACTTCAAGGGCCAGGAACTGCTGCACGCCGACGAGAACACGTTGCGCAAGGTGCGCGGCAATGACATCACCATGATCTTCCAGGAGCCGATGACGTCGCTCAACCCGTTGCACACGGTCGAGTGGCAGATCGGCGAGATCCTCGAAGTCCATCAGAGGCTGTCCGGAGCGGCGCGGCGCAAGCGCATCATCGACCTCCTGACCAAGGTCGGCATCCGCAATCCCGAAACGCGCCTCCAGGACTTCCCGCACCAGTTGTCGGGCGGCCAGCGCCAGCGTGTGATGATCGCCATGGCGCTCGCCAACAATCCCGACCTCCTGATCGCGGACGAGCCGACGACGGCGCTCGATGTCACGGTTCAGGCGCAAGTCCTGAAGCTCTTGAAAGATCTGCAGGCCGAAACAAACATGGCGCTGCTCCTCATCACCCATGATCTCGGCATCGTGCGGCACATGGCCGACAAGGTCTGCATCATGCAGCAGGGCAGAATCGTGGAAGCCGGCGAAACCGAGAAGGTCTTCAGCAATCCGCAGCATGCCTATACCAAGATGCTGCTGGCGGCCGAGCCCAAGGGCAAGCCGCCCCGGTCGGACGAGACCGCGCCCGTCGTCGTCAAGGCCGACAAGCTCAAAGTGTGGTTCCCGATCAAGCGCGGTTTCTTCCGGCGCGTGACCGGCCATATCAAGGCCGTCGACGGCGTCGACGTCACGGTTCGGGCCGGGCAAACACTGGGTGTCGTCGGCGAATCGGGCTCGGGCAAGACCACGCTCGGCCTGTCGATTTTGCGGCTCATCGCTTCGGAAGGTCCGATCGCCTATGCCGGAACCAGGATCGACGGCTTCAATGCCAGCGCCATGCGTCCTCTGCGCAAGGAGATGCAGATCGTGTTCCAGGACCCCTATGGTTCGCTGTCACCGCGCCTCTCGGTCCGGCAGATCGTCGAAGAAGGCCTCATCGTCCAGGACAAGGCCTTCACCGCCGGGCAGCGCCGTGATCGCGTCGCCAAGGCCTTGACCGAGGTCGGCCTCGATCCCTCGACCATGGAGCGCTACCCGCACGAATTCTCCGGCGGCCAGCGCCAGCGCATAGCGATCGCCCGCGCCTTGGCGCTCGAGCCGCGTTTCGTCGTCCTCGACGAGCCGACGAGCGCGCTCGACATGTCGGTCCAGGCGCAGATCGTCGATCTCCTGCGCCAGATCCAGCAGGACCACAATCTCGCTTATCTGTTCATCAGCCACGATCTCAGGGTGGTGCGGGCGCTGGCCAACGAGGTCATCGTCATGCGCGACGGGCTTGCGGTCGAACAGGGCGCCACGGCGGAGATTTTCGACGCGCCGAAAACCGACTATACAAAGGCCCTCATTGCCGCGGCGCTGCATCTGCGCACGGCGCCCGCCGACGTCGTCAAGCAATAATCATGGCCCTGCTCTATCTCCTCAACAACTGGGACGCCGATCTTTGGGCCGGCGCCATGCGCCGGCAGGCGCCCGATCTCGACGTCCGCGTCTGGCCGAAGGAGACCGGCCGGATCGAGGACATCACCTATGCCGTCGCCTGGCTGCCGCCCGCCAATGTGCTGAGGAGCCTGCCCAATCTGAAGGTGATCTTCTCTCTGGGGGCAGGCGTCGATGCCATATTGAAGGACCCGACGCTGCCGGACGGCGTGCCGATCGCCCGCGTCATCGACCCCGACCTCACCATGCGGATGAGCGAATATGTGGTGATGAACGTGCTCATGCATCACCGCCAGCAGCGCCGCATGGACGAGAACCAGCGCCACCGGATCTGGGACAGCTTCCCGACCCATGCCGCCTCGGCCTTGACCGTCGGCATCATGGGGCTCGGCGTCATGGGCACCGATTCCGCCCGCAAGCTCACCCTGATGGGCTTCAAGGTCGTGGGCTGGAGCCGGACGCGCAAGACCATTCCGGACACAGAATGTTTTGCCGGCGCCGAAGAATTCGATTCGTTCCTGAAACGAACCGATATTCTCGTGTGTCTCCTGCCGCATACGCCGGAAACCACAGGCATCATCAACCGCGACGTCATCGCTAAGCTGTCGCGCCGGGGCCCGCTCGGGGGACCGGTGCTGATCAATGCCGGGCGCGGCAAGCAGCAGGTCGAACGCGATATCCTGGCCGCCCTCGATGCGGGCGAGCTTCATGCCGCGAGCCTCGATGTGTTCGAGACCGAGCCCTTGCCGGAAGACAGTCCGTTCTGGAATCATCCCAAGGTTTGGGTCACGCCGCATGCCGCGGCCGATTCCGATCCCGACACCATTTCCGCCTATGTGCTCGGCCAGATCCGGCGGCATCAGAAGGGCCTGCCGGTCGAGAACATCATCGACCGCCAGCGGGGATATTAGGAACGATCAGTACAAGCGCCTGATCGAGGTGATCGGGCTGTTGCGCCGGGCGATGCGCTCGACGGCGATACTCAAGGGCTCATGCGTCACCTGCATGAAATAGGCATTGGCGTGCAGCAGCATCCGCGCATCGCTCATGATGCCGACATGGCCATCCCAGAAGACGAGATCGCCGCGCTTGAGCGCGCCCGGATCGTCTTTCGGCAAAGCATGGCCGAGCTCGCTCTCCTGCATATCGGCATCGCGTGGGCAAGCGTGGCCTGCGGCCTCGAGCACGAGCTGCACCAGCCCTGAGCAATCGAGCCCGAGCACGGACTTGCCGCCCCATAGATAGGGCACATGCAGATAGGCTTCCGCCACCGCGACGAAATCAGGCTCGCTCTCGGACAAGGGCTTGATATGACGGGCGACGACGAAGCGGCCATTGTCGAGATGGGCAAATCGCTCATCACCACCGACAACGCAGACCCTCGCATTCAGGGTCAAGGTCACGACCGGCTGCGATTTGATGTCGGGTGCGGGGAACATGAAGGTCGAAGGAACGGCAATGCGATGGGTCGGCGCATCATTGGGCGGGGCAAGATCGTCTTGCGCCGCATAGCCGACATAACCGTCGGTCTCGAGCTGCAGCCACGCCCAGCCTTCTTGGCTGTCGAAGACGCGCACGCGTTCGCCCATCAAGCCTTGCGTGTCGAGGCGGGCATCGAAGCGCGGTTCGCCATACAGCGACAGAAGCGGCGCCGCCACCTCCCTGACCTCGCCTTCGACCAGTCGCGCGCTCTCTGCGGCCTTGCCCAGGCGGGCATCGGCAATGTCGGGACGGATGGCATGAAGACGCGGATCGAAGCTGTTCATGGGAAACCCATTAGAGCAAATCCCGCCAAAGTTGAAGACTTTGGCGATAAGGATTTGCTCCAACATATTGATCTGGCGCGAATCCTTTTCGGCGAAGTGAATCCACTTCGCCGGGATGCGCGCTAGACCTGCTTGGCAAGCTTGCCAACGGTTTCGGCCAGACGCTCAAGATAAAGCACGCCCTTTACCGTTCGCTGAACGAGAACGTTGCGCCGGTCGGTCTCGTCGCGCCGGCGCGCCAGGAGCTCGAGCTTGCCGAGCGAATCGAGGGCGCGCGTGATCACCGGCTTCGAGACGCCGAGCTTGCTCGCGAGATCGCGCACGGTATGCGGCGGCGCTTCGAGATAGACGGTCAGCAGCAGCGTGACCTGCCGCGTCGAAAGATCCGGCTCGTCGCCGCGAACCAGATGCAGATTCACGTCATGCCAAAGCTGCAACGCCTGTGCCGCCGACAAAGTGACGGTCATAAACCCAGATCCACCGCTCCGTCGCTTAATCGTTTCGGAGCCGTTTCATTCTGGCCTAGCCCGCCCCAGACTGCAAGCTATTTGCCGTAGCGCTCCGCTATGAGGCCAAAGAGGGCACGGATCGCCTGGGCCTCGCCGCCCTTCGGCCGGCCGGGCTTCGCCACGGGCGTCCAGGCGAAAATATCGAAATGGACATAGGCCTTGGCGCGTTCGACGAAGCGCTTGAGGAACAAGGCGGCAGTGACGGAACCGGCAAAACCCGACTCGCCGGCATTGTTGAGCTCGGCGATCGAGGATTCGATCAGGGCGTAATAAGGCGTCCAGAGCGGCATGCGCCAGAGGGGATCATTGGCCGCCACGGCGTGGCGCGCCAGATTTCCCGCCACGCCATCATCGCTCGTATAGAAAGGCGGCAGGTCGGGCCCGAGCGCCACCCGCGCGGCACCCGTCAGGGTTGCCATGTCGATGAGAAGATCGGGGCTTTCCTCATCCGCCAGCGCCAGGGCATCGCCCAAAATGAGCCGCCCTTCCGCATCGGTGTTGCCGATCTCCACCCTGATGCCCTTGCGGCTCGTGAGCACATCACCCGGGCGAAAGGCATTGCCCGATATGGCGTTCTCGACCGCGGGAATGAGCACACGCAGGCGAACCTTGAGCTTCGCCTCCATGATCATCTGGGCTAGCCCTAAGACATTCGCGGCACCGCCCATGTCCTTCTTCATGAGCAGCATGCCCGAGGCGGGCTTGATATCGAGGCCGCCCGTGTCGAAGCACACGCCCTTGCCCACCAGCGTGACCTTGGGCGCACGCGAGGGCCCCCAGGTGAAATCGATGAGGCGGGGCCTCCTGGTCGAGGCCTGGCCGACCGTATGGATCATGGGGAAGTCGCGGCGCAGGCGCTCGCCCGCCACCACGCGCAATTTGGCGCGATTCTGGCCGGCGACCTTGCGCGCGGCCGCTTCGAGCTCATCCGGCCCCATGTCGATGGAGGGCGTATTGACGAGGTCGCGCACCAGGAAATGCGCCGCCACCACCTTCAGCAAAGCGGCGCGATCGAGGTCCGAGGGGCAGACGAGGCGGGCGGACGGCGAAGCGGGTGCCCGATAGCGCTCGTAACGGTAACTCTCCAGGACCCAGCCCAGGACGGCGTTCCCAAGGTCGGGCAAGTCGCCTTCGATGCGATAGTCGGCCTCCGGAAGGGTCCGGGCCAGCCTCGCGAAATCAAACGGATCGGCAGGCTTTGCCGCATCGGCGATGCCGTAGAAAACCTTCTCCAGCTTTCCCGACGGGTCCGGCAGCAGAGCATGTTTGCCTGCCCCAGCCGTAAAGCCAGAGGCCTTGAGCCACGTCCGGGCGGTCTTGGCGAGGCCGCGCTCGACTGCGGACCAGGATTGCTGGGTGACGGGGACGATCGGAATGGCGCCGCGGCTGCGGCTTGCAGGCAAGAGAACAAGCGATGGATCTGGCATGGGAGGTCCTTAGGCCGTGCGGGGAGGTTCAGGCGAAACCGGATAGGAGGTTTCAGGCCTAAAGCAAAGCCCTGTTATGGTTAATGGTTTGTTGAGGTCTCTTCCCGAAGATGGACTGAAACACAGGGTGCGGTCTTCCACCCGACGACGCCATATCGGAGTAGTTAAGCATGTCGGGTTCCTCTCGATCTCAAATCTTGAGACGGACATGCTTTGCGGGCCTCCTCGTCGCCGCTTCCCTGACGCTCGGCGCATGCCAGAACAAATCGGCGGGTCTCGACGGCGCCGACCCCATGACGACGGGCAGCACCTCGCCGCCGTCGCTGAGGGAGACCGCGAAGCTCGGCAAGAGCTGGCAGAACGATCCCAAGAACCTGAGACTTGGTCTCGCCTATGCGAGCGGACTCAAGAAGCTCGGACAGAACGACCAGCAATTGCAGGTGCTGGGGACGCTCATCCAGTATCATCCCGAGGACTCGGCTCTGCTCGCCACCTATGGCCGTGAACTGGCGCAAGTCGGGCAAGTGGATCGGGCGCAGCCGGTGCTCGCCAAAGTCATCGCCCAAGGCAGCAGTGACTGGAAGGTCTATTCGGCGATGGGCTCGACGCTCGACCAGCAGGCAAAATATACGCAAGCGCGCGACTATTATCAGCGTGCTCTCAAACTCGCGCCCGGCAATGCCGCAGTGCTGAACAATCTCGGCATGTCCTACGCGCTCGAGGGCGACCTCAAACAGGCGGAAAAGACCTTGCGCGAGGCTTCCGAAGCGACGGCGGGCAAGAGCGAGCCGAGGCTCAGGCAGAACCTCGCCCTTGTCGTCGGACTGCAGGGACGCTTCGACGAGGCGCGCCAGATCGCCAGCGCCGATCTCCCGCCCGAGCAGGTCGACGCCAACATGGCCTATTTGCAGAAGATGCTGGCGCAGCCGAATACCTGGCAGCAGCTCACCGAGAAGCCGGCAGGATAGCGTTCCGTTGCTGACAAAGGATTCACAAATCCTCCTACGCCAAGGCTTCGGAGGATAGGCCGACTAATCCTGCGAAGCATCCTCGCGAAGCAGGACCGGCGCAAGGCCGCGCCGGCTCTTTACGTGGGGACATGCATGCCCCTCGCTTCCAACATCCTTTCAATATCCTTTGCCTCAGGATCTTCCAAATCCATGAGCTCGTCCTCGGCATCAGCAATTGCGGCGACAAGGTTTGCCGGGTTTCGCGCATCCACGCGAGCACACATCCGACGGCGTCATTGAGCTCGGGCGAGCGCTGGCGCGCGAGGATATGGCGCGCGCTTGCCGAAGGCGGCAGGAACCCGAGCTTCGGCATCATCGGGCGAGACAGCCCCGGGCGCAGCGCCAGAAGCCGCCGCCCGGCCGTCCGGCAACGGGCGTTTAGCTTATGCAAGGCGTCGCGGACATTTTCCGCAATCGTCAGGATGGTTCCAACGATGACGGCGAAGAGCCCGGCGATCTTCGCCGCCCACGACGCAACGATGCGGTCGAATGCCGCGCTTTGGCAAGGCGTGCTGGTCACGTGACGGTTCCTTCTGGGAGGGGCGTGCCGGTCTTTGGCCATCCGGATTTTTTCACCGGCGAAAAATCAGGAGCGGCGGACAGCGGCAGCGGCTGTGGCCGGATCAAGTCCGGCCATGAACTCCGGGCATACGGCTTTCGGTTCTGATATTTTCCAAATTACGTTTTGGCCCACAATGTCAAGAGGCAAAATCCTCGAAAAAGTCACCCGTGCGAAACAAGCGTCAGAGTCACAACACGAACCGATCGGACGGGCCGGTCGGACCTGCAGCAATCTTATTGATTGGCCGAGAGCACCAGAATAATTGACGGGCCCAGGATCACGATGAAGATAACGGGCAGGAAGAACAGGATCATCGGCACGGTGAGCTTGGGCGGCAAGGCAGCGGCTTTCTTCTCAGCCTCCGACATGCGCATATCGCGATTTTCCTGGGCGAGGACGCGCAAGGCCTGGCCCAAGGGCGTGCCGTAGCGTTCGGACTGAATGAGACTCGTCACCACCGATTTCACCGTCGGAAGCCCGGTGCGCCTGCCCAGATTGTCGAAAGCCTTGCGCCGCTCGGGCAAATAAGACAGCTCGGCACAAGTCAGCGTCAGTTCTTCGGCGAGCGGTACGGACTGGCTGCCGATCTCGCGCGCCACGCGCTGCATCGCCGCCTCGATCGACATGCCCGATTCGACGCAGATCAGCAGAAGATCGAGCGCATCCGACCAGGCGCGCTTGATCGAGAGCTGGCGCCGATTGATCTTGTTCTTGATCCAGACATTGGGCAAATAAAAGCCCGCCACCAGACCGATCCCCAAGGCGGCGAAGCGCATGCTTGTCGGGATGGTGTCGCCGAAGACCTGAGTCGAATAAACGAAGAAGAGTGCCCCCAGGATGATCGGTGCAATCAGGCGGGCGGCAAGAAAATAGACGAGATGGCGCTCGCTGCGATGGCCGGCCTGCCGCAAGCTGTCGCGTGTCGTTTCAGCCTGGAAAAGCTTGCGCAAATTGAGCGCTTCGACGAGCTGTGGCAAAAGCCCGGGTTGCATCCGGTCGCGCAAGCGTCCGGTCTCGGCAAGAGCGGCCCGATGCGCGGTGCGCAGCCGATCGCGTTCCGTAGCAATGCTCTTCATGCGCGACTTCATCTGATCGCCCTGAAGCAAGGGCGCTGCGATCGTTAGTATGGTCGCAAAGGCGGACAGACCTATGAGCAGGGTTACCAGACCCTCAGGCTTCATGAAAAATGCAAGATCCATGGCCGCATGCGCCTCTTGTCAGAAATCGAAATTGATCATCTTCCGCATGATCAGGATTCCCAGCATCATCCACACGCCGGAGCCGATGACCATGACATTCCCCAGCGTCGTGTCCCATAGCGGATTGAGATAGGCGGGGTTGAGCACGGTGAGAACGGCCATGATGATGAAGGGCAAAGATCCTACGATGGCCGCCGAGGCCTTGGCCTCCTGGCTCATCGCCCTGATCTTCGCTTTCATCTTTTTGCGATCGCGCAGAACCTTGGACAGATTGTTGAGGGCTTCCGAGAGATTGCCGCCGGTCTTGGACTGGATGGCCAGCACAATGGCCAGGAAATTGACTTCCGCCAGGGGCATGCGCTCGAACAGGCGGTCGATCCCGTGATCGATGGAAATGCCGATGCGCTGGCCTTCGACAATCTCCAGGAACTCCGGTCCGACTGGCGCCGGCGTCTCGGTTGAAATGATCCGCATCGCGTCATTGATCGGCAGGCCCGATTTGAGGCCGCGCACCATGATGTCGATGGCATCGGGGAAATCATTGAGGAAGATCTGCTGGCGACGGCGGCGGAGAAACTTGAGCACCCAGCGCGGAAGACCAAGGAAGCCGGCAAGACCGGCAATAATGGCGGCATACCAAGGCACGCCCACGACGAACGCCGCAAAGCCGATCAGCGCGCCGACGATAACCGAGACAATGTAGAAAAGGCGCGGTGAAATCTCCAACCCTGCCTGCATGAGCAGCACGCGCAAGGTCATTTTCTGGCGGCGCTGGCGCTCGCGCTCCTCGACCTGATTGAGCGATTCCTGGAGCTGCTTGCGCCGTGCATCCTTCGGGTCTTCGGCCAGAAGCCGCGCGCGCAATCCCGGCTTTGCCACGATCTTTTCGTCTGATACGATGGCCTTGACACGCTTTTCGGCCTGCTTGGCACCGGAGAAATAGGGAAACAGCATGGCGAGCAGGAGGCCACCCACGGCAAGCGCCACCATGGCGAGAAAGCCGAATTGCTGCAGACCTTCAGCTAGTTCCATCGATGCTGCTCCTCAACGCCCAGGCCGGGCTTCCCCGTCAGTCCTCGCCATCATTGCGGGTTTCGGCGCGCTCGAGCGCGTCAGCCAGACGTCTTTCCTCGTTGAAATATCGGGCACGATCCCAGAAATGCGGCCTGGCAATGCCGGTCGAGCGATGGCGACCCAGAATGCGTCCATTCGCGTCCTCGCCCATGATCTCATAGACGAACAGGTCCTGAGTAATGACCACTTCGCCTTCCATGCCGATGACTTCGGTGATGTGGGTGATGCGACGTGAACCGTCGCGCAGCCGCGCGGCCTGGATGATGACGTCGATCGAGCCCACGATCATTTCCTTGATCGTCTTGGACGGGAGCGCATAGCCGCCCATGGTGATCATGGATTCGAGGCGCGAAAGGGCTTCGCGCGGGCTGTTGGAGTGCAGCGTCCCCATCGAGCCGTCATGGCCGGTATTCATCGCCTGCAGGAGATCGAAGGCCTCGGGTCCACGGACCTCGCCGACGATGATCCGCTCGGGACGCATGCGCAGGCAATTCTTCACCAGGTCACGCATCGTCACCTCGCCCTCGCCCTCGAGATTGGGCGGACGAGTCTCGAGCCGGACGACATGCGGCTGCTGGAGCTGGAGCTCGGCGGCGTCTTCGCAGGTGATGACGCGCTCGTCGAGATCGATATAGGCAGTGAGGCAGTTGAGCAAAGTGGTCTTGCCGGAGCCGGTGCCGCCGGAGATCAGGACGTTGCAGCGCACCCGGCCGATGATCTCGAGTATGGTCGCCCCTTCCGGCGTTATGGTGCCGAACTTCACCAGATTAGGGAGCTTGAGCCGATCCTTCTTGAACTTGCGGATCGTCAGCGTCGGCCCGTCGATGGCGAGCGGCGGCACGATGACGTTGACGCGCGAACCGTCGGCCAGGCGCGCATCGCAAATGGGACTCGCTTCGTCGACGCGGCGGCCGACCTGGCTCACGATGCGCTGGCAGATATTCAGAAGCTGCGAATTGTCGCGAAAGCGTATGCCCGTCTTTTCGACCTTGCCGTCGACTTCGATGAAGCAGGTATTGGCGCCATTGACCATGACGTCGGCAATATCGTCGCGCGCCAGCAAGGGCTCGAGCGGTCCATAGCCCAGGACGTCATTGCAGATGTCCTCGAGCAGGTCCTCCTGCTCGGCGATCGACATCGCCACATCCTTGAGGGTGATGATCTCATTGACGATGTCGCGAATCTCGTCGCGCGCGCCCTCGCGGTCGAGCTGGCTGAGCTGCGTCAGGTCGATGGCGTCGATCAACGCGTTGAAGATCGTCGACTTGATGTCGTAGTAATTGTCGGACCGGCGCGGCGGCGTGCCGGCAAGCGGTTTCTGAGGCGGCGGCGCCACGGTTTGCGGCAGGCTGCCGGACCGTTGCCCTGCGGGCGGCGGCGAGCCTTGCGGCCTTGACGCGGGATAGGATTGCGGCGCCGGCGGTGTGCGGGGCTCGACCTTCAGATCAGGTATTTGCTGGGGCAGCGGAGCCTGGCGTGCAAATTGCCCATTCGCCTGCTGCGGCGCCGGCATGCCACCTTGTGGAAGCCCGCCCTCTTGTTCGCCGCGCTTTCCAAACATTATTTCTTCCTCAACAGCTTACCGGCGAAGGGCAAGGAGAATTTCGAGGCCTTGGCCGGCTTTTCCTGCCCGAGAAGCATTTGCGCCAGGGTCGCTACCGCATCGGCGGCCTTGGCCTTGGCCGAGACTTCGGCCAGCATCTGGCCGTTGCTCGCCGCTGCGCCGAAGGTCTGCCCGTCATAGGCTATGGTCAAGGTCGGTTCGACATTGATCGCCTTGGCAAAATCGGCCACCGGTATTTCCGTGCGTTTAGGGATTCCAACCTGGTTCATCACCAGGCGCGGCGGCGCATCATTCGGACGCGCCTGCTTGAGGAGATCCACCAGGTTCTTGGTGTTGCGCAGGCTCGCCAGCTCCGGCGTCGCCGTGATCACGACTTCGTCGGCATGAAGCAGCGTGTATTTGATCCAGGGCGCCCACATGTTCGGTACATCGACAATGACGCAAGGCACGCTGTTGCGGACGGTATTGAGAATGACCTCGACCGAGGACTCCTCGACATGGAAGTCGCGGTCGATGGCGCCGGGGGAAGCCAACAGGCTCAGCTTGTCGCCGCATTTGGTCAGCAGCCGGTCGAGCAAGGTCTGATCGATGCGGTCCGGCTGGCTCAAGGCATCGGCAATGCCTTGCGAACTCTCCTGGTTGAAGTTGAGCCCGGCCGTGCCGAAAGCCAGATCGAAATCGGTGATCACCGTGTCGGTATGGAGCTGGCGCGACAGATACCAGCCGACATTGTGAGCAAGCGTGCTCGATCCAACCCCACCCTTCGAGCCGATAAAGGCAAAGATGCGGCCAAGCGGCTTGGCGCCGGGATCCTGGAAGAGCCCGGCGATGACGTCGATGAGCTGAAGCTGATGAACCGGGGCGACAAGATAGTCGCTGACACCCAAGCGCATCATCTCGCGATAGAGAATGATGTCATTGAGGTGCCCGATGACAACGACCTTGGTCTCCGGTCCGCAGACTTGCGCCAGTCGGGCAAGGCCGGACAGGATCGTTTCCCGGTTGGCGGTCGTCTCGACGAGAATGACATTGGGGGTCAGCTCGGTCTGGAACACCTGGACCGCGCCGGCAATCCCGCCCATATGGATCTGGACATGGGCACGCACCATGCGCCGGTCGATCGAGGCAGCCTGGACGGCCTGGACCGTTTGCGGATCTTCGCAGAAGGCCCTGATGTTTATATGTGGCACCAGCGCCACAACCTGCTGGCCGGCATAGGCGTCGTAATCGCTGTTTATCATGGCGTGGTTCATGTCCTGTCAACCTCCTCCGCCCACATCGGAGATCTGGACCTTCTGCTTGGCTTCTTCCGCAGCGGCCGTCGCTTCGCCCTCGCGATATTTGTCGATCACGTTGGAGCGGCGGGTGGCATCGGCAGGGCTCTGCTTGCGCGGACGCTCGAGATCCTTCGGGTTGGCAACCATCGCCGCGAGGTTGTTCTGCTGCGCGCAGCCGAAATTCTCGTATTGCTCGTTGCGCGCGGTTTCCGTCAAGTCCTTCGGCCAGTTGCCGCAATCCTTCGCATAGGCGCCCGATTTGGTCACAATGATCGGATGACGCTCATAGTGTGCCACCGGCGTGTAGAAATCGTCGCGATCGGGCTCGGTGCTCTGGCAGCCGGCGATACTCAGCGCGAGGCCGGCAAGCGCCAGAAACCTCAGCCAATCGACCTTCGACCCCAACATGGTCATAAACCCCTCCGCATTAATCGACGATATAGCCGACATTCCCGTGATAGACGCCGTCGGGTCTCTTGCCGGGCCTGCCATAGGTTCTATTCAACCGGCCAAACAGGATCGCCTGCCGGTCGGTGGACAAGGCCAATCCGTCCGTGGGCAGGGCGAGCTGCTGCTCATGGACCGGATTCACCACATAGGGAGTCACGATGACGACGAGCTCGCTCTGGTTCTGCTGGAAGTCGCGGCTCCTGAACAACGCGCCGAGAATGGGCAGATCCTTGAGGCCCGGCGTGCCGGTGATCTCGGAACGCGCGGTGTCCTTGATGAGGCCGGCCATGGAGATCGAGCCGCCGCTCGGCAATTCGACAGTGGTCTCGGCACGGCGGACATTGAGCGAGGGAACCACCAGCTGCGGGTCTTCGGGTCTCGGTCCTCCGACCGTAACGGCGAAGTCGTTTGAAATATCGCTGACCTCGGTGCTGATCTTGAGCGAGATGCGCCCCTCCGACATCACCAATGGAGTGAAGCCAAGCCCTACGCCGAATTTCTTGAACTCGATCGTGACCGTGTTGTTGTCCTGAGAAACGGGAATTGGGAACTCACCGCCGGCCAGGAAATTAGCCGTCTCGCCGGAAATGGCGGTCAGCGTCGGCTCGGCTAGGGTGCGTAGGAGACCATCCCTTTCCATGGCGCGGATGATCACGTTGGCCTCGTCACCGCCATTCGACCAGCCTGCCGAATAACCGCCGCCCGGGCTTATCAGCGCGGTCGAGAACGGATTTATGTTCTGCAGGTTGAAGGCAAAATTGCCGATCGAAAACAGGGCCGTGGTATTGATGCCGAGCTGTTTCAGGACATTGCGCTGGACCTCGGCGATGCGCACCTTGAGCATCACCTGTTCCTTGCCGAGCACGTTGATGGTGGTCACGACCTTCTTGTCGCCGTCCGCGCCGGCGAATTTGGCGGCGAGATCGAAGGCAAGCTTGGCTTCGGCGGGGGTGTTCGCGGTGCCGCTCAGCACAATGTTTTCGCCGATCGTGTCGACCTTGATCCGACTTCCCGGAACCGTCCGCTGGATGAGCTTCTGCAGGGCGACCATATCCTGCGATACTTCGAGATCGAGGCCCAGGATCTGCTGGCCGTTCGCGTCGAAGAAGAAGATATTCGTCTGACCGATGGCGCGAGCAAAGAGATAGGCGGTGTTCTTCGTGCGCACCACCGCATCGACGATGTCTGGATTGCCGACCAGCACGTCGCGGGCCTCTCCCGGCAGCTTGATGACGATCGACTTGTTGAGACCGATGCGAACCAGACGGCCGCTGCTGCCGGCGGAGGTTCCGTAATCACTAGCCAAGCCCGGCCGGGAAACGATCCATGACGACACCAGCATCAGCATCGCTACAAGCATCAGACTTGCCGCCGCTCGTCCGGCACGATCCCAAGTCCCGTCGCGGCTCATTCCCGTCAATTCTCTCGTCATCCCAGCCCGTCCTCAGAAACACGCTCAGTTCAGTGTGATGCGCCGCGGAACGCCGTAACGGATGATCGTCATCTCGTTGCTCTCGGTTCCGTTGGCATATTTGTCGCTGAGCTTCGGCACATTCTCGGCGAGCGGAACGCCGTCATTCTCGCGGATCGAGCGCAGCGTCAGGGACAACTGGCCGAGATCCTGCGCCATGGAGATCACCTCGGTCTGGCGCGGATCAAGCTCGAGCGTCGCCGTCTTGTCGGCCACGACAAATTCCTTGTCCTCCTCGCCCTTGGGGCGGAAGGTCTGATCGATGGCCAGCACACGCACATTGCTGAGCACGGTCTCGCTCGAGGCGGCTTTCTGGTTTGATCCGTCATCGACCTTGCGGGTCAGGAGCACGTCCACCCGATCATTGGGCAGGATGAAGCCGCCGGCGCCGGTCTCGGCCGAGACGGTGACGGAGATCGCCCGCATGCCTTTCGGCAGAATGGCCGACATGAAGCCGTTTTCATTCGGCAGGACGAGCTTCTTGTCGATGATCGGCTCGCCTTCGAAGATGGCGGCGCGGGCTCTGGCGGTTTCATATTTGGTCTTGGCGTCGGGATTGGCTTCGCTGGTGATCATCAGGCTCGACACCGTCGATTTCGGCCATGACTGCCAGCCGACCGAGCCGCCGACCAGCCGCTCGCCCATTTGCAAATTCTTGGTCGCGACCAGGACGTCCACGGTCTCGACCTTGTTCACTTCGACGGTCCGGATTTCTTTCTGGCCGACGAGATCCTTGGCCATGTAGATGGCGAGGCCAGCGGAGCCTATTGCAACCGCCAGAACCGCAAGACGCGTTTTATTCATTGTGACCTCGACTCAACGCACAACGGCCGTCGCCGCGTTTGGATTACTCTCGCCGGGAAATGGTCAAATTACCGTTAAGCTTTTGCCATCTTTTGAAACTTTACCCCGACAGAGACATCCACCACGTGGTGGGGAAAGCCAGAATTGCTCCCGCAGCGATGGCGATCCCATAGGGCAGATCGGCCTTGAAACTGAGGAGGCGCTTCGCCCATCCGATCTCGCGGACTTCCTGCTCTATCCTGAGCATGCCCCAGACTTGGAACGCGATGGCGAGAACGCCGCCCGCCAAGGCGGTGAAGACAAGGAAGGGGCCGGCCGCCGGCCAGCCGATCCAGAACCCGGCCGCGGCGAGCAGCTTGGCATCCCCGCCGCCGATGAAGCCGCCCGAGAAAAGACCGAAGCCGACCACCAGGATGACGACAGCGGTCAGGCCATGCCACAGCATCGTCTCCGCCGGCATGCCGGTCATGAGCGCCATCGGGAAAAAGGCCAGGACAATGAGCGCATTCAGCCAGTTCGGTATGCGCAGCGTGAGGAAATCATAGGCGCCGGCAACAACGACGAAGAACGGCAGAAGCGTCTGAGCTAGAAACGCGATCATGTGGCAATCTTCCTTGTCGCTCCGTCAGGCGCGAGAGTCGGTAATGTGGTTGTTGTCATCCCAGCTTCCCTGGCGTGCGTAAAAACGGCGTTAAGTGAGCGCTCTGAACCCGCAGAAAAGACGAAACCGCCAGCTTGCGCCGGCGGTTCATCGAGCCTCCCTGAATTTCGGGCGCTGTCGCGAGGCTTACGGAGTGCTCACTTCGCCGACACCGGTGGCGAGTGCCTTGAAGATGTCGGAAAGCGGCGCTTTCACCGCCGGCATGACGGCAATAAGCATCAGGCCAATGGCGGCACCGATTAAGCCGTATTCTATGGCGGTAACAGCGGACTCATCCTTTGCAAAACGCCGGAGTGTGTCCATTGTGCCTCCCGTCGGCTTCATGCCTCGTCAGTTGGGTGTTAGGTGGCGGCGCCGGTGGCGGCCGCGGTCGTCAGGCCGGTCTTGATCGACCCGAACACCGTGCTGAGGGCGCCCGACACTTGCGGCATGACCAGCACGAGCATGAGGCCAATGGCGGCGGCGATGAGGCCATATTCAATGGCGGTCACACCGGATTCATCTTTTACAAAACGCATAAGCTTATTCATCTGTCTCTCCAGTTTGAGTCTCTTTGCAGCACCGGCTCACGTCAGGATGCGTTTTGCACTTCTGGTTTCGTGAACCGGAGACGACCCTAGGCTGCAGCGTTTAACGGGTAGTAAATCCGGCCGCTTTGCGGCGCGCCCGGCAAGATTTCTAAAATTGTTGGTTAGTTATCCGTTTTCAATAATGGTAAAACTTGATCAAAATACTTAATCTTTGATTCACTTTTGGACTTGTTGATCGTCATTTCGGAGATTCTATATAACAATTACTTTCTCAATACTTCATTTTCTCATCAATCTTATAATTTATACTTCAGAAATCTTGATATTGGCTTAGACATGGCTTCCTTGGGCTTCTGTCCCTAAGTAAACAACCGAGAGCCGAGCCTCATGACTTTCCCCTATGCAAGAACTACCCGACAATCATCCCGCGACGACCCGCGGAGCCGGGAGGAATGCTGCCTTCGGAAGGGAAAACGGGGCCGGACCAAGTGGACGCAGCCTACCGGTAACTGACTCTTGAACCTCGGCTCGCTCTGGCTATAGTGCGCGCCGCGAAGTCGGGCGGTGAGCCGCCGGGAGGCGGCAGCGGGAACTATTCGTTCCGCCGCCCCCTGCTCACGAAACGATCGCTTACGCCCCGGATGAGGAATCCAAGAAAACGGCGTAAACTGGGGAAGGGTGGCCGAGTGGTTTAAGGCGCACGCCTGGAACGCGTGTATACGTGAAAGCGTATCGAGGGTTCGAATCCCTCCTCTTCCGCCAATTTAGCCTGTCCGCACCCGTCCATCGGCGTCCGAGAAGCAATGGGAACACGAAGTCGACAAGCAGTGGCGGATGTTCCTGCAGATCATTCGGACCAAAGCCGACACGCTCCAAGGCGTGGCGGCGCAATTCGAGGTCGTGGAGCGCCATTGGTAACCGATCCATAGCACCAGCCCCAAAGTGGAGGCCGCCATGCCGAAGATGATGGCCAACGCTCGCCGTCTCGTTGCTGCCCAATCAATGGAGGTACGCCACTATGGCTAATCATCTGCTTTCAAGACGTGCACTGCTTTCGAGGGCTCCAGCGGCGCTTGCAGTCGCATGCCTCGCCTGCCGGCGAAACGCTAGCCGCATTGGAAACCTCGAATGTTGGGAATGGTCGATCAGCGCATGAAAAAGCCCGGCAGCTTTCCGCTCCGGGCGCAGTTCTGATCCTGAGATTTCCCAATCCCGCCGTTTGGCCCACGATGTCAAGGGGCTTTCTGCGCGGACATCGGCGCGCATCCCGATGCGCTGCCCGTTGTGGTTCAGACAGCGGAGAAACTTTTACGCCAGCGTTGCCGGTAGACAATGCCACTTGCCCTCCGCAAAGTTCCTGGCGGCAAAATAATAACTGGCTGGCTATGACCAAGGATCGACTGAGGACGGCGCTGACAAAAGCCCCGGTCCGATAGAAAAAGGGCGCCACATGAAAGACCTTGGAGCGGGCCCCCGAACAGCCTGGGCTTTCATGGCTCAAGGATCGGATTTTGCATACACTCCAGGACGGTCGAAGTGGTTGCGGGCTATCCAGATAGCCTGGCTCCGCAAATCGGCGTCCATGCTCTGACCTTACACCGGGAAAATGGCATCCAGAATGGAACATAGTATACGGTCCAGCACGCCCGATAGTGCAGTCCAGGCGATCCGGTGTAGGCTCACGCTCGCGGCTGATGCCGACCTGCTTCAGGGGCTCAACATGGAAGAAGCCGACTATGCGCTGGGATATACGGAGGCGGAGCTGCGCCGCCTCACCACTCAGGCTGGGTTGATCGACCCCATAACCCGCCGCTTTCTCGAAGCCGCAGGCCTCAAAAAGGCATGCGCGTTCTCGATGTCGGCAGCGGCGCCGGAGATGTCGCGCTGCTCTGTGGCGAAATCGTCGGACTAGGTGGAGAGGTTGTCGGCACCGACCTTGCCTACGTGGCGGTCGAACACGCGCGCCAGCGGGTCAAGAGCGCTGGTTTGAAATGGATATCGTTTACGCACGGCGACCCGGCAGAGCTGACTTTCGCTGCACCTTTCGATGCCGTCGTGGGTCGCTATGTCCTCCAATTCATGCCTGATCCGGTCAGCGCGCTGCGGCGCATCTTGCGGCACCTGCGGCCCGGAGGCATCGTGGTGTTTCACGAACTCGATTGGGACGGCGCGCGCTCCTCGCCGCCGTCGCCGACCTATGATCGGGTCTGCCGCTGGCTTAGCTGCACCATCGAGGCGGCGGGCGCGCAGGTCCGCCTTGGCGCGCGCCTCGTCTCGGTGTTTGAGGAAGCGGGTCTGCCCCTGCCGACCCTCAGGCTCGAGGCGGTCATCGGATCAGGGGGGCGGGCGCTCGAAGCCGTGCATCTCGTGACTGATCTTGTGGAGACGCAACTGCCTACCATGGAAAGGTTCGGTATCGCGCGAGCCTCTGAAGTCGACTATCCCACGCTGGCGGACCGAATCCTTTCGGAGACCGGCGCGCAGGGCACGCTGATCGGGCGGTCCGAGATCGGCGCCTGGACCATAAAGTCCTGATCGGTCCGCAGTGGCCCTCATGAGCAATGCCTACTTAAAAGCAAACAGGCGAAGCGAGTTCGTCGGCGCCGCATAGAGTTCGGAAACCGTTTCGAAGCCCGCCAATCGCCCGAGTTCTTGCCAAGCTGAATGAGTCTCTGGGAAATCCGATGCCCTAGTGTGTGCACCCATAGCTTCAGATTCCGCGGCCGTGTATTCGATCCAGGATTCCCTTTGGCGTTCATAGCGTTCGATCCAATCACCTCGGTTTTCTCCATCAAGACTGGTGGGCTCATAGATCAGGAGAGAGCATAGCGATGGCGGAGAAGAACTTTTTTGGACACAGCCCAGGAGGCAAAGACGTTTCTTTGCCGGGCTTGGTAAGTCGGAGCCATCCGGCGCTTTACCTGCTAAGGATCAGGACCGCCGTGATGGCCGCTGCGAAGCCTGCAATCTGTCGACGGTAGGGTCGCTCACCGAGGAAAATCATGCCCAAGAGGACTGTGACTGCAGCACAAAGCGAGAGGATTGCGACTGCGACGCCGATCAGTCCATTGAGCGTTGCAATTATAAACGCGCAGGTGCCAAGGCCGTCTGCGATGCCGCCGGTGATGCCCAAGGCGACACCATGCTTGGATCCATCGGTCGGTGTCGAACATGTCGGTGTATCCCTGTCCCCGGAGATGAAAAGCCAAAGGATAGATGCCGTTGCAGCAAAGAATCGCATCACCGCCAGCGCAGTCATAGAACCGTCTTCCGATACCAGGCCAAGAAGCAGGTAGGAGGAGCCAAACATAACGCCGGCGGCTAATCCGAGAATCGCAGATTGCGTGGCACTCCCTTGATTCGATTTGCCGGCATAGGCAACCAGTATACCGGCTAGCGCTGCCGTTGCTATTCCGCCGAAATGACTGCCGCTCCACCAGCCGAAGAATATCCCTTCGAGCAATGTTACGAAGCTGATCGAGGTGATGCACTCTACAGGTGCGACTACGCTTGTGCGGCCGAAGGCAAGGCCATGGCCCAGGAACACCCAGCCCACACTGAAGCTTAATCCCGACAATGCCGCGAGCACCATGTCGACAAACGCCAACCCGATAGTGCCGCCGCCGCTCGCGGTTCCGAACAGCAAGGCGACAGCACAGACAAATCCAGTGCCTTGAAACACAATCAATGCCCTGCCGGGACCTATGGCGGCCGCCGATCGGCCGGCCAAGAAAGTGCTCGTCCCGTAGAGAAGTGCGCAGGCGCACGCGGCAAGAATAGGGTCAGTTCCCAATTGATTTGTACCTCGTGGGAATGCGTTTGTTCGTCCGAAAACTTCTCGTCTCGAGACCATGATCGGGATGGTCGATGGCCGCTGTGAGAATTGTCACTGATGCGCAGTCAATCTGCGACCTGCGATGCGAGCAGGATCGCGGCCACAAGGAAAACGAGGCCAGAGAGGGCGTCAAGACAACGGTTGAAGGCTGGAGCGGTGATGCGCCCAGATAGGCTCAGCCCGACGAAACTTCAGCCATAGAGCTTAATTGCCGATGCCGTGAGGAAGCCGGCGGCGAAGCCCATTTGTGCCTCACCTGAGTAACCGGGTAGACAGCACACCAACGCGGACCATTTCTCCATGAGAGATATCCTTGTTTGCAACAGCTTGAGTACGAAAAACCCACCAGAGAATCTGGGGCCTTTCCCACTCAGATTTGGCTTTCGCTTATTGGGGCCTGTTGCAGCCCGGCATGGCACGTTGGCAATAAGGCCCGGAATGCGCCAAGAGAGGAGATCGAGTTACTTCAGGTTGGCCAAACATCGGATATCTTGTCATGGTCGGGTAGTGGTCGGGCTGGACGAGCAACGCTATTAGCGTTGCGAGCGTTGCTACAAACAATCTGATATCCATGTGTCCCTCCCTTTCTAGGTGGCGGGGGAGCCTGTTGGTCATCGATCCCGAGCGCCGCAATCCCAGCAAAGGGCCATGTTCTGCCTGTAGTTTCCTGTTGCAATGGACAAGGCTTAGGATGAGTATCTGGTGACTCGAGTTCGAGTTTTATTTGCAGTCGATTGGCGGCGCCCGGGATGATCCAGCGCAGCATGGTGATTGGAGTGGGGACGCCGGACGAAGCGGCGAGGCGGAATGGCGATCGACACTCGGGAAGAGCTCATCAACGCGCTTCATGTAGCCAGCGAGATTGAACACAGTCTTCTCGTGCAATACCTCTACGCCGGTCTGTCAATTAAGCGGGGTCTCGACGAAGGCCTGTCGACAAACCAGCAGCGGCTCCTGCGTGATTGGCAGGCGCGAATCTACCAGATCGCGCGCGAAGAGATGGGCCACCTTGGAATAGTCTGCAACCTCCTAGCGGCGATCGGCGCCGCCCCGAAGTTCGGCCGCAGGTTTCTGCCGAGCCCGACGGGCTATTTTCCGTTCCCTTTTGATCTGATCCCGTTCAGTGACGAGGCTCTCTATCGCTTCCTGGTCTTTGAGCTGCCTCGCGGATTTCCGCCGCCACCGCCACTTGGGGCGGACCTAAGCGGTGTCGCCGGCCCCTTGGTCGTGCCCGAACCGCTCGAATACGAGTATGTGGGAGAACTCTATGCGCAGATCGCCGAGGGCTTCCAAGCCATACCAGAGCCTGATCTCTTCCTCGGACCACAAGCAGCACAGTCCGAAAACAACTGGTCCGATCCCTCTCTCGATATTAGGCCGGTGGCTGGCAGAAACGGCGCTTTGGCGGCGATCAGTAATGTCATAGAAGATGGCGAAGGAACGCCTCAGAATTCTGAGCGGTCACACTATGCCGGATTTGTCGCCATTCGACAGCGATACTTCGAAGAAGGTCGCTTCGACGGAGCCAGGCGGGTACCACGAAATCCCGCGACGCGCCCTTCGCCGGACGGCGCGCCGGTAAACCTCATCGTCAACACTCGCAGCAGAGAGCTGGTTGAACTGTTCAACGCGAGCTACGCGATCATGCTGCTGATGCTACAACATTACTTTTCCATCGCGCCCCGCACGAATGGCGAGAAGACACTGCGGTCGGGTTTGCAGCAGGCAAGCCAGCGGATCATGAGCGTCGCCCTGAGACCGCTCGCTGAAGAGGCTACCCGCGCGCCTCTTGGAGATCCGGCCGATCCCAAACGCGCTGGACCGAGCTTCGAAATATACTCTGATGTCTCGCTGTCGCCATATCCCGAGGCCCGTCTTCCAATCCTGCTAGAACGTCTCGATGGGCTCGTAGCAGGATGCCTCGAACTCGGGCGAGAGCAGCCGCGCATTGCGGCGATTGGCGAGACGCTCGCGATCCTGCGCGGTGACTTGGCCGATTCAGGGAGGGTTGCCTGATGCTTGCCATCTCATTCTCCGGGTGGGCACAGTGCAAACTGGCCACAGATCCGGATCCCTACGATGATCCCCGCGGAGTATCCGGCTACATGCGCGCGTACGCCGGCGAGCCGGATCTCGATCGGATTATCCGTTTCCAAGACCCGCCATCTTCGCGGACTCTGACGCCCGATGTGGGCGTGGTTGTTCGCGAGGTAGTTTTAAACGGAGAGATGCAAAGCGCACACCCGCTGGCGGGAGCAAAGGTGGAACTTGTCGATGACCCGGTCTTCGAGGGTCGCAATGGCGTCATTGCCGAAGACGGGCTCGAGCCAATCGCGCCGTTCCATCTGGCGTTACGACAGGGGCTCGACGGCTTTTCGCGGGCGACAGTTCCCAGTGACCCGAGGCTTCCTCACCGTCTTCGCGAATTTAATGCCGTAGACCTGCAATTCGATCTCGGGTTCATTGAGCGCGCCACTGGTGTAGCGGATCTCGGAGCGGTCTGGCGAACCCGCCTAGGTGAACTCGAAGCGAAATTACCCGACGCTTCTCCGGAAGCGTCGCCAGCGATCGAGGAGCGGATCGATTTTCTGAAACGAAATCTGCGGGCCGAGGGCGGGGGAGTTGCTGGCTTCTTTGCCGCACGCATGGAATGGGACTACGCGATCCGGTCAGAGATCCGAGAGTACGGAAGAGGAATGGCCGCCCTACTTCCAGGCTTCGCACCGACCAACGAACCGTGGCGCGCAAGGTTCTGGTTCGGCGGCTGGGATGCCGACGCCCAAATGTTCTTCGTCTCGGGTGAACTCGAGATCAACGCTTCGGGGATTTCCACTCGCACCATCCTGACCCGGCGGCCAGAGCGCATGACCGACATCGCAGGAGGATCGTATGCGGAGATCTAGGGTCAAAACTCATTAATTTTCTTTGCTGACAATACAATCCTGATTCGTTTTTGGAAGAGGGATTGGGATCATGAGCAGGAACCTATTTTGGCTGAGCGACAAGCAGTGGCATC
>Ga0187894_10000379_pt1 | contig 60183 bp, 50 predicted proteins | sample GBC1701081metaG_FD_136650 | JGI IMG/M metagenome (GOLD analysis project Ga0187894, IMG submission 136650) | White microbial mat communities from a lava cave in the Kipuka Kanohina Cave System on the Island of Hawaii, USA - GBC170108-1 metaG ...
GCTGGAACCGTTGCGCACGAGCGGGGCGCGGGTCGCGCAATTGATCGGCGACGGCTGGCTGCTGGCTGAAGCAAACGCTGGCGCTCCGGGCTAAAGTGCCATTCCGCAACGTAAATGGTATTAGGTGACATCTCCTCTGGGAACCGGACCGGATTCGGCCGGGAACTCAACGCAGTAGGGCTAGCTTTTGTCTGAGCTGGCGGCGAGGGGGCGGCGGCCGCCGGCCCAGTAGAGCGGATTGCTGGAGAGGCGCAGGGTGTCGGTGACCACGCGGAGGGTCTCGCGGAGATGGATGTCGAGGCGGGGCAGATCGGCCGGATCGTCGGCGTCGGTGTCGCCGTCGGCGGGGTCGGCGGGCGAGGCGGCGGGTTCCGCCTGGCCGGAGGCCTCGGAGGCGAGGACGGAGGCGAGCTTGATCTCGCGCTTGGGGAAGTTGGCCCGGGCGAGGCGCTCGCGCTCGGCATCCTGCCGCTTCTTGAACTCGTCGCGCGCCTGCTTCTCGGCGCGCCGCTGGTCGAGGTTGAGCGAGACCACTTTGTTGGCTTCCTTCTGCGTCTTGAACCACTCGATGTAGTTCCGCAGGTAGGAGAACTCCTCCAGCGTGTTCTGCCGGTCGAGGCTGGCCTGGAGCAGGGGCTGGACGAAACTCTTCTCCAGCGGACGGCCCTGGAAGGCGGTGGGGCGGATCTCGTCCCACATCAAGGCGCGGGGCAGGCCGGCCTCGCCGATGTCGAGGAAGTCGTCGATGGAGGGCAGGGCGATGTCGGGCACGACGCCGCGCTGCTGGGTGGAGGCGCCGTTGGGCAGGTAGAATTTCTGGATGGTGAGCTTGGCCGCGCCCGCGCGGCTGACGTCGGTGCCGAACTGGTTGAGGTAATTCTTCATCTCGAGCACGGCCTGCACCGTGCCCTTGCCGTGGGTGGAGCTGTCGCCGATGACGACGGCCCGGCCGTAGTTCTGCAGGGCGCCGGCGAAGATCTCCGAGGCGGAGGCGCTGAAGCGCGAGGTGAGGACGGCGAGGGGGCCGTCGTAGGCGACCTTGCGGTTGTTGTCGCTGTCGATGTTGAGCCGGCCCATGAAGTCCTTCACCTGGACGACCGGGCCGCGCTCGATGAACAGGCCGGTCATCTCGATGGCCTCGGAGAGGAGGCCGCCGCCGTTGCGCCGCAGGTCGATGACGAGCGCCTGGATGCCGGCCGCCTTGAGCTTGTCGATGAGCTCGGCGACGTCCTGGGAGGCGGTGTTGCCGGCCTTGGCGTCGCCGGCGTCCTCGTTGGAACTGTCGTAGAAGGAGTTCAGGTTGATGACGCCCACGGGGATGGTCGAGCCGTCCGCGGCGGGCACGTCGTGGATGGTGGCGGAGGCGCGGGCGGAGCTGAGCTTGATGATGTCGCGGGTGATGAGCACGTCGCGGGTCTTGCCGGGGTCGGCGGCGTCGCTCGGGCGGATGGTCAGGGTGAGGCGGGTGTCCTTCTGGCCGCGGATCATGTCGACGATGCGGCGGAGCTTCATGCCGATGACCTCGATCTTCTCCCCGCCCTGCTGCTGGACGGCGAGGATCCTGTCGTTGGGCTTGATCTGCCCGCTGAGGAAGGCGGGTCCGCCGGGCACGACTTCGCGCACGATGCAATAGCCGTCGTCCTCGAGGCCGAGGACGGCGCCGATGCCGACGAGGGAGAGTTTCATCTGGATGGCGAAGTCCTCGAGCGAGTCGGCGGAGAAATAGGCCGAGTGCGGATCATAAATCTTGGTGAGGCTGGTGAGGTAGAGCTCCTGCACGTCGGAGTCCTCGAGGTCGGCGATGTTCTTGAGCATGCGTTCGTAGCGTTTGCGGATGGCCTCCTTCGCCTCCGCGGCGGGCTTGTTGTCGAGCATCTCCTGGAGCAGCTCGTATTTGAGTCGGCGCTGCCAGAGCTCGTCCGCGGTGGCGGTGGCCGGCCAGGAAACCTCGGTGCGGTTCGCCTGGTAGGTGTCCTGCCCGGTGAGGTCGTGGGCCTTGGGGAGCTCGGCGAAGATCCACGAGGTGCGCTTCTGCACGCGGCGCTCGTAGGCGCGGAAGATGTCGAACGCGGTGTCGATGTTGCCGAGGTAGTTCAGGTCGTTCTCGATCCGCGGGCCGTAGAGCTTGCGGAAGGCGTCGCGATCCTCGGCGGTGAAGAACAGGTGCTGGGGATCGAGGCCCTTCATGTAGTCCTCGATCATCTGCGGGTAGTCGGCGGCGGTGACGGAGCCCCGGTTGTAATGGTAGTGCTCGAGCATCGAGACCAGCGCGCGGACCTCCATGCGCATCAACTGCGTGGTCTTGTAGGTGCGGTCGGGCGCGGCCGAGGCGGTGAGGCTCGCGAGGGCGAGGAGCGGCAATGCGAACCGGAGGGCGGGGCGGAAAACGGAGAGGATGTTCACGGGGAAGGTCGGTCGCTTCATGGGCAGCTCTTTAGAAGCTCGGCGGGAGGAATTGTTTCACCCAAATCGTTGGAATGCCGTGCGGATGCCGCCAAAGTGCCGTTTTTCGCGGCGAGTTCAAGCACTGGGCGGGGGAAACGGGCCGGAGGCCGGCCGAACGGTCAGGAAGCACGACGAAAGGCGGCATGTTCAGCGCTTGCTGAGCAGATCCTTGGCCTCGTCCAGCACCCGTTTTTCCTCCGGAGTGAGGGCGCCGAAGCCCTGACTGTTGATCTTGTCGAGCACCCGGTCGACCTCGGAGCGCAAGTCGCGCTTCTTCGAGGAGACATTGACCTTGGTGGAGTTGTAGCTGGGGGCCGACATGCCGACGGCCTTGCGGCGGCGCAGCCAGCCCGGCAGCTCGACCTTCAGCGACCGGAGGCGCCCCCAGCCGGCGCGGTCGTGCAGGTAGCGGTGATAGAGCCAGCCAGTCAGCACGCCGCCGAGGTGGGCGGAGTAGGCGATGCCGGTGTCGAATCTCCCTCCCGGCAGCTCGCTGAAGAGAAACCCCAGCGACTCCACGCCGACGAGAACCCAGGCAACGATCCTGGGTTTGACGGTCACCGGCAGCACGAAGAACAGCAGGAAGGTGACCTCGCGCTCGGCGTGAAAGCAGGCAAAGATGATGAAAAGCGCCAGCACCATGCCCGAGGCGCCGACCAACCCCGTGTTGATGCCATTCCGGTGGGTCACAAACCACGCGAGTCCCCCCGCCGCCGCCGCCACTCCGCACACGACCAGCAGCCGTGGCGGGCCCAGCAAGGGCAGCAATTCCCGGCCGAGGAGATAAAGAAAGAGCACGTTGAACAGCAGGTGGATGATTCCACCGTGCAGGAAAGCATAGGTCAGCAGGGTCCAAGCATAGCCGTGCTTCAGTCCCTCCGGGGTGAGTGCGAGCAGCCGGTCGAAGGCCCTGGTCTGCAGGAACACGGTGAAGACGTTCTGGATGACGAAACCCGCCACCATCGCCCCCAGCATCCACGCAAACACCCCCGCACCCGGGCGGTCGTAAGGGTCGCGCATGTAGGAACGATCGGAAAGCACTCTCGGGCAAGCTAGACCACCGGCAGGCGATTTCAAGTCCGCCGGCGGCAGGGCGCCTGCTATGCCCGCCCTGCCTCTTGACAGGGCATCAGGAAACCGTTGAGTGGCCCACCAATGGCCAACAAAGCGGAAAAATGGAAGGAGAACGCCCCCGGAAAATTCTTCGTGGACCAGCAGTGCATTGACTGCGACCTGTGCCGCGAGACCGCCCCGGCGTTCTTCACGCGGCATGATGAGGGCGGCTATTCCTATGTCCACCAGCAGCCGGCGACCGAGGAGGACGCGCAGCGATGCATGGAGGCGCTCGAGGGCTGTCCGGTGGAGGCCATCGGCAACGACGGGGACGAATGATCAGCTGATCCGCGCCGCCGCGCGAGCGGCGGTTCTTTTGCATCTTATGGTTAATCAAAGTTTCCTCTCCGGCTTAACACTACTCCGTCACTTTCACCCCGTCCGGCAACCTCCGCGAGAATGTCACCTATTAGGTGACATCTCCGCTGGGAAACGGACCGGATTCGACCGGGAACTCAGCGTAGTGGCCTCAACCCGCGGCTTCCGCGCCCGCCGACGCCACCGTGGCGTGGCCGGTTGTCTCGCGGTGTTGGGCATGACTTTGGGCGCGGGGGCGCAGACGCTGCCGGCCCCGGCTGCGACGGAGGAAGCGGAGACGCTGCCGGAGTATCTCATCAGCTCGCCGCGAGTGGCCAACCAGGCGCCGGTCGGGACCGCGGCGATGCCGGTCTCGGTGCTGCGCTACGAGCCGCGAGTGGACATCCAGGGACGCAACCAGGCCGAGCAGCAGGCCGACGTTTCGTTGCGCGGCGGGATTTTCGAGAGCACCGGGTTCAAGGTCGGCGCCGTCTCGCTCTACGATCCGCAGACCGGCCACTATTTCGCCGAGCTGCCCGTTGCGCCCGCGATGCTGGCGCCGCCGGAGATCCTCACCGGCGCGCGCAACTCGCTGGAAGGGTTCAACGCGGGCGTGGGCACCATCGCCTATGGCTGGCGCGCCATCCGCGATCGGGGCGAACTGGCGCTCGGGTTCGGCGATCACGGCTTCAACCAGCAGTCCTTCTACGCGGGGAAGGTGTGGCCGGGGCGGACCGGAGGCACCGCGGTGGCGGCCGATGTCGAGCTGGCGCGCTCGGAGTCCGACGGCTCCCGCCCGTTCGGCGAGCATGATTTCCTCCGGCTGGCCGGCCGGGTGCAGTTGCAGGGGGCGCGCAGCCAGACCGACCTCTTTGCGGGCTATCAGGCGAAGTTCTTCGGCTGGCCGAACCTCTACACCCCCTTCGGTTTCAACGAGACGGAGAATCTCCAGACCGTGCTCGTGGCGGCCAACCACCGCGCGGCCTACGGCACGGGCAGTTGGTGGCAGCTTGGCGGTTACTACCGGCGCAACAAGGATGATTACGAGTTCAACCGCGCCGTGCCGGGCGCCTCGAATCCGTTCCAGCACACCACGCACGTTCGCGGCGCGGGCTTGGATGGCCGCCATGAGTTTGCCGGCGCGGCCTTGGGCTACCGCGCGGCGGGGATGACCGACCGGCTGCAGTCCACCGCCCTCACCTTCGGCCGTTTCCGCACCCGCGATTATCTCCGGCTGGCCTTGGTGCCGGAGATCAGCCGCGAGGTCCCCTCCGGGAAATTCACGCTTCAGGCCGGCGCGGCTTACGACGACACCAACCGCGACGAGTCCGCGCTCTCGCCCGTGCTGTCGGTTTCGCTGCTTCGCGCCGGAGCCGCCGGCCCGGCGCGGCTGTATCTCGAATACGCCGAGAACTCCCAGGTCGCCACCTACACGGCGCTCAATTCCAACGCTGCGGCCGGACTCTTCCGCGGCAACCCCAACCTCGGCCGCGAGACGACCCGCAACCTCGAGCTGGGTGCGCGCGTCGAGCGCGCCGGGTGGCGTTTGGAGGCCGCGGCCTTCCACCGCCGGGAGGACGAGCTGGTGGACTGGACTTTCCGCAACGGCGTCGTGGCGCGCACGGCCAATCCGGTGGACATCGGCGTGACGGGCCTCGAAGTGCTGGCCGCGCGCCACACCGCCCGCTTCGACCTGATCCTAGGCTACACCTTCCTCGACAAGGACAGCGACTACCGCGCCGCGCTGGTGGACGCCAGTTTCTACGCGCTCAATTTCGCCAAGCACCGCCTGACCGCGGCCCTGACCTGGCGCCTCGGCCGCGGCTGGGAAATCCGCGCCGACAACGAGCTGCGCATCCAGGAGCGCAACCCCCTGCGGGTAAACGGCGGCGAGGAGGCCATCCTGAGCACCTTGGGAGTCCATTACCGGCCTCCGGGGCTCAGCTCGCTCGAGTTGTCGCTCCAGCTGGACAACCTCTGGGACGACGACTTCGAGGAAGTGCCGTCCGTTCCGGCCGGCCGGCGGCAGTTCTCCGGCGGGGTCGCCTGGCGCTGGTGAGTGGCATCTCCCCCCGCGCACTGCGCCACGCTGCGCCGGCCGCCCGCTTACAACGGCCCGTGCCATTTCCACCTCCGCCCGATTCGGCTCGCAATTCGCCACCGGCTGATAACTTGTCGGCATGTCACCAAACAGCGGTCACAGACCCATCTGGTCTGCAACTTGCTGAAACAACGGCCAACCTTTTCCCGCCATGCTGATCTACCTCATCCTCATCGGTGTTCCCATGCTCCTCGGCCTCTATGCGCAGATGCGCGTGTCGAGCGCCTACAACAAGAATGTTCGCATCCCCTCGCGCGGCCGCATCTCGGGCCGCGAGGCGGCCGAGGCGGTCATGTCCAGCGCCGGCATCCGCGACGTGCAGATCGTGCAGGTGCCCGGCCAGTTGACCGACCATTACGACCCGACCAAGAAACGTCTCGCGCTGTCCGAGCACAATTACCTTGGCACCAGCCTCGCCGCGCTCGGTGTCGCCGCCCACGAGGCCGGCCACGCCATCCAGCACAAGGTTGGCTATTCCATGATGTCCCTGCGCCAGACCATGGTGCCGGTCACGCAGATCGCGGCGGGTGCCTCGCAGTTCCTCATCATCCTCGGCATTGTGCTCTTCGGCTCGGCGCTCGGCGGCATGTTCCTGAAGCTCGGCGCCGCCGCGCTCCTCATGATCTGCCTCTTCCAACTGGTCACCCTGCCGGTCGAGTTCGATGCCACCCGCCGCGCCAAGGCCCAGCTCGTGGACCTCGGCATCGTGGATCGCGACGAAATGCCCGCGGTGCATGAGACGCTCGACGCCGCCGCGCTGACCTACGTCGCCGCCTTCGTGGCCTCGCTCGGGAGCCTGCTGCACATCCTGCTGCTCCTCTCCGGCCGCCGCGACTGAGCAACGGGAATCTCAACCCTGCTCCGCCCGGTCTCGCAGGAGACCGGGTTTTTGTTTTCGCTCAGGCCACGACCTTGAGCACGGCGTAGGACTTCTTGCCCTTGCGGAGCAGGAGATGCTTGCCGAAGAGAAGGTCGGCGGCGGTGACGCTGCGGGTGTGGTCCACGCGGGTGTTGTTCAGATAGACGCCGCCGGCTTCGAGCGATTTGCGCGCGGCGCCCTTCGAGGACTCCAGCCCGGCGTGGACGACCAGCTCGGCGATTTGCACGCCGGCGCCGTCGAGCCTGGCCTTCTCGAGATCCTTGGTCGGGACTTCTCCGACGACATCGTTGAAGATTTGCTCGGTCACGCCGTCGAGCGGGCCGCCGAAGAGGATCTCCGAGGCCTTGAGCGCGGCAGCGAGCGCTTCCTGGCCATGCACGAGCACAGTCATCTCCTTGGCCAGCGCCTTCTGCGCGGCGCGAGCGCCGGGGTTGGACTTCAGCTCCTTTTCGAGCGCGGCGATCTCGTCCTTCGAGAGGAAGGTGAGGGTCTTGAGCAGCTTGACGACGTCGGCGTCGTCGGCGTTCACGAAGAACTGGTAGAAGCGGTAGGGGCTGGTGCGCTTGGGGTCGAGCCAGACGGTGCCGGTGGCGGTTTTGCCGTATTTGGAGCCGTCGGCCTTGGTCAGGAGCGGGAAGACGAGGCCCCAGACGGTGGCACCGAGTTTCTTGCGGGTCAGCTCGGTGCCGACGGTGATGTTGCCCCACTGGTCGGTGGCGCCGACCTGCAGCTCGCAGTTGAAGGTCTTGCGCAGGTGGTGGAAATCGTGCGCCTGGAGCAGCATGTAGCTGAACTCGGTGAAGCTGATGCCGTCGCCGCGGTCCTGCATGCGCGTGCGGACCGAGTCCTTCGCGACCATGGAGTTGACCGTGATGTGCTTGCCGATGTCGCGGAGGAAGGCGAGGAAGGTGACGTCGCCGGTCCAGTCGTGGTTGTTGACGAGCCGGGCGGGGTTCTTGACGCCGTCGAACTCGAGGAAGCGGGCGAGCTGGGGCTTGATGCGATCGAGGTTGTGCGCGAGCTGCTCGGGCGTGAGGAGGTTGCGCTCGTCGGACTTGCCGGAGGGGTCGCCGACCATGCCGGTGGCGCCGCCGGCGAGCGCGATGGGGAGATGGCCGGCCGTCTGGAAGCGCCGGAGCGCGAGCAGCGGCACGAGGTTGCCGACATGGAGCGAATCGGCGGTGGGGTCGAATCCGCAATAGAGCGTCACCGGCCCCTCGGCGAGGCGCTTGGCCAGCGCGGCGCGGTCGGTGCAGTCGGCGTAGAGGCCACGCCATTCGAGTTCGGAGAGGATGTCGGCCATCAGCCGCCGTTATCGGCGGCACGGGAACGGGTGACAAGTGGAGAGTGACAGGTGGAGCGGCTTGCCCCCAAGCCGCTTGAGCGCGTTGAGGGCAACGCGCTCCACCCAGCACAACTAATGGGCGCAGCATCGAATCCAGCAGACCGTCTCATACCGGCGCAAAATGGGTTGCCGGCCCCGCGCGCCCGGCTCTAGTTTGCCCTTCCTCCGCGGCGATGCCCGCCCGGGGAAAATCCAACCTCCAACCCGTTCCCACCATGCCTCTCAAGGTCGGCGCCAAAGCCCCCGATTTCACCCTCAAGACCAAGGCCGCGGACGGCCTCAAGGACGTCAAACTGAGCGACCACGCCGGCAAGCAGGTCGTGCTGCTCTTCTTCCCGCTGGCCTACACGGGCGTCTGCACGCAGGAGATGTGCGACCAGACCGCCGGCCTCGTGGAATACGAGAAGCTCGGCGCCAGCGTCCTCGCCATCAGCGTGGACAGCCCGTTCGCCCAGGAGGCCTGGGCCAAGGCCAGCAACATCAAGGTCACGCTGCTCTCCGACCTGAACAAGACCGTCACCAAAGCCTACGACGTGCTTTTCCCGATGCTGGCCGGCGTGGGCGACACGGCCGCTCGCGCGGCGTTCGTCATCGGCAAGGACGGCACGATCAAATACGCCGAGCAGACCCCGACGCCGAAGGATCTGCCGGACTTCGCCAAGGTGAAGGCCGCGCTGGCGTGATGGCGGTGCCCTTGTAAGAGGGGCTTCACGCCACGGTCCCTCGCGGTGCAATCCCGCTCCACCCCGCCGGGTTTCCCAATCGATAATCTGAGATCCAAAATCCCAAATCCCGTGTCCCTCCCCAATCCCTTCAACACCCTCTCGACCTTCGAGGACGGCAAGCAGTTCTACTCGCTGCCCGCGCTGGCGAAGCAATTCCCCGGCGTGGCGCGCCTGCCCGTGAGCATCCGGCTCGTGCTCGAGTCCGTGCTGCGCAATTGCGACGGCAAGCGCGTGCTCGAGGGCAACATCAAGGAACTCGCGAACTGGAAGCCCACCGAGGCCCGCACGGCGGAGATCCCCTTCGTCGTCGCGCGCATCGTGCTGCAGGACTTCACCGGCGTGCCGCTGCTGGTGGACCTCGCCGCCATGCGCTCGGCCGTGGCCCGGACGGGCAAGAACCCGAAGATCATCGAGCCGCTCGTGCCGGTGGACCTCGTGGTGGATCATTCCGTGCAGGTGGATTTCGCCGGCAGCGCCGAAGCGCTGGCCCGCAACCTCGACATGGAGTTCAAGCGCAACCGCGAGCGCTACCAGTTCCTCAAGTGGGGCATGCAGGCGTTCGACACCTTCAAGGTCGTCCCGCCCGGCATCGGCATCGTCCACCAGGTCAACCTCGAATACCTCGCCAAGGGCGTGCTCGCCGCCGGCGGGGTGTATTGTCCCGACACGCTCGTCGGCACCGATTCGCACACGACGATGATCAACGGCCTCGGCATCGTGGGCTGGGGCGTCGGCGGCATCGAGGCCGAGGCCGGCATGCTCGGCCAGCCGGTGTATTTCCTCACGCCCGACGTGGTCGGCGTGCACCTGACCGGCGCGCTCCGCGAGGGCGTCACCGCCACGGACCTCGCGCTCACCGTCACGCAGCTCATGCGCAAGACGAAGGTCGTGGGCAAGTTCGTCGAGTTCTTCGGCCCCGGCGCCAAGGCGCTGCCGGTGGTGGACCGCGCGACCATCGCCAACATGGCGCCCGAATACGGCGCGACCATGGGCTTCTTCCCCATCGACGCCGAGTGCGCCAACTACCTGCGCGCCACCGGCCGCGACGAGGCGCACGTCGCCACCTACGAGGCCTACTACCAGGCGCAGGGCCTGTGGGGCATCCCGGAGAAGGGTGCGATCGACTATTCGCAAGTCGTCGAGCTCGACCTCGGCAGCGTCGTCCCCAGCGTGGCCGGCCCGAAACGCCCGCAGGACCGCATCGAGCTTCCGAATCTCAAGAAGGAATTCGTCGCCACCTTCTCGAAGCCGGTCGCCGAGGCGGGCTTCGGCAAGAAGGCGGAGGAGTTCTCCACCGTGAAGGCCGAGGTCAGCCTCAACGGCGCGGGCAAGGGCGTCATCGGCCACGGTTCCGTGCTCATCGCCGCCATCACCAGCTGCACGAACACGTCGAACCCGAGCGTCATGCTCGCGGCCGGCCTGCTCGCCAAGAAGGCCGTCGAGAAGGGCCTGAAGGTGAACCCCGTCGTCAAGTCCTCGCTCGCGCCCGGCTCGCGCGTCGTCACCGACTACCTCGACAAGACCGGTCTCACGCCCTACCTCGACCAGCTCGGCTTCCAGACCGTCGGCTACGGGTGCACGACCTGCATCGGCAACTCCGGCCCGCTCTCCGCGCCGATCGAGGAGGCCGTGGTGAAGAACGACCTCGTCGCCGCGTCGGTCCTCTCGGGCAACCGCAACTTCGAGGCGCGCGTCCACCAGAACATCAAGGCCAACTTTCTCATGTCGCCGCCGCTGGTCGTGGCCTTCGCGCTCGCCGGCCGCGCCGACATCGACATGTCGCAGGATCCCATCGGCAAGGACAAGTCCGGCGCCGACGTCTTCCTGAAGGACATCTGGCCGACGCTGAAGGAGGTCCGCGACCAGATGCAGGCCGCGCTCAAGCCCGAGGTGTTCCGCAAGCTCTACGCCGACTTCGCCGCGCAGAACCCGAAGTGGAACGAGATCCCGTCGTCCGCCGGCGACACCTACGCCTTCGACGCCAAGTCCACCTACATCCAGGAGCCGCCGTTCTTCACCGACTTCTCGATGACGCCCGGCGCCATCGCCGAGATCAAGGGCGCGCGCGTGCTCGGCCTCTTCGGCGACTCGGTGACGACCGACCACATCTCGCCCGCCGGCGCGATCAAGAAGACGTCGCCCGCCGGGCAATACCTGCTCGCGAACGGCGTGGCGTTCGAGGATTTCAACTCCTACGGCTCCCGTCGCGGCAACGACCGCGTGATGACCCGCGGCACGTTCGCCAACGTCCGCATCAAGAACCTCATGCTCGGCGGCAAGGAGGGCGGCAACACCCTCGGCCCGGACGGACAGGAGACCTCCATCTACGACGCCTCGATGGCGTGGCAGGCCAGGGGTGTGCCGCTCATCGTCCTCGCCGGCCAGGAATACGGCACCGGCTCGTCGCGCGACTGGGCGGCCAAGGGCACGAACCTCCTCGGCGTGAAGGTCGTCGTGGCGCAGAGCTTCGAGCGCATCCATCGCTCCAACCTCGTCGGCATGGGCGTGCTCCCGCTCCAGTTCAAGGAGGGCACGACCGCGCAGACCCTCAAGCTCGACGGCTCCGAGACCTACGACGTCATCGGCCTGTCGCCCGCGGTGAAGCCGCAGCAGGACCTGACCCTGCGCATCACGCGCAAGGACGGCTCGAAGAGCGACGTGCCCGTGACGTGCCGCATCGACACGCCCATCGAGATCGACTACTACCAGCACGGCGGCATCCTGCCCTACGTCCTGAGACAGATCATCGCGAAGAATTGAACAGGTAGGGCCCGTTATCCTTAACGCGCCGCGCGGCGGATTAGGGATAATCCGCCCTACCCTCACAACTCCCATGCCCGAGCCCGCCAACACCTTCCTTGTCGACGCCTACGCCGACCCGGTGCTGGTGCGGATCGAGGGGCGCGCCTCGTTCCAGAACAGCGGCAGCCTGAAGAATTTCTTCGCCGAGATGACCAAGCAGGGGAAAACGCGCTTCGTGGTGGATTTCCAGCGCTGCGCGAGCATGGACAGCACCTTCCTCGGCGTGCTGGCCGGCGCGGCGCTGCAGCTCCGCAAGCTCGACCCGCCGGGCGTGCTGACCCTCGCGCGAGTGGGGGAGCGCAACCTCGAGCTGATCCGCAACCTCGGCCTGCACCGGCTGGCCAACGTGGACACGGGCGACTACAAGGGCGGCGGCAGCGTGGCGCCGGTCGAGATGCTGCCGGCGGAGAAGCGCGGCGAGCTGGAGAGCGCGCGGCTGGTGCTGGAGGCGCACGAGAACCTCGTGGCGGCCGACGCGGCCAACGCGGGCAAGTTCCAGGACGTGCTCGCCTTCCTCCGCAACCGCGTGGAGTCGCGCTGAAATGACGAATGCCAGCCGCGGCTGGTTTTTTTGCGCCTCTTTTCATTCGCTGTGGGTCCGATACCCCGAAGCTTGCTTCGGCTTGGCCGGTAGAACGGGATTGAGCGCGGATTGCATGGGTTCGAGTAAGGTTGCAGAGGTCTTGGCAAATGCCCCGGAGCTTGCTCCGGGGATTCTTTACTCGTCATCCGTCATTCGTCATTCAAATTGTCCCCATGATGCTGTTCCTCCTCGGCGGGTTGCTGGGCGCCGCCATCGTCTACGCCTTCTACTGGCGGGCGCAGCGCGAGGCCGCGCGCGTCGAGGAGGAGAAGCTCTCGCTGCTGGAGGAGCGCGAGGTGGTGCTGGACTTCATGCACGACATGGTGGACGCGGTCGGCGAGCGGTTGAGCCGCGACGAGCTGTTCCAGCGCATCGTGCACGCGTCCATCCTGAGCACCGGGGCGCTGAGCGCGTGCATCTTCGAGCGGGGGGCGGACAACCTGATGCGCGGCGTGGCGGTGGAGGGGCTGTTTCCGCCGCACCGGCCCATCCCGGACCTGCAGCGCTCGCAGCTCGGGTCGCGGGCGAAGTTCATCGAGCAGGTGCTGAAGTCGGAGTCGTTTCCCGTCGGCGAGGGCATCGTGGGCCGCGTGGCCGCCACCGGCCGGGGCGAACTGATCGTCAACGCGCCATCCGACCCGCGCATCGTGAAGCACGACGATCCGGCGCTGACCGTGCGCTCGGTCATCGCCGCTCCCATCATGGTGCGCAAGCGGCTCATCGGCGTGCTCTGTGTGTGCAACGCCGCTGACGGCCTGCCGTTCAACGAGACCGACTACTCGCTGGTCGAAACCCTGGCCGAGCAGGCCGGTCTGGCCGTGCACAACGCCGACTTCCTCAACCTCCAGGTCGAGAAGCGCCGCGTTGACCTCGACCTGACCATGGCCAGCGACGTGCAGCACATGCTCCTGCCGCAGGTGATGCCGCAGGTGACGGGCCTTGACGTGGACGCGCGCTACCTCGCCGCCCAAAAGGTGAGCGGCGACCTTTACGACGTCTTCCGGCTCGGCGACGGCCGGCTCGGCGTGGCCGTGGCCGACGTGGCGGGCAAGGGCATCTCCGCCTCGCTGCTCATGGCCATCTGCCGCACGCAGCTCCGGCAGATCGCCCCGCGGCACGCCTGGCCCTCGCGCGCCCTTTCCGAGCTGAACTGCGCGCTCTCGGGCGACATCCGGCAGGGGATGTATGTGACGATGATCTACGCGGTCATCGACACCGCCACGCGCGAGGTGACGCTGGCCCGCGCCGGACATGAGAGGCCGCTGTTCTCGCGGTGGGACACCGGCACGCGCACGCACGTCAGCGAGTTCGTCGCCTCCGAGGGCATGCCGCTCGGGCTGGTGGACCCGGGGATGTTCGACGAGACCATCCAGGACCGGCATGTGCCCTTGGAACCGGGCGACGTGCTGGTGCTCTACACCGACGGCCTCACCGAGGCGCCCAATCTGGAGGGCAAGGAATTCAGCGGCGCCCGGCTGGCCGACGCCCTGCGCTCGGCGCAGGGCGGCTCGGCGAAGGAGATCAACGACTCCATCCTCGCCGCCGTGCAGAAGTTCACCGGCGTGGCCGAGCTGCGAGACGACTACACGCTGCTCACGGTGAAGCGGGGCTAGCACGCAAAACGGATTTGCGTTGGCCCGCCGCGGCCCTAGCCATGGCGGGATGCCTGCCGCCACCGCCCCGAGGTTCGCCCAGCCCGACTCCTCCGGGCATTTCGGCCCCTATGGCGGCGTGTTCGTGCCCGAGACGTTGATGACCGCCCTCGCGGAACTGGGCGAGGCCTATGAGAAGGCGAAGGCCGACCCGGCATTTCAGACCGAACTGAAGCACCACCTCAAGGAATTCGCCGGCCGGCCGACCGGGCTGTATTTCGCCGAGCGGCTGACCAAGCATTGCGGCGGCGCGAAGATCTACCTGAAGCGCGAGGATCTGCTCCACACCGGCGCCCACAAGATCAACAACGCCCTCGGCCAGGCCCTGCTCGCCCGCCGGATGGGCAAGCCGCGCATCATCGCCGAGACCGGCGCCGGCCAGCACGGCGTGGCCACCGCGGCGGTGTGCGCGAAGTTCGGGCTCGACTGCACCGTCTACATGGGCGCGGTGGACATGGAGCGGCAGGCGCTGAACGTCTTCCGCATGCGCCTGATGGGCGCCAAGGTCGTCGGCGTCGAGGCCGGCCAGAAGACGCTGAAGGAGGCCATCAACGAGGCCATGCGCGACTGGGTGACCAACGTCCGCAACACGCACTACATCCTCGGTTCCGCGCTCGGCTCGCATCCGTATCCGATGATGGTGCGCGATTTCCACCGGGTCATCGGCGCGGAGCTGAAGGAGCAGATCCTTGCCCGGGAGAGCCGGTTGCCCGACGAGATCATCGCCTGCGTCGGCGGCGGCAGCAACGCCATCGGCAGCTTCTTCGAGTTCCTCGACGACCCGGGGGTGCGCCTCATCGGCGTCGAGGCCGGCGGCCGCGGCATCAGGCGCGGCGACCACGCGGCGCGCTTCGAAGGCGGCAAACTCGGCGTCTTGCAGGGTTGCAAGACCTACATTCTGCAGAACGACGACGGGCAGATCGAGCTGACGCACTCCGTCAGCGCCGGGCTCGACTATGCCGCCATCGGCCCGGAGCACGCCTTCTACCGCGACCTCAAGCGCATCGAGTTCGCCTACGCGACCGATGATGAGGTGTTGGAGGCGTTCCAGCTGCTCTCGCGCACCGAGGGCATCATCCCCGCGCTCGAGTCCACCCACGCCATCGTCCACGCCGTCAAGCGGGCGCGGCAGATGAAGCCGGACCAGATCATCGTCGTGAACTTGAGCGGCCGCGGCGACAAGGACGTCCAGCAGGTGCAGCGCCTGCTCGACAAGCAGGCTTAAAATCCAAACGCCAAGGTCCAAAGGCCAAACAATGCCTGAAAGGCCGAAAGACCTGGAGGAGAGAACGGCGGAGTTCGCCGAGGCGGTGCGGGCATTCGTGCGACGACTGCCCCGGACAGTTTCAAACATAGAGGATGTGAAGCAGTTGGTGCGCGCTTCTGGCTCGGTGCCAGCCAACTGCATCGAGGCCAATGAAGCGTTGGGGAACAAGGATCGAGTGATGAAATTCCGCATCAGCCGCAAGGAGGCCAAGGAATGTCAGCTTTGGCTCCGATAGGTGAATACAGGGGCGAACACCACGCTGGAAGAGCAGAGGAAGCAGTTGCGCCAGGAGGCGCACGAGTTGAAGCTCATCTTCACCAGTATCATCAAGAAACTCGAATGAACCCCGACGCATTGCGATTTGTTTGGCCTTTGGCGTTTTGGCGTTTGGACTTTGCCCCATGAATTCCATGACCGGCTACGGGCGCGCCACGGAGGCGCTCGACGCGCACACCCTGACCGTGCAGGCCAGCTCGGTGAACCGGAAGACGCTCGACGTCACCGTGCGGCTGCCCGCTGCGTGGGAGGATCTGGAGCCGGCCGTGCTGGCCGAGGTCCGCAAGGTCGTCGCTCGCGGCAAGGTCCACGTCACGGTCGAGGCCACCGGGACCGCTGACGCCCCGGCGTGGAGCAGCGAGGCCGTCACGACGGAGCTGGAGCGGCTCGCCGCGCTAGCCAAGGCGCGTGGCATCAAGTTCGAACCCACCACCGAGCTGCTCTGGCAGATCGCCAGCGCCCAGCAGGACCGGGAGGAACTGCCGCCGCTCGAGGCCGTCGCCGCTGCCGTCGTGGCCACGGTGCAACGCGCGCTGCGCGAGCTGACCGCGATGCGGGCCAAGGAGGGCGAGGCCTTGCTGGTGGATTTTCTCGGCCGCATGGGCAGGCTGCGCGTCCACATGGACGCCATCGCGGCGCGCGCGCCGCAGGTGGCGCCGGCCTACCGCGACCTGCTGCTGCAGCGGCTCCGCGCCGCCGGGCTGGAGCTGGACCTGCAGGACGAGCGCGTGCTGAAGGAGATCGCGCTGTTCGCGGACCGTTGCGACGTGACGGAGGAGATCACCCGCCTGCGCAGCCACCTGCACCAGTTGAACGAGCTGTTGCGCGCCGACGGCGAGACCGGCCGCAAAGGGGAGTTCATCCTCCAGGAGATCGGCCGCGAGATCCACACCATCGGCAGCAAGGCCAACGACCTGCAGATCGCCCAGCGCGTGATCGAGTTCAAAAACGAGCTCGAGCGCGTCCGCGAACAGATGGCGAACGTGGAGTGAACCGGCTCAGGCGCCGGGTTCCGGCGGGGCGGGCTGCTTCAGCGACCAGATGACGTAGGCGATGACGCCGACGCAGATGCCCGAGTCGGCGACGTTGAAGGTCGGGTAGACGTAGTCGCCGAAGTGGAAGTCGAGGAAGTCCACCACATGGCCGTGGCGCAGCCGGTCCACGATGTTGCCGACGCTGCCGCCGACAAAGAGCCCGAAACACCATTGGGCGAAGTGATGCTGGAGTCCGAGCTGCCGCCGCCAGAAGAAGACGGCCAGCAGCACGGCGATGCCGACGAGCGCGAGCGGCACGCTGCGGCCGGAAAAGATGCTCCACGCGCCGCCGGTGTTGCCGACATGGATGAGATGGAAGAAGCCCGGGATGACCTCGTAACCGCCGCCGCTGTGGGTGCCGAACGGCAGGCGCGCAATGATGAGCTCCTTCGTGAACTGATCGAGGGCCAGGACGACCAGCGCCAAGGCCCAGAGCCGGCGGTAGGCGAGCAACCGATCCAGGTATGATTTACGATTTACGATTTCAGATTTACGCTCCCGGCCGGGCTCAAATGCAGGCCGCCTGCTTTCTCCCGCCTCAGTCGATGTCGGCGAGTCTGGCATCAATCGTAATTCGTAAATCCAAAATCGTAATTCCGATCAGTCGTCGCCGCCGGAGTCGTCGTCCATCATCTTGCCGCCGCCTTCCTCCCCGTCGGCGCCTTCGCCGAAGAGGCCGCCGCGCTGGATGGAGCGGTGCGAGGTGCGCTCGACCTGCTTCTGCGCCTCGGCGGAGTAGCGGGTGAAGGGGACGGCGAGCAGGCGCTCCTTGGCGATGGGCTTCTGCGAAAGCTCGCAGATGCCGTAGGTGCCGTCGTGGATGCGCTTGATGGCGGCTTCGATCTCGGAAAGCGCCTCCTGCTCGGTGGAGACGAGGCTGAGGGCGAAGTCGCGATCGAAGGTGTCGGTGCCGGCGTCGGCCATGTGCTGGCCGTAGCCGGAGAGGTCTCCGGAGTCGTCCTTGGCGGACTTGAGGAGGGTCTCCTCGGTGTGCTCGCCGAGCTGGGTGAGCACATGGTGGCGGAGTTCGACGAGCAGGCGGAAGTAGCGGCGGTGCTTCTCCGGCACGCGGTCCTCGTCGAGGTTCATCGCGGGCTTGCGGGTTTTCCCGGGATTGAAGCCGAGGATGTCGGACAGCGAGGCGGGCTTGACGTGGTGCGGCTTGTGCGGCCGGCCGTGGTCGGCGAGGCTGTCAACCGCGCGGCTGACGGCGCGGCCGTTGCCCTGAACCTGGGCGGACTTGGCGGCGCTTTCGCTCTGCTTCTCGTTCTTCTTCGCGATCTCGCGGACCTCGTCGAGGCTGAAGGCGATGGCCTTGGGCGCGGGTTTGCGGTCGACCAGCTTGCGCTTGAGGTTGGCGGGCGCGGCCTTGACGGCGTGGGCCGGCTTGCCTGCCGGGGCGGGCTTCGCGTGGGCGGCGGGTTTCGTCGCGGCCTTGGGCGCAGGCTTGTGTGCCGGCGTTTTCTTCGCGGCGGGCTTGGATTTCTTGGGGGCGGGTTTCTTGCTCTTGGCCATGAGGGGGAAGAGGGTCAGGGATTAAGGGCCTTTTCGCACCGAGGGCAAACATCTCCGCGCGGAGTTTTGGACAATTCCGGCACCCAGCGCCAGCAGCGCGGGCAGCGGATATGGGCGAGTTCCTGAGCTGGGCGGGCAGCGACACTGGGACTCTGACCGCTCGGAATGGTTTCCAGATTGAACGTGGAAACGATGAAAAACTCAGGCGCGAATTCCCTATAACGGGTTAGCAACTGATGGATACCATCATCCGTCGGAGCGGTGAAGGTCAGAGTGGCATCAAGGGACTTTCCGATCCGTCCCTGCGTTCGTTGCGATTCTAGCGCGTCATTGGCCTTGCCACGCAGGCTCAGCAGAACCTCAAAGTCCGTGGCCAGTGCGGTGTTGATCCAGCCTTCCGGCACGTCGGGCCAGTCCTGCAGGTGGACGCAGGCGTCGGAATACTCGGACTTGCCGAAGGCGAAGCTCCACGCCTCGTCGGTGGTGAAGGGGATGATCGGGGCGAGGATGCGTGCGAGGACGCCGAAGATATGGTGGATGGCGGTCTGGGAAAAGCGGCGGAGCGGGTGCGCGGCGCCGAGGGTATAGAGCCGGTCCTTCAGGATGTCGTGGTAGGTCGCCGACAGGGTGACCGAGCAGAACTGGTTGCAGAGCTGGTAGATCTTGTGGAACTCGAACGCCTCGTAGGCCTTGGTGCATTCAGCCAGCAGGGTGGCGGTCTGGTGCAGCGCCCAGCGGTCGAGCGCGTCCATCTTCTCCACCGGCACGGCGTGCTGGGTCGGGTCGAAGTCGAAGAGGTTGGAGAGCTGGAACCGGAAGGTGTTGCGGACGAGCCGGTAGGTCTCGCCGACATGGGAGAGAATCTCCTTGGAAATGGGGATGTCGTCGCGGAAGTCTTGCGAGGCGATCCACAGCCGGATGACGTCGGCGCCGTATTCGCCGACGTAGGCATCGGCGGTCTGGGGCTTCTCGTAGGTGCTGCTCTTGGAGATCTTGTTGCGCTCCTGGTCCACGATGAAGCCGTGGGTGAGCACGGCCTTGTAGGGCGCGGCGCCATAGGCGATGACGCTCGTCCAGAGCGAGGACTGGAACCAGCCGCGGTGCTGGTCGCTGCCCTCGAGGTAGAGATCGGCGGGCGGCTCTCTGTCCGCGAAAAGTTTGCGGACGAAAACATGCGACGAGCCGGAGTCGATCCAGACGTCGAGCGTGTCGCGGCCGCAAGTGAGGTCCTTGGGCGCGGGCCAGCCGGCGGGCAGCTTCACGCCATCGAGGATCTCGGCGGGGGAGGCGTCATACCAGAGATTGGTGCCGCGGGTGGCTACCTTGTCCGCCACCGCGCGGGCTACGCCGGCGTCGAGGAAGGCTTTCTTGTTCGCGTCGTAGAAGGCCGGGATGGGCACGCCCCACGCGCGCTGGCGGCTGATGCACCAGTCGGGGCGTGATTCGACCGCGCCGCGGATGCGGGCCTCGCCCCAGGCGGGGATCCACTGGACCCGGCCGATGGAATCGAGCGCGGTCTGACGCATGCCGGCCGTGTCGAGCGAGACGAACCACTGGTCCACCGCGCGGAAGACGATGGGCGTCTTCGAGCGCCAGCAATGCGGGTAGGAGTGGGTGAGGTTCTGCTTGGCGAGCAGCGCGCCGACGCTGGCGAGCTTCTTCAGCACGCCGATGTTAGCGGGGGAGGTCTTCTTGGCGGCGAGGTCCTCGACGCTCTCGAGGCAGGTCAGGCCGACGAGCTCCGCCGGGATGCGGCCGTCGTCCACGTATTTGCCGTCGTCGCCGACCGGGCAGTAGATCTCGAGATCGTATTTCAGGCCGGACTGGTAGTCCTCGGCGCCGTGACCGGGCGCGGTGTGAACGCAACCCGTGCCGCTGTCGGTGGTGACATAGTCGGCGAGAATGACCGGCGAGGCGCGGTCGATGAACGGATGGCGGGCGGCGAGTTTTTCGAGTTTCGCTCCCTTGAGCGTCTGAACGACGGCGGGCTGCGGTAGGTCGGGGTTTATCCCCGACTTGTCGGGCTTAAAGCCCGACCTACAAGCACTGATTACCGAGCCGAGCAGCGCTTCGGCCACGATGATGCGTTCGGCGCCGAGGTCGGCGACGACGTAATCAATCTCGGGGTGCAGCGCGATGGCGAGGTTGGCGGGGATGGTCCAGGGCGTGGTCGTCCAGATGACGATGTAGAGCGGCTTGTCGGTGGGGAGACCGAACTTCCTGGCCTCTTCGGCCGGCACGAGGAACTTCACCCAGATGGAGGGCGAGACGTGGTCCTTGTATTCGATCTCGGCCTCGGCGAGGGCGGTCTCGAAGGGGATGGACCAATAGACCGGCTTCTTGCTGCGGTAGATGAGGCCTTTTTCGACGAAGGCGGCGAAGGTGCGCAGGATGTCGGCCTCGTAGGCGGGGGCCTTGGTCTTGTATTCGCCGGCCCAGTCGCCGAGCACGCCGATGCGCTGGAACTGGGCCTTCTGCTTCGCGATCCAGCTCTCGGAGAACTCGTCGCACTTCTTCCGCAGTTCGGCCGTGGAGGCGGTCTTCATCTGGTCCCGCAGCTCGCGCGCGACCTTCTGCTCGATGGGCAGGCCGTGGCAGTCCCAGCCGGGGACGTAGGGCGTGCGGAAGCCGCGGAGGGCCTTGTAGCGGTTGATGATGTCCTTGAGCGTCTTGTTCAGCGCGGTGCCGATGTGCACGTCGCCGTTGGTGAACGGCGGGCCGTCATGCAGCACGTAGGCGGGTTTCCCGGCGCGCTTCTCCTGCATCTTCGCGAACAGGTCCAGCTTGTCCCAGTGCTCGACGCGCCTGGGCTCGCGCTTGACGAGATCAGCCCGCATCGGGAAGTCCGTCTTCGGGAGCAGCAGCGTGGTTTTCAAATCGAGGGCCATGAACGGTAAAAAGGCGGGGGACGTTACCCTACGAAGAGGGCGAGTCAAGGGGCGAGAGCGGGTCAATAAATGCCGAATGACGAATGCCGGATTAGCGGCTGAAACCGGACCTCGTGAACAGGTTTCAACCTGTCTTCCAAGGCGCTTGGTCGCGGCGTAAAGCCGCTCCTACAGTTTCACGGTAAACTCCTCAATGCCCTGCGCCAGGCGGGCGCCGGATTTCAGGCAGTCGGGCACCGAGATGCCGTCGCGGGCGTTGCCGCCGATGAAGAGGCCCGGGTGGGCGTTCTCAAGGCGCGCGAGGGCGTCGGCGAAGCGTTCGTGGCCGAGGTTGTATTGGGGGATGGCCTGCGGCCAGAAGCTGTGGTGCATGAACACCGGCTCGCCGCTGACACCGGCCAGTTCGCGCAGGTCCGGACCGATGCGTTCGAGCAGCCGCTCGGCCGGCAGCCGGGCGATCTCGGGCTGGCGCATGCCGCCGGCGAACACCGTGAGCGCCACATGGCCGTCGGGCGCGCGGCCGGGAAACAGCGTCGAGGAAAACAGGATGCCGAGGACATCGCGCCGCTCGATCTGAGGGACGAGCCCGCCGAAGCCGTCGAGCGGATGCGCGACCTGCTCGCGCCGGTAGCCGAGGAAGAGCGAGGAGACCGGCGGGTGCGGGACGTTTTCGAGGAGCGCGAGCGGGCGCTCGCCGAGCGGGCCGAAGACGAGGCCCGCCAGCGCGGGCGCGGGCACGGCCAGCGCCACGGCGTCGAACTCGCCGGTCACGACGCGGCCGTCGTGTTTCCAGATGAGTTTCCACGGCCAGCCTGGGATGACGGTCTCGACCGCGGTGTCGAGGTGGATTGCCGCCGGCGGCAGGGCTGCAGCCATCGCCGCCGGGATGGTGCCGAGACCCTCGGGGAAGGAGATGATGGGCGGCACGCCGCCCGCGCTACCGCCCTGGGCGCCGCCTTCGCCGCGGGCCTTGCGGGCCTTCGCGCCTGCGATCATCCAGCGGATAAGCGAGCCGTGCGAGCGCTCGGCGTCCCAGAGCATCTTGAAGGCGTGGCGGACGGACAGTTTCTCCGGATCGCCGGCGTAGATGCCGGCGATCAGCGGGTTGATCGCGTAGTCCACCAGCTCCTGCGTGAAGTGCGAGCGGACGAGGTCGGCGAGGCTCAGGTCGGTGGTGCGCACACGCGGCCGGGTGAGCAGCTCGGCGAAGAGGGCGAGCTTGGTGCGCAGACCGAAGAGACCCGTGCCGAGGAAGGCGGGCGGCGAGGCGGGCACGGCCTGGAACCTGCCGCCGCGCACGATGAAGCGCTTCTTCGCCGCCGCGCCGGCGACGAGTTTCTTTTCGTCGAGTCCGAGGTCGGCGAGCACGGAGCGGACGGGAGCGGAGTATTGCAGCGAGTTCGGACCGGCCTCGATGAGCCAGCCGTCGCGCCGGAGGGAATGCACGGAGCCGCCGAGCCGCCCGGATTTCTCGAACAGCGTGACGCGGTGCCCGGCGCGGTGCAGCCGCCAGGCGGCGGTCAGGCCGGTGATGCCGCCGCCGATGACCGCGATGGACCTGGATGCGTGGGGGGGCATGGCGGGATAAGTCTAGCTCAACTCGGACGCCCCGGCTGCGCATCGGTTGCGCTGGTCTGGGCGTTCATTCGCCATGGGGGTCCGATACTCCGAACCTCTGGTCGTCCCGCCGTCGCGGAACGCCGCCCCGCGCTGGCGGGGCGGGTAAACTTGCTTCGGCTTGGTCGTAGCCACGAGCGCCAGCGAGTGGAGGCGCACGTCCAGTCCACTCGCTGGCGCTCGTGGCTACGAAGTGGAATGGAACGGGTATCAGCATGGCGGTGCTTCGGGCGAATGCCTCGGGGCTTGCCCCGGGGATCTTTACTTCCAGCCGGTCACGGTGTCCACCAGCGCCTGGACGCATTCGAGTTTCGCCTGCGGGGTGATGCCGTGGCCGAGATTGAAGATATGACCGGGCGTGCCGCGCATGGTGTCGAGCAGGCGGACGGTTTCGCGCCGGACGATGTCGGGGGTGGTGTTCATGAGCGCCGGGTCGAGGTTGCCCTGGAGGGCGACGTTGCCCGGCACGAGCCGGCGGGCGACGCCGAGGTCCACGGTCCAGTCCACGCCGAGGACGCGCGCGCCGGAGAAGGCCTGGTCGGTGAGCTGCGACGCGGCGCCCTTGGCGTAGAGGATGACGGGGAAATCCGGCGGCAGGGCGGCGATGATGCGCTTGATCCACTGCAGCGAGGCGGCCTCGTAATCCTGGCCGGCGATGATGCCGCCCCACGAGTCGAAGATCTGGATGGCGTCGGCCCCGGCGCCAATCTGCAGCTTGAAGTAGCCGATGAGCGCGGTGCAGAGCTTTTCCATCAGGGCGTCGAAGAAAGGTCGGTCCGAGTAAAAGACGGCCTTGCTGCGTTCGAAGTCGTCCGCGCTGCCGCCCTCGAGCATGTAGGTGGCGAGGGTCCAGGGCGAGCCGCCGAAGCCGAGGAGCGCGCGTGCGCCTTTCAATTCGGTTTTCACCCGGGCCAGCGCCTGCGCGACATAATCCAGCCGTTGCGCCACGCCCGCGGGGTCGAGCCGGTCGAGCTGCGCTCTTTCCTCCAGCCGGAAATCCATGGCGATGCCGCCTTCGTCGCGGAAGTGGTAGCCCTGGCCGAGCGCCTCGGGGATGACGAGGATGTCGGAGAAGATGATGGCGGCGTCGAAGGCATAGCGGCGCAACGGCTGCAGCGTGACCTCGGCGGCGAGCTCCGGGGTGCGGACCATCTCGAGGAAGGAATGCTTGCCCTTGAGCGCGCGATATTCGGGCAGGTAGCGGCCGGCCTGGCGCATGATCCAGACCGGCGGCCGGTCGAGCGGCTCGCAGAGGCAGGCCTTGAGGAAGCGTTCGCAGGAGGTCATCAGATTTTACACAAAGGCCGCAAAGATAGCAAAGGAGGCAATCTTGGCGCGCTTTGCGACCTTGGTGTGAAAAGTCTCAGGTTTCATCAGTCCAGTTCCTTGGCTTCAGGAAGACATCATAAAGCCGGGCCTCGGGCGAACCGGGCTCGGGCCGCCAGTCGTAGCGCCAGGCGACGAGAGGCGGGAGGGACATGAGGATGCTCTCGGTGCGGCCGCCGCTCTGCAGGCCGAAGAGCGTGCCGCGGTCCCAGACAAGGTTGAACTCCACGTAGCGTCCGCGGCGGATGAGCTGGAAGTCGCGCTCGCGCTGGCCGTGGGGCGTGGCCTTGCGTTTCCGCACGATCGGCAGATAGGCCGGCGCGAAGGCGTCGCCGACGCTGCGGAGGAAGGCGAAGCTCTTCGCGAAACCGGGGGCGTTGAAGTCGTCGAAGAAAATGCCGCCGATGCCGCGCGGCTCGCCGCGATGCTTGAGGAAGAAGTATTCGTCACACCATTTCTTGAACCGCGGATACAAGTCGGCGCCGTGGGGGTCGCACGCGGCCTTGGCCGTGCGGTGCCAGTGCGCGCAGTCCTCCTCGAAGCCGTAATACGGCGTGAGGTCGAAGCCGCCGCCGAACCACCACACCGGCGCAGCCGGTGTGGGCTCTAAGGTCCGGGATTTGGGCTCTGGGGGGGCAAGACCAGCCATCAGGAACCGGACGTTCATGTGCGCGGTCGGCACGTAGGGATTGCGCGGGTGGATGACGAGGGAGACACCCATCGCATGGAAGGGCTTTCCCGCCAGTTCAGGCCGCGCGACGGTGGCGGAGGCCGGGAGCGCCGCGCCGGTGACATGGGAGAACCCGACTCCGGCCTTCTCGAAGACCCCGCCGTCCTCCAGCACGCGGGAGCGTCCGCCTCCGCCCTCGTCGCGTTTCCACGCATCCTCGCGGAAGCGACCGGCGCCGTCCTCGCGCTCCAGCGCCAGGCAGATATCGTCCTGCAGGGCGAGGAGGTAGCCGCTGACGGCGTTGAGGTCGGGGGCCATGGGCAAAATCGTTCTCTTTCTCTTAATCGTTCTCCTGATCCCTAGTCGAGGGCCAGAAGCAGAGAGAACGAGAAAGATTAGGAGAACGAGAAAGATTATCAGGGGGCTTGACGACTTTGATAGCTTGGAGCGGCCCGCCAGAGGCGGGTGAACGCGCCAACGGCGCGTAAACTTGACCTCTTGACCTGATGCCTCCCGATGCGTCTGGTCAGTCCGCGCCATCCGCATGAACGAAGCCGTCCTCACCACCATCGCCGCCACGGGGTTCTCCGTGGCGTTTTTTCATGCGGCGATCCCGACCCACTGGCTGCCGTTCGTGCTGGTCTCGCGGGCGCGGGGCTGGGGCCGGGGCAAGACGCTCGGCGTGGCGGCGTTCGCCGGGCTGGGGCATGTGGCGTTGACGAGCCTGCTGGGACTGTTGATCGCGTGGTTCGGCTTCCAGTTGGAGGAGCACGCGGAGGCGCTGTTCCCACGGATCGCCGGCGGGCTGCTGCTGGCGCTGGGGGCCTTTTATCTCTGGCGGCAACTGCGGGGCGGCGTGCTGCATCATCACGCGCCCGGCGGGCAACACCACGCCAGCGCGGAGTGCGGCCACGAGCGCGGGCACAGCCACTGGGACGAGGAGCTGAAGGACTCGGCGCTTGTCTCGCGCCAGGCCGGCGACTGGGCGGCGATCAGCGGGTTGTTCGTCATGCTGACCCTGTCGCCGTGCGAGGCGTTCCTGGGCGTCTATTTGTCCGGGGTGCAGTTCGGCTGGCGGGGGTTTTTTGTGCTGAGCGTCATCCTCGCGGTGGCCACGCTGGCCGGCATGATGCTCTTCACCTGGCTGACGCTGCTGGGCTTCGAGAAGCTGAGCGTGCGGAAGCTGGAGCGCTACGAGGCCGGGCTGCTGGGCGGCATCTTCGCCGTGCTGGGGCTGCTGCTGCTGTTCAGCGGCCACGGGCACGCGCACTGAATCCGAAAGACCGGGGTCAACGACCCCGGCTACAGCACAGCCTCGCTACGCCGTCTGCGTCCGGAAGCTCCGCCACCTGTCGAGCGGGGTGAGCGCGAGCCCGATAAGCGCGAGTTGGGTGGCGACGAAGGCGAGGAGCCACCAGAAGGCGGCGTCCATGAACCCGTAGCTGTGCAGGCCGACGCCGAGCATGTTCACGCCGAACCAGCTCCAGCTTGTCACGACGTTGCCGAAGATGGCCAGCGCCATCAGGCCGCGCTGCTTCACGAGGCCGCCCCAGCGGCAGTGGAGGATGACGGCGTTCCAGATGACGATGATGAGCGCGCCGTTCTCCTTCGGGTCCCAGCCCCAGAACCGGCCCCACGACTGGTCGGCCCAGATGCCGCCGAGCACGGTGCCGACGAGGCTGAACAGCGTGGCGAAGCACACGATGCCATAGACCATGCGCGTGATCATGTCCGCGTTTGTGTCACTGCGCTTGGCGACCTGAACGGCCACGGCAGTTAGCGCGGGCGACCCTGCTGCTACGGAAACTGCAAGGGCGCCTTGAGCTGTGGGCCTTCGGCTCAGCCACTTTGTGAACAGCCCCATGATCACGAAGATTATGGCGAGGAAGCCGGCGAGGAACGTGGCCGCGTAGCCGATGGTTATCACCACGACATGCGTCGCCAGCCAGAAGTTGGAGTCGAGCACGGCGCGCATCATCTCCATCGTGTCGCCGCTGAGCGAGAGGTGATGGGCGATGAGCAGCGTGGCGAAGCCGATGAGCCCGCCCGCCACGCTGCCGATGGCGTTGCGGAAGATCCGCTCGAGGATGACGCAGAGCAGCACGGCGCCCCAGCCGACGAAGAGGGCGGAGGAGTAGAGGTTGGTCACCGGCGGGCGGCCCTCCAGCCACATGCGGGCGAAGATGCCGGCGCTGGTGGCGACGAAGGCCAGCCCGAGCAGCCAGAAGGCGGCGCGGCCGAGCACGTCCGGCCACTTGAGCCAGGAAACGATGCCGAGCAGGAACGCCCAGACGTAGAGCGTCATGCTCTTGTAGAATGGCTCGGCGGCGTTGAAGCGCGCCTCGATGTCGCTCTTGCGCATGGCCTCGGGGTAGCGCGGCGCGAGGGAATCGTGCAGGCTCGCGACGATGCGGTTGAAGGTGGCGTCGTCGCCGGCGCGCCAGGCGCGTCCGAGCCGGCCGTAGTCGAGCACGGTGGTTTCGATCTTCGCGGTGCCGAACGACGACATGAGCGTCAGGCCGGTCGAGCGCCAGGCGGTGGGATCGTCATCGCCCGCGGCGGGCGGGACGAGCCGCAGATGCCCGAGCTGCTCCATGTAGGCGAAGCGATCGGCCATTTCGCGCATGGCCTTGACGGCGGCCTCGTCGTGCTCGTTGCCGCGCTGCTTGTTGAGGACGGCGGCGATGCCGGCGGGCAGGGCATTCTGAAACAACTCCAGCTCGGCGAGGAAGTCGGGCGAGTCCGGCATCTGCACCGCGGTCTTGAGCTGCAGATAAAGGACCACGCGGTTGCGGACGGCGATGACCTGCTTTTGGAAGGCGGTGCGCTGATGCGACTCGACCTGGTCGGCGAGCCGCGCCTGACGGTCGAGGTCGGGGAGTTTCTCGCGGAGCTGGCCGTAGGAGAAGCGGGACTTGGTGGAGGGCAGGAAGCCGAGGATGGCCATCGTGCGCTTGGCGGCGCTGTCGTAGGCGATCCTGGTGTCCTTCTCCTCCAGTTCGAGCAGGTTGAGCACCTCGGGCGAATCGATCCTGATGGTCGGGTAAGTGTCGGCTTCGGCCGGGTGGAAGAAGACGTCGGCCAGCCACTCGATGGGGGAGGCGACGAAAGGCTTGCTGATCTCCGGGGTGCTGACGCGCTGTCGGCCCTGCAGGGTGAGCAGCGAGGTGCGGGCGACGGTGTCGAGGGGCTTGATGCGGCCGTTGACGAGCACGGGCACGCGGCCGAAGCCGGCGAGGTCGAAGTCGGTCGGGTTCTTCTCTGGGCGCAGCGTGGACGCCAGGTAGCCGGCGCCGAGGAGGAGGACGATGAGAGGGAAAAGCTTTTTCATTTCTTACACCAAGGACGCAAAGGAAGCAAAGCTATGGCCGGTCGGCACCGGGAAGGATGAGGCGGGTGATGCCATTCTTCAGGAGGGGTTCGTGATAATTGATGATCAGGCCGATAGGAGCATCCAGCAGCTTCATGTAGGAAAGCAGCTTGGCCTTGTGAATCGGAACCACTTCTTCGACCGCCTTGTTCTCAACAACCAGGCATTCTTCGGCATAGACGTCCAAACGAAGAGGTTCATCGAAGACCAAGCCCTTGTATTCGATGGGCACGACAAGCTGGTTGGTCGCTTTGATTCCACGCAACTCAAGCTCACGCATGAGGCACTTTTCGTAGATGCTCTCGATCAGGCCGGGCCCCTTCAACCGATGCACCTCGATGGCCGCGCCGATCACCTCGGAAGAAAGTGCATGAGCTTTCTGGAACTTCGGGTGCATTTCTTGGCGATCTTTGCGGCCTTGGTGTGAGGTCAGGCTGCTTGGGTGGCGGAGCGCTTGCGGACGAAGGCGGAGAGGGAGTGGAGGAACTGCCAGGTGAGGCCGAGGCCCATGAGGATGCACGCGATGTAGGGCAGGAGCCAGCCGGGGTTGCGCACGACCTGGAAGACGGAGAGCCGGCCGGGCGCGTTCATCTGGTATTGGTAGAAGGTGAGGCCGCCGTGGCGCAGCGGGTTGTTCATGTAGATGACGACCTCGCGGTCCTCGCCGCCGGCGTCGTCGCGCAGCCGGACGCGGCTGGCGAAGTTCTTGGGGATCTCGGTGCCGGGATAGACCTCGTGGGTGACGTCGAGCAGGTTGAGCGAGAAGGGCTGGTAGTGGCGGCGGAGGCGGAGGTTCAGCTCCCAGGTGCGGCCCTGGTAGTTGAACGTCTGCGGCAGGCCGATGATGGGCGACACGGCCCAGGTGCCGAGGCTGCCCTCGGTGGTGATGATCTCCACGAAGGCGGCGGGCACGTTGATCTCGTCGGGCTTGTAGGTCAGGGGCAGGGGGATGACCTGCACGCGCGGGCCGAGGCCCTGCGTGGCGACGGGGAGCCCGGGGCGGGCCGCGGGGTCGCCCATCTCCATCGTGGCGTTGGGGATGAAGGCATGCACGCGGACCTGAAACGGCAGCTTCGGGTGCTGGATGGTTTTCTCGTCCGCGAGCAGGTCTTCGGGCACGGCCACGACCTCGTCGAACTGCGGGTCGGTCCGGTCGAGGAGGGCCAGCTCGTGATCGCGGAAGCTCTCGGCATAGCGCTTGGTCTCGCCGATCTGCATCCGCATGGAGCTGTCCTGCTGTAGCAATCCGGTGACGAGCTCGCCGAGCAGGAGGATGATGAGCCCAGCGTGCGCGAGCTGGATGCCGAGTTTTTTCCAGGTGAGGCTGAAACGGTAGATGTGCGCGGAGAGGAGATTGGCGAGGAGGAATCCGCCGACAACATATCCTCCTGGCAGAACCGGTGCCGGCACCGGCTTCCCGAGCAATGCGCAGATGGCGATCGGCACACCGTAGAATAACCCAAAGGCGCTCAGGGAGAATACCGTCAGAATTTCCCTTACGGCGGGCAGGTAGAAAAAGAGCAAGCGAATGCCGGCCAGAAGTAATCCAATCACAACTATGGCTATCGTGTAACCGGTAAGACTCACTTCCTCGCCTATTCCTACGACCACGACGAACGAACGGAAGTATTTCTCCTGAACAGCCCAGATGCCCAGGTTGACCTGATGCAGTGTCGCCAAGAACACGAGCAGCAACGACATGATCAGCAGCACGACCGTGAGCTGGAGAGAAACGAAGAAGTCGCGAAACTGGCGGACGAGTCCGTGCATCGTCAGGGGATCTTCACCGAGCGGAGAAAGGCGAGGAACGACTCCTTCTCGCCGGCGACGAGCGGATCGGGGCCGGTGAGCTTGAAGAACCAACTGTTGCCGCCGTGGCTGGTGATGGCGCCGAGCATGCGGGTGGGCGGGTTGCCGGTGGTGCCGGCGAGTTCGATCACGTCGAAGTGCAGGCCGTCGCCGTCGAGGTGCAGGAGCGCGGCGTCGAGCTCGGCCGGGCTGGCGGGCGGGAGGCCGACCTGTCCGCGCCAGCGGTTGAGGTTGGCGTGGAGGCCGCCGGTGTCGCCGGGAAAGGCGGTGACGGACAGGTCGGCCTCCGTGCCGTCCGCGGTCTTGATGGCATAGCTGCCCTTGCGCATCGCGCCGGGCGCCTTGGCGGTCCAGTGTGCCGGTGCGGCCCAAGCCAGACCTGCGCCGCTCGCGGCGGGCACGGTGGTGTTGGCCATGTCCGCCGGGGCGGCGGTGGAGTCGCCGGCGGCGGCTCCGATGGGCGGGTGGCCGGGCGGCAGGTCGTTGGTGCCGATGGCCGCGGCGGCGGCCGGCGGGGTGGCGGGCGCCGGATCCTTGGGCGCGCGATAGGAGGTGATTTTACGGTCCCTGCAGGCGGCGGTCAGGAAGAGAGCGGACAGGAACAATACCGGGGGAAGGAGGCGCGGGAGCATTTTGCCCTTCAACAATAGCTTTCCGGGGGCCGCGGCAATGCAAACCGGCCGGTGAGCAATCCATGCGCGCGGTTTATGAGCAAAGGGCCAGACGGCGATAAGCCCGGTCAATCCCGGCACGCCATCCGCCAGGAACTGCGGAGCGGTTCCCGGGCGGATGGCTTACCCTTGCCGGCCTATGAGCCATTCTATCCCACGCCATGTCGCGGCGCTGCTCGTCGTGGCCTTTCTGGTTGTTGCCGCTGCTTTTTCCACGGTGAACCTGGGTCGGGGCTGTGAAAGTGCCGCGGGCCGGTCTCGTGACGGGGATCTGAGCCCATGCCTTGGTCACCGCCAATCCGCACCCCGGGTGGGCATGATCAGAAGTTTTTGGCTGCGTAGCTGCGGGTGGCCGCCCAGTTTGGCGGCATGCAGGTCACGCCGCTCGGGGATTCCAGCCTCATCGTCACGGTCGGGGAGACCATTGACGAGGCGACGCTCGGGCGGGTGCAGGCGGCGTGGCAGGCGCTGCAGGCGGCGAACCTGCCGGGGGTGACCGAACTCGTGCCCGCCTACACGACGGTGACGGTGTTCTACGATCCGGCGGCCGTGGTGAGCGCCGGAGCACCCGCGGCCGGGATCCCGGAATGGTTGATCGAGCGGGTGGAACTGGCGGCGGCCAAGCCCTCGCCGGCCGGCAAGGCGCGGGCCGGACGCGCGCACGAGATCCCGGTCTGTTACGACCGGGCGTTCGCGCCCGATCTGGCCGAGGTCGCCGAGCGGGCGGGCCTGACGGTGAAGGAGGTCATCGCGCTGCACCTCGCGCCGGAGTATCTGGTCTATCTGGTCGGGTTCGCGCCGGGTTTCCCCTACATGGGCGGGCTGCCGGAGCGGCTGGCGCTGCCGCGGCGCGAGGCGCCCCGCAAGCGCGTGGCGCCCGGCTCGGTCGGCATCACCGGGGCGCAGTGCGGCATCTATCCGATCGAGACCCCGGCGGGCTGGAACCTCATCGGGCGGACGCCGGTGCGGTTGTTCCGGCCCGAGCAGGAGCCGCCGGTGCTGCTGCAGGCGGGCGACCGCGTGCGGTTCAAGCGGATCACCGGCGCGGAGTTCGAGCACTGGAAGGAGGAGAAGTGAATGCTCCGAGTGCCAACCGCCAAGCTCTGGAGAATGGCCCACCCCTGGAGACAACCGGACAACGCCCCACGTCGTGGGTGATTGTCAGATGGTGTTTCACTGGAGGTTGGCGGTTGGAGCTTGGAGCTTCCACCCCCAAAGGAGGCCGCGGATGCTGACCGTCCTAAAGCCCGGGCTGCTGACGACCGTCCAGGACCAGGGGAGGGCCGGCTACCAGCGGCACGGCATCGTGGTGGGCGGCGCGGTGGACCCGTTCGCCGCGCGCGTGGCCAACCTCGTGGCGGGCAACGCGGGCGGCGCGGCGGTCCTCGAGCTGGCGTTCATCGGGCCGGAGCTGCGGGCCGGGGCCGACCTGCTCGTGGCGGTGTGCGGCGCGGATTTCGATTTCAAGGTCGGCGGAAAGGAAATGCCGCGCGACCGGCCGGTGGCGGCGCGGCGCGGCGAGGTGCTCTCCTTCGGCCCGGCCCGGGCCGGGGCCCGGGCGTGCCTTGCCGTGGCGGGCGGCATCGACGTGCCGGCGGTGCTCGGCAGCCGCAGCACCTATGTGCGCGGACGGCTGGGCGGGTTCGAGGGCCGGCCGCTCGTGGCCGGCGATGTCGTGAAGACCGGCCGGCCGGCGGACTGGGCGGCGCGCTTGTGGCAGGGTTTGATCAACACGCCGGACCGGGCCGCGGCGTGGAGCGTGCGTCCGGAGACGCTCGGACGGGTTTCCGGCGGCGCGACCGTGCGGGCGGTGCGCGGGCCGGAGTGGGAGCATTTCAACGCGGACGCGCAACACACGGTCTTCGGCGCGGAATACACGGTGACCAAGGACATCGACCGGATGGGCATGCGGCTCAGCGGCCCGCCGCTGCGGCTGAAACAGCCGCGCGAGGAGATCTCGTCCGCGGTGAATGTCGGTGTCGTGCAGGTGCCGGCGAACGGCCAGCCCATCGTGCTGCTGGTCGGCCGGCAGAGCGTGGGCGGCTACGCGCGCATCGCGGCGGTGGCCACGGTGGACCTGGGCAAGCTCGCGCAGTAGCGGCCAGGGGAGACATTGCGCTTCGCCGAGACGACCATCGCCAAGGCGCACGAGCTCTGGCTCGCCCGCGAGAAGGATTTCGCGCGGGTGCAGTCCGGCCTCGCGCGGATGACGGGATGACAACGCCATCTCCCATGCATTGTCATTGCGAGGAGCAACGCGACGAAGCAATCCAGCCGGATGGATCGCCACGCCCCGCCTATGCGGGACTCGCGCTGACATAAAAATGCCGCGCGTGGACCTCAACTGCGATCTCGGTGAAGGCGCCGGACACGATGCGGAGCTGATGCCGTTCATCACCTCGGCGAACATCGCCTGCGGCGTCCATGCCGGCGATGAGCGCGCGATGCGCGCCACCGTCCGGCTCGCGCGGGAGCACGGCGTGGCGATCGGGGCGCACCCGGGCCTGGACGACCGGGAGCATTTCGGCCGGCGCGAGCTGCCGGTGACGCCCGAGGAGGTCCATCAACTCGTGCTGACGCAGACGCAAGCGCTGCAGCGCATCGCGCGCGACGCCGGGGCCGCGGTGCGGCATGTGAAACCGCACGGCGCGCTCTACAACATGTCCGCCCGCGACGAGGCGCTGGCGGCGGCTGTCGCCCGGGGCGTGTATGAGGCTGATCCAAGGCTCGTGTTGTTCGGGCTGGCAGGGAGCGCCTTGCTGCGCGCGGGGCAGGCCTGCGGACTTGAGGTGGCCAGCGAGGTCTTTGCGGACCGGACGTATCAGGCGGAGGGCGCGCTGACGCCGCGCTCGCGGGCCGGTGCGGTCATCGCCGATGAGGAAACCGCCGTGGCGCAGGTGCTGCGGATGGTGCGGGAGGGCAAGGTGCGGGCGATGGACGGCGCCGACGTGAGCGTGCGGGCCGACACGGTCTGCCTGCACGGAGACGGACCGCACGCCGTCGCCTTCGCCCGGCGGTTGAGCGAGGCCTTGAAGGCGGCTGGAGTGGACCTCAAGCCCAACGGCGCATGATCAAGCTCATCGGCATCCTGCTGGTCGCGGTCGGGTTCGGTTTCCGCATGAACGCGCTGGTGGTCGTGCTCATGGCCGGAATCGCCACCGGGCTGGCGGCCGGGATGGACCTGCGCGAGGTGGTGACGCTGCTCGGCAAATTGTTCGTGGACAACCGCGGTCTCGTGCTGCCGATCGTGCTGATGCTGCCCGTGGTCGGGTTGCTCGAGAAGCACGGGCTGCGGGAGCGGGTGGCGACGCTCATGCGGCAGGCGGCGGCGGCGACGGCCGGGCGCATCTTCTGGGTGTATCAGGCGCTGCGCGGCGGCTTGAGCGTGCTGGGGATCAGCCTCGGCAGCCATGCGGGCATGGTGCGGCCATTGCTCGCGCCGATGGCGGAAAGCGCAGCCAACGACAAGTTGGCTGGGCTTCCGGCCGAGGCGGCCGCAAGCGAGCGCGGGGAGTTGAAGGACCAGGCGCGCGAGACAATCCGCGCGCACGCCGCGGCGTCCGAGAACGTCGGCAACTTTTTCTCGGACGACATCCTGGTGGCGGTGGGCGCGCTGCTGCTCATCAAGGGTTTCTTCGACGCCGCGGAGGTTCCCGTGACGCTCGGGGCGATCCAGCTCTGGAGCCTGCCGACGGCGGCGTGGGTGCTGCTGGTCGGTTGGTGGCGCTACCGCGCGCTGGACCGCCGGCTCGCCCTGGGAGGGAAGAGAAAATGAGCGGCGGGCTGACCTTGGAGCTTTTCTTCATCGTGTCCGGTGGCTTCATCGGCCTGGTCGCGATCCATGTCGGGTTGAATCCGGGGCATCCGCGGCGCTGGGGCTCGGCGGCGTTCTGGCTGATGCTGGCGGTGGTCATGGGCGCGGGGAAGCACTTGCCGCATGAGCTGACCGGCTGGCTGGTGCTGGCGATGGGCGCACTCGTGGCAATGAGGCAGGTGGCGCATCCGGTGTTCGCCGATGACAGCGCGAAACGGGAAATCGGGGCCGGACAACTGGGCAACCGGCTGCTCGCGCCGATCCTCCTCGTGCCGGCGGTGGCGATATTCGGAAGCTTCGTGGCGGGGCCGCAAGTGGCGCTGGGCATCGGCTGCCTGATGGGCGTCGCCGCTGCGTTGTGGCTGACCAGGGACGCTCCGCCGGCGCCGGCGAAGGAAGGCGGCCGGCTGCTCGAGCTGCTCGGCGAGACGGTGATCCTGCCGCAATCGCTCGCGGCGCTCGGCGGCATTTTCGCCGTGGCCGGGGCGGGCGAGGAGGTGGCGAAGCTGGTGGCGGCCGTGCTGCCCGTGGCGAATCCGCTGGCGGCCGTGGTGGCGTATTGCGCTGGCATGGCGCTGTTCACCATCCTGCTCGGCAACGCCTTCGCGGCGTTTCCGGTCATGACGCTCGGGGTGGGGCTGCCGTTCATCGTCGAGGCGCACGGCGGCAATCCGGCCGTCATGGGCGCGCTGGGGATGTTGAGCGGCTATTGCGGCACGCTGGTCACGCCGATGGCGGCCAACTTCAACATCGTGCCGGTGCGGCTGCTGGAGCTGAAGAGCGACTACGCGGTCATCCGGGCGCAGGCGCCGTTCGCGGCGGCGATCTGGATTTTCAATGTGGTGGTGATGGCCGTGTGCGTGTATCGGTTTTGACCCCGCCATGAGCCCATTGTGTCCTTCTGAGCGGAGCGAAGAATCCAGCGGAGTGCCCGGAAACGTGTCTCGGACTGGATTCTTCGCTTCGCTCAGAAGGACGGAAGGAAGGGTGCGATGAAGACCGTCCTGCTCACCGGGTTCGAGCCGTTCGGCGGCGAGACCGTCAATCCCTCCGCCGAGATCGCCCGGCAGTTGCACGGCGCGGTCATTCGCGGTCACCGGGTGCAGGGCGCGCTGCTGCCGTGCGTGTTCGGGGCCAGCATCGCGGAATTGAAGAAGCAAATGAAGGCGGTGCAACCGGCCCTGGTGATCTGCGTGGGGCAGGCGGGCGGCCGCGCGGAGATCACGCCCGAGCGGGTGGCGATCAACGTGGACGACGCGCGCATCCCGGACAACGCCGGCCGTCAGCCGGTGGACCGGCCGGTCGTGCGCGGCGGGCCGGCGGCGTATTTCAGCACGTTGCCGATCAAGGCCATCGTGGCGGCCTTGCGGCGCGCGGACATCCCGGCGGCGGTGTCGCAGACCGCGGGCACTTATGTGTGCAATCACGTTTTCTACGGGCTGATGCACGAACTGGCACGACTCAGCCGGCGCCCTTCGACCGGCTCCGGGCATCGCATTCGCGGCGGGTTCATCCATGTGCCGTTCCTGCCGGAACAGGCGCCGGACGGGCAAACCAGCCTGCGGCAGGAGGTCATGACCGATGCCATCGTCCGGGCCATCGCCACGAGCCTGGGGAAGCGGCGTGACATCCGCGCCGCCGGCGGGCGGACGAGTTGAGCCAGGAAGAAGTTTCCCGTCCGGCGTTCGGGTTTCCCTGGCGGACGCCAGGCCTGGTGGCGGCGCGGTTGCCTGCCGGGTTGAAGGACTTCGACGTTTACGTGGCGCGCGGGCCAGCGGAGTTCGAGGCGCCGGGGATCGCGGGGGCGATGGTGAGGGACGCTGGAGCACTGGCAACACGACCCGTTCATCGCGCGCTGGGAGAACCGGGCGCGCAAGGCGGATGCCATCGTGACCTTCGCGCTCACGCCCGACGGCGGAATCGCGCAGGTGAGGATGGAGGCGGTGTCACCGCTGACCGACTTCAGCTTCGATTTCCACGACCTCGTGTTCAAGCCGGTGAAGCCCTGAGCGGGGGCGCCGAGGTTGGATCCCTCGCCGCGCTCAGGATGACGCGGGGGGGCTGCGTCAGTGGTTGAAGCGGAAGAGGGCGACGTCGCCGTCGGCGAAGACGTATTCCTTGCCCTCGAGCCGGTATTTGCCGGCGTCACGGGCGGCGGCGGTCGAGCCGAGGCGCGCAAGATCCTCGTAGCTGACGACCTCGGCCTTGATGAAGCCCTGCTCGAAATCGTTGTGGATGACGCCGGCGGCCTGCGGGGCCTTCCAGCCTTTCACGATCGTCCAGGCGCGGACCTCCTTCTCACCGGCGGTGAAGTAGGTCATCAAACCGAGCAGCGCGTAGGTGCCGCGGATGAGCGAGGACACGCCGGAGTCGTCCACCCCGAGATCCTTGAGAAAGGCCTTCGCCTCATCCGGAGCGAGGTCGATCAGCTCGGCCTCGATCTTGGCGCTGATGGGCACGTAGGCGGCGTCGTGGTGCGTGCGCACGTATTCCGCGACCTGCTGGACGAACTTGTTCTGCTCCGCGGTGGCGAGGTCGGACTCGGCGACGTTGCAGGCGAAGAGGACGGGCTTGGCGGTGAGAAGCTGAAAGAGCTTCATCAGCGCCTTCTCCTCGGGCGTGGCGGGGAGGGTGTTGGCCGTCTTGCTGGCGTTGAGGTGCGGCTCGAGCTTCTGGAGCAGCGCCAGCTCGATGATGGCCTCCTTGTCGCCCGACTTGGCCTTCTTCTGCGTCTTGTCGATGCGCTTGGTCACGGCGTCGAGGTCGGCGAGCACCAACTCGGTGGTGATGACCTCGATGTCGCGGACGGGATCCACGCCTCCCATGGTATGCACGACGTCGCTGTCCTCGAAGCAGCGGACGACCTGCACGATGGCGTCCACCTCGCGGATGTTGGCGAGGAACTGGTTGCCGAGGCCCTCGCCTTTGCTCGCCCCGGCGACGAGGCCGGCGATGTCCACGAACTCGATGGCGGCGGGGATGACGACGGAGGTTTTGGCGATCTTCTGGAGGACCGGCAGGCGGTCATCGGGCACGGTCACGACGCCGACGTTGGGGTCGATGGTGCAAAACGGGTAGTTGGCCGCCTCCGCCTTGCGGGAGCGGGTCAAGGCGTTGAAGAGGGTGGACTTGCCCACGTTGGGCAGACCGACGATGCCGGCTTTGAGCATAGGGCGCGCACCGTCAGCCGGTCGCTCGCGACCGTCAACGGTTTATTCCGGCTTCTCGCCCGCCTCCCGAATCACCAAGGAAGCAAGTGTGATATCCGGGTCACGCACGGTGGGAAGGATTGCGGCGATGAGCCAGCAGCCGGCCATTTCCTTGTAGAAAATGGCGTAGCGGGGAAACCTCGGAATCAAGACCTGCCGCCAGCCGTGCGAGCGGACGCGGATTAAGCAAGGGCTGCGCGATGATCCGGTCGCGGGTTTCGAGATAGGCCGTGGCGAAGCTTTCTGCTGCCAGCGTGCTCCGACTGGAATAATGGTCATAGGCCGCTGGCAGATCGGCTGGCAGAGCCTCCGACAGCCGGAAGGGCTTCATCGCCGCAGCCGTTTGATTTCCTCGCCCAAGGGGAGGGTCGACGCCGGATCCTCCCGGACGGCCGCTTCTCTTTGGCTCAATGCGGTCAGCTGCGCCGCAGTCGGCTGCCACTGGTCATCGAGCTGCCGCCAGAGCGCGTCTGCAACCACCGCTTTTTCGTCGGCGGGAAGCCCCTCCAGTTGTGAAGCCAAGGTGCTGCTAACCGGCATGTAAGCAGACTACGGGATCGGATCCCGACCGCAAGTTTGTAGTGCCCCGCCATCAGCGGCACTGGGGGCTTGACAGGAGCAAAGTTGTTCCGACTCTCCTGACCTCTTTTCCGACTCGAAACCGCTCTCGAAAAAGCATCCAAACACATCATGGCCCTTACCATCCGCCTTTCCCGCTTCGGCACCAAGAACGACCCGCACTACCGCGTGTCCGTCGCCGAGGCCCGCTCCCGCCGCGACGGCGACGCCGTCGAATACCTCGGCGCCTACAATCCCCGCGCGAAGGGCAACCCGCTGACCGTCAAGCTCGACCGCTACGACTACTGGGTCTCCAAGGGCGCCAAGCCGAGCGACACCGTCCGCTCGCTGGTCAAGCGCTCGAAGCGCGCCGCCGCCAAGGCCTGAGCTGATTTTACACCAAGAACGCAAAGGACGCGAAGGTGTCCCCAGCCGCCGGCCTCGGAGTTCTCCGGGGCCTTTTCATTTCGGCTCTTGGCGGTCTTTGCGACCTTGGTGTAAGGAATCTCCTCGATGCGCATCGACGTCCTCACGCTGTTTCCGGCCATGCTCGACGGCTTCCTGTCCGAGAGCATGCTGGGCCGCGCGCGCGAGGCGAAGCTGCTGGAGATCAACGTCCGCAACCTCCGCGACTGGGCCACGGACAAGCATCGCACGACCGACGACCGGCCGTTCGGCGGCGGGGCGGGCATGGTGATGAAGTGCGAGCCGGTCTTCGCCGCGATCGAGGGTCTGCAGACCCCGGGCTGTCGGCGCATCTACCTGACGCCGGACGGCGCGCCTTTAACGAGCGCCAAGGCCGAGGAATTGTCCCGCCAGCAGCACCTCATCCTCCTCAGCGGGCACTACGAGGGCATCGACCAGCGCATCCGCGACACGGTCATCGACGAGGAGCTGAGCATCGGTGATTACGTGCTGACCAACGGCACTTTGCCCGCGGCCGTGGTCATCGACGCGCTGGCCCGGTTCATCCCCGGAGTGCTCGGCGAAGAAAAGTCGTTGACCGACGAAAGCTTCACCCGCAACTTGCTCGACTTCCCTCAATACACGCGTCCCGCCGTTTTCCGCGGCATGTCCGTGCCGGAGGTGCTCCTACAGGGGCATCACGGCGAGATCGAGAAGTGGCGGCGCGCGCGACGGATGGAAAAAACCCGGAAAATCCGGCCCGATTTACTCAAGGACCAGCCATGAATCCCCTCATCAAAGAACTCACCGCCGCCCAGGTGAAATCCAATCTGCCCGCCTTCAAAGTCGGCGACGGCGTCCGCGTGCACACCAAGGTGCGCGAGGGCGACAAGGAGCGCATCCAGGTCTTCGCCGGGGTCGTCATCGCCCGCAAGGGACACGGCATCCACGAGACGTTCACCGTCCGCCGCATCAGCTACGGCGAGGGCGTCGAGCGCGTGTTCCCCGTGAACTCCCCGAACATCGAGAAGGTCGAGATCGAGCGCGTGTCCGAGCCGATGCGCGCCCGCCTCTACTACCTGCGCAACCGCACCGGCAAGGCCGCCATGGCCATCAAGGAAAAGCGCTACGAAGAGGCCGCCGCCAAGGCCTGAGCCCCCCGTCCCGTCTGTCAGTCATAAGCGCGTGCCCGCCCGGCCCGCGCTTTTTCTTGGGCAAATCCAGTTCGCCGGCGAACCGAGGTGCGTCAGGGATGGCGGGCCTGGATGGAACGAGGTTCGGTGTCGGCTTCGGCCCGGTCTCACCGGGCGCCTTGAACCCTCTTGACCGTCCACGCCGGGAGTCGTATTGGACTGGAGGCATTCCTCGCGCCAGCGACCCATGTCGACGTCAGCCCCATCCCCTGCGAAGCTCGAGTTGGTGGACGCCGCCTGCGCCGAAAAGCTGCGAAAGCTCAGCAAGGAGGGCGCCGCTTCCGATCGGTGGACGCTGGTCGCTATCATGGCCGGAGGCACAATGATCGCCGCGGTCGGCGCCCTCTTCCTCGGCGCCCACTACAACGCCGACGATATCGACAGCGCGACGCGCGGGTGGGCGCGTCTGGCGTTCTGGATAGCGCTCGCCGCCACCCCGGCGTTCCTGATCGCGACAATCGTGAACATCGCGCGCGCAGCACGCGCCCAGTCGGCCGGCGCCTTCACAATCGCCTGTCCCTCATGCGGCGGCCGGCAGGAGCTCTCCGGGATCTTCCGCAAGCGGTTCAATCTGACCTGCCCTGCTTGCTACGCGGTGGTGGACGGCTCCGAGGAAGCGCATGCGGCGAAGCGGCACTGCGATTACTGCCACCTCGACTGGTTCGGCACGCCGGCGGGCCCGTGCCCGTCGTGTCGCGGCAGCGGCCCCGGCTCGTCTTGCCCGCACTGCAAGGCGGCGATCCACCGGGATGCGATCGGCTGCGTTTCCTGCGGCGCGTGGCTTTCCGAGGCTGAATCGGGCTTCGAATCCGGCACCGGCTCCTACGATCCTGTGCGGTTCAGCGCCCGGCTTGCCCGCACCTACGCGCTGGGAATCTGGGCCCAGGTGGAGCCACAAGCCACGGGACTCGACGAGCTTCTGGCGCCCGTCAAGAACCCGGGCGCGCTGGACGCCGCCAAGTGGGGCCGGATTGGCGCGACGCTGAGTGAACCGAAGAGCACCCTTCCCAAGTTCGCCCTGGCGGTCGAGTGGACGCGGCGTCCCGGAGCGGATCGCATCGAGCCTTTCCCGCCCGAAATCGCAGAAGGGCTGGCGAAACTCGACGCGAACATCGAGAGGTGCAACGCCGGCGGCATGAAGCTCGACGACGAACTGAGGGCGGCTCGCCGGGCGAGAGAATCTCTGGCGCCGGCCTGACCCATGGTCCGTTCCATCTCAGCTTAGTTCGCCGTGGTCTGCCGCCGGCCATCGAAGTCTTTAGGGCCATGTCCTGCGGTTTAAGGTAAGGCGGCGGGCTGGCGGTTTGCGCCTTAGCGAGCCGCCGCCGATGGCTCGCGGTATACTTTATGCCCCAAATTCGGCTTTGCAGGCCGCCGCGCCGCGCCGTATCCCTCCTTTCCCTCCCAACATTTCATGAAGCTCCAGAACGACATCCTCGCCTCAGCCTGTGCCCAAGCCCGCGGCCTCTCCATCGACGCCGTCCACCAGTGCTCCTCCGGCCACCTCGGCCTGCCCCTCGGCGCCACCGAGATCGGCGCTGTCCTCTACGGCAACGCCCTCTCGCACAACCCCGACGAGCCGCGCTGGCTGAACCGCGACCGCTTCGTCCTGTCCGCCGGGCACGGCTCGATGTTCCTCTACGGCTGGCTGCACCTCAGCGGCTACGATCTGCCGCTGGAGGAGGTGAAGAACTTCCGCGCGCTCCACAGCAAGACCCCCGGTCACCCGGAGTTCCACGAGACGCCCGGCGTCGAGTGCACCACCGGCCCGCTGGGGCAGGGCGTCGGCAACGCCGTCGGTCTGGCCATGTCGGGCCAGATGGCCGCGGCGCGCTTCAACACCGCCGGGCACAAGATCTTCGATTCGCACGTCGTCTGCCTCGCGGGCGACGGCTGCATGCAGGAAGGCGTGGCGATGGAGGCCTGCTCGTTCGCCGGACACCAAGGCCTCGACAACCTGATCCTCTTCTACGACGCCAACGACGTCACCCTCGACGCCATGGCGGACAAGACGCAGAGCGAGAACGCCGCCGCGCGCTTCAAAGCGATCGGCTGGGACGTCACCACGCTGGCCGACGGCCACGACATGGCGGCCATCCTCAAGGCCTTCAACAAGGCCAAGCGCACCGACAACGGCCGCCCGAAACTCATCATCGCCCGGACGCAGATCGCCCGCGGCATCCCCGAGGTCGCCGGCACGGCCAAAGGCCACGGCGAGGGCGGGGCGAAGTTCGCCGAGGCCGCCCGCAAGGGCCTCGGCCTCCCTGCCGAGCATTTCTACGTGAGCCCCGAGGTGCGCGCCTACTTCACCGCGCACAAGAAGCGGCTCAAGCGCGCCTGGTCGAAGTGGAAGAAGACCTTCGAGGCATGGAAGGTGGCGAATCCCGACCAGGCCGCGCTGCTCGACAGCGCTGGCAAGGCGCCGATCGCCGCCGAGCTGCTCGCCAATATCCCGAACTTCCCGGCCGAGGCGAAGCTCGCGACCCGCGCCGCCGGCAAGGACGTCCTGCAGCCGGTCGCCGCCGCGTTGCCGCTGCTCATCTCCGGCAGCGCCGACCTCCACGGCTCGACGCTCAACTACATCGCCGCCGACAAGGATTTCGACCGCGCCAACCGCGCCGGCCGCAACCTCCGCTACGGCATCCGCGAGCACGGCATGGCCGCCATCAACAACGGCGTGGCCTACGACGGCATCTTCCGCCCGTCGTGCGCGACGTTCCTGGTGTTCGCCGATTATTCGCGCCCGTCCATGCGGCTCGCGGCGCTCTCGAAACTGCCGGTGGTTTACATCTACACCCACGATTCCATCGGGGTGGGCGAGGACGGCCCCACGCACCAGCCGGTCGAGACCGTCAGCGGTCTCCGGGTGATCCCGAACCTTGATGTCATCCGCCCGGCCGATCCGGAGGAGACCGCCGGCGCATTTGCCGCCGCGATGGAGCACACCACCGGGCCGACCTTGCTTGCTCTCACGCGCCAGGCGGTGCCGATGCTGAACGACATTCCCGTCGCCGAGCGCCGCAATGGCGTGCTCAAGGGCGGCTACATCGCCGTCAAGGAGACCGCGCCGCTCACGCACATCCTGCTTTCCTGCGGCAGCGAGCTGCAGTGGGCGGTCGCCGCGGCGAAACAATTGGGCGCGGGCGTGCGCGTCGTCTCGCTGCCGTCGTTTGCCCGGTTCGATGCGCAGCCGCAGGAATACCGCGATTCCGTCCTGCCGCCGTCCTGCCGCAAGCGCGTGGCCATCGAGGCGGGCGTTACCGGCCTGTGGTCGAAGTATGTCGGCCTCGATGGCAAGGTGGTCGGCATCGATCGCTTCGGCCTCAGCGCCCCCGGCGGCACCGCCATGAAGGAGCTTGGCATCACCGCCGAGGCGGTGGTGGCCGCGGCCAGTTCGCTGTAATCAGCGCCCGAACCCTTCAATGCAGCCGGCGGAAACGCCGGCTGTCTGCTTTTGCGACCGTTCGACTGGCCTTTCGGCTAAGTAAGCAAAACTCTGCTTGCGTTTTTGATTAGGAGGCTAACTGTCAGCCCCCTGATATTCCAAAAACCGCTGATTTCCGACCCATGCCGCACCTGCTTCTGAAAGATCTGCCCCGCTACGAATGCCTCCTGGAGGCCGCCAAGGAGTTTCCCGACCTCGACCCGTCCGCCGCCGAGGCATTTCTGCATCTCCTTCGCACCAGCGACGAGGTTTTCAGCGTCACCGAGCGCAACCTGGGGGACCACAGCATCTCCCACGGACGCTTCGGGGTCCTCATGCTGCTCTGGCGCAGCACCCAGCCGCCGGCGATCAAGGGCGGCGCACCCTGCGACGCCGGCCCGCGCACGCCGGCCGAGCTGGCCGACGCCGCCGGCGTCACCCGGGCCACCATGACCGGCCTGATCGACACCCTGGAACGTGACGGCTACGTCAAGCGCGAGCCGGACCCCAACGACCGGCGCATGATGTCCGTGCTGCTCACGACCAAGGGTGAGAAATTCCTGCACGGGTTTCTGCCCGGCCATTTCAAATCCATCGCGGCCCTGATGGCCACGCTTTCCGAGTCCGATCGGAAGACCCTCGTTCGTCTACTGGGTAAGATCCAACAGCAGGCCGCCTCCCTGAACCCCGCGCGCGCCCCGGCCTCTGCGGCCATTGGCTAATATTCTTTCACGCCCGAATACCTTAAACTCCCGCCCTCCATGCCTCGCAAAATCATTCTCTTCATCGCCGGACTCGTCGGTTGCATCCTTCTCATCGTCGGCCCCCTCTTTCTCGCCAAGACCTCCCAGTTCAAGGCCATGGCCGAGGCCGGCGCTGCCATGGTGATGCCACCTACCACTGTCACGGCTGCGCCCGTCCAGTCCGCCACGTGGGGCGACACCCTCAGCGCGCCTGGGTCGCTCGATGCCGTCCAGGGCGTGACGGTCGGCGCGGAGGTTCCCGGCAAGGTCGTGAAAATCGGTTTCGAGCCCGGGGCCGCCGTGCAGGCCGGCGACCTGCTCGTCCAGCTCGACACCTCCACCGAGGAGGCGCAGTTGCGCGCCGCCGCGGCGTCCGCCGCCCTCGCGCGGGCCAATCTCGCCCGCGCCCGCGAGCTCCGCGCGAGCGGCACCAATTCGCCCGCCGAGCTGGATGCCTCCGATGCCTCCGCCCGCCAGGCTGACGCGCAGGCCGAGAGCATCCGCGCCATCATTGCGAAAAAGACCATTCGCGCGCCGTTCGCCGGCCGGCTTGGTCTGCGTCTGGTCAACCTCGGCCAGATTCTCCGCGAGGGCGACAACATCACCACGCTGCAGACGCTCGATCCGATCTACGTGAACTTTTCGCTCCCGCAGCAGAAACTGTCCCAGCTCGCCCGCGGCACGGCCGTGCGGATCACCAGCGACGCGGCTCCCGGCAAGGTCTTCACCGGGGAGATCAACGCCATCAGCCCCGAGGTGGACAGCGCGACCCGCAACGTCCGGGTCCAGGCCACGATCCCCAACGGCGACGAAAGCCTCCGCCCCGGCATGTATGCCACCGTCGAGGTGGTCCTGCCGACCCAGGCCCGGGTGCTCACCATCCCGGTGACGGCCGTGCTCTACGCGCCCTACGGCGATTCCGTCTTCGTCGTCTCGGAGCAGAAGGACGAGAAGAGCGGCCAGACCCAGCAGGTGCTCCGGCAGCAGTTCATCCGCATCGGCGGCGCGCGCGGCGATTTTGTCAGTGTTGTCGATGGCCTCAAGGCCGGCGACATGGTCGTGACCTCGGGCGCCTTCAAGCTGCGCCCCGGCACGCATGTCGTGATCGACAACACGCTGGCGCCCGACGCCCGGCTCGACCCGAAGCCGAAGAACACCTGAGCCCCCGGCGGAAGCCCCGGCCTCCGCCCCGCCGCCCATGAAAAACTCCTCCTTCACCGACCTGTTCATCAACAAGCCCGTCCTGGCGATCGTGGTCAACCTGGTGATCGTCATCGCCGGCATCCAGGCGTGGCGCTCGCTCTCGGTGCGCCAGTATCCGCGCAGCGAAAACGCCTCCGTCGTGATCAACACGGTCTACGTCGGCGCCAGCGCCGAGCTCGTGCGCGGCTTCGTCACCACGCCGCTCGAGCGCGCCATCGCCTCGGCCGACGGCATCGAATACATCGAATCAAAGAGCCTGCTCGGCTACTCCACCATCACCGCGCGCCTGAAGCTCAACTTCGACGCCACCAAGGCGCTCGCCGACATCACCTCCAAGGTGAACCAGGTCCGCAACGAGCTGCCGCCCGAGTCCGAGATCCCGTCCATCAGCGTCGTCTCGGCCGACCAGTCGTTCGCCGCCGCCTATCTCGGCTTCAGCTCCGATATCCTCTCCCAGAGCGAGATCACCGACTACATCGTCCGGGTCGTGCAGCCGCGCCTGGCCGCCCTGGCCGGCGTGCAGAACATCGAGCTGATCGGCACCCGCACCTTCGCCATGCGCGTCTGGCTGAAGCCCGACCGCATGGCGGCGCTCAACGTCACCCCGGCCCAGGTCCGCCAGGCGCTCGCGGCCAACAACTACCTCGCCGCCATCGGCACCACCAAGGGCTCGCTGGTGCAGGTGAACCTGACGGCCAACACCGACCTGCACTCCGTCGCGGAGTTCAAGCGGCTGCCCATCCGCCAGCAGAACGGCGCGGTCGTGCGCCTCGAGGACATCGCCGATGTCGTGCTCGGCGCCGAGGATTACGACACCGTCGTGCGGCAGACCGGCCAGACTTCCGTCTTCATCGGCGTCCACCCGCTCCCCAACGCCAACACCATCGACGTGGTCAAGCTCGTGCGCGTCGAGCTGGAGGCGCTCAAGAAGGACCTGCCCGGCGGCCTGACCGCCAGCATCGGCTACGATTCCTCGGAATACATCAGCAACGCCATCCACGAGGTGACCAACACCCTCGTCGACACGCTGCTGATCGTCGTGGTCGTCATCTTCCTTTTCCTCGGCTCCTGGCGCTCGGTGTTGGTGCCGATCATGGCCATCCCCATCTCGCTCATCGGCGGCGTGTTCCTGATGCAGACCTTCGGCTTCACGCTCAATCTGCTCACGCTGCTCGCCATCGTGCTCTCGGTCGGCCTCGTGGTGGACGACGCCATCGTCGTCGTCGAGAACGTCGAGCGCCACCTCCGCGAGGGGCGCACGCCCTTCGCGGCGGCGCTGCTTGGCGCCCGGGAACTGGCCGGCCCCGTCATCGCGATGACGCTGACGCTCATCGCCGTCTATACGCCCATCGGCCTGCAGGGCGGCCTGACCGGCGCGTTGTTCCGTGAGTTCGCCCTCACGCTCGCCGGGGCGGTCACCATCTCGGGCGTCGTGGCCATCACCCTTTCCCCGATGATGGCGGCCAACCTGCTGCGCAGCGCGGCGGAGGAGGAGAGGGGTTTCACCGGCTGGGTGAACCACCAGTTCGACAAGCTCCGCGAGTCCTACGGTCGCGGCCTGGATCGCACCCTGACGATGCGGCCGGTCGTTTATGCCGTGTGGGTCATCACCGGGCTGTGCGCGATCCCGATGTATATGTTCTCCCCGCAGGAACTCGCCCCGCCGGAGGACGAGAGCGTGATCTTCAGCGGCATCGCCGCCCCGGCCAACGCCACCGCCGACCAGAAGAGCCACTATGGCGAGGCGGTGGAAAAGGCCTTCCTCGACACCAAGGAGCGCGAACTCACCTTCCAGATCCTCTTCCCGCCGTCCGTTGGCGCGGCCTTCGGCTTCGACGGCTTCGGCGGCATGGTCACCAAGCCGTGGGATGACCGTGACCGCTCGGTCTTCCAGATCCTGCCCGAGGTGCAGGGGCGGCTCTCCCAGATCCCCGGCCTCGAGGTCTATGCGCTCACGCCGGCGGCCCTGCCGGGCGGCAGCAACTTCCCGGTCGAGTTCGTCATCGCCTCCACCGCCGAGGCCCCGCAACTGCTCGAGTTCGCCCAGCAGATCGCGATGAAGACCATGACCGACCCGGCGGCGCAGGGCCTGTTCTACTTCCCGCCGCTCATCGACCTGAAGATCGACCAGCCGCAGTCGGAGATCGTGATCGACCGCGAGAAGGTCGCCGCGCTCGGGCTCAGCCTGGCGCAGGTCGGCGCGGATCTCGCCTCCGCCCTCGGCGGCAACTACGTCAACCGCTTCAACATCGACGGCCGCAGCTACAAGGTCATCCCGCAGATCGAGCGCAGCGAGCGGCTCAATCCCGAGCAGTTGCGCGACATCCACATCACCGGACCGCAGGGCGAGCTGATCCCGGTCAGCACCATCGCCCACCTGGAGCACCGGACCGTGCCGCGCGCGCTCAGCCGCTTCCAGCAGCTCAACGCCGTCAAGCTCTCCGGCGCCACCGGCCAGCTCGACGCGGCGCTCGCCTACCTGGAAAAGACCGCCCGGGAGATCCTGCCCCCGGGCTACTCGATCGACTACACCGGCGAGTCGCGCCAGTTCAAGCACGAGGGCGGCAAGTTCCTGCCGGCGTTGATGCTCTCCATCGTGCTCATCTTCCTCGCGCTCGCGGTGCAGTTCAATTCGTTCCGCGACCCGGTCGTCATCCTGCTCGGGTCCGTGCCGCTCGCGATGTTCGGCGCCCTGCTGTTCACCTTCCTCCGCATCCCGGACCCGAACACGCCGTTCTGGACCACCGGCTGGACGACGACCATGAACATCTACGCCCAGGTCGGCCTCGTCACGCTCGTCGGCCTCATCGCCAAGAACGGCATTCTCGTCGTCGAGTTCGCCAACAAGCTCCAGGAGCAGGGCCGCTCCAAGCTCGACGCGGTGCGCGAGGCGGCCAAGACGCGCCTCCGCCCCGTCCTCATGACGACCGCCGCCACGATCGCCGGCCACTTCCCGCTCACGCTGGTGGACGGCCCCGGCGCCGCGGCCCGCAACTCGATCGGCCTCGTGCTGGTCGGCGGCATGGCCGTCGGCTCGCTCTTCACCCTCTTCGTGCTGCCCTCGGTTTACGTGCTCCTCGCCAAGGACCATTCCAAGGACCGGGTCGCGCAGGAATCCTCCTCGCTCGCCGCCGAGCCTGTCGTCAACGTCGCCGAACCCGTTTTCGCCAAGTAACACCCTTCCCATGAACGTCCGTCTTCTCCGTCCCAGCCTCGCCATCACGGCGCTCCTCCTCGCGGGCCCCCGGCTCGCCGCCCAGGACGACGTGCCCTTCAAGCGCGACGGCCAGCCCGACCCGGCCTTCGACGTGCCCGCCGCGTTGAACCTCCAGTATGCGCTCGAGTTCGCGCTCGATAACAGCTTCGCCATCCGGCAGGCCAAGGAGCGGCTCAAGCAGCAGGACGGCGTGCTCGTGGAGGTGAGCGCGTCGCGCCTTCCGAACCTGACCGGCACGGCTCACTATTCCCGCAACGATCCCGAACTGGCCGGCGCCGATTTCGGCGGCGCCGACCGGAGCTGGAATATCTCGATCCGCGCCACCCAGTTGCTTTTCGCCGGCGGCGGGGTGACGGCCACTGTCCGGAGCCAGCAGCTCGCCCGCGAGGCCGCCGTCCTGGCCATGCAGGCGGTCGTGAACGACGTCCTGCTCGAGGTCCGCACGCGCTTCTACGCCGTCCTCGTCTCCCGCGAGCGGATCAAGGTGCAGGAGCAGAACATCGAGCTGCTCCGCCGCCAGTTGCAGGACGTGAAGAACCGGTTCGAGGCCGGCACCGTGTCGAACTTCGAGGTCCTCCGCGCCGAGGTCGCGCTCGCCAACGCCCAGCCCGCGCTCATCACGGCCCGGAACAACATCCGCACGGCGATCGACGACCTGCGGCAGTCGCTCGGCTTCGTCTCCGCCACCCCGCCGAACCTCACGAAGACTCCGGAGTTCCTCGGCGCGCTGGACTACCGGCCGGTCGGCTACGACCTTGCCTCGGCCCTGGCTTCCGCCCGCGAGCAGCGCCCGGAACTGCAGCGGCTGCGGCTGCTCGAATCCGCGGCCGAGGAGGCGGTCAAGGCGAGTCGCGCGGGCTACTTCCCGGCGATTTCGCTTTTCAGCAGCTATGACGGGCGGAAAGACCCGCGCTCCAACGCGTTCTCCGACACCCTGCACGGCTGGACTGCCGGCCTGCAGGCCTCGTGGAATATCTTCGACGGCCGGGCCACGGCCGGCCAGGTCATCCAGGCGCGTTCGCTGCTCGACCAGACGAAGCTCGCCACCGCCAGTTCCCAACTGGCCGTGGATGTCGAGGTCCGCCGCGCGGTGAACTCCCTGCAGGAGGCCACGGAACTGGCCGAGGCGTCGGTGAAGGTCGTGGAGCAGGCCGAGGAGGCGGTCCGGCTGGCCAACGCGCGCTTCTCGGCCGGCACCGCCACGCAGCTCGACGTGCTCGCCGCCCAGACCGACCTGACCACCGCCCGGCTCAACCAGTTGGAGGCCAACTTCCGTTTCAACGTCGCCGCGGCCGCCCTGCGCCGCGCCATGGGCCTGGGCGACGAGCTGGCCGGCAACCCGCTCTGAGCCTGCCTCGAGCGGTTTCTGTGGGCAGCGAGCTTGCTCGCGCTCCTGAGGCGCCCGCAAGCGGGCTGCCTACATTCTGACCCGGACCCCGCGTGCAGTTCGCGCGGCTTTTTTGCGTCGGCGGACGTGTCTGGGTTGTCTTCATCCGCGTCTTGGAATAGGCAACCACTTCCAAGCGTCTTTGTCTGACTCCCGCCCGCATGAAGGCCGTCCGCCCGCTGCTCATCGTCCTGTTATCACTGGTTGTGCTCTGCTTCCTGCTGGTCGGGGTGTCTCTCATGCCTTCGGTGCAGCGTTGGGCCGTCCTGCGCGCCGCGCGCCAGTCGGGGCAGGAGCTGCAAGTGGAGCGCATCTCCGCGGGCCTTTCGCGCTTCGAGGCCTCGGGCGTGCGGCTGCGGACGGGCGATGTCACCGTCCAGATCGGCAGCGTGCAGGGTGCTTACCGGGTCTGGCCGCTCGTGACCGGCCGCCGGCTGGAACTGCGCAGCCTCAAGGTCGGCGGCATCGTGGTTGACGCCACGAAACTCGACTCCGGCGCCGCGGGGGCCGGGGCCGCGGCCACACCGGCCGCGCCTGGTGCGCTGGGCCGGACCGAGTTGCCCATGGAAATCGTGCTCGGGCAGTGCGATCTCTCCGGCCGGGCGCTGCTGCCCGGAACGGCGGGACGCCAGCCGGTCTCGCTCGAATTCAACCTGACCGGAGGCGGCATTGCACCGGGGAAGGAGGGCACGCTCCAGTTTCGGGCGACCGTGGCGGATATGTCGCCCGGCGCCGTTGTGTCCATGCTGCGCACCGAAGCCACCCTGCGCCTGAGCCAGTCGCTTCACCGCACTTTCGAGAAGGTCGGGCTGACGGCCGTGGTGGACGCCGAGGGGCGCGAACCGGCCGGGCCGACCCAGCTCAAGGTGGCAGCCGGGTTTGCGCACGAAGCCGGCAAAGAGACCTACACCGCGAGCGTGGACACGGTGCTTCGCGGCACGGCGGAGAACCTGCTCGCCTTGGCCGCCACGCTGCCCGCGGCGGGCGGCGCGTATGCGGGCGAATGGACCCTCAAGGCCCGGCGCGCCCAGCTCGAGCCGTTCCTCATGGGGCATAAACTCCCGCAATTCGAGGCGGAGGGCGGCGGGCGTTTCACTTTCTCGGTGCAGAGCGGCCATGTGATGCTCCAAGGCCGGCTCGATGCCGCCACCCGCCGTTGGGAGGACTTCGACCCGGCGCTGCGCCCGCTGGGCGACATCGGCATCCAGAGCCGGTTCGACGTGGCCTACGAGGGCGAGACCGTGCGTCTCGGGCAATTGCAGGCCACCGTAACGGGCCAGCTCCCGGTGCTGGAGCTGCGGACCCTGCAACCCGTGGCGTTCAATCATGCGACGCAGCGCGTCCACTTCGGTGATGCGGCGGCGGGCGAGGTGCTGCGGGTGAAAATCGCCGGAGTTCCGCTGGCCTGGGTGCGCCCGTTCGTGCCGGACCTGGATGTTTCGGGCGGGCAGGTGACGGGCGATTTCACGGTCGTGAACCGGGACAACCGGCTCGTGGCGCGCACCGTCGCGCCGCTCCAGGTGGATGTGCTCAACGTCGTGCAGGAAGGCCGGGCGCTGCTGCTCAAAGCCGGGCTCAGCGCGGAGCTGGAGGCCGAGGTTGCGGCGGACGGCTGGCAGGCGCGGCTGCGGCAGTTCCGTTTGCAGACCCCCGAGGGAGACCGGCTCGATGCGCAGGTCGAGGTCACGGCACAGGCCGCCGCGGCGGCGCAGATCCGCGTGGCGGGCAATTACCAGGCCCGGCTCCCGACGCTGCTCCAATCCGTGCTGGCGGGCCTGCAGGTGCAGGCGGAGGGCGAACTCGACGTGGCCATGGCCGGCACCGCCCTCAACGTCGCGAAACTCACGAGCGACATCCGCACGCTCGACGGTCAGCGGATGCTTGCCACGGCGGTGCGCCAGCCGTTCACCTTTTCCATCCCGGACAAGAAGATCACCACCGCCGGCGGCGCGAAGGAGCTGATGAGCATCGAGCTGGGCCGGATCGAGCTGGCGCCTTTCCTCGGCGGACCGCCGACCGGCATCTCCGGTCAGGTGGCGCAGGGCGGGTTAGTTCTCGAGCTGGACGGAGCCGGCTGGCTCCTGCGCACTTCACAGCCGCTCGTCTTGCGAAAGTTGGAAGTGACGGACGCCGGCAAACCCTCGCTCGGCGGCGTGGACGTGGAACTGGCCCCGCTGATCGGCATCGCCGAAAACGGCGACGTGAAGGCGCAGACCGGCGATCTGGTCGTGAAACTGGCCGACGGCACGCGGCTGGTCGGCATCAAGGGCGAGGCCGCGAAGTCGGCGTCCGGTGTCCTGGCCTCGGCCTCCTTTCAACTGGAGCTGCCGGTGCTGAACCGGCTGCCGGCCTTTGCGGGGGCCAGCCCGCTCACGCAGGGCCGCGCGGCGGGCGAGGTGCGGGCCGCGCTGGACGGAAAGACCGAGCAGGTGGAGGCGCGCATGACGCTCAACGGGCTCGCCGCCCGCAACACCACCAAGCCGCTGCCGGTGGCCAACATCAGCCTCAAGGCGATCCGTCAGGGCGAGGGCAGCGCGACGGTCGAGGTGCCGGTGCTGCTCGACCGCGGCGGCGTGCGCTCCGACCTGAATTTCTCGGCCGCCCTCTCACGAGCGCGCACGGGGCACGAGTTGAAGGCGAAACTGTCGGGCGGCCGGGCGGAGCTGGAGGATCTGCTGGCCGTGCTGGCCGTGTTCTCCTCGACCGCGGCCGAGACCAAGCCCGCTCCCGCCCCCGCGCGGCCCGCGACCGCTCCGGTGAAGATCGTGGCGGACACCGCGCCGCCTTGGGCGCGGCTCACCGGCGAGCTGGCGGTGGAGGTGAAGACGGTCACCTACGGCGCCGACTGGACCATGCGCGGGCTCAACGGCGCCCTGAAGATCGAGCCGACCCGGCTGAGCCTGCCGAAACTCGAGGCGGTGTTCGGCGAGAGGGGCCGGCTGGAGACGCGCGGCGAACTGCTCTTCACTCCCGCGGAGCAGCCCTACCGGCTCTCGGGCGGTTTCTCGCTCACGGAGTTCGACCCGGCGCCGCTCTTCAAAGCCATCGACCCGGGCCGGCCCGCGACGGTGGAGGGCCTGTTCAACGTCACCGGCCAGATCAACGGCGCGGGCCGCGCCCTCGACGAGACCATGCAGCGCGCGCGGGGCGAGTTTCAACTGACGAGCCGGCAGGGTGTCTTCCGCGGACTGAAGCGCGGCACGGAGAAGGTCTCGACGGCGACCAAGGCGGTCGAACTCGGCGCGGCCCTGGGCTCGCTGTTCGGCTCGGACAAGGTGCGCGAGGCCGCCGAGAAGGTGGCGGGGCAGGCGTATTTCGCGGACCAGCTGGCGCAGGAGTTTGGCGAGTTGAAATACGACCAGTTGACCGTGCGGCTGGAACGCGACGCGGCGCTCAACGTGAAGCTGAACGAGGTCGCGCTCATCTCGCCCGAGGTGCGCCTGCTGGGGCAGGGGACGGTCACCCACGTCGAGGGCCGGCCGCTGCTCGACCAGCCGCTCAGCGTGGAGATGACCCTGGCCAGCCGGGGCAAGGTGGAGACCCTGCTCAATCGCGCGCGCCTGATCGAGGGGACCGCGCGCGACGACCTCGGCTACGCGAAGACGAAGTATCCGATCGTCGTCAGCGGCACCCTGGCCAAGCCCGACGCCACGAGTTACTACACCCGGCTCGCCGCCACCAAGCTCCTCGATTCGCTCGCGCCGCAGAATTGAGCGGGATTGGGGTTTACCCGCGGAGGATTTCCGCCTTGCGTCGCGGCATGGCGAAATGGCTCCTGCTCGACGGCTACAATCTGGCGTTCCGCGCGTTCTACGGGATGCCGGAGCTGACCCGCTCGGACGGATTTCCCACCGGAGCGCTGCACGGCTGGGTGAAGACCATCTGGCGGTTGCAGGACCAGGAGAAGCCGGAGGCGATGCTGTGCTTCTTCGACCTCGGCGGCGCGCAGGACCGGCTGGCGCTGCTCCCCGAATACAAGGCGCAGCGGAAGGAAACACCGGAGCCGCTGGAGAAGCAGATCCCGGTCATCAAGGAGCTGACGCGGGCGATGGGTCTGGTCGGCGTCGAGATGGACGGCGTGGAGTCCGACGACCTGCTGGCCTCGCAGGCGCGGCTGCTGGCCAACGCCGGGCACGAGGTGCTGATCGTGAGCGCGGACAAGGATTTCGCCCAGTGCGTGGACGACCGGATCAGGATCCTGCTGCCGCCGCCGACCGCGAACCCAAAGCTCGGTTGGCGCGTGCTCGATTCAGCCGGGGTGAAGGAGAAGTTCGGCGTGCCGCCGGACCGGATCGCGGACTACCTGGCGCTCATCGGCGACACCTCCGATAACATCCCCGGGGTGGACGGGGTGGGGCCGAAGACCGCGGCGAAATGGTTCGCGGAGTTCGGCAGCCTGGAGGGCATCATCGCCCACGCGGCCGAGCTGAAGCCCGACCGGTTCCGCGAGGTCGTGGCCGCGCAGGCGGACAACCTGCGGCGCAACCTCAAGCTCACCATCCTCAGCACCAAGCAGCCGCTGCCGATGGTCGCACCCGCCGAGCCCCAAACCGCGAAACTCGTCGCCTTGATGGAGGCGCACGAGATGAAGTCCACCGCGGCCGAGGCGCAGCGGCGCTACGCGGGCCAGCGGGAGCTGTTCTGACCGGCAAAGCAGACTTGCCAAACCGGGCCGGCGCGCGACCATCCGCATCCGGACTCAGCCAGCATGGAAAAAAAGCCAGCCGAAGCGGACAGGAAGGCGACGATGAAGGACATCATCGCCAAGGTCGGGCGCGAACGCGCCATCGACATGGTGATGCAGTCCTACAACACCGAGATCCTCTCGACGCACTTGAAACGACTGGAGGACCGCAGTCCCGGCGCCCTCGGGGCCTACAAACGGCGCGACCATCTGGCCGACGCGTTGGAGCGGGTGCGCGAGGTCTGCGACCTGGCGTAGCGGCAGGGGACGGAAGACAGAAGACAGGGTCCTAGTGGAGCAGGAAGGGGCCGGGTTTGTTGATCATGGCTCCGAGCATCCGGCCAACCTCTCGCTTGGATTCGATCGGTTCGTTGCATTCCTGTTCAGTCAGGTATCCGTCACGCTTGGCGCTCAGCAGCCAATGCTCGGTCTCGTGGTTTTCCCCGTCGGCATCGGTGAGCTTGCTTACCAAGTGGGCTTCGTAGCGTCGTTTGCCCCAGCTTTCAGCAATGTTTGCCCCGACCGAGCGAGATGCCCGCCTGATCTGGTCGGTGAGCGAATACCTCTCCTCTGGAGGCCAGCGCACGGAGATTTGATAAATACGGCCGGCGAGTTCGAACGAAAGTCGATAGACCTTAAGCTCTGTAAAGTGACTTAGATGCAGATCTCAAGGGTGGCCCGTTGAGATAGTGTTTTCTGTCCTCAGTATTCCGTCCTTTGTCTTCCGTCACTTCGGCGGCTCGAAGATGTAGCCGATGCCGTGGACGGTCTTGAAGCAGTCGAGCGAGATGCCGTGCTTGGCGAAGGCGGCGCGGACCTTGACGATATACTGGTCGAGCGAGCGGCTGCGGACGTCGGCATGGACGCCCCAGACGGAGTGGATGAGCTCCTTGCGGGTGATGACCACCCCGACGTGCGTGTGCAGATAGGCGAGGATGCCGAGCTCCTTGCGCCCGATCTTGTGGGTGGCGCCGCCGGGGAACTCGATCTCGAGCCGCTCGGGATGCACCCTGGCGCCGAGGAAGTCGAAGGGCTCGTCGGTGGTGCGGACGTTCTTGGCGAGGTTGAAGTCGGCCTTGGTCTCCGTGCGGCGCAGGACGGCGTGGATGCGGGCGATCAGCTCGGGGAAGCCGAAGGGCTTGGTGATGTAGTCATCGCCGCCCATCTCGAGGCCGCGGACCTTGTTGGCCTCGACGGCGTTGCCGGTGAGGAAAATGGTCGGGACGTTGATGTCGTTGCGCTTCAGTTCCTCGAGCAACTGGAAGCCGGACTGGTCGGGCAGGTTGAGGTCGAGGAGCAGGAGATTGGCGAAGTTGCGCTGGAGAAAGCGCAGCGCGGGCGCGCCGCGGTCGTAAACCTGCGTCTGCATGCCGGCACCCTCCAGGTTCTGCGCGATCATGCGCGCGAGTTCCTGCTCGTCCTCGACGACGACGATGAGGGGCTTGGGCTCGGCGCACATGATGGGTTACCGGGTTTCGCTAAGGCCTGTTGGCTGGGCTGCGTTTACCGTTGGAGTCTTTTACAATCACCGGCCCCCATGTCAAAGCCTTGTTCGTGACGGAAAAGGCATAAGGCGGGGCTTGTCATAACCCCTTGGCCGGCCTTCGCTGCCATCAACCGCCCCGGGTGGGGCGCGCTTCTTCGCACCATGAAAGTCACCCTCGGTCTCCTGCAGCACGCCTGCGGCGCCAACCCGGCGGCAAACCTCAAGAAAACCCTCTCGCTCGCCGCCCAGGCCGCCCGGCAGGGCGCCCGGATCATCTGCACCCAGGAGCTGTTCCGCTCGCCATACTTCTGCCAGAGCGAGGATCACGCCAATTTCAAGCTGGCCGAGCCCATCCCGGGGCCGAGCACGGCGGCGTTCCAGAAGCTGGCGAAAAAGCACAAGGTGGTGGTCATCGCCTCGCTCTTCGAGAAGCGCGCCAGCGGGCTGTATCACAACACGGCCGCCATCATCGACGCGGACGGGAAGCTGCTCGGCGCCTACCGCAAGATGCACATCCCGGACGACCCGCTCTACCACGAGAAATTCTACTTCACGCCCGGCGACACGGGTTTCCGGGCGTGGAAGACAAAATACGGCCGGATCGGCGTGCTCATCTGCTGGGACCAGTGGTATCCGGAGGGCGCGCGGCTGACGGCGCTGCACGGGGCGGAGATCCTCCTCTATCCGACCGCCATCGGCTGGCACCCGGGCGAGAAAATGGAGTTCGGGGCCAACCAGCACGGCGCGTGGGAAACCATCCAGCGCGCCCACGCCGTGGCCAACGGCTGCTACGTGGCCGTGACCAACCGCATCGGGCACGAAAAGCCGGCGGGCGGCGATGGCATCGAGTTCTGGGGCCAGAGCTTCGTGGCCGGCACCAGCGGCCAGATCCTGGCGAAAGCATCCACGGACCAGGAGGAGATCGTCCTGCAAACCGTGGATCTCGCCGAGGTGGACGCCACGCGCACGCACTGGCCGTTCCTGCGCGACCGGCGCATCGATGCCTACGGGGATCTGACCAAGCGCTTCCGCGACTGAGCAACATCCTTGGGAGGGCCCGCGTCCCTGCGGGCCGGCCTGCAGGGACGCGGCCCCTCCAGCCTTCAAGCGACCACAGATTCAATCGAAATTCGTTCCCGCGACGCAACATGACCGCTCGATCGAAAAAGGCGACCCCCGCCGCGCTCGGATTCCGCATGCCGGCCGAGTGGGAGCCGCAGGCCGCCGTGTGGTTCTCCTGGCCGCACGATCCCACGACCTGGCCCGGGCACTTCCGGACAATCCCGGGTGTGTATGCTCACATCGTCTCGGTCATCAGCCGGTTCGAGGAGGTGCGGATCAACTGCGCGCGGCGGTATCAGGCGCGGGCGAGGCGGCTGTGCGTCCGGGCTGGCGCGGACATGAAGCGCGTCTTCTTCCACCACCACCCGACCGACGACACCTGGTGCCGCGACCACGGTCCGGTTTTCGTGAAGAACGACCGCACGGGCGAAGTGGCGGTCACCGACTGGGTCTTCAATGCGTGGGGCGGCAAATACCCGCCGTGGAAGCGCGACAACGACATCCCGCCGCGCATTGCGCGCGCGCTGAAGATGCGGCGCTTCGTCAACGACATGGTGCTCGAGGGCGGCTCCATCGAGGTGGACGGGCAGGGGCTGCTGCTCACCTCCGAGCAGTGCCTGCTGAACCAGAACCGCAATCCGCAGCTTTCCCGCGCGCAGATCGAGCAGAACCTCCGCGACCAGCTCGGCGTGCATACCGTGCTCTGGCTGGGCGACGGCATCATCGGCGACGATACCGACGGCCACATCGACGACATCACCCGCTTCTACAAGCCCGACGGATTCATCACCTGCGTGGAGCAGAACCGGCGCGACCCCAACCACGCGCCGCTGGCGGAGAACCACGCGCGGCTGGGCGCGTTCCGCACGCCGGCCGGGAAGAGGTTCGACGTGGTCACCCTGCCGATGCCGCAGCCGTTCGGCTTCAAGGGGCGGCCCGTGCCGGCGAGCTACGCGAATTTTCTCGTCATCAACGGCGCGGTGCTCGTGCCCCAGTTCCGCCAGCCGCGGCGCGACGCCGAGGCGCGGGAGCTCATCGGCGGTTGCTTCCCGGGCCGCGAGATCATAGGCATCGATTGCTACCACCTCGTCTGGGGTCTCGGCACCCTGCACTGCATCTCCCAGCAACAACCCGCTTGATGTCCTGTCATTCTGAGCGAAGCGAAGAATCCAGCAACATGAACGCTGCGCATATCCTGCTGGATTCTTCGCTTCGCTCAGAATGACGAAATTGGAGCCATGAGAATTTCCGTTCTACTCGTTGTCGGCGGGTTGCTGGGACTCCTCGGCGGGTGCGCGGAGGTGTCGCAGCGGGTGATGGGGCGCTTCGACACCTCGCCGGTGAAGCTCCGGCGCTACGCCGGCGAAATGTCCGCGGTCCATCAGGCCGCCCAGGCGGCGATGAGGAACATCGGCTATGTCCTGACCGAGACCTCCCTCCGCGAGGGACTGGTCCGGGGGCGCAGCGCGGTGCAGCCGGGCGACCCGACGCGCGGGGCGCGGCAGTTCGAGCTGACCGTGCGCCTGACCGAACTGCCGGACGGGCAGGTCGAGGCCGGGCTGGTCCTCGCCGAGCAGCGCGAGGACGGCTTGCCGGGCGGGGCGCAGCGGCTCGTGGTCCGCGAGCACAGCCTCTACACCACCTATTTCGAGCGGCTCGACCGGGTGCTGCAAGAGCCGCCAGCCGGGCGATAGCAACGCCGGGGTTGCGCCGCGAAGGGCGCCGTGCATAGTGCTGCTCTGCACGACGTGTTATCCTCATGAAAACATCCTCCTGGATTCGATTGGGCGTCCTGGCCGTGGGGGCGGGACTTCTGGCCGCGCTGGTCGCACGGGCAACCTGTGGTGGCGGCGGCGGCGGCGGTGCCGGCGGTGTGACGCTGGGCGGAGCCGCGCCCGAGGTTTACCGCGTGGCCTGGCAGGTCGCCCGGCCGGGTGACTTTGCTCCCGACGGCGGCACGGCCAGCCTGCGCGTGCTGTGGTTCCCGCCCACGCCCGCCGTCGCGCGCGCCTCGGACTTGCTGACCTCGCGCACGCTCACGCTGGCCGGACAGCGCTGCGTCGCGGCCGTGCTGGTGGCGCCCGAGAACGCGCCGTTGCTGGAAAAGTTCAAGATCGCCGCGGGAGCGCAGGTGGTGGTGCTGACCGATCGGGACGGCGCCGAACTCGGTCGCGTGGCGGCAGAAGACGGGAAGAAGTTCGATGTCCGCGCGGTCGAGCGCCTGGTGGACAAGGAGATTTCCGCCCGCGCGCAGGCGGTGTCCGAACTGCTCAAAATCGCGGACAAGAAGGCCAAGGCTGGCGACAAGACTGCCGTGGATGATTATCAGCAGGTCTGGGGCGCGCGCTGCCTGTTCCCCGGGCAGGGCAAGAAGGCCGCCAAGGCGCTGGAGAAATTCGGCGTGAAAGTCAGCCAGGCCGACTTGCTGCCGCTCGGCCCGGACGCGCTGCCCGATCCGGACCTCGACGGGCCGGGTGAACTCATGCACCGCCTGCTGCGGCGCGGACTCGACGCGGAGCTGGCGGGCCATTATCGCGTCGCCGAGGGATATTACCGCGAGGCCACGGAGCTGGATCCGGCTGACACCACCGCGCTGCGTTTCCTTGGGGAGTTCTACCGGCACCAGACCGGCGAATGGGACAAGGCCGGGCAGCTCTTCAATCGCATCCTGGCGCAGCCGGCGGACCCGGTCGCGCGGGCCGTTGCGCTGCATGGACTGGGCAAGATGACCATCCACGCCGGCCGGTTCAAATCCGGCCTGGCTCTCTTCGAGAAATCGCTGGAGGCCTACCCGCTGCCCATCACCTATCGCAACCTGGCGGTCTATTGGTTCTCGGAAAAGGAGGAGGAGAAAGCGGCCGGTTACATGCGGCAGGCGCTGGCCTTGGAGCCGGAAGACACCTACAACCGGATCTTCGCGGCCGTCTATCTGGCCGCCGCCGGCAAGAAGGACGAGGCGATCAAGATCGCCCAAGCCAACGAAAACGCGCTGGAGGCCAGCTACAATCTCGCCGCCGTCTGGGCGCAGGTCGGCGACCGGCAGAAAGCCATGCAGATGCTCCAGCGGCATTTCTATGAATACGAACGCTACGATGCCGTGCGGGCGATGGAGATGAAGGAAGCGCGTGACGACTACATGTTCGCCACTTTGCACACGGATACGGATTTCATTGAACTTACGCTACTTGCCAAGTCCGCCTATCTCGTCGGCAGCGAATTCTGCGCCCCCGGCACGCCGGCCTACCAGTTGCTCGAAAAGCAGCCCATGCCCGGCGCCGCGGGCGGCTTCTGATACCATTTACGTTGCGCTCTGGCACTGTGGGTGCTGAGAAGGACGGCATGGCACGAAAATTACCTCAGCTGGGACCGACCAAGGTCGCGGAGTTGGAAGCAGCGTGGCCGGAGCACACCA
>Ga0187894_10000380_pt1 | contig 60101 bp, 45 predicted proteins | sample GBC1701081metaG_FD_136650 | JGI IMG/M metagenome (GOLD analysis project Ga0187894, IMG submission 136650) | White microbial mat communities from a lava cave in the Kipuka Kanohina Cave System on the Island of Hawaii, USA - GBC170108-1 metaG ...
GAATCGATGTTCACCAACTCCGGAATGGGTGTTCAAGAACTCCGGAATCGATGTTCACCAACCCCGGAATCGATGTTCACGATCGGCCGGAATGGGTGTTCACGAAGGTCCGAAATACGCACTCGACGGCGACGGCAGCGACTGTAGCCGGCTCGATCGCGGTGGGGGCGGGTCCTGGACCGATCGCCATGACACTCGATGGCGATCGTCTCTTCGTCTCGAACCGCGATTCCGACAATCTGACAGTTGTTGCAACCGGGACGGACACGGTGGTGGCCACGATTCCAGTCGGGGATGCGCCTGCCGGGATTGCGATCCGGCCGGACGGAAGCGAGCTTTGGGTGGCCAACCGCAGCGCGGGAACGGTGTCCATCGTCAATGTGGGAAGCCTGACCGTAACTGCCACGCTGACTGTCGGCTATCTTCCCGTGAACATCACGTTCTCGCATGACGGGGTACGAGCGTACATCGTGCACGGCGGCACCGACGTCTGGGTGCTGGACGCGGCGACCCATGCACTCCTCGGCACAATTCCGGCCGCGGACGTGGGGCAATGGCTGCGCATCAGCGCCGACGACTCGACAGGGTATCTGACCCTTGTAGGCATCAGCTCGACCGATTTCTACACGCAGATCGTGGACTTGGACACGCTCCAGATCATCGGTCAGATTCCGGGCGCCGGGGTCTACGTGTTCTCCGCCTTCAGCCCGACCGCATGGGGCATCAGCGCCCCCGACACCGTGGCCTTCGTCAACCTGCCGCGCGCACAGGTGCGCAAGACCTTCAGCGCGTCTTTGCGGCCGAACGACATGGCCCTGTCGCCCGACGGCGAGCGGCTTCTAACGACGCATGACTTCTCGCATCTGCTAACCATTCGGCACGCAGTCCAGGGCGCGCTCATCCAGTCCCTGGCGATGCCCGGCGAGCCGACGGGCGTGGTGGTCGCGCAGGCCGGCACGAAGGCCTACGTGAGCCAGTTGAACCTGGGCACGATCGCAATCGTCAGCTTGCCCTGACTGGTTCGGTCATGCACGCCTGACTCCAACCGCTCCGGGTCGCGTCCAAGCGGCCCGGGGCGGTTCATAGAAGACGAGCTTCTTCAACCAGCGGTCCTCGTCTTCGAGCGTCCCGAGTCGCCTGGCGCCGCTGCCGTCGAGGCCGCCGAACATGGCTCTCCAGCGGTGATAGGTCTGGTTGCTAATCCCATGCGCGCGGCAGATTTAGGAGGTCTTCCGGCCGGCGTCGGCCTCCTTCAGCACTCGGATGATCTGCTCTTCGGTGAAGCGGGAGTTCCAAATCTGTGTCCTCCTGTGGGCTGTTATACCCGAAGGACTCTCACTTACACTGGAGGAGTTTCGGGGGAGCAGGTCATTTCTCTGGTAGGAAGCGGAAACGCTATCCAAGACTCCCTCGCAAGTTGGGTCGACCAGTCCCGGTAGGGATCATCAGGGACTTGGCTGCGGAGTTGGCAGCCCTACTGGCAGTCTTGCCCCGATGCGGCGATCTCGAGGTCGCGGTTCCCAACTTGGGAACCGCCGAGGTCGTCGTAACTCCCGTTGCGGCACTCAGTCGCCCGTACCAAATACCAGATTCCATCGCCTGGTGATGGTGTAGTTATCGCTTCGCCAACAGTAAGTGCGGCCGAGTTCGAGGCCAGACAATCGCTCGTCCCAGCCGCGAAATCTCCGCCGCTCGATCGTAGCGCTCCAACCGAACCATAGACAACGTCGTAACGAACAGCTCCACCCACCGACGTCCAGGTCAACTGCGTAGTTGCGCCAGTACGGGTGGCAAAGAGCGACGGGACACCGACTGGGGGATTACACACATTCGCACAGTAAACGCCACCGGTGTCATGAAGCTCATCGCCAATCGAGTTGGCGAACCAACCTCCCCAGACAATGATGCTGTCTCCCGTGAAGACGCCAGTGTGATTTTCTCGAGCAATGGGTGGCTGTGGTGTCTGCGACGTTGGCCGCCATGTACCCGAAGCGGGGCTGTAACGGCCCCCACTGGTCAGTTGCCCGTACGGCGCTATCGGCCCGCCGGACCAGACGATCCACTCGTTGCCGGACCAGTTGGAACTTGCCAATGCCCTCGGGCTGGGTGTTGAGGCGTCTGGTACGATGGGTTGCCAAGTATCACTTGCTGGACTGTACGACGCTCCAGTGAGTGCACCAGCAACGGGGTTTGAGACATCGAGGCCGCTCCAGACCAACATCCGGCTTCCTGTCCACGAAGTCGCATGCTGCTGTCGAGCTGTGGGGGCACCGACCTGCGAAGTCGGAGTCCAGGTATTGGTGACAGGAGAATAGCGTCCTCCTGTATCCAGGCGTGAACTGCTCGCTCCACTTCCACCCCAAACGAGTAGCTCATTACCCGTCCACACGATCGAAAAATCGCTGCGCCCTTCGGGCGCGCCGGTAGTGCTCATCGAGGTCCACTGGTCAAAACTTGGCGAGTACCGCCCGCCTGTATTCATATATGTCGGGCCCGCACCACCCCAAACTATCATCTCTGAACCCGTCCAAATGGCTTGATGGTATGAGCGAGCTGCGGGAGCGTTGACGGTCGAAGTCGGGATCCATGTATCTGAACTGGGATTGTACCTCCCACCAGTTGACAACTGAGGTGAGGTGCCACTACCGCCCCATATGATCATCTCGAAACCGGTCCAGACTGCGGTGTGTCGAAACCGGGCTGCTGGCACGCCCGTCATGGAGGTTGGCGTCCAAGAATCTGTCGCTGGCTGATATCGTCCGCCGGTATTGAATGTTCCGACTCCCGCACCTCCCCAGATGATCATTTCCGACCCGGTCCAAACGGCAGTGTGCAGCATTCGTGGTGAAAGAATCCCTGAGCCAAGAGTGGTTGGAACCCAGCTGTTCGTGACTGGGTCATATCTCCCGCCGGTATTCAGGAGGGGTGAACCCACCCCATCGGATCCGCCCCACACGATCATCCGATTCCCGGTCCAAACCGCAACATGGTCGCGCCGGGGTCCTGGCGCCAGTCCGCTTGTGCTCACCCACGTCCATGTGTCCGTGCTGGGCTTATAGCGGGCACCCGTATTGGTCGCCCCTGTGGTGCCCGGGAGGCCGCCGTAGATGATCATTTCCGTGCCAGTCCAGACCGCCGAATGCAATCGCCTTCCGGAGGGCGCGGAACCGCCGATGGGCAACGCTGTCCAAGTGCCTGTCGAAAGCTTGTAGCGCGCGCCGGTTCCTACGACGCCACCCAACTGCAAGTCACCTGCATTGCCACCCCAGATGATCATCTCTGAGCCGATCCATACGGCAGTGGCTTGACACCGTGCCAGTGGAACGCTGCCCGCAGTTCCCATCGGAAGCCATGTATCAGTCGTCGGATTATAGATCCCGCCCGTGTTCACGCTGACTTCCGGATTCGCCCCCGCGTTGCCACCCCACACAATCATCCGCCCGCCCGTCCAGACAGCCACGTGATCGAACCGTATGCCTGGCACATTCGCGCCTGTGCTGGTCGGGGCCCAAGAGTCCGTCAGCGGGTTGTATCGTCCTCCCGTGTTCAACCCATTCGTGACCAGATCGTCCCTGCCTCCCCAGACGATCATCTCCGTCCCACTCCAAACCGCCGAGTGCTTGCTGCGACCCGAAGGCGCACCGATGGCGCTTGTCGGAGTCCAGGAATCGGTCGTCGGGCTGTATCGCGCCCCGGAGTCCATGTAATTCGATACCCAGGAGTTATATCCGCCCCAAATGATGTATTCGGTTCCGGTCCACACGGCGGCAAACCACTTACGCCCACTCGGCGTAGTTCCATCCAGCCTTGTTGCCTTCCAGGAATCGGTAGACGGGTTGTATCGACCTCCGCTGAGGGATTCCGGAAATCCTCCTCCGTCGGTACCGCTCCAGACGAGCATCTCCGTGCCCGTCCAAACCGCATGAGCACCTTCCCGACCAGTCGGGACACCCCCGGCGGTCGGGGACCAAGTGTCATCCGTACAAGTCGCTTGGGCTGATCCAATCGAGTACCTTCCAGGAATGGTTTCGTCCCGCATGGGAAACCGGTCGCTATTCGCAACCCACCAATCGTCGAATGAGCGCCTTTTCCACACAGCGATGACGCGTTCGGAGGAATCAGTACTCAGATCCCACCGCGCGATCAGCGCTTCAGCATCGTCCCCAACCGAACTTCGCAAGTGCTCCGTACGTTCGAAGATCGGATCGAATGCAGCGAGCGGACGACACGCAGGCTGAGTGTCCTCGTCCTTCGCTATCATGCACAGGGATACTTCCGCCCCATTCTGGAGCGCATCGCGGGGCGACGCTGCGGACTGCTCGAAACGTCGAATTGCTTCCCATTGGCTCGCGTGCAGGGTCCGGTCAGTCGCGTAGGCGTCCCTCACTAGACGTTCCACGAGCAAGGGACGGGCCACACAATTCGCGATGACACTCGGATCGTCATCTAGGGCATTGAATAGATCTTGAAGTACAGCAGGTGCGCGTGAGTCTCTGACGATTCGATCGATCTCGCCCTGGAGAGCCGCCGGAGTAAGCTGGATATGCCATTGCTCGCGCAAGGCGCGGGCGAGTTGCTCTATTCGGCCGACCTTTGACTGGGTGGCCTTGGGATCGGGAGCGCTTGCGACACTCGGACTCGAGTTGCTGGTTCCCGGTTGATGTCGGTGAAACTCAAGGACGCGCTCAATATTTGATTGCGGTGCGAGGCAACTCAGAGTTGTTGTGGCTGGATTGGTCTGCCCGCTGAACGCTAGAACAGAAGGTGCACAACAACAGATTGCGAGTACTGTGAACAGGACGATGAATCGTGCTCGACGCATGGCTGATCACAATTTGCGCTACTTTGGCGCACCCCGTCAATAAGTTTCTTTCCTGTCAGGCGGTTCGCAACTCTAAGTGACGTGCCCCCTTCGCTCTACCAGTCCTCATGAGAGTCCGCTGTTGGGGTCGCGGGGCAGTGCGGCCGGCTCGGAGGGAGCTGTAGGCGATCGCAGAGACGGCGCGATGCCGCACTTACCCGCGTGGCCTGGATGGAACTCTCGGGCTGCGGCGTTGCGCTACCGGCAGGGCTTCCAGGGCTGGTCGTACAGGTTGAAGTTCTTCGCCTTGCGGATCGAGTTGAAGTTCATGGCGTTCGCATCCGCGCAGAACTTCTTCGTCGAGAGCTTGTATTCGGCGTTGAAAATCGCCTTCCCCGCCCCCTGGAACGCGGCGTATCCCGCGCACTCCTTGTACTGAAAGCACTGCTCGTCGATGACGTAGTCGAACGCGGCGACGAGCCGCGGGTCGCCCGCGAGATCCACGGCGCTCTTCAGCGCCAGCGACAGCCCGTCGGCATGCGCCATCGCCGCGACGGCAAGGTTGTAGAGGATCTGCGTCTCGTCCGAGATCGCGAAGCCGGAGTCGTTGCCCGAGATGAAATCCACGTCGGGCTCGAGCGAGTCGAATCCGGCGGCCGCGACCCGGTCGATCCGCGCCTGGACCATTTTGAGCATGAAGTCGGCCTGCCCGGCGTCATTGTTGATGTTGACGTACCACTCGTTCGGGAAGGTCTTGCTGAAGGCGTTCCCGAGAAAGCAGCCGCCGCATGAAGCGTCGAAGTCCACCATCTGCTGGAAGTCCGGGCGAAAGTTCTCCGCGTCGCCGACCGTGATGTAGCCAATCGCCCGGCGTCCCGACGCGTGGATCGCGGCAAGGGCGTCGGTCGCCACGACGTAATCGCCCGAGACGGTGTTGCCGTCCCAGGTCTCGGTAATCTCGCCGTCCACGTACAGGTCGATGTCAAAGACGTCGGGCTGCACGCACGGGCCCTTCAGGAAGGACGGCTCGCAGACGTCCACGTCGATGCCGCCGGTCGCGGGGAAGCGGCCCGCCTTCGCCTGGATCTGCCACTGCCAGCGGACATCCGCTGGGGGAACCCAGGGGGGTCCCGGGCTGCCGCTGTTCGAAAAGACCGAGAGGGACTCGAAATCCACGGAGAGGTAGCTCGTCGCGTTGGCCGATGAAAGCAGCACGCGCAGCTCGCCGGTCCCGGGGTTCACGTAATTTGACAGCGGGCGGCCGAGCGCCGTGTACTGCAGCCACTTCCAGGCTTTGAAGCCGCGTTTGTCGGCGCCGCATGCGAAGCGACCCGTTGCGCCGCCGCAGTTGTTCTGAGTGCCCAGCGGCTCGTACTGCTGCGTGGTCCAGTCGTAGAGGCTCCACGTGAACGCGTCGGTCGCCGTGGAGGGGCCCAGCACGTTGGCGATCAGCGTGAGCGTGCTGATCCCCGCTGGATTGATGGCGCCCGGAAGGAAGTAGCTGCGGTATCCCTGGTAGTCCTCGCCGCCCGTCACGCCGAACTGCACGTAGCGCGCCGCGTCGTTTTCCCCGCCGCGCTGATCTTTCGCCGCCAGCGCCGACACCGTGCCCGTGTGCGAGCCGATCTGATCCACGATGGCCGCCGGAAAAAGTGTCGTCTCCGCGACGGGACCGGCGGTTGCCGGCAACGGCGGAATCGCGGCGAGCGCCAGGCCCATGACGAGCCTCGAGCCATGTCTCAGGGCACCCATTCGGGACCTCCGCACCGCCGGTCGATCGCCCGGCGATTCGAAGCTGAACGAAAGCTGAACCATTTCATGTCTCCGGCGAATGTTCGAGGGAATTCACCCGCCAGGGCCCTCCATGTATCGAAACGGGATCACAGGAACCGAGGAGGCAACATGACCACATCCCCCCTGATCATACGGACGCGCGGCACGGCGTGGCACGCCTTCTGCCTTGCGCTGTCCGCGGCGCTCGTCGCGGGCTCGACGCATTCCGCGGGAGCCGCCGCTCTCCGCTCGGCGGGAAAGGCCGCAAAGCCGAAATACTGCACCCAGACCTCGAACGACTGGTACAAGGGATGCACGAACTCGAGCGAGGATGACTACTGGGTGGCCCACGCGAAGTGCATCAACCTCTCGAATGACGCCGCGCGCAGCACCTGCTTCGACGACGCACGTCTCCTTCGAAGGGAGGGTGCCGAAGATTGCAAAGACGTCCTGGACTGGCGGCTCTCCAACTGCGACAAGCTCGGCGAAGGCAGATACGATCCGGTCATCGACCCGGCGGACTTCGAGGCCGACTACCACAGCATCTCGAACCCGAATCCCTATTTCCCGCTGACCATTGGCAACACCTGGGAATACAGGAGCGGCAACGAGGTCAACACCGTAGAAATGCTGGATTACACGAAGCTGATCTCGGGGGTCACCTGCATCGTGGCCGAGGACCTCGTATACGCCTCCGGCAATCTGAGCGAGGGAACCAACGACTGGTTCTGCCAGGCGATGGACGGTACGGTCTGGTACTTCGGCGAAGAGACGGCCGTGTACGAGACGAACCCGGGCGACAACCCGCCTCTGCCCGAGCGCGTGAGTATCGAGGGCTCATTCAAGCAGGGCCGCGACGGGAACAAGGGGGGCATCATCTTCCTGGCCAGCCCGGCCGTCGGCGACACCTACATCGAGGAAGCCGCGATCGACGAGGCGGAGGACGCCACCGACATTCTCTCGACGAGCTATGCCTACGGGAGCGACCCGGACCTGGACGAGCTCGTCCCCATCGCGCTCGCGAACCTCATGTGCGCGGCCCACGACTGCATCGTGACCAGAAATTACTCGCAACTGAAGCCCGATGTCTTCGAGCGGAAATACTATGCCCGCGGCATTGGGGTGTTCCTCGAAACGGAGCCGGACGCGGGTGAGGTCCTGCAGCTCACCAACTGCAACTTCGACTCGAGGTGCTCGTCCCTGCCCCAGCCATAGCGGCGCCCCGCGATCTGCGGCAGAATCGTACGTGGCAAAGGAGGACACCATGAGAAGCACGATCCGGTTCTGGAGGATGACCCTGGCGATCGCGGGCGCGATCGCCATCCCACATGCGACGGCGGGTGAGGAGCGCGTTGCGATCAAGGACCTGCCGGCGGCCGTAACCGGCGCGGTGACGGCGCGGTTCACGGGCGCGCGACTGTCGGAGGCGGTCAAGGAAACCGAGAACGGGCGACTGACCTACGAAGTCTCCATCAGGCACGAAGGTCGCGAGCACGACGTCGCGCTGCTCGCTGACGGCAAGATCCTCGAGATCGAGAGCGAGATCTCCGAGAAGGCACTCCCCGCGGCGGTCGCGCAGGCGCTCGCCGCCGCACACCCCGGGGCGCGCATCCGTGAGATCAGCGAACTCACCGACGTGGAGAAGGGCGAGTCCACCCCCTCCACCTATGAAGTCCTGATCAAGGAGAAGGGGGGAAAGGTCAGTGAGGTCTCGTTTTCCAGGGACGGCCGGGTCGTCGAGGACGACGAAGACGACACCCCGGGGGAGCACGAAGAGGACGACTGACGCGGCACATGCGCCGCCTATCGTGACCGCGCCCCCTCGCGGACGTGGATCTCGGGCTTGTCGCCGGGGCTGCTGTAGCCGACGCCGCCGGCCCCTTCGGGACGCTGGCGCGGGCTCACTACGTACACCAGGTCGTGGCCGTTCGGCGCCCACGCGGGCCACTCGGCCACCTTCTGCGTGTCCACGAGCGTCGTAAGGATGGGTCGCGGACCGGGGGAGACGGTGTAGATCCGCCGTGGGTCGTCGGGGCGCGGCGCGCGTACGAGCCCGCTCCCGTAGTGATCCGAAGACACGTCGCCAAGCATCGCCTCGCCGGTGTGCACCCCGATCTCGCTGCGCCTGTTGGACGAGAACGCGATGACGTCGCCGCCGGGGCACCAGGCGGGATCCGTGTCGTCGAAGTCCCCTTCGGTGAGCTGGTAGATGCCGAACGGCGCGCCGGACGCCGTGCGGTCCCCGATGCCCCCCGGGGTGTCGCCGGTTCTGCCGAACTCGATCATCCAGATGTTGTTGGCATCGAGCCGGTCGGCGGAGAAGACGAGACGCCGGCCATCCCCCGACCAGGCCGGCCGCGCTTCCTCGTCATCGCTGTTCGTGATGCGCACCGGCTCGCCGCCTCCGGGCGGGACGGTGAAGATTTCGGTGCGGCCGCCGTCGCGGCCGACGTAGGCGATCTGCTTTCCGTCCGGCGACCACGCAGGGTCCTCGTCGGGTGTGCTGGCCTCCGTAAGCTGCCGCGGGGGCGGAATCGAAGCCGGATCGGCGTCGGCCGCCGCGACCGCCAGGATCCACAGGTCCTTGTTCCCGGACCTGTTCGAGACGATGCACAGCCACTTGCCGTCGGGCGACCACGCCGGCGAGCGCTCCATCGCCGGGTTGTTCGTTATGTTTCTCGGGGAGCCGGAGCCATCCAGCGGAGCGAGGAAGATCTCGGAATTGTTCCCTACCCAGCGCCGGAAGGCGACCTGTTTACCGTCTGGCGAGACAGCCGGCTCCTCGCCTTCGAAGAGAACCCGATCCGTCGGCTTTGCCCCTTCGGACCCGGGGCCGGCGACGAGGGTCAGCAGGACCACCGCGGCGCCGGCCGCCGCCCTGGCGGCAATCACCTTGACAGTTTGTGGCATGCCTCTTACTATATTCCCTGACGTAAGTCGTAGCGCACCTGAAGGCACCAGAAGTCGCTTGAAGTCACTGACTGAATTCGACGTCTGAAACGAGCATCCAACCACAGGGGCAGCGTCTCCTGTGGTTTTTGTTTGTGAGCCATTCCGGGTCTACCTCTTACGCGGAAGCCGGGCCACGTGGCCCGGCAGGGAAGTGCGCCAGCCCATTCAGGCGCAATTTGCTGCATGCAGCAGGAGGTAGTACAGATGGCTCAGGGCGTCGTCAAATGGTTCAACAGCACCAAGGGATACGGATTCATCAAGGCCGATGACGGCCAGGAGGTCTTCGTTCACCACACCTCGATCCAGATGCCGGGCTTCCGGAATCTGGCCGAGGGTCAGCGCGTGGAGTTCGAGATCACGTCCGGTCCCAAGGGTCCCAAGGCCGAGAAGGTGATGGCCGTCTAAGGGACTCATCGCCCTGTAATCACCTGGCCCCGGCGGGTCCGCGCCCGCCGGGGCTTTTTCTTGTACCCCGGGCCAGGCACGCCGAGCCGTTATCATCCCGGCCCGCATGACGTCCACGGAGCGCGCCGGGTACACCTTCGCGATCCTCGAGATCATCGCGGTCGGGCTCGTTCCCGCCTTCTCGAAGTTCGCCGCGGAGCGCGTGGACCCGCTGGCGTACGCGGCCGCCGCCTCCGTCGTCGCCGCGGTGCTTGCGTGCACACTTGCCGCGCGGCGCGGGGAGCTGGCGCCGATCTTCGACCGGCGGTTCGCACCCCGGCTGATCGCCATCGCGCTGTGCGGCACCGTCGCGACGACTCTGCTGCTGCTCTTCGGGGCGCGCATCACCGACGGCGTCAGTACCGCGCTGTTGCTCCAGGCGGAGCCGATCTACTCGCTCGCCCTGGTCACGGCGGTGTCCGGCAAGGCGGCTCCGCCGCGTCAGCTCGGCGGCACCGCGCTCATCCTCACGGGCGTGTTGCTCGTGCTCTTCGACGGCAGCCTGTCGGTCGGCGTCGGGGGGCTGCTCATCCTGCTCGCGCCGCTGGGCTGGCAGATTTCACACGTGCTTGCGCTTGGCGTCATGCCGCCGCTCTCTCCGTACGCGCTGACGGCGGCGCGCTACTTCTACGGCGGCGTGGCGCTGTGCGCGATCTCGCTTGCCGCGACGGTAGCGGGGTTTCGAGGGGCAGACGGGGCGGTGCCGCTCGACGGCAGGGCGCTGGCCATGGCGGTCTTCCACGGAGTCGTACTGTTCTTCTGCGGCACCCTGTTCTGGTACGAAACGATCCGCCGGATCGACCTGGCGCGCGCGACCGCGCTCGTGACCCCCTGTGAGCCGCTGATCTCGGTTCTGCTGGTCTGGGGGCTGCTGGGGAGCGTGCCGACCCGCTGGCAGTTCCTGGGCCTCGTGGTGCTCCTCGCCGGAATCTTCCTCCTGGTGCGAAACGATCCAGCCGCCTCGCGCGTAGAGTCAGCGGCATGATTCCGCCCCCCCGCCGCCTCACTCGTGGCGCCGCCATCCTGGCCACCGGCCTGGCCGCGCTCTCGGCGCCCGCCTCGGCCGCCTCACCGCGCCCCATCGCTCTCTCGCTGACGACGCTTGACCTGCCCGCCGCGCCGGCGGCAATCGTCCCGGCCGACCTGAACGCGGACGGCACCCGCGACCTGCTGATCGTCACGGCGCACTCCTCGTGGGGCTCGATCTCCAACGACCGGATCGAGGACGCCGTCTTCGTCACCGAGGTCGTGTCGGCGCTTCTCGACAATCGCGATGCGCGCGCGTTCCTGGCGCAGCCCGGCGGCGGCTACAAGGAGTCGGGCGCCCCCCTCGATCTTCCCGACACGGTGCACACCATCGAGACGGGTCCTCCCGCGCTTCCCGTCGTCGCGCTGACCGACGACGGCGTCTCCGTCATGCGCTGGCGCGGCGACGGCGAGACGCCGGGTCTAGTGCTCGAACCGGTCCTCCAGCGGCCCTGCGCCCTCGCCCGCACCGGCACGCTTCTGAACGACCTCGACGTCGTGCGCGACGTGGATGGCGACGGCATCCTCGATCTGATCTTTCCCGGTGAGGCCGGGCTCGAGATCTTCCACGGCGCCGACGGCGGGTTCGAGGCCCAGCCGGTCAGCAGTCCCGTGATTCCGGGGCGCGGCAGCATCTCGGGAGATTTCGGCGTTCGCTTCGTTCAGATCCCCGACATCGAGGACGTGACCGGCGACGGCACGCTCGACCTCGTGGTCCGCTCGCTGGGGGCCAACGGGGTTGCCGCGTCGGTTCTGCGCGGTCTGGGTGGCGGGCGCTTCGCGGACGCAGTGCGCATCGGCTCGCGGTGCCTCGAGACGAAACCGCAGGCGCGCCCCGCGCAGCAGGGGAACACCCCCCAGGGCGGCAAGAAAGGGGACCCCCCGGTCGAAGAGTCGAGGCAAATCGGGTGGTTCGGCGACCTCGACGGCGACGGGCGCGCCGAGGTCGTCACGCTCCAGGAGCAGGAGCAGCGAGGAAGCGAGTTCAAGGATGCGAAGGAGCCGCTGGTTCGCTACCGGCTCTACCACCTGAAGCCCGATCTCTCGATCGACCCGGCTCCTTACCGGACCTTCGACGCGAAGGGGCATGCGGGCGGCGGGGCGCCGCTCGGCGACGACTCCGCGTTCCTCGACCTCGACGGAGACCACCGCAAGGAGCTGATCACGATCACGCTCGACTTCTCGATGCTTCAGGCGCTGCGTGTCCTGACGACCAAGAAGATCTCCATCGGGCTCGAGTTCCACGTGTACTCGCAGGGCGCCGACGGGTCGTTCACCGCCGTCACCGGGCAGACCCTCGACGAGAAGCTGCGGCTCGACCTGAACGACCTTCAGATCTCGCGTCTCGGCCAGTTCCAGGGGGACTTCGACGGCGACAAACGGGTGGACTTCGTGCACCTGGGCCGCGGCAAGACGGTCACGATTCACCGGGGCCAGCAGGGCGGACGCTACCCCGACAACCCCGATCTCTCCATCGAGCTGGCCCAGGAAGTGCAGGACGTCATGCTCGTGAAGATCGAGGACTTCGACGGCGACGGCCGATCGGATCTGGCGATCACGCGGATGCTTCCGCAGCCCGAGGCGGGGGTCTCGGCGCCTGCGCGGGTCGAACTGCGGCTTTCTGGAGCGAAGCCATGAAGCGCGCGCAGGCGGCTCTGCTGGTGATCCTGGCGCTCGCGTCGCAGGGCGCATGGGCGGCGCGCGACAAGAAGCCGGAGCCGAAGAAGCCGGCGTCCGAGACGAAGCCCGCGCCCGGCGTCACCGTCGTGGAGGGCACCGGCTGGAAGCGCACGGAAATCCGCGTCGAAGGCACGGTCGTCGGCCTCGCCGCCCCGAAGCGCGCCGGCGGCCGCCGCGACCTCGCGATCCTGACGAAGCCCGCGGCGGACGAAAAGACCAGGGAAGAGAGCTGTCCTGCGAAGCCCTTCAACGAAGACGACCCGGCCCCCGGCGGCGTGCCGCAAAATCTGTTCTTCTGGCGCAGCGACGCGCCCGAAACGGTGACACGCCTCGCCGAGCCTGTCGCGCCGTGGACCGTGCTCGCCGCGGCGGATGCCGAGGGGGACCCGGGCGAGGAGGTGCTCGTACTGGGCGCGCGGCGGATGTCCGTTCTGCGCAGCGACAACGGCGCGCTGTCCCTCGCCACGCTGCTCGAGGACCGCGCCCTGGGGCTCGTGACGCAGGAGCCCCGAGGGATCTTCCCCGACCTCGCAGTGGCAGGCGCCCTGCGCCGCTACGGTCGTGATGCGAGCGGCGCCTGGGGTGTGCGCGGCACACTGCCGATGCCTGTCGAGGCCACCTACAACGGGGACCGCCTGCAGTTGTCCTCGCCGGGCGTCACGCGCGTTGCCGACACCGGGCCGCTCGCAACGCGCCCCGAAGCGGTTGGCACCGAGAGGCTGCGTTCGTGGCTGATCGACGGCGCGCCGGAGGCGCGCAGCGTCTCGGAGTGCTGGATGCGGTTTCCGTCGTCCGAGCGGCTGATCGACCGCCAATACATGGTTCTCGACGGCAAACCGGTGCTTCTCGTCGCCACCATGACGGCGGAGAAGCTCTCGCTGTTCGGCGAGAAGGCGCTGCGTCTCTACCCGCTGCACGCGGATCGAACCCGCTCGGGCGCGAAGCCGCTCTTCGCCGCGACCTCACAGATGAACATCTGGCAGCCGATGCACGCGGGCTTTCGCGACGCCGACGGCGACGGCAGGGAAGACCTCGCGATCGCCTACTGGAAGGGGCTGAAGGACAGCACGCTCATGACCGACGTCTATCTGCGTTCTCCCGACGGCGCCTTTCAGTCGCGCGCCCGCTCGCAGAGCTTCGACGTCGAAGACGCCGACAAGGGCTTTCTCGCGATGGACCACGACCTGACCGGCGACGGCGTGCCCGATGCGCTGGTGCGCGTCAAGGGAAAGGTCTGCGTGCACGCCGGCGTGGCGAAGCCCTCTTCGCCGGGCGCCATCCTTTCGAAGACGCCATCGGTCTGCGCGGAGCTTCCCGGCGATCTCGTGAACATGACCTCCTCCGTCTCCGTGAGCTTCGGAACGGAAGGAGCGCAGGCCGAGTTCACGGGCGACCAGCAGATGACGGCTCCGCTCATCGTCGATCTCGACGGCGACGGGCGCAGCGAGGTGCTGCTGGCATTTGCGGGTCTTGCGGGGCCGGGCGTCGCCGTCTATCGCTTGACGACACCCTGAACCGCCGCTTGGCGGGGGAGCGCGTCAGCGCGCTTGCGCGATGGGGCCGTGCGCCGTGAACGGCGTCTGCCAGCCCAGCTCCGGGTGCGCGCGGTACTCGTCCAGATCGTGCAAGCGGAACTGCCGCCCCGCGGTCGAGTGAATGAACCCGGAGCCGAGCCCGTTTTCGCAGCAGGGGTCCAGCCGCGTGCCGTACAGATTGAAGTGCGTCCGGTTGTAGCCGAGCGTCAGATTGAACCCGGTGTGGCGGATCGGCCCGCCGTACTTGCCGAGGATGAACGGGTGCATGTGGACGCCGCACAGATAGAGCGCGGTCGCGCGCGCATTCGGGTAGCCCGGCCCTTCCGTCCGCTTCTGCGGCACGAAGAGATCGCCCAGCGTTTCGTCGTGGATCAGCCAGCCAACATGCCCGCGCTCGAAGTGCCCGAGCGCGAAGTTCTCGAGATGCGTCGTGCACCAGACGCGCTCGCAGTTGTTGAACCGCTTGCCCGGCCCCGTCGCCGGAGTGCCGCCGCGCGGGCTCACGGGGTAGGGGTCCGCCGGAGCGGCGGGAGCCGCCGAGGGCCCGCCGACGGCGGTAGCCGGCGGGCGGCCCGATTTCGGACCGCGCCAGTCCGAGGCTTTGCTCCCTCCGCCGCAGCCTCCGCAGAGGAACACGAGCCCCAGGATCAGGGTAAGGCTCAGGCCAAGGCGCAGCAGGGCCTCGGTCAGGGCGGAGCGGCGCAACATGCGGGCAATATGGGGCCCGGGTCCACTCCACGCCACGCGCCCGCGGGCGCTCCGGTCAGGGGCAGAGGGCGGTGAGCTGGGTGAAGCAGGCGCTCGGCCCCTGGGCCCGCTGGACCCCCAGGCTGTTCACGCCATAGGAGCCTTCGCGGTTCAGGCTGCGGGGCACCACGAGGTAATACCGGCTGCCCCCCGTCGGGAGGATCGTCGCCGACGTCATGCCACCCGTCGTGCAGAGGAACGGCGCGTGGGTGTTGAACGCGCCGCCCATCGAACCTTCGTAGACCTCGTAGTCGGTGTCCGAGACGCGGCACGAAGCGCCCCAGGTGAGGCTGATCTGTCCGCCCGCCGCCTTTGCGATCTTCAGCGGAATTCCCGGGACGAGCCCGGCATCAGGCACCCGCCCCGCCGCGGCAGCCGCGGCACCGACGGTGCAGTAGAGCCCGCCTGCCGTTCTGCCGTCACCCCACACCATCATCTGCGTGCCGGTGTTCACCGCCGTTGGCAGGAACATTCCGCGCGGAGCGCCCGTGGTGCTCATCGGCGTCCAGGTGTTGCTGGCGATGTCGTATCGCGCACCCGTGTTCGGGTAATTGCCGGCGCCGTCGTAGCCGCTCCACACCAGCACCTCGGTGCCGGTCGCGATGGCGCCGGGGCCCTGCGCGGCGTGCCCGGCCACCGTCGGGTAGAGCGGACCCCAGGAGCTCGACACGGAGTTGTATGTGCTGCCCGATGCCGAGGCGCCGGCAGCCGTCATGCCGCCGGCGACATTCATGTTCGTGCCGGTCACGACCGCGGCGTGATCGAACCGCGCCGAGGGCGTGTTCGCATCGACGATCGTCGCCGTCCACGTGTTTGCGCCAGGATCGTAGCGGCCGCCCGAGTTGAGACCGGTCGTCCCCAGGTCGGGCGATCCGCCCCACACGATCATCCGGCTGCCGTTCCAGACCGCCGAGTGGCCCGAGCGCGGAACCGGCGAGGCGGTCGGGCTCATCGGAGTCCAGGAATCGGTCGAGGGGTTGTAGCGGCCGCCGACCCCGACGGCGTTGAAGCCGTTGTCGATGCCGCCGAAGGTCAGCATGAGAGTGCCGGTCCAGACCGCGGTGGCCTGCTGACGCGCTGTCGCCGCGCCGGCGGTGGCGGACGCGAGCCACGAGTTCGTCGTGGGGTTGTAGCGGCCGCCGGTGTTGAAGGTGTTCGCGCCGTTCGACGTGCCGCCCCAGACGATCATCTGCGTGCCGTTCCACACCGCCGTGTGCGCGAGTCTCGGAATGGGCGCGCTGGTCGTCGACGTCGCCGTCCAGGTGTTCGTCGCGGGCGTGTAGCGGCTGCCGGTGTTCAGCGCGGCTCCGTTCGCGCCGCCCCAGACGATCGCCTCCACGCCGTCCCAGACCATCGTGTGCAGGTAGCGCGCCGCGGGGACGCTCGCCCCGGCGGGCAGCGCGATCCAGGTGTTGCTCGTGGGGTTGTACCGGCCGCCCGTGTTGGATGGCTGGAAAGCGGTGCCGAAACCGCCGAAGACGATCATCTCCGTGCCGGTGAACACGACCGTGTGCTGCTGCCGGCCCAGGGGAGCGCCCGCGCCGGTGGAGGTCGCGGTCCACGAGCCGGCGCCGGGAGACGGCGTGTACACGCCGCCCGTGTTGACCGGCGCGCCGGTGGCGTCCTGGCCGCCCCAGAACACGGCCTTGGTTCCTGTCCAGACGCCGGTGGCGAGTACTCTGCCCGTCGGGGCGCCCGTCGTGGACGTGGCGACCCACGTGTCGGTCCCCGGCGTGTACTTGCCACCGGTGTTCTGCAGCGCGCCGCCGTCGAAGCCGGACCAGACGATGAACTCGGTCCCGGTCCAGACCCCGGGAGCAAGGTGGCGCTTGATAGGCGCTCCTGTCGTCGTCATCATGGCCCAGGAGTTCGAGACCGGGTCGTATCGCGCGCCGGTGTTCGTCGTACCGGTGGACGTCGCGCCCCCCCAGATGATCACTTCGCCTCCCGTCCAGACGGTCGTGTGGTAGCGGCGCGCCGTCAGGGGCGACGGGCTCATCGAGGTCCAGGAGTTCGTCAGGGGGTTGTACCGGCCGCCATCGTTGAGCAGGCCAGGGCTCTCGCCGCCCCAGACGACCAGCTCAGAGCCGGTCCAGGCGGCAGTCTGGCCGACGAGCGCGCGAGGCGAGGGCGCTCCGGCGGTCGACATCGCCGTCCACGTATTCGTTGACGGGTTGTACCGGGCACCGGTATCGAAATAGAACGGCCCGTCGGTTCCCCCCCAGACGAGCATCTCGGTGCCGGTCCACACCGCCACGTGGTAGTAGCGCGCCGCGGGGACGTTGGGGCCTTCGCCGGTCGGGGTCCATGTTGCCGTCGCAGGATTGAACCGGGAGCCGGAGCCATCTGCCGCGCCGCCCCAGATGATCATCTCCGTGCCGGTCCAGACCGCGGTCTGGTTGGCGCGCGCGTCGGGGATCGTGTCGCCCGCGACCGGCGCCCACGTGTCGTAGGTGCAGCCGGCGGCGATGACCGAAGGAAGCGTGTAGCGCGCGCCGGCGTCTTCGACGGCCGGGCTGAGACGGGCGCGCTCGAGGGCCCACCATGAATCGAACGGCTCCTTCGGCCAGGTGACGCGCGTGGTGGTGATTGCGTCGTGCGAGGCGCGCACCACGAACTCCACGAAAAACGAGACGGTGTCTTCCTGGAGCGCGGTGCGCCAGCCCGGTTGAAGATCGGCGGCGTTCTCGGGGATGTCCGCGCCCGCGGCGGGGTCCGCCTTCGAATCGAGCGGAACGCCGGTGCCGCGCAGAGGCACACCGGCATCGCCGCGAAGCAGACGCACGCGCCGGTTCCACTCCGGCGCATCGAGAGCGAACTCGCTGGCGGCGCGCACACGCGAGATCTGAGCCGCCCCGGCGGAGCTTCTCAGCGTCCAGGTCGTTTCGACCACGGGCTCGCCGGCCGCCTCGAGCCCCTCTGGCGTGCTCATGCGGGCCAGCTCGGTCTCGGCCCGCTGCCGCAGCGCGCCGTGGAACCGCTCGTCCATCGCGTACGAATCGCGCAGCAGGCGCTCAGAAAGCGCCGGGCGGGCAAGCGTCTCGGCGATCAGACGGGGGTCGTTGCCCAGGGCCGCGAACAGCTCCTCGAGAACGAGCCCCTGCTGCGACTCGGCCGCCATGCGGTTCATCTCGGCCTGGAGTTGATCCGGGGCGACCGGCCGGCCCCACAGCAGGTCGAGCGCGCGCGAGCGCAGCAGCGCCTCGCCGGCCCGCTCGCGCAGGGCGGTGTCGCTCAGCACATCCTGAAGACGGGGTTTCGGGCCGGAGTTGTCCGCCGGCCACAGGCGGTGGGCCCAGAGCACCTGCTCGACCGCGCGGTGGGTCGCGACGCGCTCATCGGGGGTCAAAGGGGCGGCCGCGGCGCTCGCGGCCAGGGCCGCGAAGGCGCAGGCGAGCAGACTCAACCGGACCGCGGTCCGCGTGTGGACGAGCAAGGGATCCCCTCTCCGGTCGCAAGGCCGCGTGACCGGCTCGGGGGGAATTGTACGGCGGCGGGGGCCGGATGCAGCGGGGGCGGGGCTACCGCTGGAAGGCGTACGAGACCTTGATGAAGAAGCTCCGCCTGGTCTCCATCAGGCCGTCGGTGGGGGCGTCGTAGGTCTGGTCCTCGCCGTACCCGACGAACAGCACCGACTGCCAGTTCAGCTTGTACGAGAACAGGAACGAACCCTTGAAGTCGGAGTCGGTCGAGGGCACCGTGAACGAGTAGAGACCCGGGTCCGAGGTCGTTTTCAGGTACTGCCCGATCAGGCGCAGATACATGCGCGACGTGAACTGGTATTGCGCGCGCAGCCGCTCGATGATCGACGTGAACAGCCGGTCCCGGTCCCCGTCGGCCGTGCCGTCGGCGTAGACGTCGAGCCACGAGCGCGCGCCGATGAGCTGCAGCTCCAGCCGGTCGCCGGGGCGGATCTTCGTGAAGAAGTTGACCGTACCTCCCCAGCCTGGCCGGGCCCCGTCGAAGTCCACGTCCTTGCCGTAGACCCCGCTCACCTCGATGTTCGAAAAGACGCGCGAGGGGCTGATTCTTGCGATCCACTGAAAGCGCTCGCGCGGAAGGGTGCCCGATTCGGGCCCGGAACCCGCCCGCACATGCCCGATCTGCACCCAGAGCCGCAGGAACGAATTCCACTTGCCGTCCATTCCGACGCCCGGCGAATAGAAGGTATTGATCAGGTTCCCGTCGCGGTCCTCGACGCGGTTCACCTGTCCCCAGAGCCGGATGCGCGACAAGAATCCCCTCTGCGGGCGCCACGTGTGGCCGCCGTCCCCGAATGCCTCGCGGAAGCCCACCTGCGGCACGAAGCCGAGATCGGCGCGGAAGCCGTCGGCGGTGTCCTGGTACTGCGCGAGCCAGTCCCAGGTGCTCGTCGAGTGCGACCAGGTGAGATGGCCCGAGTGGGCGATCCGCTCGTTGCGGTTCCACTGGGAGAAGAGGTTCGGGTTGTCCGGGTCGCGCGTGCTGCTGTAGAGGAGCTGGCCGGTCACGCTGTCCACGTCGTTGGGCCGCCACTGGAAGTCGGGGCCGAGGACGCGGTTGAACGAGCCGTCGTCGTTCTCCTTCACCGTGAACAGGCCGCTGACGAACGAGCTGCCCATGTCGTGGCGCATGCGTCCGATCAGATCGATCGAGCTGACGTCGTACTGCACGAACGACGAGCCGTCGGCGCCGGGAACGATCACCAGGCTGCCGCCGCGATCCTCCGAAGCCAGCACGGTCCAGGCCGTCTGGCCGATGCGGCCGGTGCCGCGGCCGCCCCAGCGGGGCGACCCGATGGAACGGGTGTACGCGGCCTGGATCGGCGTGGAGAACAGCTCCACGCTCTCGAGGAAGAACGGCCGCTTCTCGGGGTAGAAGAGCGCGAACCGCTGGTTCGCCTCGATCTGAGCCACGTCGGACTCGACCTGCGAGAAGTCGGGGTTCAAGGCGAGGTCGAGAACGGTGTTCGCGTTCGGGGTCCACTTCGCGTCGAGTCCGCCGTCGCCGGTGAGCGGGCCGTCCTCCACAGGGTCCCCGGTGTTCGGTCCCGGCGAGTCGATGCGCTGCGCGGTGACATAGGGCGCGACGATGAGGTGCCCGCCCTGCGGGAGCCCGCTCAGCCCGGTGAGGGTGTTGGACCAGCAGACGAAGCAGTTCCCGCCACGCGGGAGCTTGGTGGTGAACATCTGGAAGTGGCGGCCGTGCGGCCAGTTGCGATACAGCATGATGCGCCACGTCTGCACGTCTCCGGGCAGATATCGCAGCGACGAGAACGGGATGCGGATCTCCAGCGTCCAGCCGTCGGAGGTGATCGCCCCCTTCGAGTCCCAGAAGAAGTCGGGGGACGAATCCTCGTTGCCGGTGGTGTCGTCGTTCAGGGCGTCGTACTGAAGGCCGCGCGCGTTCGCGAGGAACAGCGCGCCGGTGCGCCCGTCGTTGTCGGCGTCGATGATCAGACCGCCGTAGTCGGTCGCGTCCGAGATGTTGTCGTGGTCGCCGATCGGCGCGCGAATCCTGTCCGGCTCCGGGTCGTAGAAGCGGAATGCGGCGTAGAGAAAGCGGTCGTCGTACGCGAGATAGCCGACGTTGCGCACCGGCGGCGGACCGCTTTCGGCGATGTTCGTCTCCCACCAGGTTTCGATCGCGGTCGCGGAACCCCAGCCCGGATCGGAAAGATCGCCGTCCAGAATGATCTCGCCAGCGGTGCGGCGGATCTCGATCGGCGGCCCGCCGCCGTCCAGGACCTTCTGGTCGGCGGGAGCCGAGGCGGGCTCATCCGCCGCGAGCGCGGGGGGCGCAAGGGCAAGAATCCCCAGGATCAGAATCGCGGCCCCACGGCCCATCGGCGGCATCCTCCTCGAACTGTTCCAGTATTTGGACGGACAAGTCGAGGGGGTGGCCCATCCCTTTACATCGTTTTACCCCCTTCCGGTGGCAGGGGTCCAAAAGTGGGCCCGGCGCGGGCCTTATTTCGGGCCCTTCGGGGGCCCGTAGGGCCTATGACCGTAGCCCGCGGAAACCCCTGAAATATCCTCGAATACCCTTTGACCTGGACCCCCGAACAGAGTAACCATCAAGGGCACAGAGTGCGTCCAGTCACCGCACCAAAGGGCGAGTCGTGAAGGGGCTTCACGACTTGAGCCGATCAACAAAGGCCCAGCGATCGGAGGGTTGCACCGGTGATCCACAAATCAATTTCGAAGGGCATCGTCTGCGGGGCGATGATTCTCGCGCTCTCGGGGGCGGCGGCGATTGGCGCCACAGGCAGCCTGATCGTCGATTTCGATCCAGGTGGACCGCAGGGGGACGGTCGCGGTGTGGCCTTCAACGGCACACACCTCTACTACACCGTCGCGACGGACACGAACATCTACGAGATGAGCGCGGTCGGCGGGCCCGGCAGCGCGATTCGCACGATCCTGGTGCCGGGGGGCGATCCGCGCGCGGCGAACGGCAATGGTCCGCTCGCGTGGGACGGAAGCAAGATCTGGGTCGCTGACGTCGTCACCGGCCAGAAGCTCTTCCAGGTCGATCCGGTCAGCGGCGCCACGATCGCTCAGTGCGACCTTGCGGCATTCAACCCCGGCCACCCGGCGCTCGCGGGCCTCGGCTCGCCGGCGGGACTCGAATACCACAACGGCGAGCTGATCCTCTCGGGTGACATCTCGCGGCCGGGTCTCGGTACGCGCAGCAGCACCGTGTTCGTGAATCCGACGACCTGCGCGATCCGGATGTGGTTCCAGACTCCGATCGGCCAGGGCGCGCCGGGCTACGGCACATCGGGCGTTTCGACCGACCACAATTTCCTCTGGCAGACGACGCCGATGCCGTTCGGCACGACGGCGCTGTTTTTCCAGTCCGACCTCAACGGCTCGCCCATCACGTCGCGGCCCAGCTTCGTAGCCCCGTCGCAGATTCGCGACCTGGCGTACGACAAGGTGACCTTCGCTCCGACCTGCGCGGTCTGGGCGATCGAGGGCAGCTTCTACGTTCCGGGCGGCCCGCCACCCAAGGTTAAGAAGCACCACGTGCTGGCCTTCGAGGTGCCGTGCAACCAGCCTCCGACCTGCGCCGCGGGCGGCCCGTACGTCGCCGAGTGCAGCGCGGGTACCGGCACCGTCAACGTGGACGGCTCGAATTCGGCCGACCCCGAAGGTCTCGGAATGATCTTCTCGTGGTCCTCCGCCGACTGCCCGTCGGGTAATTTCAGCGGCGGCACCGCCACCCAGACACTCTCGATGTCCGGGTTCGCGGTTCCGGTGAGCTGCTCGGCCGACCTGTCGGTCACCGACACCGCCGGCGACTCCGCGGCGTGCCTGGCCAACGTGCAGGTCGTGGACACCATCCCGCCCGTCCTCAACGTTCCGAAGCAGCGCTCCGTCAAGTGCCAGAGCCAGGCGGGCGTTCCGATGAGCGATCCGAAGATCCAGCAGTGGCTGGCGGGCGTCTCGGCAACCGACACTTGCGCGGGCGTCCAGGTCGACAACGACATGCAGGCGTACATCCCGATCTCCTGCGCGCCGCAGACCTCCACGCCGGTGAACTTCACCGCCACCGACGATGCCGGGAACATCACGACCGGCGCCTCGGCGATCCAGGTGTTCGACCGCGACGAGCCGGTGATCCGGCGTGTGCGCGCACTGACCCTCGAGTGCCCCTTCGACAACCCGGGCGGCGCGCTCTCGGACTCGCGCGTCATCGAGTGGCTGAAGCAGACCGAGGCGCGGGACTTCTGCACGAACGGCATCATCCCGGTGACGGCGAGCCTCATCGGTAACAAGGGCGCCGTCTGCCAGCCCGGCAAGTCGGTGACGGTGCAGCTCAAGGCCCTGGACTACTGCGGCAACGTCGAGACGCAGAAGGCTTACGTCACGATGTTGAAGAGAAAGCAGCCCTAAGCCGCACCACTTTCAGGTCTCAGGAAGAGCCCCCGGCGATGCCGGGGGCTTTTTCGTGTACGGCGCGTTCGCGCGCGGCGCGGGATCTCTTTACGTCCTTTTACCAACCGCGGCCCTGCGGAGCGGGCGCAGCAGCAGGCGCATCGCGTGCGCTGCGAGCGCGGAGCGTGCGCGTAGTTTCACGCGCAGGACGACCAGAGGGAGATGGGAGGAGATCTCATGACTCGCCGCGCCGCTTCACTCGCCGCCGTATCGACGGGACTCGGACTCGCGCTGTTCGCCTTCGCGCCGCCGGCGCGCACGGCCTCGCGCGCGTCTTTCAAGGGGCTGGGCACGCTCGACCCGACGGCGGCGCCTGCGGGCTCGTGGGCCTCGGGCGTTTCGGGCGACGGGCGCACCGTCGTCGGCACCTCGTATGTCTTCGACGGCACCAGCACGCAGACGCGCGCTTTCGTCTGGACCGCGAAGAAGGGGATGACCGATCTCGGTCTGCCGGCCGGGAGTCTCGCTTCGGCGTCGGCTTCGGGCGTTTCGGACGACGGGTCGCTGGTGAGCGGCGCGGACGGGTTCACCATCGGCGGCGCGCTCGAAATCCGCAATGCGGTCTACTGGTCGCAGACAGGCGGCACGCCGTTCTCGAAGATTCTGGCCGAGGGCCTCGCCGCCACGGACGTGTCGGGCGACGGCCGCATCGTCACCGGCGCCACGCGCATCCCCGCCCCCTGGCCGGTCGTCGACAAGGGCTTCGCGCTCGTCGGTCTGGGAACGATGCACAAAATCGACACGCTGCCGGGCGGCTCGTACTCGTGGCTCGAGGCGTCGTCGAAGGACGGCTCGGTTTTCGCGGGGTGGGCGGACACACCCGACGCGATCACCGCGGTGCGCTGGTCGCGCGACGCGGGTCTGCAGCGGCTCGCCGGTCAGGCGCCCGGCGTGCCGAGCCAGGCGAACGGCATTTCGGCGGACGGCCGCACCATCGTCGGCACCGTGAACGTGCGCGCCTTCGCATGGACCGAAACGGGTCTTCTCAGGATGCTGGGCGAGCTGCCCGGCGGCACCACCTCGACGGCAAGCGACGTCTCGGGGAACGGCGGGACGATCGTCGGCACCGCCGACGCGGACGGGCGAGCGTCCGCGGTGGTCTGGGACGGGGCTGCCGGCCCCCGCGCGATCAAGGACATCGCCGAAAACGACTTTGGCCTCGACCTGACCGGCTGGTCGCTTCAGGCCGCGAGCGCGGTGTCGGACGACGGCCGGACGATCACCGGCTGGGGGATCAATCCGTCGGGACTGCTGGAGGCATGGGTGTTCCGGCGTCCGGCGTCGGGGCCGGCTGTGCGGCCCGCATCATTCGCACGACCGACTCCACGTCGAGCCGCTCTGACCGTGTGATCGTGGCGAGCTGCCCGTGCTGATTGCGGTGCGGGCTCCAGAACTCCCACACCGTTTCGCCGCCTGAGGTCACCTCGAGCAGACGGCCGTTGTCCGAGTCGGTGATGAGCGTGTTGCCGTTTGGCAGCCGCTGCGCCGCGCCGCGGCTGGCCGTGTAGAACGATTCCTGCTCGGGGGCCCGGTACTCCCACACGATCTCGTTCGAGCCGGTCGCCACCTCGACGACGCGCGACCACAGCCGGCCCAGGCCGTTGTCGAAGATCAGCAGCCTTCCGCCCGGCAGCCACGTGGCGTCGTGCGGGCCCAGCAGCTTGCCCGGCCCCCACAGCCAGACGACCCTCTTGTCACGGCGGTTCAGCATGACGACGGCGTCCTGGTGGCGGATCGTCACGAGCACGTTCGCCGGATCGCGCAGCGGGTCCCCTGCGTCGGCGAATGCGCTCGGGATCGGCCGGGCGGCGTTGGAGTGGATCAGGTCGATCGTGCCGCCCTTCTTGCGGTCGGACCGGACCGACTGGAAGCGGTACGGCGCATGTCCGAACCACCCGTCCCAGATCCCCGCATCGCCGTACTCGAAGCGGTAGCGCGCCGGGGCGCCGTGCAGCGCGTCGGCGACGGAGATCGACTCGAGCAGCTCCCCCTCGGGCGAGAGAAACGACACGGAGTCGTCGCGCGTGTCGTGCCTGGTGGAGACCTCGGGCATCGAGCGCAGCTCGGAAGTCAGCACCACGATCGTCCCGTCGTCCAGGGTGTCCACGTCGTGGTGCACCGGCAGTTCGCGCTTCCAGACGAGCCGGTTGTCCCAGGTGAGGCGCAGCAGATAGCCGTTGCCTTCGGGCGCGTGGTTGCGGGCGCGCGGGCGGTTCTCGTCCGGCTTCTCGGCGCCGACGACGAGGAGATCGCCGTTCGGCAGCAGCTTCGTGTTCGCCCAGAGCAGCCCGGGCTGCGTCCAGGCCTTCACGATGTTCCCGGACATGTCGATCAGCTCGGTGGTGCACAGATCGCGCGATGTGAACAGCGTGTATCCCTGGAAGGCACGCGCCGTGTCGTGCGAGACCACGCCCGTGTCCTCGGCGGCGCGGGTGCCGCTGGAAAAGCCGACGTAGGGCAGGGTGCGCAGCGTGTCGAGGTCAGCCTGGCCTGAGCCTGTCGAAGGAGCCTGGCCTGAGCCTGTCGAAGGCCCGGCCTGCGCCGCGGCGGCGGCCCGCTCCTTCTTGCCGAAGCGCAGATCGCTGCGGCCTTCCTCGACGTGTTTTCCGCCGCACGAGGGGTTGATCACCGCAGTCGCCGCGACGACCGCCGCGATCGCACCGAGCGCGAGGGCGATTGCGGCGCGGAGCCTCATTGCGCGCTCCCTTCCGGCAGCACGCCGCGCGCCCGCAGCGTCTGGACGAGAGCGCGGGTGAAGGCCGCGGTGTCCTTCACGTCCACGTGCGAGGTGTCGGGCAGGTCGAACGCGTCGAGCGCCGGCACGTCCCTGAAGTGGATCGCCACCGCCGCCGTGCGGGCCGCCCAGGCATCCCAGTAGGCCGCGCGCGGGTAGTGCTGCTCGTCGGCCTGCCAGTACTCGCCGGTTGTCGGAAAGCGCACCATGGCGAGCTTTCCGCCCCGGGCCTGCAGCTCGTGGATCGCCGGCTCGATCTGCAGCGCCTGCTGAAGCCACTCCGGGGGCGCGAGGGTGGGGTTGATTTCGTAGCTGTGCTGCATGCGGCGGATTCTGAAGGCGCGCATGCTCTGGATGTTCGTCTTGGAGTAGTCGGTCCTCTGCGAGCGGTCGCCGCCGGTGATGACGAACTGCGGCACCGGCAGCCGGCGGCTGGTCGCCAGGGTCTCGGCCACCTTGCGCAGGCCGACCTGCGGGCTGATCACCACGATGCGCGACTGCAGCGCCGTCGCGATCGCGCGGTTCACCGCGTTGTCCCAGGTGCTGCGGTCGCGGGCGTACATCACGAACTCCTGCTGATCGTCGCGATTCGCGCTGTCGAACCCGTGCTCCGGGGACTCGCACACGATGACGCCGAGGAACTTAGGGTCCTCGGCCAGGTCGATGAGCGCCGCCATCGGCGCCTTGCCGTCCACGGCGAGCTGCACCACGGTCCAGCCGGGCAGCAGCGCGCGCATCGTCTCGAGCGAGACGTTGGTGAGCATGCGCGAGGTGCCCAGCAGCGCGACGGCGTGCGGATCGCCGGCCGGGATCCGGCCGCGCTGCACCGCCCACAGGTCCTGGTCGTCGACGACGGAGGGGATGTGCCCGCGGCTGCGCCAGAACACCTCGAGCCCACCAAGCACGACGAGCACCGCCAGCAGGGCGGCCAGCCAGGTGCGCCCCCACGGCCCCTCTGGCGCCACGAGCGGCGGCGCCACCACCGAAACCGGCGGCTCGGGCAGGTGATGCTCCGGGCGCTTAGAACTGGAAGTAGATGAACGCACGATCCTCTCCGGGCATCAGGACGATCAATATGATCATGGCGGCGATGGCGGCGGCGCGCAGCACCCACGGGGAGCGATCCACGACGTCGTCGAGCGACGATTCGCGCATTGCCCAGTGGACCGCCACCAGACAGCCAATGCCGAGCAGCACCGACACCATTTGCGCGGCGTCCAGCGGGTTGCCGGCGCCGGATGGGGCGAGCCCCAGCATGGCGGCCGAGGTGCGGAACGCCTGGCCGATCGTCGACGAGCGGAAGAACACCCAGGTGAAGTTGATTGCGACGAACGTGAACGCCGCCGAGGCCAGCTTGCCGGCGAGCGACAGGCGCTTTTCGTCGAAGGCGCCGCGGAACAGCCGCTCGATGCACAGCATGGCGCCGTGCAGCCCGCCCCAGACCACGAACATCCACGAGGCGCCGTGCCAGAGGCCGCCGATCAGCATCGTGAGCATCAGGTTCACGTAGGTGCGGCGCGGGCCCTTGCGGTTGCCTCCGAGCGGGACGTACAGGTAGTCCCGCAGCCACGTCGAAAGCGAAATGTGCCAGCGTCGCCAGAAGTCCGAGAATCCGATTGCCCCGTAGGGCACGTTGAAGTTGCGCGGAAGCCAGAAGCCCAGGCACATCGCGGCGCCCAGCGCCGTGGTCGAATAGCCGGCGAAGTCGCAGAAGATCTGCCCGGCGAAGGCGAGCGTGCCGGTCCAGGCCGCCTGGAAGTTCGGAGTGCCGCGGCCGCTGTAGATGACCTCGACAATGGGCGCGAAGATCCCGTCGGCGACCACGATCTTCTCGAACAGCCCCAGTGTCATCATGGAGAGGCCGAAGCCCATCTGGGCCGCCGTCGCGCGCTTGGGTTGAAGGCACTGCGGCAGAAAATCCACCGCGCGGATGATCGGGCCGGCGACCAGGTGCGGAAAGAAGGCGACGTAGAAGGCGTAGTCCAGAAACGACTTCGCCGGCGGCATGGTGCCGAAGTAGACGTCCAGGGTGTACGACAGGGTCACGAACGTGTAGAACGAGATCCCCATCGGCAGGATGATCGACGGCGCGGCGGGGTGGTAGTCGAGCCCCAGCGCGTTCGCCAGCGCCACGAAGTTCTGGAGCAGAAAGTTGCCGTACTTGAAGAACCCCAGAAACCCCAGGTTCGCGCACAGCGAAAGCACCAGCATCACGTTGCGGCGGCGCTTCGTGGGGGAGTTGTAGATCAGCTTCGCGCAGGTCCAGTCGAGGACCGTCGAGATCCACAGCAGGATGACGAACGGGGGATTCCAGGCGGCGTAGAAGAGCCACGACTGCCAGAGCAGGTTGAACTTTTTCACCCGCCAGGGCAGGGGCAGGTGATACATCCCCAGCACGACGGCGAAGAAGATGAAGAATGTGTATGAGTTGAAGAGCATCGGGCCCGCGTCTTGGGCCTGCCGGAACGGCAGGCATCAGCCGAAATGGCCCGTAAATCTCCGGCATCGGCCGGAACCCGTCAAGCGCGGGCGGGGTGCAGGCGGCCGGTGGTTCGGGCCAGGGATTTCAGGCGGCGGGCCAGCTCCGGGCGGAGCTGCTTCGGCAGCACGCGCCAGGACCAGTTGTCCGACGGGCTGCCGGGGGTGTTCATGCGTGCGTTGGAGTCCAGCCCCAGGGCGTCCTGCATGGGGACGATCGCCGCCCCGGCGACGGAGCCGAAGGCGGTGCGGATCATGTTCCAGGGGATGTTGGCGTCGCGGCTGTGGAACAGCCGGCGGGCCTGCTTGCGGTCCCTGGGGGCGAGGCTTTCGAACCAGCCCCTCGCCGTGTCGTTGTCGTGGGTGCCGGTGTAGACGACGCAGCGCTCGGCGTGGCGGTCGGGGCGGTGGTCGTTGTCGGCGTCGCCCAGGGCGAACTGCAGCACGCGCATCCCGGGGAGCCCCAGCCGGTCGCGCAGCGCCTTCACGTCGTCGGTGATGTGTCCCAGGTCCTCGGCGATCAGTCGGTGCACCGCGTCGTCGCCCAGCGCGCCGCGCAGCGCGTCGAACAGGGGCATGCCCGGCCCGGGGACCCAGCGGCCTTTCACGGCGGTCGTCTCGGCGGAGGGGATCTCCCAGAAGCCGGCGAAGGCGCGGAAGTGGTCGACGCGCACCAGGTCGGCCAGGGCGAGGTTTGCGCGAATGCGGTCGATCCACCAGTGACAGCCTTCGCCCAGCGCCACCTGCCATCGGTAAATGGGGTTGCCCCAGCGCTGACCCGTGGCGCTGAAGTAGTCGGGGGGCACGCCGGCGACGGTGACCGGCTGGCCCGCGTCGTCGAGGTTGAAGAGCCGCGCGTGCGCCCAGACGTCGGCCGAGTCGTGCGCAACGTAGATCGGCAGGTCGCCGATGATCCGCACGCCGCGGTCGCGGGCGGCATCGCGCAGCCGCTCCCACTGGCGGGCGAAGAGGCACTGCACCAGCGCGTGGCGGTCGATGTCGGCGGCGAGCGCGCCGCGCGCCTCGGAAAGGGCGGCGGGGTCGCGGCGGCGCAGCGCAGGGTCCCACGCGGTCCACTCGCGCCCTCCGGCGCGGCTCTTGAGGGCTGAGAAGAGGCCCCAGTCCTCGAGCCAGGGCGCCTGCGCGCGGTCTGCACGAAAGGCTTCGAACCGCGCGCGCATCCGGCGCAGAGCGGGGTTCTGCCCGGCGGCGGGGTCGAGCACGGAGGCGGCAGCGCGGTTCAGAAGCCCGGTCTTCCACGACACGACCGCGCCGAAGTCCACATGCGCGGTGGGGAATGCCGGGGCGCCGGCCAACGCCGAAACGGGCAGAAGGCCGTCCTCGACGAGCAGCTCCGGGGAAATGAGCAGCGGGTTGCCGGCGAAGGCCGAGAGGCTCGTGTACGGAGAGTTACCCAGTCCCGTGGGCCCCACGGGAAGCACCTGCCAGAGCGACAGGCCTGCGGCGCGGAGCCAGTCGAGGAACGCGAAGGCCCCGGGGCCCAGATCGCCGATGCCGAACCGCGACGGAAGCGAGGTCGGGTGCAGCAAAATGCCGGCGGAGCGAGTCTCCGTGAGGGCGCTCATCGCTTCACTCGAGCCAGAACATCCGGCGGAGCCGTGAACACGAGCTTCCTGCCTACGCGACGCTTCGTCAGGTAGCCGAGGCGCGCCAACTGAAGCAGGTCGGTCCGCGCAGTCTGGTAGACCACGTTGTGATAGTTCTTGTGAGTCTCGATCGCGTAAGTAGCGCCGGGATTCCGGATCGCGTGCCCCATCAGGGCAATCTGGCGGGCATTCAGCAGCGCTGACTTGCGGATGAGAGTCTCCGTGCGGCGGACCTCCTCCATTCGCCGGCGGAGCACTTCGCGAAGCTGCTCGATGGCCTTCTCGATCACGGAAAGCTGCGCGATCACGAAGTAGGTCATGTCGTTCTCATCCGACTCGGCGAGTAGATAGGAGCGCAGGTACTGCCCTGGAGCACGCTTCAGGACCGTCGAGATCGAAAGGAATTCGGCCAGCCAGTATCCCTGTCGCAGCATCGACCAGTAGAAGAGAGCTCGGGCAGTTCGGCCGTTTCCGTCTACGAAAGGATGGTCGTACGCGATCCAGAAGTGCAGGAGGATGGCCCGGATGACGGGGTGGAGGAAGGGCTCTGCTTCGGACTCATTGGCTACCCGACAAAGCAGTTCGAGCCTGGATTGGAGCAAACCCGCGCTCGGTGGGACATGCAGGATGACACCATCCCGGATGTCTTCGACAACAACCTCATCCCTCTCAGTCCGCAGCCGGCCGCTATCCCTGGGATCACGAAGCGTTCCTTCGGTCAGGACACGATGAATCTCGCGGATATGGGTAGGTCTCAGCCGCTCGGTCTGGAGTTCGCGGATGCGCGTCATGGCCCGGTAGTTGTTCAGGATCATTCGCTCATCCCGCGTGACGGGGGTGCGCTGTGCGCGGAGCATTTGCTCAGCGACATGCCGCGTCGTCGCTGCCCCCTCGAGCTGACTGGAGGTGATGGCCTCTTCGATGAGCTGGCTGATCAGGTAGGAGTCGCGGGTCGAAGCATTGGCCACGGCCTCGCTGATCAGAAGACTGCCCGCGGCCATCCGATCCAGGCGGTGAAGCGAAGCCAGGACAGGGTCACAAAGTGCTGTCCTAAACGGAGTCCCGTCCTTCCCGATCAATGGCAGGGGTCGGAGCAACGAACTCCGCGCCACCTTGACTGCAAGCCAGTACTCTTCCGGGCTGAACCCACCGGGAGGCTTCAGATGTCTGAGGGTGTCCCAGTGGTGGTACTTGTTGTCCTGGGTAGCTCCCAGATGGAGCTCGAGAATGGCTCCGAGCCGCGTGGAGGCGGTTTGCTGAAAGAGTCCCGCCAGCCGCGGGGCGGGCATCGGAAGCTTCATATGCAGATAAATACTAATCGATGAATAATTAGTAGTCAATTAGTAGATGCCGGATTGAATCCCGCCGGCGGCCAATTCCCAGATCGCGTGACGCGAGCAGGTTGCCCCGGCGGGCGGGGCCCCCCTAGAATCCGCGCTCCTCCGGAGAATTCGCTTGAACCCAGCCACCCCACCCGGGGCGCCACCTGGCGCGCCACCCGGGGCGCCGCCCGGCGCAGCGGGCACCGCCGCCGGCACCCTGACCGACGACGACCGCGCCCTGGTGGCCCGGTTCGCGAAGGCAGTGGTGGAGCGGCGCATGGCGATGCCGGCGGTGCTGTTCCTGGAGAGCATGAGCCCGCTGAACTTCGTCGGGGCGCAGGCGCTGCATTTCTTCAACCCGGTCCTCTCGGTCGTGTTCTCGTTCGCTGAGATCGAGCGGATCGCCCTTTTCCTCGAGAAGCGCGAGTCGGTGGCCGCCCTGGTGTCGGCGATCGAAGCGCTGGAGGAAGAGCGCACAAAGGCGAAATGACATGAAGAACCCTGACGAGATCCGCTCGATCCTGGCGACCGACTGCGGCTCGACGACCACCAAGGCGATCCTGATCGAGAAGAAGGACGGCAAGTACCGCCTGGTGACGCGCGGCGAGGCGCCGACGACGGTCGAGGCGCCGTTCGACGACGTGACAGTGGGCGTGCTCAACGCCGTGCAGGAAGTCGAGGAGCTGCGCGGGCGCAAGATGCTGCGCCAGGAGAACGGCGCGCAGCGCATCGTGAAGCCGCAGCAGGGCGACGACGGCGTGGACGTGTACATCAGCACGTCGTCGGCGGGCGGCGGACTGCAGATGATGGTCGCCGGCGTCGTGCGCTCGATGAGCGCCGAGTCGGCCGAGCGCGCGGCGCTGGGCGCCGGCGCGATCGTCATGGACACGATCGCCACGAACGACGGCCGGCTGCCGCACGAGCGCATCGAGCGGATCCGCAAACTGCGCCCCGACATGATTCTGCTTTCGGGCGGCGTGGACGGCGGCACGACGACCCATGTCGCGGAGATTGCGGAGATGCTCGCCGCCGCCGATCCGAAGCCGCGTCTGGGCATTGGCTACAACCTGCCGGTCGTCTACGCAGGCAACAAGGAAGCGGCGAAGATCGTCGAGGGCGCGCTGGCCGGCAAGACGGCGCTGAAGGTCGTGGACAACATCCGCCCCACGCTCGAGAGCGAGAACCTGCAGCCGGCGCGCGACGAGATCCACGACCTGTTCCTCGAGCACGTGATGCAGCAGGCGCCGGGCTACAACAAGCTGATTTCGTGGACCGACGCGCCCATCATGCCGACGCCGGGCGCGGTGGGCGACATCATGGAGACGATCGCCCGGCTCGAGAAGATCAACGTGCTGGGCGTGGACATTGGCGGCGCGACGACCGACGTGTTTTCGGTGTTCGGCGGCGTGTTCAACCGCACCGTGTCGGCCAACCTGGGCATGTCGTATTCGATCTCGAACGTGCTGTCGTCCGCCGGCATCGAGAATATCGCCCGCTGGGTGCCGTTCAAGATCGACGAGCGCGACCTGCGCAACCGGATCAAGAACAAGATGATCCGGCCGACCACGATTCCGCAGACGCTCGAAGAGCTTCAGATCGAGCACGCGATCGCCCGCGAGGCGCTGCGGCTGTCGCTGGTGCAGCACAAGGCGTTCGCCACCGAGCTGAAGGGCATTCAGCGGCAGCGGACGATTTCCGACACCTTCGAGCAGGCCGCCTCGACCACCCTCGTCAAGATGATGCAGCTCGACCTGCTGGTGGGCTCGGGCGGGGTCGTGAGCCACGCGCCGCGGCGTAACCAGGGCGCGATGCTGCTCGTCGACGGATTCGCGCCCGAAGGCGTGACGCGCCTGGCCGTGGACTCGATTTTCATGATGCCGCAGCTCGGGGTGCTGGCGCAGATTCACCCCCAGGCGGCGCTCGAGGTCTTTCACGCCGACTGCCTGATCTACCTGGGCACCTGCGTGGCGCCGATCGGCGACATGAAGCCGGGCAGGGAGATCTGCCGGTTCGAGCTGACGTTCGAGGGCGGCAAGAAGGAATCGCTCGCCCTGAACGCAGGCGAGCAGCGGCTGCTGCCCCTGCCGCTGGGCAAGACGTGCGACATGGTCGCCACCCCGGCGCGCGGCATTGACGTCGGCTCGGGGCCCGGCCAGTCGCACAAGGCGAAGCTCGAAGGCGGTGTCGTGGGCCTGGTGCTCGACGGGCGCGGCCGGCCGATCGCGATTCCGAAGGACGACGCGGCGCGGCGCGAGGCGCTGGGCCGCTGGCACACGGAGCTGGACCTCTACCCGCGATGATCTCGTGGCTGCTTTCGCGTCTCTCGCGCCGGCACCCGGCGGCGGGGGGCTGGCTGACGGCGATCCTGCTCGTCGGGGGGACGCTCGCCGTCGCGTTTCTGGCGCTGCGCGACCTGACGCACGGCCAGTGGGTGCGCCCGGCCATTGCGCTGGCCGTGCTGGCGGGGGCGGCGGTCTGGCTGTCGTGGACCGGCGTGAGCCGGTCGCTCACCATGCGGAGACACTGAAGGATGGCGCACGCCTACACACCCGGTCTCACCGTCTCGCCCGCCACGGTGGTGCACAAACGGCGGATCCTGCCGCTCAAGGGGCAGGTCGTCGTGGCGGTGGGGGACGCCGTGGGCCCCGACACCGTGGTGGCGCGCACCGACCTGCCCGGCAAGGTGCACTCCAAGAACGTGGCCGCGGACATGGGGCTGCCGCCGGCCGACCTGAAGGCGACGCTCGTGAAGCCCGAGGGCTCGGCGGTGAAGAAGGGCGAGCTCGTCGCAGAGCACAAGTCCTTCTTCGGCATGTTCGGCACCAGGTCGCTGGCGCCCATCGACGGAACGCTCGAGAGCGTGTCGGCGGTGACGGGGCAGGCGATTTACCGCGAGGCGCCGATTCCGGTCGAGGTGCACGCGTATGCGCGTGGCAAGGTCGTTGAAGTGATTGCGAACGAAGGCGTCGTCGTCGAGGTGAAGGGCGCCCTGATCCAGGGGATCTTCGGGGTTGGCGGCGAGACCCACGGGCCGCTGCAGACCATCGCGCCGGGGCCGTACGCCGAGGTGAAGCCCGAGATGTTCCGTCCCGAGCACAAGGGCAAGGTGCTCATCGGCGGCAAGCACGCCAGCCTTCCGGCGATCAAGGCGGCGGCCGCGGTCGGCGCACGGGGGCTCGTGGTCGGCGGCATCAATGACGACGACCTGAGGGCGCTTCTGGGGTTCGACCTTGGGGTGGCGATCACCGGGTCCGAGAACATCGGCGTCACCCTGATCGTGACCGAGGGCTTTGGCCCCATCGAAATGGCCCGCAAGACATTCGACCTGCTCAAGTCGTTCGAAGGCGGCGAGGCTTCGATCAACGGCGCGACACAAATCCGGGCGGGCGTGATCCGGCCCGAGCTGCTGATCCCGCACGAGAAGGGAGCCGGGGCCGGCGATGCGGCGCGCGAGGCGGGGATGATGGAGATCGGGTCCCTTCTGCGGGTCATTCGCACTCCGTATTTCGGCCTGATCGGCACCGTGGCGGCGCTGCCGCCGGAGCTGCAGAAACTCGAGTCCGAGACCATGGTGCGGGTCGTCGAGGTGACCCTGAAGGACGGGCGGCGGGTCACGCTGCCGCGGGCGAACGTCGAGCTGATTGAAGACTGAAGAGGGGGCGTCAGCCGCCCCCCCTCTTGAAGTTGCCGCCGCGCCTATTGCGCCTTCTAACAGCCGCTCACCACGAAACGGCGATTTGAGCGCAGTCCGTAGTTTGCATTGTCGTAGCTGGCGGTCCCGGGACTCCATGTCATTGAGCCGGAAGCGCCGAATGCGATCTGTTTCGATCGCCGCTCCCACGGCTCGTTGACTATCACGCCCCCCCGACGTACATGGTGTTGGGTCGGGAGGGAAGCCGATGTCGGGGTTCCGTGCGCTTCCGCGCCAGGCGCTGCTTTCGGCGTTCGCCATGAGCGTGGCATTCATTCAGCCCGCGGCCGCTCGAGAGCTCACGTTCGGCCAGCGCGTGCGCGTCCAGACCGCCCTCGAGCGAATCGCCTGGTCGCACCAGACCGGCGAAACCCGGCCGTTCGAGCAGGCGGTACCGCGAGCGCTGATCGAGAAGCGCGTGCGCACAACCCTTCGCCAGTCGATCGCGCTCGACAATCTCTGGAGGACGCCGGTTACCGCGGAGATGCTGCGCCGCGAGATGGAGCGGATGTTCGAAGGAAGCCGGATGCCGGAGCGGCTTGCGGAGATTGCGGCGGCAACGGGCAATGACCCCTTCCTGTTCCAGGAGTGCGTCGCACGGCCGGCGCTCGTGGACCGGCTCGCGCGCCGCTTCTTCGCCACGGACGACCGGATTCACGCGGAGGTTCGCCGGCAGGCCGAGGCGCTCAGACTGAGCATCCTGTCGGGCGAGGTCGATCCCGGCAGACCTCATCGAGTGCGCCGGGTCGTGGAGCTCGTGAACCGGGAGTCCGGTGTCGCCAGCGCCGAGGCCACGCCGGGAGCGGCGCGTCACGATCTTGCCGCCGCGGACTACGAGCGGGAACGTCTGCGCGTGCCGTACTTGCGAGGCGTGCCGAGCGAACCGGTCGAGGAGGATCGCTCCATCAACGTGCGCGTGCTCCTGGAGCAGCGCGAGGGCTACACCCGGTTTGCCGACTACGCGCTTCCGAAGCGGAGCTGGGACTTCTGGTGGAGCACGGTCGAGTGGCGATTCGATGAGCGGCAGGTTAGCCCTGCCGCCGGCCTGTCGCTTGCATCGCTCCCGTCGCCCGCCCGGACGACCTCTGACTTCTCGCCAGGCGACGCCGCATCCTGCGTGCCGGACGATTCGTGGGACAACGGGTTTCTCGACGACGTGCCGGACGCACGTACCATGAGCCCTGGCGCCGCGGTCTGGACCGGACAGGTCATGATCGTCTGGGCCCGGGGATACGGCGGCGGGAAGTACGACCCCGCGACCGACACCTGGCAGCCTGTGTCGGTGGTGGATGCCCCTCCCGACGCGATCTCCTCGTCGCTCGTGTGGGCCGGCGACAGGATGATCGTCTGGGGCGGGCAGTCGGGTGGGTTCAGTTTCCTCAATTCAGGCGGGGAGTACGACCCGATCAACGATCACTGGACCGCCACCGAGTCGCTGGAGGCCCCTACCGGGCGCTCCGAACACACGGCGGTCTGGACCGGAACAGAGATGATCGTGTGGGGCGGCATCCGAGGTCATGGTGCCGCGGCCCAGCTCCGATCGGGGGGGAGATACAACCCGAAGACAAGAACCTGGAAGGACACGCGCCTGACGACTGCGCCGGGCGCGCGCACCGCTCACACAGCGGTCTGGACGGGCGATAGGATGATCGTCTGGGGCGGTGGGTTCGATCCGAATGCGTACGGGTTAATGCCGCTGCGCACCGGGGCGATCTACACCCCGGCGACCGACGCCTGGCAGGAAGTCACCGCCTCGGGCGCGCCGGGGGCACGCATGAGCCATGCGGCGGTGTGGACCGGGCGCGCGATGCTCGTCTTCGGAGGCACGACATTTGGCGACAAGGGGACCCTGGGGGGCTCGTACGATCCCGAACTGGACGCGTGGACCCTGCTCCCGCGGCTTGGCGGGCCCGGCGACACGAGCTATCAGACCGCGGTCTGGTCTGGCAGCGAAATGATCGTGTGGGGTGTGCGCGGGCTCGGGAGCACGAACCAGGTCCAGCTCAATGCGCGCTTCGATCCGATCGCGTTCCGCTGGAACCCTGTGTCCCTCATCAACGCACCGTCTCCACGAGACTTCCACGCGGCTGTGTGGACTGGAACCCTGATGATCATCTGGGGCTCAGGGAGAACCGACATCGGCGGGCGGTACTCGCCGACTACCGACACCTGGACTCCGACGTCAACCGGTCCTTCGCCTGCCGCACCTCGAGGCGTTGCGGCGGCCTGGACGGGGACGGTCATGCTGGCCTGGGGAGGACAACTGGGCTTCAGCTTTCCCCCAAGTCTGCCGCGTGAGGGATACCGCTACGACCCGGCGCTCGATCACTGGTCGGCGATCTCAACGGTGGATGCGCCCGCTGGCCGAACGGGCTTCGCCTGGACATGGAGCGGAAGTGCGCTGCTCGTCTGGGGAGGCTTCGACGGATTCGGACTGCGAGACGACGGCGGTGCATACGACGCGCTCCAGGACTCATGGCACCCCCTGTCGAATACGGGCGCACCGAGCGCGCGTCAGGCGGCGGCCGCAATTTGGACCGGAGACCTCTTCATCGTGTGGGGCGGGGTTGACGGGACCGGCCACGTCGACTCGGGCGGGCGCTACAACCCCCTTACAAACACCTGGTCTCCGATAAGCTTGGTGGGAGCGCCGATCGCGCGCTCGCTCCACACCGCGACCTGGACTGGCCAGGAGATGATCGTGTGGGGCGGATGGAACCCGTCCATCTCGCCGCTGTACGGGATCGCGGACGGTGCCCGCTATGACCCGGCTCTCGACGAGTGGAGATCGATGTCGATAGTGCCCGTTGCCGGTCGCCAGTCCCACAGCGCGATATGGACGGGGAGTGAGCTGATCGTCTGGGGCGGGTTGCTGAACGGATCCTGGACCGCCACTGGCGGAATCTACGATCCCGCCACGGATTCGTGGCGCACCACGAGCAGCGTCAGTTCCCCCTCGAAGCGCAGCCTGCACACAGCGGTATGGACCGGGCGCGAGATGGTCGTTTGGGCGGGCTCGATGGGATCGTTCGGGAATTTCGCAGTCAACGATGGCGGCCGGTATGACCCGCTGACTGACACGTGGGCGCCGACCTCGACCCTATGGGCGCCGTCGCCGCGCGGAGGCCACGTGGCCGTCTGGACCGGCGGAATGATGATCGTGTGGTCCTCGGATCTGGGACACCGCTCGGGAGGCCGCTACTTCCTCGGGCAGTCGCTCGACGACGACGGAGACGGGTACTCGGAGTGCGCTCTGGATTGCAACGACGGCAACGCCGAGGTCCACCCGGGGGCCCTGGAAGCGTGCGACGGCGTGGACAACGACTGCAGCGGCGCCGCGGACGAACCGTTCGATGCGGACGGCGATGGGCATCCCATCTGCCTGGGGGACTGCGACGATTTCGATGCAGGCGCCTTTGCCGTGGCGGGCGAGGTCAGAGGGCTTCATCTGCAGAGGGATCGCGTGACACTGTTCTGGGACTCCGCGGTCTCCGCAGCCGGATCCGGGACCACACATGATGTCGTTCGAGGGCACCTCAGCGAGCTGCCGGTCGGGGCGGGAGTCTCGGAGCTCTGCCTCTTCTCGCAGGAGCCCGGCTGGATCGTTCAGGACCCTGAGACGCCAGCGCCGGGAGAGGGGTTCTGGTATCTCGTGCGGGGAACCAACGGTTGCGGCGCAGGCACATGGGGGTCGGCGTCTTCGGGGCCGGAACGGATTTCGACTGCTTGCCCGTGAGGCGCGGGGTCGCCGGGGTTCTTCGGATCCCGCGCCGGCATCGCGAAAGATGCCGGGGAGCCCGAAGGCTCCCCGGCGCTGAATTGGGCCTCGCGCCTACTGGTTGAGCGGGATCGCGATGTCGCTGACGGGCATGTCGAACAGGTCGATGAGGTTCGCCTCGCCAGTCAGCAGGCTGACGAAGTAGAACCCCGGAAAGCCGTTGACCGTGAGCACGGCGAAGCCGTCGTTGATGTCGGCCTCGCCGCTCTTGCCGAGCGTCGTGTAGATGTCGAAGCCGATCCCCGCCGTCGGGTCCACCGTCAGCTTGCCGGTGGAAACGAGCGAGCCGTTGTTCGGCGGCGACTGCACGACCACCTGGTCCATGCCCACCGACGGGTCCACGCCGAACAGCGTCGTGCCGGTGCCGGTGTTCAGGTCGTTGTTCGTGTAAGCCGAGCCCGAAAGCCCCGGCGCAGTGACGCCGGCGGTGTAGTTGAGCGACAGGTCAACGGTCGTCGTGCCGCCCGCGTTCACGTTGTGGCGCAGGTTCTGGCCGGTGTCGCTGGTAATGCGCAGCCGGTCGGCCGCGGGATTGAAGTCCACGCCGAACTGAACGCCGTCGAGGGGCACGGTGACCTGCGAAACCAGCGTGGCGACCGCGGTGTTGGTGTCCAGCGTGTACACGCCGCCGGCGTTGCCCACGCCGTAGAGCAGGCCGTCCTGAACGCGGTAGTCGATGCCCACGAGCGCCGTGTCGAGGCCCATCAGACCCGACACGGGGCCGATCTCGCGCGCCCCGGCAGGGTTGCGGCTGTTGAAGCGCACCAGGCGGCCGTCATCGGTGAGGCCGATGACCTTAAGCTTGCGAACCGCGGCGGGCGGGTCGGTTTCGCTGGAGGCAAGGATCTGGGACGCATGGGCACCCGTCGCCAGGATCGAGGCGAGGGCGGCTGCGGTTGCGAACAGAGACACACTTCGGCGCATGAATTCCTCCTGGTCGTGACGCGGCGCGCTGTGGAACCCGGCCCTGGCGCGGGCCGGGCGCCGTTGGTTCGTTGGTCGCCATCACTTGCTACGGAGGGACGTCAGTGGCGGATGTATCCTGCGCTGAACCGGGGCGGTCAGCACTGGTTCGGCGGCGGTGCGACGAAAACGTCGAGTCTCGGGACTTTTCGCCAGGCTGGGAGGGGCCTGATCCGTGCGAGGCACATGCGGGCGCGGCCTGTCCGCATGGCCTGTTCGGATTTGGTCGCCGATACAAGACTATTGTTGCGTAGGCAACACGTGGGTTTTCCAGCCTGAAAAAAACGACTTGACACTTTGTTGGGCTGGGAGTAGGAAAGTGCCAGAAGCTTGCGGGCAATGCCCCGCTCTTGGGCGTCGAGGAGCCAATGGGGGAGAAAGGCAACCGCCGATTCGGAACTTACCTGCGCCAGATACGCGAGGATCGCAGTCTCACACTAGACCAGATCGAAGAATCGGCTCTGGCTTATCGAGTTCAGATCTCTAAGGCCTACCTGTCTCGCTGCGAGAACGGCATCACGAAGCCGAATCTCGAGCGCCTGTCGGTGCTCAGCAAAATCTATAGCACGGACCTGGGCCTTCTCATCGAGCGGCACGAGACTGAAAAAGAACTCGAGCAGACACCACCGATTGACCTGACGGGTTTGTCCTTCGACGAGATTCACGCTGCCGGCAAGGAGCAGGTACTGCATGGACAGCTAAAGGCAGCTTTCATGACGTTTAGTGCGGCACACGACCTCGCAGTGCTCGAAGGCGGAGAGAGTGCGGCCGTACGCCGCGCGGAAGCCCGCCTTGCCCTCTCATACGTGCTGTCCGAAATGGAAAGGTATGAGCTCGCATGTCAGGAAGCTGGCGAGGTCATGCGGATGAAGGAGATTCCAGAGCTCTCCGTCAATAGGGCCCTGATCCAGATTGCGACATGTCACTACCGCCTCCGCCGATTGCATCTGGCCCAAATGCTCATAGAAGGCCTGGAGCGAAGGGTTGATTCGCTTCCAGAAAAGCAAGTCGCGGACGTCTTTCATCTCTCAGCGGTGCTGGCAACAGAGTTCGGTCGACACAGGGACGCGATCCAGAAGGCCCGAAAGGCTGCTTCGTTGTACCGCTCGCGTAGATATCACCCGGGAGAAGCCCGGTCGCTGGAAATCGCCGGCGCCTCCTATCTCAGCTTGGGAGAATTAGAGCGCGCAGTCGATTACTGCGAGCGTGGGCTCAAGATCGCCAGGCGTTATGAGTACAGGCGGCTCCAAGCGGAATTGGCCTGCACGCTTGCACGCGCATACGCTCGGGCTGGATCACGAACGAAGGCACGGGCGGTGCTCCACGAGGCCATGGAAATCGCGCGCGCTGGTGACTACAAGGGGGTCCTGCTGTCCTGCTACCTCCAGTTGCTAAAGGTAGCGATTGAGGAAGAGGACATGCTCACCAAGGCGTCGATGCTCCGATCCTTGAGAAGACTAAGTACACGCGTACCGGTTGATGATCCAGGCGTGATGGAGTTCAGAGCGATGGAAAGGGAGGGTCTATGCGGCTAAGGATTGAACCTCTACTTGTCATCGCGGCATTCGCAACATCGGTTCCCGCTGGAGTCGAGAGACCGCCAACCTACACTCCGACGTCAGGCCCAACTCAGAGAGCCGGTGGACACCCAACACCTGATCCATTCACAGGTTATCAGCTGCCACATCCGCCAATCACAGTGAGTACCCCGCCCGAAGCTGGCGGAACTGATGAATTCGGAGATCTTATCTGTAGCGATGATTGCTCCCTCGCTGTGTATGCTTTCACCCGCCGTTCAGGCGAGAGTACTGATGTAATGACGACGATCTGGAACGGTCTGGAGTGGGGTGAGCCGGAGAGGATGAACTCGGGAACTCCGAAGGCCTCCTCCCCGCAATTGGCGTTCGACACCAATGGGACAGTCGTAATCGTATGGTTGAGCTCGGATCCGATAGGGGCGTCCATTCAAGCTGCTCGATGGGTAAGCACAAGTCACTGGTCTGACCCGGTCCGTGTTTCGGGGCCTGCAGAAGATCCAAGTGCGCTCGATCTGATCAGAGATCCTCGTACCGGCGTCGTTACGGTCATTTACGCAAGCCGGATCGCCAGCGGGTCGTCCCTCGTGCTCAGAAGACTACTGGGGTACGAGCCGATGAATGGGTTTCCAACTTGGGGAGATGAAATCTCTCTGCAGACAATCCAGGAATGCGTTGAGCGAGTGTCGTGCTCAGTGGATCTTGCTAATGGGTCCCGGCCAGTAGTAAGAGTGGACTGGAAATCCGTACAGGGGGCCACTGGAACGATTTTTGTGGGTCGTTGATCCACCAAACGAGAGATTCTCCTACCTGAGAAAGTAAGTACCGGATCTGCGCGACGCAGGGGCAGCTGGGCAGCATCCTTCCAAGAGAACGGATGTTGAGGAGGGCCCTCATCGTGCTACTGAGCAAGCCAGTCGACTGGCGACCAAAAGTGCGAACCGCACAAGTAGCAATCTCATCCGGCAGACTACTCACGTTGGCGCAACCGACATCGGCCGAGGAGGAACAATGCCCTTTCAAACCAAGATCTTGGTCATCGTTCTCTGTATCATCGCGTCCCTAGAAGCTGGAGGTGCACCATTCGCGAGGAGCGATGAACTCGAGCGTTGGGGGCAGGCGACACCAAGCGGCCAGCCGACTCCGGATCCCTTTACCGGTCGCGGATCTGAATCGCCGAAATGGCATCCGACAGAATTGGATCAGCGCTCGAGGGGAGAGATCCCGGATCCGTTCGCACAGAAGTAATCGGTCGCGAGGAAACGAATTGGGCTCCCCGGTCGGCGCGAGCTTGACCGATGCCGCCGCGCGATAGGTAGCGACCGATCGCAGTGCCAGAAGTTCCCCGCCTCTGCATGCTACGATCGCGGCAAGGAGGGGAATTCCGATGAGTGTTGCCGAGAGAGCCGTGCAGTCTGCAAGGGCACTTGTTGCGCTCGTCAGCCTGGCCGCCCTGGTCGCGGTTATTGGGTGCGGGACGGGACCGGCTCCGGCGAAAGCGCCGGCCGACACGTCCGCTGACGAAGCCGCGTTGAAATCCGAAGTCGAGACATGGATGAACGCCTTCAACGGCGGGGATGCCGATGCCGTCGCCGCGGAGTACGCCGAAGACGCACTGATCCTGCCTCCCGGTTCTGCCGGGCTGAACGGTCGCGCGGCGATGCGTGAGTTCATCGCCAAGGAGATCGAAGGCGCCAAGTCCGCCGGGATCACCTTCAAGAACACGGGGAACACCGGTGTCGGGGTTGTCGGCGACCTGGGCTGGCAGAGCGGGACGTACGCGGTCGTGGATGCCTCGGGCAAGACCGTAGACACCGGCAAGTACATGTCCCTCCACAGGAAGGTCGGCGGCGCCTGGACGCTGATCCGCGACACTTGGAACTCCGACATGGGCGCGGCGCCGGCCCCGGTGGAGACTCCCGCGGCGGCTCCGCCGGCCTGAAGCGGGGCCCGCGCCCCGGGGAGTCCCGTCTACGATGTTCAGCCTGCACTCCAAGGCGTTTGAGCCGGAAGCGTCGATTCCGGGCCGTCACACCTGTGACGGCCCGGATCTCTCACCGCAGCTCGCGTGGCAGGGGGTGCCGGACGGCACGAAGTCGTTCGCGCTGATCGTGGACGACCCCGACGCGCCCGACCCGGCGGCGCCAAAGCGCATCTGGGTGCACTGGCTGCGCTACAACATCCCCGCCGAAGAGAACGCACTCGTGGAAGGGGCGGGGAATCACCCGCCCCAGAACGGCATCGAGGCTGTGACCGATGCGAAGAAGCGCGGGTATCACGGCCCCTGCCCGCCGATCGGGCGGCACCGGTATTACTTCAGGTTGTTCGCGCTCGACACCCTGCTGCCCGACCTGGGCCCCAAGGCCGTGCGCGTCGATCTCGAAAAGGCGATGCGGGGGCATGTGCTGGCGACCGCGACGCTCATGGGGACTTACCGGCGCCCCTGACGTTTCCGGCGTTCCCTCGTCCCTACAGACAGCCCGTCGGGCGGAGGGGGCACCATGACCACGCGCCGCACATCGCGCCGGATTGCGAATCTCGGCCTCGCCGCTGCAGTTCTGATGATTGTCGCCTCAAGTGCCACGAGCGCCGCGGCGGCGTGCCGCCCCCTGCCGCGCAGCGTCATCGGCTGGTGGCCCGGCCAGAACAACGCGAATGACCTGACGACCTTTGCCGGTCACGGCTCGCTCATCAACGGCACCGGGTTCATGCCGGGGGTACTCGGAAACGCGTTCTCTTTCGACGGCATCAATGACCGTGTGGAAGTTCCTGACACCGCGACCCTCCGCCCGGCTCAATTCACCCTGGCGGCCTGGATCCTGGTCAGCACCGCACCTGCTCAGAACTGGTCCTGCATCATCTGCAAGCAGTTCGGCAGCGGCACCCTGGACTCCTACAGCCTCTGGATGAACTTCGGCCGCCTTCAGGGAGGACGGTTCGGTTTCTCCGAGGCGGTGTCGCCCAATCTCATCCAGCCCGGGCGCCTCTACCACACGGCGGTGGCCTACGACGGCGCGACGATCCGGCTGTACGAAGACGGCAACCTGGTGGCCACAGGGTCCGGATCGGGCGCGATCTCCTACGACACGAACCCGGTGCTCATCGGCGCGGAGGACAACGGGGTCAACAGCTATCAAGCCTTCATCAAGGGGATGATCGACGAGCCGATGATCTTCAACCGGGCCCTGTCGGCTTGCGAAATTCGCGCGCTGTCTCGCGCGCGCGAGGGAGTGTCCTTCTGCACGGGCGACCCCGACGGCGACTTGGTTCCCGATTTCCAGGACAACTGTCCGGCCACGCCGAATGTCGCACAGACCGACACGGACGGCGACGGCGCCGGGGACCTCTGCGACTGCGGCCCCACGAACGCCGGCGTGCGCACGTCGCCGATCGAGCTGAACGAAGTGCGCGCGGTGACGCGCGAGGAATTCGACTGGTGCCGCGACCAGGAGTTCAATGGCGCCGATACCGTTTACGACATCATCCGGGGCGAACTGGACGATCTTCCGGTCACCGGCAGTCTTGCGACCTGCCGGTCACGCTGCACGCCGCCGCTCACCGGGCTCGCCGGCTGGTGGCCGGGGAACGGCACCGGGGCGGATCTGTCGGGCGGGCATCCCGGCACGCTCGAGAACGGGGTCCTGTTCGGCAAGGGACTCACGCTCAACGCCTTCAACTTCGACGGCGTGAACGACCGGGTCCGCACGGCGGCGAACGTGACGCTTGGCAACAATTTCAGCGTGGCCGCGTGGGTGAACTCGGACGTGATCAACCAGGGCAGCTACCATCGCATCATAGAGAACGCGTTCGCTACCGGCTTCTACCTGGGCACCGACGTCTCCGGCGCGGCGTACAAGTTCATCGTGAAGCACAGCGTGGCGCCCTACGGCGCCGCGAATGGCGGAGCGATCGTTCCGGGAGCGTGGCAGTTCGTCGTCGGCACCTATGACGGAGCGACCGGCCGGCTTTACGTGGACGGAAAGCAGGTCGCGTCCGACACCTTCACCGCCCCGGGAACCGTGAGCCTCCCGATGAACATCGGCGCGCACTACCTGGGCGGCTTCGGATGGAAGGGCCGCATCGACGAGGTGCAGGTCTACGGCCGAACACTCTCTGCCGCCGAGGTCCGCGCACTCTGGGAGGCCGGCAGCGCCGGCGAGTGCAAAGCGGGCTTCGGCGGCACCGACGCGCAGTGGACCGCTCCGTGGGCCCCGGACGGCGCGATCCCCGGGCCGAATCAGGGCTTCTGGTATCTGTACCGCGGCCGCAATTCATGCGGCAGCGGCACCTACGGAAACACGAGCGCCGGCGCGCCTCGAATCAGCACCGTCTGCGACTAGGGCGCGACATCCGGGCAAGTCCGGCGGCCAGCAGCTTCAGCGCTGCCGGGGCATGTCGTGGTCTGTGGGAGGGATGAAAGGCACGCAGCACCTCGAATCCTCCCCACTCCTCAGGGATCGATGGCGACGGCGTAACCGCATCATCGGCGAGGATCCGGACCAACAACTTCGTCAGGGTCTCGCCGCAGGTAATCACGATGTCCGGTTCGATCAGTTGAATCTCGCGCCGGATGAACTCGCGATCTCTCCATGCATGAATGGCGATGGCCTCCCGGTCGGCGACGCCTGACCCAGGGAGCTTCTTCAGGTTCATGATCGCGACTCGCCTCAGGAACACGGCCGCGCTCTTCCCGGTCAAATCGGGACCGCGAGTGACTCCGTCGAGCGCCATACGCGTCCACCTGGCGAGATTCAGATCGATCGCTTTTCCGAGCGCCTCCCGCCCGAAGACGACGCGCAGGTCCCAGCCGCGGTACCGATCGTACCTGCCACCTCTGCTGTTCGGCTCGGCGAGCACGTACAGCAACCGTCGCGGCTCCTTCGCGTAGCACACCGGATCCACGATGCCATCCCGGTGAAAGTCGGAGCGAAACGTCGCGGGATAGGTCTCGATCCACTCGTCGAACAGGGAGTCCAGACTCGTGGAGATGGAGGTCCTGCCCAAGCAGCGCGCCCCTGGTTAGTCGATCCTGGCGAAGGTCGAGTACGAATATCCCCGATCACCCGGTCGAATTTCAATGCCCTGCTGATTCACCCCGTGCACGTGGCGCCGAGTGTGCAATTCTCGGCGCAGACTGCGCACCCGCTCACCGCACCGCCGGCACTCAGCTACGGCGCTTCGCCGCCGCTCGCGACTTGCTCAGAGACCGCGATGGCCCGTGGGGGCTCGGGGTCATCGATTCCGTCGGGCGGCGGAGCGTCGAGTCGCACACGCTCGATCTCGGCCCCTGTTTCGACGGAAATCAGTATGCGCTCCCAGGGCTCGTACGCGAGGCAGCGAGGCTCGATGATGAGGACGTTGTCCTCGAGCACGTGATCACAACCCTGAAAGGGCTTCTTGCAGTTGGGCCAGGGCACCGTCGGATGAGCCGTCAGCAGCTCGAGCGCCGACTCGTCGCGCGCCCAGTGCGCCTCCAGCAGCCACTCGTAGTTGGACGGGAAGTCTGACATTCCGGAGGGATCGGCAAGCTCGCCTATCCGCCAGCGCCGCACCTCCTTGCCGAACCGATCGAGCAGGATCAGCCCAATCCCGTCGAGACCCGGGCGGCTCCCCCGTTCGTCCAGTAGAGCCGAGTGCATTCCATCGGAGGAAAGCAGGATCGTTCGGAAGCTCTGCTCGAAATCGGTGCTCCACACGATCTCGGGATGACTGCCCCACCGGATCAGAGAGATGGAGTCCGTGTCGGGCACGTACAGCGAGTAATTCGAGTCAGCCGTCGAGATGAAGGGGGAAAACCCCGTGCGCACCGTCCCGACCTCGGCCGAGATGAGCATGCCCAGTGCGTCCACGATGACGACGCAGCACGCGCCCACCCGGGTGCGAGCCCGCTCACCAGTAGCCGTACAACTCATCTTCGTCCTCCTCCATGGCCTCGAGGACTACGTCGAGCAGGCTCCCGCGAGCCCGGGACAGCACGGCGCCCGTGCCGGGGTGGATCGTCAAGAGCTCCGTCTCGCTGCCGAGACACAACGAGAGATCCGGCTCGGATTCCTCGCGCTCGCTCGCGACGCACTCCGCCCAGTCCTCGTCCGGAATCGGCCGCTCGAGGATCAGATTCCCGCGGTACACGAATGCCTCCTCCACCCACGTCTCGGTCTGCGGGTATGCCTCGAGCGGATCGCCGCCAAGCACGCGCTCGAAGTCGAGCGACGCGAGGGGTTTTCCGCTCCTGCCCAGGAATTGCACGGCCGTGACATGAATATCCCCGGCCGCGGAGCAGGTATCCCGGATCAGGGCGATCCAGCTCCCTTCCCTGGAGAAGATCACCTCATCGGGTCGGAACGGCAGCGGAGCCGTCCAGAGGATCTCGACGCGATCCTCGAGCGTGACGAGTGATCCTCTGCCATCGGGACCGATGAGCAGCACCCACATGTCATCCGCGGACGGGTATTCGAGCGTTTGCGGAGGGCTGCAGGGCCCTGGCTCCTCGCGGGAGTCCTCCTCAGCCTCGGTCACGCTCTCGACCTCGATGTCCTCGATGACGTCGACTTGAACAGAGGTGGCGTCAACGTCCGACAGAACCGCAATCGCCAGGACCCCGATCAGCAATCCGTGTGTCATGCATCCCTGATACACCCGGCGCACCGGGCGTCCAGTGCCGCCGCAGGCGCAACGCGGACGCGGCGCCGCGCGCGGCGCGGGGAGCGGCGCGCAGTCCGAAGGGAACGGTGCGGCGTATACTGCGCATCCGCAGAACGCGCCGCGGCCGGCGCCCACCGACGCGACCATGCAAGGCCTCTGGCTCGAAGAGAAGACCCTTCGGTTTCGCGACGATCTCGCGATCCCCGAGCCGCCTCCCGGCGAGGCGCGCATCCGCGTGCGCATGGCCGGTATCTGCGGGACCGACGTCGAGCTGACGCGCGGCTACTACCCGTATGCCGGCGTTCCCGGGCATGAGTTCGTCGGCGAGGTGGCGGACGGGCCCGAGGCGCTTCTGGGTCGCCGCGTCGTCGGCGAGATCAACGCGGCGTGCGGACTCTGCCCCGCGTGCGCCGCGGGCCGGCAGCGGCACTGTCCGCGCCGCACGGTGCTGGGCATCGTGAACCGCGGCGGCGCGTTCGCGGAGTACCTCACGCTGCCGGTCTCCAACCTTCACGTGATTCCCGACGAGGTCTCGGACGAGGCGGCGGTCTTCGTCGAGCCGCTGGCCGCCGCGCTCGAGATCGGCGAGCAGGTGCCGCTGACGCCGGGCCAGCGCGCGCTCGTCATCGGCGACGGCCGGCTGGGCCAGTTGGTCGCGCGAGTGCTGGCGCTATCCGGCTGCCACGTCACCGCCGCGGGGCGTCACGAGTCGAAGCTCTCGTTGCTCACGGCGGCGGGCGTGCACGCCGTCGCCGCCGCGGCGCTCGCCGGACCCGAAGAGGCGGCGGCCTGGGATCTGGTCGTCGAATGCACGGGCACCCCGGCCGGGTTCGCGGCGGCGCGAAGGGCGGTCCGCCCGCGCGGCACACTCGTAATGAAGAGCACGTACGCTGATCCGCTGACGTTCGATGCGTCCGCGCTCGTCGTCGACGAGGTGACCCTGCTCGGCTCGCGCTGCGGCCCGTTCGCGCCGGCCCTGCGCCTGATCGCCGGAGGTCAGATCGACCCGCTTTCGCTCGTCTCCGCTGTCATGCCGCTGCGAGAGGGCGAGGCTGCCTTCGAGAAATCGCAGGCGCCGGGGGTGCTGAAGGTGCTGCTCGACATGCGGACTCCCGAGCCCGATTCCGTGTCGGGCCCTGCCTAGATCCCCGACACGACGAGGGCTCGGGGCTCCGGGTACCCCCGTACCGGCCCCGCGCAACTCATTACGGTGCAGCGACTTCGCGAGCGTATTCCCCGTCCCCGCTCCGTGGCTCACGTTTTGCTCCCTTGGAGCCAGCCGTTCCCCGTGTCGGGGTGCGCGCACGAGCACTTGGGCGGCGATTCGCCGCCAGGGAGATAGTCAATGCGAAGCGGCACGAGAGCGAACTGGTTCCTTCGCGCAGCCGTCGCGGCATCGGTCGCGGTGGTGCTCGTTGCGGGCGCCCTCCCGGCGCGCGCCGGCTACATCTTTCCTGCCGCGCTCAAGGCGAAAGTCTCGAGCGACCTCGAGACGATGTGCGCAGTCAAGGACAACCACGACGAGATCGTGGTCGTCGTCAGCACGACCTCGCCGCCGACGACCAACGAGCTGCAGCGCGTTCTGAACCTGGGCGGCACGCTCGTCAAGGGCGCCTACGCGTCGCTCACGGGCTACTCCGTCAAGATCCGCGTCGGCAAGGTGGACGATCTCGCGGAAGGGCTGCTCGTGCGGCAGATCACACCCGATCGCCAGGTCACCTCGCTGCTGGACGTCTCGCGCGCCGTCGCGCTTGGCGATGCGCCCCTCGGCAACCCCGGCGTGCCCGGCGGTCCGCCGAAGATCACCCCGATCGGGATCGGCCCCGGTGGCCCCGTCGCGCCGCCGACTCCCGTGACGCCGGCGCCGGGGCGCAGGGTGCGCCGCACCGGGCCCGCGGCAGGAAAGAACATCCTCGGTCTGCCGGACATCCCCGACAATCCGGATCCGCCGCTTCCGCAGGTCCCGACCGGAAGCGGTGTCACCATCGCCGTCATCGACTCGGGGATCGCGAAGAACGTCGATCTCGAGGACGGCGCCGGCCATGACCGCGTGCTCACCCGCGTGTCGTTCGTGCCGGGCGATCCGTCGCCGGACGACAAGTACGGCCACGGGACGCACGTCGCCGGCATCATCGCGGGCAACTCGCACACGGCCTCGGGGCCACTCGCGCTGAAGTCGTTTCGCGGCATCGCGCCGGACGCCAGCCTCGTCTCTCTCAAGGTCCTGGACGCCCAGGGTCACGGCATGACGACGAACGTCCTCGCGGCGATCGACTGGGTCCTCGCGAACAAGAATCTCTACGGCATCCGCGTCGTGAACATGTCGCTCGGCAGCCCCGTCTTCGAAGCGTGCACCGACGACCCGCTGTGCAGCGGCGTCGAGAAGATGGTGGACGCGGGGCTGACGGTCGTCACCTCGGCGGGCAACTGGGGCCGTCTGGGCTCGGGCTACGGCACGATCACGAGCCCCGGCGTCGCGCCGCGCGCGATCACCGTCGGGGCGATGAACGATCTGAACTCGCTGTTCATGGTCGACGACATGATCGGGACGTACTCCTCTCGCGGGCCGACGTGGCCGGAGCACCGGCTGAAGCCCGATCTCGTCGCCCCCGGCAACAAGGTCGCCTCGCTGCGCGTGCCGGGCAGCACCCTGGACGCGTTGGCGCCGGAGAACGTCTTCACCGGGGATTACTACTCCCTGGATGCCAGGCTCGCGGGCAAGCCGGGCGCCTACATGGATCTGTCGGGAACGAGCATGGCGGCCCCGATGGTCGCCGGCGCGGCCGCGCTGATGATCGGGAAGGATCCTTCACTCAACCCGGGAACGGTCAAGGCGCGCCTCATGCTGACGGCGCGCAAGATGTATCAGAGCCCGTTCATCTATGGCGCCGGCTACCTGAACGCGAAGGCGGCGCTCGCCGCGTCGACGCCGGCGGTTCCGTACGCGCCTTCGCCGATCGTCACCCGCGACGACACGACGTACGGCGCGCTCACTGTCGAGGACACCGGCGGTCTGTGGGGCGATGCGGGTATCTGGGGTGACGGCGCGGTTTGGGGTGACGGGGCCATCTGGGGCGACGGCGCGGTCTGGGGCGATGCCGGAATCTGGGGCGACGCCGCGGTCTGGGGCGACGGCGCGGTGTGGGGCGACGGCGCGATCTGGGGCGACGGCGCCGTCTGGGGCGACAGCCTGCTGACGCAGGGGGACTGACGCTCCGCGGGCCATCGCCGTTCCGCTAGACTCGCGCACCGGATGAGCTTTCTCGCGGTGCAGGGCGCAGCGCTGTTCCTGTTCATACCGGTGGTCCTCATCCTGTATCTGCGCCAGCCACTGGGACCGGCGGTGTCGCTGGCGCTCGGCGTCGGCATCATGCTGGGGCACCGGTTCATCGCCGCGCCTTGGATGGGCCGGCACTCGCAGCGCCGCTGCCTGTGGTGCGGACGCACCGGGGACCTGCCTGAGCGCTTCGCCGTCGCCGCCTCGGGCCGCGACTGGCCGATGGCCGCGTGTGGCGCCGCTCACCGCAGCCGCGCCTCGCGGTTCCTGCAGTTCGCCGAGAAGTTCCGGCCGCTCCTCGCCGCGGGGATCTTCATTCCGCTGCTGCTCCTGCTTCTCGGAACGCTGGCGATCGCGATCGGGCGCGCGTTCCTCGCGCACGAGACGAACGTCCTGATCTTCCGCACCGTCGTGGCGACGACCGTCGTCGGCGCGTCGGTCGGCTGGCGGGCGATGCCGCAGCCGGCGCCGGGCGCGCGGATCGCGTCGCCTTTTCCGCTGCACAACCTGTTTCTGCTGGGCATCGGCAACACGCTCTGGGTCTTCCGCGTGGTCGGGCTGTTCTGGCTGGCCAGCTCGGCGGCGGCGGTGTTCGGCGGGGGAGCGGCCTCCGCAGCGGCTTCCGCGCCTTGACGACCCGGGGGGCGGAAGGTAGGTTGCGCCCTCGACTCCGATGAGCGAACGCGGACGGCTTCTGCGCGCGGCGATCGCCCTGGCAGTCCTGCTGGTGCTGATGCGGGTGCCGGCGCTGCTCACCCCGGTGACCAAGGTGGACGAGGCTCTCTATGCCGCCTCGGCCGCCCGCTCGGTCGCGCTCGGCGACCCGCTTCCTTACCGCGCCTCCTGGCAGGACAAGGGCCCGGTGATCCTCTGGATCTACATGGCGGTCTTCGCCCTGTTCGGCAACTTCGACATGTTCGCGCTGCACCTGGCGGCGCTGCTCATCGTGGGGCTCGGCGCGTTCGCCGCCTATCGCATCGGGTGCGCGGCGTCGAGCTCGTCGGGCGGGTTGTGGGCGGCATTCCTGTACATCGTGGGGATGAACACGGGGAACGCCATCCCGTTCAACTCCGAAACCCCCGCGGTGGTCGCGGGCCTGTGGGCGCTCGCGATCCTGATCCGGCTGCGCGAGCCGGGGCGGCGCGAGATGCTCGCGGCGCTTGCGGCCGGCGCGCTCGGCGGCGTGGCGTTCTTCACGCGCCAGAACTTTCTGGCGCTCCTGCTCGGTCTGCCGGTGTGCGCGGCGCTGCTCGTGTGGCAGCGCGGCGGCCGCCCGGCGGAGATCCTGAAGCTGGCGCTCGTCACGGCTGGGGGGTTCCTGCTGCCGTGCGCGCTGATCGTCGGCGTCTTCGCCGCGGCCGGAGAGTTCCCGCTCTTCTACGAAAACTTCTGGGGCCTCAACCAGATCTACGTCGGCGTGGTGCAAATGTCGGTGCAGCGCTACCTGGGGATCCCGAACGAGATCATGCGCATGTTCCTGCGCACGGCGCAGACGCCGGTGCTGCTTGGGCTGCTTGGGATCGGTCTGCTGCTCGCGGTGCCGCTCGGGCGTGGAATTTTCGAAGGCCGGCAGCGGATCGTGGCGGCGCTGACGGCGCTCCTGGCGGTCGGGTTCACGCTTGCGGGCGTGCCCGGGTATCGCTTTTTCAATCATTACTTCGTGATGGCGGTGCCGTTCTGGGCGGTACTGGCCGGCGCCACCGTCGGCACGCTGCAGGGGCTGCTCAAGGTGCCCGGGCTCGCGGGGCCCGCGCGATTCGCGATCGTGGCCGGCTGCTGTTTCGACCTGTCGGGCACTCCGTTCTTCGAGACCTGGCTCGATACGCTGCGCTTTGCGCGCTACGGAGGCCTGCAGAACCGCAGCCTCGTGGAGAAAGGCCTGGGGCTCAACGACGACGTGTCGCGGATCAGCAAGACGGTTCGTAACCTGTCACGCCCAAACGACACGATGTTCGTGTGGGGCTTTGCCCCGTTCTTCCACGTGCAGACCGGGCTCATCCCGGCGACCCGCATCGGCAACGGCTGCTATCTGAGCGGACTCGTGCCGTGGGAGAACGTATCCCCCGAAATCGACACGAAGCGCTGGGAGGTGCCGGGCGCGTGGGACGCCGCGATGGCCGACCTGCACGCGAATCGCCCCGTGTTCCTCATCGACTCGTCGCGGCACTTCCTGTTCGCATCGGGAAAGTACCCGATGTCGAGGTACCCGCGGCTCGAGGAGCTCGTAAAGAACGATTACACGCTGGTCCGCAGCGAAGGCGCGCACGACCTGTGGGTGCGCAAGGACCGCGCCCCGGCGGACGCCTCGTTCGATTAGTATCCGCGGATCCAGGAGGTTCCCATGCCCGTCCGTCCGATGCCCGAGGGCTATCACACCATCCAGCCCTATCTGGTGGTTCCCGACCCGGAGGGGCTGATCGCGTTCCTTCAGAAGGTCCTGGGGGCCGAGCTGATCGAGAAGATGCCGGGAACTGACGGCAAGGTGCGCCATGCCGAGGTGCGGATCGGCGACTCGGTCGTGATGATGGGCCGCGCGATGAACGAAAAGCCGCCGACCCGCTCCGTGATCTATGCCTACGTGCCCGAGGTGGATGGCGCGTATCAGCGGGCGCTGGCCACGGGCGCGAAGTCCGAGATGGAGCCGGTCAACCAGTTCTGGGGCGACCGCAACGCGGCGTTCATCGACCCTGCCGGGAATTCGTGGTGGCTGAGCACGCATGTCGAGGACGTGCCGCCCGAGGAGATCAAGCGCCGCTCCGAGGAGCACTTCCGGAAGCAGGGCGGGGGGGCCTGAGCCGCATGCCGCTCGTCGAGTGCGTCCCCAACTTCAGTGAAGGCCGCGACCGCGCGCTGATCGACGCGATCACCGCCGAGATCGCCGGCACGCCCGGTGCGATGCTGCTCGACGTGGACCCGGGCGCGGCGACGCACCGCACCGTCGTCACGTTCGTCGGCACGCCCGAAGCCGCCGAGGAGGCGGCGTTCCGCGCCATCCGCAAGGCGGCCTCGCTCATCGACATGGCGCGCCACCGCGGCGAGCACCCCCGCATGGGGGCGACTGACGTCTGTCCGTTCGTGCCGGTGGACGGCATCACCATGGAAGAGTGCGCCGCCATCGCGCGCCGGCTCGGCAAGCGCGTGGGCGAGGAGCTGGGGATCCCCGTCTATCTCTATGAGGCCGCGGCGTCACGGCCCGAGAGGCGCTCGCTCGCCGACATTCGCAAGGGCGAATACGAAGGGCTGGCCGACAAGCTGAAGGATGCGTCGTGGGCGCCGGACTTCGGCCCCGCGAAGATGAACGCCCGCTCCGGCGCAACGGTCATCGGCGCACGCGAGTTCCTCATCGCGTGGAATGTCAACCTGAACACCCGGGACAAGAAGGCGGCGAACGTGATCGCGCAGGAGATCCGCGAGGCCGGCAAGCCGAAGCGCGGGCCCGACGGCAAGATCCTCAAGGATGCAAACGGCGAGTCGGTGAAAATCCCGGGCCGGTTCAAGGAGTGCCGCGCGGTCGGGTGGTACATAGATGAGTACGGCCGGGCGCAGGTCTCCATCAATCTCACGAACTGGAAGGTCACGCCGATGCACGCCGTCTTCGACGTCTGCCGCGAGGAGGCGGCGAAGATCGGCCTGCGCGTCACGGGCAGCGAGCTGGTCGGCCTAATTCCGCTGCAGGCCCTGCTCGCGGCGGGGGACCACTACCTCGCGATGCAGGGACGCACCGCCGGCGTGCCCGAGAGGGAGCGGCTGCACACCGCGATCCTGTCGCTCGGGCTCGCCGAGCTGGGGCCATTCGATCCGGTGTCGAAGATCGTGGAGTACCGCTATCGCGGCGCGCCGAAGGGGCTCGCGGCGATGCGCCTGACGGAGTTCGCCGACGAGCTGTCGTCGGACTCGCCGGCGCCGGGCGGTGGCAGCGTTGCGGCGCTGTGTGCGTCGCTCTCCGCGGCGCTGACCGCGATGGTCGCCGCGCTCACCTGGCAGAAGGCGGGCATGGAGTCGGCGCGACCGTCGATGCAGCATACCGGTAACGAGGCGCAGGCGTTGAAGGACTGGTTCATGGGCGCGGTCGACCGCGACACAGAGGCGTTCAACGCGGTGCTCGGCGCCATGCGCCTGCCGAAAAAGTCGGCCGAGGAGCAGAAGTTCCGCGCCGGCGCGATGGAGTGCGCGAACCGGGGCGCCGCCCTCGTGCCGCTCGAGGTCGCGGAGCGCGGCGTGCGCGCGCTGGAGCTGGCGCTGGTCGCCGCGCGCGAGGGGAACCCGAACTCTGCGTCGGACGCCGGTGTGGCCGGCGCGTGCGGCGCCGCGGCGGTCGAAGGGGCGGTGCTGAACGTGCGGATCAACGCACCGTCCATCACCGACGAACAGGTCCGCGCGGAGTTCCTGTCGCGCGGGCGCGCCGCCCTGGAGAAGTCGCGCGCGCTGGCCGCGGATGTCCGGGCGGCCGTGGACCGGCACATCGCATGACGCGCCGTGCCGTCCTCGCGCTGGCCGCACTGGGCCTGGGTGTCCTGACAGGTGCGCTCGCGTGCGCGGGTGCGGCCGTCCCCACGGTGCCTGTCGCGGCGCGGGAGCCTGTCGTCGGCCTGCCGTGCGAGGACTGCGATGCGATCTTCGTCGCGCAGCCCGCCGTCATCCCAAGCGTTGCCCGCATTGCCCTGCCCGACGAGCCGGGTGAGCCGCTGACCTTCGAAGGAGTTGTCACCCGCGACGGAAAGCCCGTGGCCGGCATCGTGGTGTATGCGCATCACACCAACGCCCGCGGGATCTACCCGACCACCGAGACGCTGAGCGGCACGGCCGCATACCGGCACGGCCGGTTGCGCGGGTTCGTGAAGAGCGATGCCCAGGGGCGCTTCCGGTTCGACACGATCCGCCCGGCGGGGTACCCCGGGACGGCGATCCCGGCGCACATCCACCTGCACATTCTCGAGCCGGGACGCTGCACCTACTGGATTGGCGACGTGCTCTTCGACGACGACCCGCGGCTGACTGCCGAGGAGCGCGCGCGCTCCGGCAGCAGGGGCGGCCCGGGGATCGCGGTCCCGCGCCGCACGGAGTCAGGCGGCTGGATCGTCACCCGCGACATCCACCTCGGTCAGGGCGTGCCGGGCTACCCGCCCGCGGCGAGCTGACGGCGCGTCCAGGTCAGGAAGATCGTGGACGAGATCAGCGCCGTCGCGAAGAGTCCGAACATCATCCCATAGAGCCCTGGCTGCCCCAGTCTTTGGGCCACGACTATGCCGCACCAGGCCAGCGGCAGCGTGAGGATCCCGAACCGCAGAACCGCCATCAGCAGTCCGGGCCGGCCGCGCGACATCCCCTCGAACACCGGCCGGCAGAGCAGGAACGGCGTGCCCGCGAGCAGGGCGAACGGAACGAGGCGCAGGGCGAACGTCGCATAGTCCCAGGTGATGTCCGACTCGGCGAGCGGCCGCGCGATCATCCGGGCGCCCAGGATCATGATCGGCCCGGTGATCAGGATGCAGTACGCCGCCGCGGCCAGCCCCGCCTCGCGGAATCCGCGCCGCATTCCGGCGAAGTCCCCCTCGCCGTAGCGGCGCGCCATGTACGGCAGCAGCGCCACGGCGGCCGCGATGATCGGGTTGAACATGAACAGCGCCACGCGCTGGAAGATCGAATACGCCGCGATCGCCTCGACGGGATGCTCGAGGCCGGCGAGCAGACGGTTCACGATGCCTGTCTCGGCCCCCATGAGCACGAAGGTCACCGACGACGGGATCGCGAGCGCGAAGAGGGCACGATACGGCGCCGGGTCGCGCGCGGGGCTCCACTCGCCCCACTCGCGCCGGCGCCGCTCCTCGTGTTTTCGCGCCCGGACGAGGGCATACGCGAGTCCGCCGATCCGCCCGATGACGGTCGAGAACGCGATGCCGAAGATCCCCCAGTGAAAGACGAATGTGAAGATCGTGTTCAGCACCACGTTGATGACGTTCGACCAGATGCCGGCCCACATCGTGGAGCGCGTGTCGTGGTGCGCCTTCACGATCGAATCCGGGATCACCGACCAGAAGGTGGTGAACGCAGATCCGCCGATGAGCGTCGCGCCGTAGATGGCGAATTGCCGCGCGAGGTCCGGCTCGAGTGAGCCTATGCGGGGCGCGATGAGCCAGATCGCCGCGCCGATCAGCAGGAACAGGGGCGAGACGGTCCAGACGCAGATCCAGGTCGCGCGGACGTACTGGGCGATCTTTTCGCCCTGGCGAGCCCCCATCGCGCGGGAGAGACACGACGTGAGCCCGGTGGAAAGACCCACCCAGAGCGCGATCATCAGATACTCGAACGGGAAGGTCAGGCCGATCGCGGCGACCCCGGTGTCGCCGATCGCCCAGGCGGCGTACACGGTGTCGACGAGGGTGAAGGCCGCGCGCATCCAGAACGAAATGACGAGCGGGGCGGCCATCCGGAGCACCGAGGGGCTTGCATCGGCGGTGCTCGGGCGCGGCGGATCGGACACCGAGGGATTCTATACGCGAAAATAGGGCCTTCACGGGAGGGGGACGATGCTCCGACGACTCGGTGTGGTGCTGCTGGCTGCAGTGGCGCTCGGCGCAGGCACGGCGCAGCCGCTCGACGCGACGCACGCTCGGGCGCGCGCGATCATCGCCGCGGCGCAGGCATCGCCGCGCGCGTGGGACCGGCTGCGCGTCCTCACGGACACGATCGGTCATCGGCTCGCGGGCACAGAAGCCGAAGCGCGCGCCGTCGCGTGGGGGAAGCAGGAGTTCGAGCAGGACGGGATCCCGGTCCATCTCGAAAAAGTGATGGTGCACGTGTGGGTGCGCGGGCAGGAGTCGGCGTCGATCGTCGCGCCGTTCGTCCGGCCCCTGGCGATGCTCGGCCTCGGGAACTCCGTCGGAACGCCCGAGGCGGGCATCGAGGCGCCGGTCGTCGTCGTGGCCGACGAAGCCGCGCTGAAGCTGCTGCCCGACGAGAGCGTCGCCGGAAAGATCGTGCTGTTCGATCACCCGTTCGTGCGGACAGGCGATGAAATGAAGGACTACGGAGCGGCGGTCAAGTACCGCGCCGAGGGTGCTTCGATCGCCGCGAAGCGCGGCGCCGAGGCGGTGCTGGTACGCTCGGTCGCCACCACCTCGCTGCGCACGCCGCACACTGGCGCGCTGGGATACGACCCGGCCGTGCCCCGGCAGATCCCGGCCGCGGCGGTGAGCATCGAGGACGCGATGCTCCTGCACCGGCTTTCCGACGCCGGCGCGCAGCCGGTCGTGCGCCTGGTCATGGGCGCGCGCACCGAGCCGGACCACGAAGGAGCGAATGTCGTGGCCGAGATCCGCGGGCGTGAGACGCCGGAGCAGGTCGTACTCGTCGGGGCCCACCTCGACTCGTGGGACGTGGGGCAGGGGGCCATCGACGACGGCGCTGGCTGCGCGATCGTGCTCGAGACGATGCGCCTGATCGGCACGGGGCAGCGCCCGCGGCGCACGGTGCGCGCCGTGCTCTTCGCGAACGAAGAAAACGGCGGGGGCGGCGGCAAGGGGTATCGCGACGCGCACAAGGCGGAGCTGGCGAACCACGTCGCGCTCGTGGAGACCGATTCGGGAGGAGGCCGGCCGCTCGGGTTCTCCGTGAGCGGCGGCGAAGGGGCCGAGGCGATGCTGCGCCTGTTGCTCGAGCCGGTGCTGGTGCCGCTCGGCGCGGAGCGCATCCGCTCGGGCGGCGGCGGGGCCGACATCGGCCCGATGGGCGAGCTGGGCGTCGTGCAGGTCGGGTTCGAGCCCGACACGACCCGATATTTCGACTGGCATCACACCGAGGCCGACACGCTGGACAAGATCGATCCGCAGGAGCTGCAGGACTCGGCGGCGGCTCTCGCCGCGGCGGTCTGGGTGCTCGCCGATGCCCCGCAGACGCTCCCGCGCCCCGCGCCGAACCCGCCCACAACGACGCCGTGACACGCCCTGGCGAGGCAACTTGCCTTGACACCCCTTTGGCCCGCCGGTATGTTCCGGCGGCTTTCGTGACAGTCCTGTAAAGGTCAGTTACCGGGGGTTGCTTGGACCACCGCGGCAAGCGCGTCCCGCACGCAGGACTTCTGCCGCGCCGCACCTCGCGCGCGCTTCTTCTTCTCCTCCCCGCAATCGCCGTCTTCGCCCTGTCGCTCGGCGCGCCGCGCGCTGAAGAGGCCGTGCCTCCGCCCGCGGAGCAGGCCGCGCCGGCCGTAGCCGCCGCGGCCGAAGCCCCGCCCGCGGCCCCCGCGGACCCGCAGAAGTGGGACTGGCGGATGCGTCTCGGCGGCACGCCCGTCTTCGATTTCAAGACGCCGATCCTCTTCTCGATCGTGGCGTTCTCGATCCTCGTGCTGTTCATGATCCGCGTCGCGCGCCGCAACCCCAACATGTACATCCGTCCGCTCGCCGGCATCACGGCGATCGAAGAGGCGGTGGGGCGCGCGACCGAGATGGGCCGGCCGGTGCTCTACGTGCCGGGCATCGACAACGTCAACAACATCCAGACGATCTACTCGATGGTCATTCTGCAGCACGTGGCCAGGACCGTGGCGCAGTACGGCACGCCGCTGATCGTCTCGGTCGGGCAGGCGTTCGTCACCACGATGGCCGAAGAAACGGTGAAGCAGGGCTTCGCGAACGCCGGCGTCCCCGACGCGTATCACCCCGGCATCGTGCGCTACCAGTCCGACGAGCAGTTCGCGTTCACGGCGGCGACGAACGGCATCATCATGCGCGAGCGTCCCGCAGCGAATCTGCTGCTCGGTTCGTTCTTCGCAGAATCCCTGATGATGGCCGAAACGGGGTTCATGGCGAAGTCGATCCAGGTCGCCGGCACCGCGAACGTGCACCAGCTTCCATTCTTCGTGGTCGCCTGCGACTACACCCTCGTCGGCGAGGAGTTCTTCGCGGCCACGGCCTATCTGTCGAAGGAGCCCAGTCTCCTCGGCACGATCAAGGCGCAGGACTACTTCAAGCTCGGCATCGTCGTCGTGCTCGCGATCGGGATCGTGACCGAGACCGCGGCGGCGCTTTCCTCCGGAGCCGGGGCGCACTCCTGGCTCTGGCATCTCCTCGGGTTCTAGGGAAGCGGGCCGATGCGACGCGAGATCCCGCTCTTTCTCACGTTTCTGTTCGGGCTGTTCTTCATCGTCACCTTTTTCTTCGACACCGACTTCATCAACTTCGCCACCGAGCCGGTCA